>ENA-UEQN01000782-UEQN01000782.1-human-gut-metagenome-genome-assembly--contig:-NODE-782-length-28179-cov-3.999964_pt1 | contig 28179 bp, 24 predicted proteins | sample MGYA00242940_ERZ507944 | MGnify/ENA primary metagenome ERZ507944 (study PRJEB26167, sample SAMN06115449) | human gut metagenome | host: Homo sapiens | place: China:Fujian | collected 2015-08-20... | reverse complement strand
CGGCCCAGCCAGAGGTTGTCCATGACCGAGCGCTTGAGCGCCTGATTGAGCTCCTGATGCACCATGGCGACGCCGTTCATCAGCGCCTCCTTGCTGCTGTTGAAGTTGACCTCGCGGCCCTCGAGATAGATGTGGCCGCTGTCCTTGTTGTAAATGCCGAACAGGCATTTCATCAGCGTCGATTTGCCTGCGCCGTTCTCGCCCATGAGCGCGTGGACGGTTCCGGACTTGACCTCCAGGCTGACGTGATCCAGTGCCCGGACGCCCGGGAAGGTCTTGGTAATATCCGTCATCCGGAGCAGCACGGTTTGTTCCATCTGATCCCCTCCTGATTCTGCCTTTGGGCCAGACCGCCTCCCGCGCGCGGCGCGCCCGATGCGGGCCTCCGGCGCGGCGATGCGGAATCGCCGTTCATGAAAGGGGCGGCCGCTGCCTTCGCAGCAGCCGCCCCCAAAAGGTACTCTCTGAAATTACTTGGTGTAGGCAGCGTAAGCCACGAACAGCTTGTTGGCGATGCCGTCAGCGACGGTGTACATGTCAGTGTTGGTGGCAGCGGTAGCGGAGATAGCGTCCGCCATCGCGGTGCCTTCGCCGTTGGCCTTGACGACGGAAGCGATGGCGGCAGCCATGCCCTCGGCGTCCTGCTTGACCGTACCGGTCATCTTGCCGGCAGCGATGAGTTCCTTGGCAGCGTCGGTCGCGTCAACACCGAACACGGGGATGACGGTCGCGCCGTCAGCACCGGTGTTGTAGCCGGCCGCTTCCAGAGCGGAGATCGCGCCTTCAGCCATGTTGTCGTTGTTGCAGATGACCAGCTCGATCATGTTGCCGTTGGCCTCGTTGTACTGGGAAAGGTTCGTGTTCATGTAGTCCAGAGCAGCCTGTGCGGACCATGCGCCGCCGAGGTCGACCTGATACTTCGCGGAGTTGGAAGCGTCGAAGTACTCCAGAGCGGGCTTGCCAGCCTCGGTCAGGACAGCATCGGCATCCTCAACACCGTACTGGGTGCGGTAGATAGCCTCAACGTTGGCCTCGTCGCCCTTGAACATGGCGTAGGAGATCTTGCCGTCGCCGTTCAGGTCAACGGTGTCCCAGTTGGCCAGCAGGTATTCGCCGACCATCTTGCCCTGAAGGTGACCGGCTTCCGGAGCGTCGGTGCCGATGAAGCAGATGTTGGAGTTGGCGTTCAGAACAGTGCCCTCTTCGCCGTCAGCCTCGATGGCGCGGTTGAAGAAGATGACCGGGGTACCGTTGGCCAGGGAGATGATCTCGTTGGCAACGTCCGGGGAGCCGGAGGTGACCATGTTGACGACCAGCAGGTTGTAACCGTCGGTGACAGCGGTCTGGATCTGCTCGTTCTGGGTGGTCTGGTTGTTGTTGCCGTCGAAGTTGTTGAAGCTCACGCCGAGGTTGGTCAGCTCCGCATCCATCGCGGTGCGGACGCTGGCGATGTAGGTGTCGGCGAACGTGTAGTAGAACACGCCGACCTTCAGCTCGGAAGCCTCCGTATCAGCAGAAGTGTCCGCGGGGGTGGTGTCTTCGGTGGTGGTGTCAGCCGGGGTCGTGTCGGCCGGAGTGGTGTCCGCGGGGGTCTTGTCAGCCGTGGTGTCCTTGCTGGCGCAGGCGACCATCGCGACAAGCATGACCAGCGCAAGCACGAGTGCAAGAATCTTTTTCATGATGTTTCCTCCATAGTTTGTTTTTCAGATGCGCGATCTCTCGCGCTCTGTATCTGTATTATAGCAGATATTTCGAAAAGTCCCAGTCAAAAATCCACACTTTTTTTCTAGAATTTTTTTGACCCTTCCAAAAACTTTGCTTTGTTTTTGTGAGACATGCACAAAAATTGAGCCATTTCTTTCCGTGCTTCCGCCCTCTGTTTTTTCAGTTGAAGGAAAACAGTGCCTTTTGGCTTTCCATCGTGAACATATTCTCCTTTGTGACGATCTGCGTCATCGTGTCGATCAGCTCGTGCTTGTCGAACTTCATGCCCTGCAATGCCTGCCATGCCTTCTCCACGCCGAGATAGCCCATCGCATACGGATTCTGCACGATCAGCGCGCCGACGGCCCCGGTCTGCATCAGCTCGATGCAGCGCATGTTCGTATCGAATGAGATTGCCCGCACCTGCCCGGTCAGCCCCAGCTCATCCACCGCCTCCGCCACGCCGACGGCCAGCGGCTCGTTGAACCCGACGAGCACATTGATCTCCGGATGCTCCTGCACCAGCCGCTCCGCAGCCAGCTTCGCCTGTTCGGCATCGGTCGGCACATTTACCACATAAATTCCCTTCACGCGGGCATCGCCGAGGAGGGCTTCACGCAGCCCCCGCTCCCGCTCCTGGCAGTTCTGCGTCTCGACGAAGCAGTTTACAATGCCGAGCACAACATCCCCTTCCTCCGCGTTCATCGCGGCCTCGCCGGTCATGCGCCCGGCCGCCACATTGTCCGTCCCGATCCGGACGGACACGCCGTCTGAATCCACGTCGCAGTCGATGACCACCACGCGGATTCCCGCCGCCACGGCCTCGTTGATGGCCTCCGCATTGCCGGTATAGCTGATTGCCGAAAAGACAATCGCATCCGCCCTGGACTCGATGGCCTGCCGGACGTAGTCGTTCTGCACCTCATATTCCTCCTCCGTCTCCGGCGCGAGGATCGTGAGGTCGACGTTGTATTCCGACTTTGCCGCGTTCGCGCCCGCAAAGACCGACTTCCAGAATTCCGTCGACGCTGATTTTGAAATGAGGTACACACTGTACGGCCGGCTCTGCCGCGCGGCGGTGCAGCCCGACAGCGCCAGCATCACCATGGTCAGAAGGAGCGCCGCAAGACGTTTAATGCTTCTCATATTCGCTCTCCTCCCGCACCTTCGGCATCCGAACGGTCACGCGCGTTCCCTCGTCCGGGACGCTCGTGATTGTGACGCCGTATTTCTCGCCGAACCAGATCTTCAGCCGGTCATTGACGTTCTTGATGCCAATGCCGCTCTTGCCGTCCGGCTTACGGCGGAAAATCTCCTCAATCTGCTCCGGCTCCATGCCGACGCCATTGTCCTCCACGGTGAAGAAGATGTCGTCCTCCCGCGAGAACACGCGAATGACGATCCGCCCCTCGTCCACCAGACCGTTCACGCCGTGATAGATCGCGTTTTCAATGATGGGCTGGAGCGTGATCTTGTTGCAGAGATACTCCAAACAGCCCTCCTCCACGTCAAATTCGTAGGAAAACTGATCCTTGTATCGCACGCTCTGAATTTGCAGATAACTCTGCGCATGCTGCGCCTCGCTGCGGATCGGGATCAGCTCGTGTCCACGACTGATGCTGATGCGGAACAGCCGCGCCAGCGCGTTCACCATCAACACGGCCTCCGCGTTCTTCCCCTGCTCGCACATCCACGAGATGGAGTCAAGTGTGTTGTAGAGGAAATGCGGATTGATCTGCGCCTGCAAAGCCTTCAGCTCCGTCTTGCGCAGGTTGATCTCCTCGCTGCGCACGGTCGCCATCAGTTTCTGAATCCTGTGCACCATGTGCTCGAACGACACCGACAGGTTCTGCACCTCGCGCACGCCCGTCACCGGCTCATAGCTGAAGTTGTCCGCATCCCTTTCAAAGCTCCGCATCGCGGAAACCAGATTCTGGATTGGTTTCGACAGCATCTGCGACAGCAGCACGCTCAGCATCAGCATCGCCGCCAGAATGAACAGCGCCGAGATCACACTGATGCGCAAAACCTCCTGCAAGCCGTCGGTGATCAGCTCCTGCACCGAGCTGACGCCCACCACGCGCCAATTTCCGCTTGCGAGCGTCTGCACCGTGTAGATCGTGTTGCCCTCCACGTGCGGCCCGTCCGGGAGCGACGCCGTCAGCGCCGTGTTCTCCTGCTTGAGCTCGGAGTAGATCAGCTGCTGCTGCGGGTGGTAGACCAGATTGCCCTCCAGATCCTCGAGGAAGCAATAGCCCCGCTGCCCGATGCCGACACCGTTGATGTAGCCCGAGATGTTCGAGCACCCGATGTCCACCGCGACCCACTGTTCTCCCTCGCTCGTCGCAACCGGCTCGATCAGCGTTACGACCCATGGATAGCTCTCTTCAAAAATGGACATCACGTGCGGCGCGGACACATAGCCGTCCGCATACTCGTCCAGCCGCGCCGCGTCGAGCGACAGATTCTCCCAAATATGTTCGCGCAGCTTGTGGCCGAGGCTGTAGCAGTTTTTCATCTGCCCATCCGCGTCGTAGGTCGTGATCGCCACAACGTCCGGCTTGATCTCCAAAAACGTCTCAAACCGCGCCTCCCGCTGCCGCACCGGCAGATCGAGATACTCGGTCAGCAGCGCGACCGAGTCGTTCATATCCTCCAGATATTCCTCCATCGTGCTGCTCACCTGCGCGATGGCCTGGCGGCTTGTAGTCTCCGCGTTGCGGAGCAGCGCGCTGCGGTACGTCTGCACGAAAATCACGATCGCGCACATCAGCACGCACACCGCCACCGCCGCCATCGCCAGCACCATGATGAGATTCATGCTCAGGCGGTTCTTTTTCATTGCGCTGTCTCCCCGTACTCCGCCGCCGTCTGCCGCATCCGCGCAGGAGACAGGCCGTAGTATTTCTTAAAGCAGTAGCCGAAATAGCTCTGATCGCTGTAGCCGCACCGCCGCGCAACCTCCGCGATCCGGCTCGTCCCGTTTTGCAGCAGATTCCGCGCCACGTCCATCCGCTTTTTGATCAGGAGGTTCATAAACGTGTCGCCCGCGTGCTTTTTCAGGTTTGCGCCGAGGTAGTTCGGGCTGACGTGCAGCCGATCGCTCACCGATTGCAGCGTCAGCGTCTCGTCCATGTATTCCTTTTCCAAGATCTTCAGCGTCCGCGCGCAGAGCACCGCCATGTCGTCCCAGCCGCCCGCGGCCTGCACTTCGCCGCTGTGCGTGGCCTGCAAGGCTTCCATCGCCTCGAGATATGCTGCGTGGCCGTCTGCCACTGAAGCATATTCCTTGCTCAGCCCGATCTGCGCCTCCGCGCCGCACGTCCGGCGGATTGCCTGGCGCAGCTCATCCAGCGCGCCATAGAGCGCCCCGAAGCCTGTTTCTGACGCCAAAAGCAGCACCACGCGCTCGTCCGCGCAGAACCCGCAGCAGCCGCATACCCGTGAAAGCACCCGCTCAGACACCGCTAAGAGATCCGCTGGATCTGCATTTTCCGCCCGTATTGCCCCGCTGATGATCGTGCTGCCGGTCGAGATTGCGACGCCGCTCTGCGCCAGCCGGGCGACGATCTCGCCCCGGCGGCAGAATTCATCCAGCAGCAGCGACGCCGTCATAAGCTGCCGCTCTCCCGGCCCGCGGTGATCTGTCAGGCTGGCCAGCCGGGCGACGATCTTCTTATGGATCTTCTCCAGCTCCGCCGTCAGCTCCGTCATGCTGATGGGCTTGAGCAGATAGGCGACGATCCCGTCCTCAATGCCGGACTTTGCGTATTCAAAATCGTCATACCCGCTCAAAAACGCCACCTGGAGCAGCGGCTGCACAGCCTTCGCCTGCCGGGTGAGCGCCGTGCCGGAGATGAACGGCATCCGAATATCGGTCAGCAGAAAATCCGGCTGAAGCTCCTCTACCAGCTGCAAGGCGTCCAGCCCGTTGCTCGCCCGGCCCACCAGCCGGAACCCCAGCGCCTGCCAGTCGATCAGCTGGCACACCGCCTGCAAAAGCTCCGGCTCGTCGTCGGCCACCAAAACCGTCAGTTCCTCGTTCATGCTCCGGCCTCCTTCCTTCTTATGTAAGATTATAAAAGATTCCCGCGAAAAACACAAGCCTGAATCCGCCGGGCATTTTTTCCCGGCGGCATATTGCGCGCCGCGTGCGAATAGGATTGACCACAACCGGAATTCCGTCTCCGCCCCGGCGGAGGCGGCGGGACGAGTGCTGGGAGGTCTTGAAATGCAAAATGCGTTTGACTTTTATCTGCCCACAAGGCTGTGCTTCGGGTCCGGGGCGCGGCGGCGCCTGCCGGAGCAGCTGACGCGGCTCGGCATCAGGAATCTGCTGCTCTGCACCGACAAAATGCTGCGCAGCGCCGGCGTTGTGGAAAAGATCACATCGGTTCTGGACGGGTGCGCGGACGTGCGGTACACGATCTACGACGACGTGACGGAAAATCCGGGCAATTCGGTGGTCGATAACGGCTATGCGCTGGCGCGGGAGCTGGGCTGCGACGGCGTGCTTGGACTCGGCGGCGGCAGCGCGCTTGACACGGCAACGGGCGTCGCCATGCTGATGACGAACGGCGGGCGTGCGCTCGATTACTTCCATGGAAAGCCCGTCGCGCATCCGTCGCTGCCGACGATCCTGATCCCGACGACGTCCGGCACGGGCAGCGAGGTGAACCGCTGCTTCGTCGTGACGGACGAGGAAACGGGCTTCAAGGACGGCGTCGCGGACGATTTGATGTGCCCCGCAGTCACGATCCTCGACCCGGAGCTGTGCCTTACGATGCCGCCGAAGGTGACGGCCTCGTCCGGCATCGACGCCTTCACACACGCGCTGGAGGCATATTTGTCCCGTAACGCACACCCGCTCTCCGACGCGCTGAACCTGCACGCGATGCGCCTCATCGCGCAATATCTGCGAAGGGCGTATGCGGACGGAAGTGATTTGGAGGCGCGGAGCGGCATGTGTCTGGCTGCGGCCATTGCGGGCATTGGCTTTGACCAAGTGGGACTGGTGCTGACACACGCGATGGCCCATCCGCTCAGCGGGCGGTTCGGCGTGCCGCACGGGGTCGCCTGCGCGCTGCTGACGCCGCCGGTCATGGCGTTCAACGCCATTGCCGAGCCGGAGCGACTGGCAGAGGTGGGGCACATCCTCGGCGTGCCGCGCGACCCGGCCAAGACGATCTATGAACAGGCCTATCAGGCGGCTGAGGCGTTCCGCGCGCTGATGCGGCAGCTCGACCTGCCGCTGACGCTGACGGAGCTTGGCACGCGCGGTCTGGCGCGGCCCGCGATCACGGAAGCCGATCTCGATACACTGACCGCCGACGCGATGCTGGCCCGCGGGATGCGCGGGCGCAACCCGCGCGTCAACGGTGAACGGGACATCCGTGCGCTCTATGCGAGCGTGCTGTGAGGTGATGCCGATGGCGGAGCGGATCACAGCACTGCGCATCCATCCGCGCGACAACGTCGCGACATGCGTACTGGCGCAGCGGGCCGGCGAAGCGGCGGCATATGAAGCGGACGGAGAAGCCGTCACGGTACGATTACTGGACGATGTCCCATTCGGGCACAAGCTCGCAATCCGGCCCATCGCGGCGGGCGAGGAGATCATAAAATACGGCTATCCGATTGGGCGGGCCGTCCGGGACATTCAGCCCGGCGAACACGTCCACATCCACAACGTGGGCAGCCTGCGCTGCAATGGGACGGAAGGAGGCTGAGCGGATGGAATTCTGGGGTTACTCTCGGCCGGACGGGTCCGTCGGCGTGCGGAACCACGTCCTCATTTTACCTGCGACGCGGAATGTCAATTACATCTGCCACCGCATCGCCCTCGCCGTCCCCGGCGTGACGACGTTTTACACAACGGGCGAATATGGCCGCACGGGCGGCGACCGGAAGCGGCTGGCGCGGTTTTTGACCGGCATTGCGCGGAACCCGAACGTGGCAAACGTCCTGCTGATCGGGATGCCGCACGGGTACGGCTATCCGGAGTTCCAGACCGACGCGCTGGCAGCAGAGATCGCGAAAAGCGGAACGCGGCTGGAGATTCTGAACGTTGACCGCTGCGGCGGACTGGAAGGGACGGTCGTGCAGGGCATCCGCCTTGCGCGGGAGCTGGTACGCGAGGCGACGGCAATGCGGCGCGAGGCCGCGCCGCTCTCCAAGCTGACGATCGGCATGAAGTGCGGCGATTCGGACGCGACGAGTGGTCTGGCCGGGAACCCGGCACTGGGAAGAGCGGTCGACCGGCTGATCGACGCGGGCGGCACGGCGCTGTTCTCGGAAACATTGGAGCTGATCGGCGCGGAACAGACACTGGTGCAGCGGGCAAAGACGCCGGAGGTCGCGCAAAGGCTGCTGCGGCTGATCGCAGACTGGGAGGCACGGGCCGCATCCATCGGCGAGGACATCCGGACGATCAATCCCATCCCGGAGAACATCGCAGCGGGCATCACGACGCTCGAGGAAAAGTCGCTCGGCGCGGTGGAGAAGACGGGGACGCGGGAACTTTCTGGCGTGCTCGACTACTGCGAGCGACCGGGCGAACCGGGCCTCTGGCTGATGGACGCCTGGATGTCGTCCTATTCCCTGCTGCCGAGCTTCGCGGCGGCGGGCGCGCAGATCGTGCTCTATCAGCTGGGCGGCAACGAGCTTCCGCCGGAGGACGCGCCGCTCTCGGCGGTCGATCCGGGTTTGGTCGCGCCGCTGCTGACGATCAGCGGCAATCCGCGCACGGCAAAGGCCGCGGGCGACTATCTCGACGTGTCGACCGGCGGCGTCCTGCTCGGGACCGAGACGCTGGACGCGGCGGGCGAACGCATTCTCGAGGAGATCGTCCGCGCGGCAAATGGCCGGGCGACGCGCGGCGAGACGATGCGCTATCCGGAGCCGTTTGAGGTGTTTTTCGAAGGGCCGTTTATTTAATGGCGGTGTAGCCCTGCGGGCGGCCAATGGCCGCCCCTACGTCCACCGCCAGGACTGCAATAGAATTCGTAGGGGCGGGCAATGCCCGCCCGCAGGGCCGCTGCCCTCATCGGCCCGTAAGCAAATTTGGGATCTCTAAATTTCATGATAAGGGGAGACGAAAACATGGGTAAAAAGGTGATCGCACTGATTCTGGCGCTGGTTTTGCCGGTCTTTTTGCTGGCGGGCTGCGGCGCGCAGAAAGAAACGTCCGCCGGGAGCGGGAATGTCATCAAGGTGGGCTTTGCCGGGCCGCTCTCCGGCGCGTCGGGCCAGGTTGGCGCGTCGTGCTACAACGGGGCGCTCATGGCGTTCAACGAACGAAAGGCGGAGCTGGAGGAAAAATCGGGCTGCACGCTGGAATTTGTGACGAACGACGACCAGTCCGACCCGACAGTCGCCGTAACGATTGGGCAGAAGATGGTGTCTGACCCGGATGTGCTCATCATGATCGGACACTGCAACTCGAGCTGCACGATCTCCTCCTCGGCCATCACGTGCCCGGCAGAGCTTGGCATGGTGACGGGTCAATCCACGAACGTCGACGTCACCGACCGGGGCCTGAAGGGCATCCTCCGCGTCTGCCAGCGCGACGATTTTGAGGCTCCGGCGACGGCGCGGTTCTGCAAGGACTCGCTCGGCATCCAGACAATCTTCCTCGTCAACGACCAGCAGGCGTTCGGCGCGGGCCAGTGCGAGGCGTTCGCTGCCGAGGCGGCGCAGATCGGGCTGGACGTTGTGGCGAATGAGGGCATCGTCTCGAACGAGGTCGACTTCTCCGCCGTCGTCAACCAGATCGCCGCGGCGAACCCCGACGCGGTCTACTACGGCGGCAACTATCCCGAGGGTTCGCTCCTGCTCAAGCAGATCCGCGACAAGGGCATCACGTCGATCTACGTCGGCTCGAGCGGCGTGGACACGTCGGAGCTGGTGAACATTGCGGGCAAGGAGAACGCGGCGGGCGCGTACTACATCTCGTCCAGCCCGGCCTTTGATTCCAGCGCAGTTTTGCAGGAATGGGTCGACCGGTATCAGCAGACGTCCGGCCTCGCTGCGGACGGCTATGCCATCTACTTCTACGAGGCGGCGGCCGTCGCGCTCGAATCCCTCTCGAACGCCATCGACGCGGCGGGCGGCAAGCCGACGCGCGCGCAGGTCGTCGAGGCGATGGCAAATGTCGAGATCACGAGCATCACCGGCACGTTCCAGTTCGATGAAAAAGGCGACAACATCAACGCCAAGGCGTATGCCTATGAAATCGTCGACGGCTATCCCGGCAAGCTGGTTGGAGAACTGACCGGCGCATAAGCAAACAGATGGGGCCGTCCATTTGGGCGGCCCCGGAGGAAACCGGATGAGGTGAGGTGATGGTGTGCTTCTGAAATTACTGCCGCAGATGCTCGTCGACGGCTTGCAGCTCGGCTTCGTGTATGCGATTGTCGCGCTGGGGTACACGATGGTCTACGGCGTACTCCATTTTATCAATTTTGCCAACGCGGAAATTTTCATGTGCGGCGCGTTCATCGGCGCGGAGGTGCTCATCGCGCTGCTCGGCGCAGCGGCGGGCGGCGGATGGACGGTATTTGCGTTCGCCGTGGCGCTGCTGGCGGCGCTGGTGCTGACAGGGCTGCTCGGCGTGTTCATCGAGCGCGTGGCCTATCGCCCGCTGCGCAGCGCGCCGCGGCTCGTGCCGCTGATTTCGGCGTTCGGCGTGTCGTATTTCTTGCAGGACTTCGTGCGCGTGGCCGAGACGTTCGCGCACAACAGCTTCTATCTGACGCTGCCGTCGATCTTCAAGCGGGAATTCGTGCTGAACGAATACACGAAGGTCACCGTCCGCGCCATTCTGATCGTCGGCGTGTGCCTTGCGGCGCTGGCCATCCTGTATACGTTCATCCACCGCACGAAGGTCGGCAGCGCGATCCGCTGCGTGTCGCAGAACCAGACGATGAGCGCGCTGCTCGGTATCCACGTAAACAAGACCATCACGACGACGTTTTTCGTCGGCGCGGCGATGGGCGGCGTGGCCGGGACGATGTTCGCCATCCAGTACGGCATGATCAACCCCTATATCGGCATTACAATCGGCAACAAGGCGTTCACAGCAGCGGTCTTCGGCGGGATCGGGAGTATTCCCGGCTCGATGCTGGGCGGCGTGCTGCTGGGGCTGATCGAATCGCTCGCGGCAGGCTATCTCAATACGCTGACGGGCGGCGTGATTGGCTCGGGCTACAAGGACATTTTCGCGTTTGTCGTGCTGATCGTGGTGCTCATCATCCGGCCGCACGGGCTGCTGGGCCGGAAAACGGCAGAGAAAGTCTGAGGTGAGGCAATGAAAACCTGGATCACAAAACTCAAGGCCGTCTGGGGCCGCGGCCTCCCGGTGCAGCTCCCGGTGCTGCTGCTGGCGGCAGGCGGCGCCTTCTGGCTGGCGTATGCAAATCCGTCCGGCGCGTTTTCGATGTTGGCGATGCTGGGCGCGGCCTGTCTCGTCTTTCTGACGCAGCTGCCAAGGGCGGCGAAATACGGCTGGTGCGCGCTGGTGCTGTGCGTGCTGCTGCCGCTGGTGGGGACGCGGTCGTCCTATTTCATGGACGTGGCGACGCAGGTCGGCATGTATGTCGTGCTGGCGCTGGGGCTGAACATCACGGTGGGCTACTGTGGACTGTTTAACCTCGGCTACATCGCGTTCTACGCGCTCGGCGCATATGCCTATGGCCTGCTCTGCACGAATCAGTGCCTCAACTTCCTCGCGGCAGGCGGCCTCTTCCCGCTCGGCGGCGGCTCGTTCTGGCTGTTTTTGCTGATCGGCGGGGCGATTGGCTGTCTGGTGGGCTTTTTGATCGCGCTGCCGGTCATCCGCATCAGCGGCGACTATCTCTGCATCGTGACGCTGGCCTTCTGCGAGATCATCCGCAACCTGCTGAACAACATGATCAAGCCGCTGAACATCACAAACGGCGCAAAGGGCATCGCGAACATCCCGAAGCCGGTGCTCTTCGGCAAGACACTGGACAGCGTGACCTATATGTATTTCATCGTCCTGCTGCTCGCGGCGGCGGTCATCCTGATCTGCCACAGGCTGGAAAACTCGAAGCTTGGACGGGCATGGACGGCCATCCGCGAGGACGAGACGGCGGCGCGGGCCGTCGGCATTCCGATCGTGAAAATGAAGATCGCCTCGTTCGTCATCAGCGCCTGCTTCGGCGGCGTGATGGGCGTGGTGTTCGCGGCGAAGCAGGGCTTCGTCAGCCCGGAGAGCTTCACGGTACAGATCTCGTTCATGGTGCTCGCGATGGTTATACTCGGCGGCACGGGGAACATCCCCGGCGTCATCATGGGCGCGTCGCTGATTTCGATTTTGAACCTGCAAATTTTGAAGGCATTTTCCGAGGTGCTCAGCAGCGCGCGCGTCAACGGCGGGCTGAACATCCCGGAGCAGCTCGATCCTTCGAAGCTGGAAAAGTTCTTCTTCGGGCTGATTTTGATCATTATGATGATCTTCCGGCCCGGCGGTATTCTGCCGACAAAGAAAAAGCCCGTCACGCTCCAGAGTGCGGCGGCGCACGGAGAGGAGGCGGAGCCATGACGGAACAGGCACATGTGGGCGCTCCCGTATTGGAGGCGGAAAACCTCTCCATCCAGTTTGGCGGACTGAAAGCCTTGCAGGAGCTGAGCTTTTCCATCCCGGAGAAGACGGTCTTCAGCATCATCGGGCCGAACGGCGCGGGCAAGACGACGTTTTTCAACATCGTCACCGGCATCTACCGGCCAACGGGCGGCGATGTCCGCCTCTACGGTGAGAGCATCGTGGGGCTGGAGCCGAGCCGCATCGTAGAGCGCGGCGTCTGCCGGACGTTCCAGAACATCCGCCTGTTTCAGAACCTGACGGTGCTGGAGAACGTGATGATCGGGCGGCAGCTCCATGAGCGGACAGGGCTGGGGGACATTTTGCTGCGGACGCAGCGCTTCCGCGCGCAGGAGGCCGAAACGCTCGACCGCGCGGCAGAGATTCTGGACTACGTCGGAATTCTGGACGACGCGAACGCGCTGGCGAAGAATCTGCCGTACGGCCGCCAGCGGCGGCTGGAGATCGCACGGGCGCTGGCCACCGCGCCGCGCCTGCTCCTGCTCGACGAGCCGACGGCAGGGATGAACCCGTCGGAGTCGGAGGAGATGGTGCAGCTGTTCCAGCGCATCTGCGAGGAGCGGGGCATCTGTGTGCTGATGATCGAGCACGATATGAAGGTCGTCATGGGCGTATCGCAGCGAATCCTCGTGCTGAACTTCGGGCGGCAGATCGCGCTCGGCTCGCCGCGCGAGGTACTGGAAAACGAGGAGGTCATCACGGCCTATCTCGGCCACCAGAAGGTGATGTAACGGACGGGAACGGAGCGGATATGGCATTTTTGGAACTGACGCACGTAGAGGCGTTTTACGGAAAGATCCGGGCGCTGAAGGGCATTGACCTGAACGTCGAGCAGGGCGAGATCGTCACGCTCATCGGCGCGAACGGCGCAGGCAAGAGCACAACGCTCAAGGCCATCTCAGGGCTGATGAAGCTCGGGCCGGAGGCGAAGATCACATTTGACGGCGAGGACATCACGCATCTGCCCCCGCACGAGATCGCCGCGCGCGGCATTGCGCACGTGCCGGAGGGGCGCGGCATCTTCGCGGAGAACACCGTGTTGGAAAATCTGCGGATGGGCGCGTATCTCAGCCGCAGCAAGGCCCGCACGCAGGAGCTGCTGGAGACCTCGCTCGATCTCTTTCCGCGCCTGCGCGAGCGGCTGCGGCAGCAGGCCGGGACGCTCTCCGGCGGAGAACAGCAGATGCTGACGATGGCGCGGGGACTGATGATGGAGCCGAAGCTGATGCTGCTCGACGAGCCGTCGATGGGTCTGGCCCCGGTCATCGTGGAGCAGATCTTCGAGATCATCGCGGATCTGCACCGGCGGGGCATCACCATCCTGCTCGTGGAGCAGAATGCGCGGATGGCCCTGCAAATTGCGCAGCGCGGCTACGTCATCCAGACGGGCCGCATCGCCCTGACAGACGCGAGCGAGCGCCTGCAAAACGACCCCGTTGTACAGGGTCTTTATCTCGGAGAAGCATGAGAACAGGAGGATCTCAGATGAGACACGATCATCTTTTCATCGGCGGGCAGTGGGTCGAGAGCGAGAGCGGCGAGGTCTATACCCGGCGCGACCCGGCGACTGGCAACGTCGTCTCGCGGCACGACCGGGCGACCCGCGCAGAAGCGGAACGCGCCATCACAGCGGCGCGCGAGGCGTTTGACCATGGGCCGTGGCCGCATATGGGCGCGGCGGCACGCGGGGACGTGCTGCGGCGGGCCGCGGCGGAGCTGCGGGAACGCACAGATGAGCTGGCGCGGCTCATTACGCTGGAAACCGGAAAGCCGATCGCGCAGGCGCGCGGCGAAATTCAGACGACGGCAAACCTCTTCGACCATTTCACGCATCTGGCGCTGGAGGCGCACGGCGAGAGCTATGCGATCTCCGGAACCTATGACGCGCTCGTCGCGCGGGAGCCGGTGGGCGTGGTGGCGGCGATTGTGCCGTGGAACTTCCCGATCATGATGCTGGCCTTCAAGCTGGCCCCGGCGCTGGCCGTCGGGTGTACCGTGGTGTGCAAGCCGGCGGAGCTGACAAACTCGATCGTTGCGGAGGTCTGCGAGATCCTGCGGCGGGCGGGCGTTACAGACGGGGCGCTCAACATGGTCTCCGGCCAGGGAACGGTCGTCGGTGCGGCGCTGGCAGAAAGTCCTCTGGTCGACCGCGTGACCTTCACCGGCTCCACGGATGTGGGGCGCGGCGTGATGCGCGGCGCGGCGGAGCATCTGACGCGCGTGGGATTGGAGCTTGGCGGCAAATCGCCGCACCTCGTCTTCGCAGACACAGCGCGGATGGACGACGCAGTGGACGCGGCGTGCTGCAACGTGTTCTTCAATCAGGGCGCGGTCTGCGACGGCGGGACTCGGCTGCTGCTCGAGCGGCGCATCCACGACGAATTTCTGGAAAAGCTCATTGCAAAGACGGAAATGCTCACCGTCGGCGATCCGATGACGGACGTCCACCTCGGCCCCATCATCTCCGAGGAGCAGGGCAAGCGCATTTTGCAGTACATCGAGACCGGCAAGCAGGAGGCGGCGCTCGTCACCGGAGGACGGCGGCTGCGCGGCGGGATCTACGACGGCGGCTGCTACATCGAGCCGACGATTTTCGACGGCGTTGGGCGCAAGGCGCGCATCGCGCAGGAGGAGATCTTCGGGCCGGTGCTGGCGGTGCAGACGTTTGAGGATGAGGAAGAGGCCGTCGCAATCGCGAACGACAGCCGTTACGGCCTTGCCGCCGGTCTCTGGACAGAGGACTTCAGCCGCGCCGTGCGTGTGGCGAAGGCGCTGTGCGCGGGGACGGTCTACATCAACGATTTCGGCATGGGATCGGTGCAGCTGCCGTTCGGCGGCTGCAAGCAGAGCGGCTTCGGCCGGGAGAAAGGGATGCTGGGCCTCGCGGAATTTCTGGAGGCAAAGACCATCCACATCCAGACGGCGGAGGCGCGGGCGCACTGGGTGCCATGAGCGGAGGAACCGGGATGCTGCAAAAAATTCTGGAATATGAGCTGAAGCCCGCGCTCGGCTGCACGGAGCCGATGGCATTCGCCCTCTGCGCTGCGTCCGCGCGGGCGTACGCCCATGGCGCGGTGGCGCGCATCGGGATCGAGGCGTCCGCCGCGATGATCAAGGGCGTGCAGTATGTCAAAATTCCAAATTCCGGCGGACGCTGCGGAGGCCGGATGGCCTGCGCGCTCGGCGCGATCGCGGGGAACGCAGCGGATGGGATGCAGGTCTTCCAGCGGGTGCAAGCGGAAGACGCAGCGGCAGCGGAGCGGATGATCGCAGCGGGTCAGGTGCGCATGGAGCTGAAGGAGGACGTTCCGCGGCTCTGGCTGCGCGTCACCGTGACAGGCAGCGAGGGCACGGGCGTCGCCATCGTGCAGGACCGGCACGACAACGTGGCCTATCTGGAATCGGATGGAAATGTTCTCCGTGACACGCGCAGCGCTGCGGAGGCGGAGGACGCGCCGGACTATGGCGCACTCAGCGTGGAGACGATCTGGGAGTTCTGCACGCATGCGCCGCTGGCGCGGCTGGCGCGGGCAGAGGAAGCCGTGCGGCTGAACACGGCGCTGAGCGAAGAAGGGCTGCGGCAGGGATACGGGATGCAGACCGGAAAGACGCTGACAGAGTCCGGGATGCTGGGCGGCGGGACGGCGATGGAGGCGGTCTGCGCCGGGTGCGCGGGCGTGGACGCGCGGATGGGCGGCGCGCCGCTGGCGGCGATGAGCAACAGCGGCTCCGGCAATCAGGGCGTGACATGTACCGCGCCGGTCGCCGCCGCGGGGCGGCGGATGGGCCGGAACCATGAAGAGATCGTGCGGGCCGCGGCGGCAGCGAATCTGCTGACGGTCTTCCTCAAGACGCGGGCCGGAGCGGACGAGGGCCGCATCGCGCCGGTGTGCGGCGCGGCGCTGGCCGCCGGAGGCGCGGCGGGCGGGATCGCGATGCTGCGCGGAGATGACGCGGACTGCGTGGAGCGGATGCTGCGGACGGTGCTGGGCAATGTGTGCGGCATGGTGTGCGACGGGGCGAAGGCCAACTGCGCAGCAAAGGCGGGCATGGCGCTGCACGGCGCGATGCAGGCCCTCGCGCTGGCGGAGGCCGGGCTGGGCGCGGACGAGGAATGCGGCATCGTGGCGCGGACGGCGGCGGAGACCGCCGGGAATGTCTATCGCCTTGCGCGCGAGGGCGCGGGCGGGACAGACCGCGTGCTCTGCCGGATCGAGGAGGAAAAGCAGGGCGGATGGCGGTAGGGATGATGTAGGTATTTGCGGGCGGCCAATAGCCGCCCCTACAACCGCTGCGGCGGAGACAGGCAGGCAGAAGCATACGGCCCTGCAACGCAGGAAAAACGCGCCGCTCGAAGGAGCGGCGCGTTTGGAATACGGAGATTTACTTGTTCTGGAGCTTGCGGTCGATGGCTTCGGCAGCTTTCTTGCCCGCGCCCATCGCCAGGATGACGGTGGCCGCACCGGTGACGGCGTCGCCGCCGGCGAAGACGTTCTCGCGGGTGGACATCTCGTTCTCGTCGACGATGATGCCGCCCTTCTTGTTCGTCTCGAGACCCGGCGTGGTGGAACGGATCAGCGGGTTGGGGCTGGTGCCGAGGGACATGATGACCGTGTCGACGTCCAGCACGAATTCGCTGCCCTCGACCGGGATCGGACGGCGGCGGCCGGATGCGTCAGGCTCGCCAAGCTCCATCTTGATGCACTTCATGCCGTTCACGCGGCCATCCTCGCCGCCGAGGATCTCGACGGGGTTCGTGAGGGTCATGAACTCGATGCCCTCTTCCTTCGCGTGGTGCTGTTCTTCAAGTCTCGCGGGCATTTCGGCCTCGCCGCGGCGGTAGACGATGTACACCTTCTCCGCGCCCATGCGCTTGGCGCAGCGGGCCGCGTCCATGGCGACGTTACCGCCGCCGACGATGGCCGCCGCGTGGCTGACGAGGATCGGGGTGTCGTACTCTTCCTTGTACGCCTTCATCAGGTTGATACGGGTGAGGTATTCGTTCGCGGAGCAGACGCCCTTGAGCGCCTCGCCCGGAATGTGCATGAACATCGGCAGGCCCGCGCCGGAGCCGACGAAGACAGCTTTATAGCCCATCTCGAACAGGTCGTCAATCGAGAGCACCTTGCCGATGACCATGTCGGTCATGACCTCGACGCCCTGCGCCTTCAGCTTTTCCACTTCATTCGCGACGATTGCCTTCGGCAGACGGAACTCCGGAATGCCGTAGACCAGAACGCCGCCAGCGGTATGGAGCGCCTCGAAGATCGAGACCTGATAGCCCTTCTTGGCCAGCTCGGACGCGCAGGTCAGGCCGGACGGGCCGGAGCCGACGACCGCGACCTTGATGCCGTTGGAGGCAGCCTTCTCAGGCATGGCGTTGACATTTTCACGATACCAGTCGGCGACGAAGCGCTCGAGACGGCCGATGGCGACCGGCTCGCCCTTCACGCCGCGGACGCACTTGCTCTCGCACTGCGTCTCCTGCGGACAGACACGGCCGGAGAGCGCGGGCAGCGCGTTCGTGGAGGTGATGATCTCATAGGCCGCAGCGAAATCGCCCTCGGCGACCTTGGCAATGAACTCGGGGATGCGGATGTTGACCGGGCAGCCCTGGGTGCACTGCGGCTTCTTGCACTGGAGGCAGCGCTTGGCCTCGTTCACGGCCATCTCGGCGGTGTAGCCCAGTGTGACTTCTTTGAAATTATGGTTACGGACGTTGGCGTCCTGCTCCGGCATCGGAGTCTTTGTCATCTGCATGTTAGCCATGGTTCCGTTCCTCCCTTACTTGATCAGCTCTTCGCCGAGCTTTTCGATGCGGCACTTGTGGCTCTGGCGGACCTCGGCCTCGCGCTCGCGGTAGACGCCGTTGCGGTTCATCAGCTCGGCGTAGTCGACCTGATGGCCGTCAAAGTCCGGGCCGTCGACGCACGCGAACTTGACCTCGCCGCCGACCGTCACGCGGCAGCCGCCGCACATGCCGGTGCCGTCGACCATGATCGGGTTCAGCGAGACGATGGTCTTCACGCCGAACGGCTTCGTGGTCTGGGAGACGAACTTCATCATCGGGATCGGGCCGATGGCGAGCACCTCGTCATACTGCTTACCGGATTCCAGCAGCTGCTGGAGCTTGACGGTGACAAAGCCCTTTTCGCCATAGGAGCCGTCGTCGGTCATGAGGTACAGGTTGTCGCACGCAGACTTGAACTCGTCCTCGAGGATGACGATGTCCTTGTTGCGGAAGCCGACGATGACATCAGTCTCGACGCCCGCTTCCTTAAACGCCTTCGCGGACGGATAGGCAATCGCACAGCCGACGCCGCCGCCGACCACGCAGACGCGCTTCTTGCCCTCGACGTCCGTCGGCTTGCCGAGCGGACCGACGAAGTCCTGAATATAGTCGCCCTCGTTCATGCTGCCGAGCAGCTCGGTCGACAGACCGACCTTCTGGAAAATGATTGCGACCGTGCCCTTTTCGCGGTCGTAACCGGCGATGGTCAGCGGCACCCGCTCAGACTTGTCGTCCACGCGGAAGATAATGAACTGACCGGCTTTCGCCTTCCGCGCCACGAACGGAGCTTCGATCTCCATATAGGTGACGGCGGAATTGAGTTCCTTCTTACATACGATCTTGTACATAGTGTTTGCTCATCCCTTCATTTGTCGTAATATTACGCCGGATGGCGCTCTATATCACGCTTGTTTTCCAACATGCCCATTCTAACATAGAGTGCGCTTATTTGCAAATCCTACCGGTGGAAAAATACCGAATTTACAAAAATATTTTTGGTAAAAACGTGCGTCCAGTCGAATTCCCGTGTCAGCTCTGCCGCGCTGGCCGCCTCCGGCCTGTCCAATAATCCCGCCAGAAACGCCAGCTTGCCCAAGAGCTGCCCTGCTGTCAGCGTTTGGCGCAGCACGCCGAGGTCGAGATCGTGCTCGCGCTTCGAGAGCCTGCGTCCGTCCGGCGCGCAGAGCAGCGGCACATGGTAATAGTGCGGATGCGGCAGGCCGAGCTGCGTTTGCAGCCAGAGCTGCCGCGGCGTCGACCGCAGGAGGTCCGCGCCGCGCACGATCTCCGTCACACCGCCCGCCGCGTCATCCACGACGACGGCCAGCTGATAGGCGTAGACGCCGTCCGACCGGCGGAGAATGAAATCTCCGCACTCCCGCGCCAGATTTTCGCGCACTTCTCCCTGCAAACCGTCTACAAACGAAACTTCCTCGTCCGGCACGCGCACGCGCCAGGCCGGCCGCCGCGTCTTTGCCGCGCGCTCCGCCGCCGTGAGATCGCGGCACGTCCCGGCGTAGATCACCGCCCCGTCGGAGGCGTGCGGGGCCGAGGCCGCGTGCAGCTCGTTCCGGCTGCAATAGCAGGGATAGGTGTCCAGCCTGGCAAACGCCTCCGCATACGCCTCCGTCCGCTGCGACTGCGGCGTCTGTTCCTCGTCCCAGTCCAGGCCCAGCCATTCAAGGTCGCGCCGGAGCTGCGCGGCGTATTCCGGCCGGCAGCGGTCGGGGTCGAGATCTTCAATGCGCAGGATCATTTTTCCGCCCGCACTCCGCACGGAGAGCCAGGCCAGCAGCGCCGAAAACACATTTCCTAAGTGCATCCGCCCGCTTGGGCTTGGGGCGAACCGCCCTACTACCATACCATCACTTCCTTTTCGCCCATTCTAGCATACCCGCGCGAAAAAAGCAAAAGGCCCCGCTTTGAAAAGCGGGGCCTTGGTGCGCAGCTCAGAGATGGTACTGCTGGCTGTATTCCTCATAATAGCGCTCGTAGGTATCGGATTTCATTTCCTTGATGCTGGAGAGGTATTCGTGCGTGTCGAACGAGTCGGATTCCAGCTCGATCATGGCGACGGCGATGTTCGAGCAGTGGTCGGCCACGCGCTCGTAGTTGGTCAGCAGGTCGTTGAAGAGGAAGCCGTTGAGCAGCGTACAGTGGCCCTTCTGGAGGCGGTCGACATGGTGGAGCTTCAGCTCGTCGCAGAGATCGTCGATCAGCTCCTCCAGCGGCTCTACGCGGGAGGCCAGGGAGAGATCGTTGCGGATGAAGGCATTGACCGTGATATGGACAATCTCGGCCAGCGCAGATTCCAGCACGGCCAGCTCACGCAGGGCGTCGTCGGAGAAGACAATGCTCTTTTCGCGCATCTCTTTCGCCGTCTGCGCAATATTGAGCGCGTGGTCAGAAATGCGCTCGAAATCGGAGATCGTGTGCAGGAATTTCGAGGCGTCCTCGTTCTGCTTTGAGCTAAGCTCCTGCCCGGTCAGCTTGACAAGGTAGCTGCCGAGGCGGTCTTCGTAGCGGTCGACGACCTGCTCCATCTCGACGACGGTGCGGTAGCCCTCGTCGGAATAGTGGTGCAGGAGGCGCACGGCCTCGGCGAGGTTTTCCTGCGCCTCAGCGGCCATGGAGTTGATGGTGATGCGGCTCTGCTCGATGGCGAGGGCCGGGTGCTGGATGAAGCGCTCCTCGAGGCGGATCGTCTCGTCCGTGGTCTCGGCCTGGACGGGCTTGTCCTTGACCAGCAGATCGACGACCTTTTCGATGACGTCGATGAACGGCAGAAGAATGACGACCTTGACGAAGCGGAAGAGCGTGTTGACAAAGGCGATGGAGACGCTCGACATCGTCATGCTCATGAAATCAAACTGTACGAAGGCGTTGACGAGATAGAACGCCGCCGCCCAGAAGATGACGCCCACAACCTCGACCACGAGGTAGACCATAGCCGTGCGCTTGCCGTCGACATTCGCGCCGATGGCGGACAGCAGCACCGGCAGGGCCGCGCCGATGGCGATGCCCATGATGATCGGCAGGGCCATCGAAAAATCGATGACGCCCGTGGAGGCCAGCGCCTGCAAAATGCCGACGGCGGCAGATGCGCTTTGCAGCACGCAGGTGAACAGCGTGCCGAAGAGGATACCGAGCATGGGATTGGAGAACGTGGTGAGGATGCGCAAAAATGTGGGGTCGCTCCGCAGCGGGGAGACAGCCCCAGACATGGCGCTCATGCCGAACATCAGCACGGCAAAGCCCATCAGAATGTCGCCGATGTGGCGCTTCGTCTGGCTCTTGGAGAACATGCGGAGCACGATGCCAACGACCGAAATAATGCCGGTCAGCGTGGCCGTGGAGAACAGGTCGATCCAGCCGCCGCCTCCGCCAAGGTCGGAAAGGCAGATGATCCAGCCGGTGATGGACGTGCCGAGGATGGCGCCCATGACGATGGAGATGGCCTGGCGCACCCGCATCATGCCGGAGTTCACAAAGCCGACCACCATGACCGACGTCGCCGACGACGACTGAATGACCGCCGTCACGCCCGTGCCGAGTAAAAATCCCTTCAGCGGGCTGCCCGTGAGGCGGAAGAGGATGACCTCCAGTTTGTTGCCGGCGACCTTTTTCAGTCCGTCGCCCATCAGCGCCATGCCAAACAGGAACAGTGCGATCCCGCTCAGCAGCGAGATCAGATTCGCAATGCTCAACGCAGTTTCCTCCGATTTTCAATGTTACGCGCTCTATGATAGCGGCCCCATGTTAAATACCGTGTAATTTTTATGTAAAATCCAAGTTAAATCTTGCATTTTCCCGATTCTTCACATACACTAATAGAAGAAAGATGGAACGGGAGGAAGCAGCCATGATCTATATTCTTGAGGATGACGAGTCCATCCGCAAGCTCGTCGTCTACGGACTGGAGAGCCAGGGCTTCACAGTGGAGGGCTTCGCGCTGCCATCCGCGTTCCACCGGGCGATGGAGCGGGCCCTGCCGGAGCTGGTGCTGCTCGACCTCATGCTCCCGGAGGAGGACGGACTGCACATTCTGCGCGATCTGCGCGCCTCCGCCGCCACGCGGACGCTGCCCGTCATCCTGCTGACCGCAAGGGACACGGAATATGACCGCGTCATCGGACTCGACGGCGGTGCGGATGATTTCATCACGAAGCCGTTCAGTATGCTGGAGCTTGCGGCGCGCATCCGGGCCGTGCTCCGGCGGACAGGCTCCGCCGCGCCGCGCGAATACCGCGCCGGGCCGCTGCGTGTCTGCCCAGCGCAGCGCATCGTGCAGGTGGACGGCGCGGACATCACACTGACGAACAAGGAATTCGAACTGTTGTGCCTGCTGCTGGAAAATCAGGGCATCGTCCTCGCACGCGCAACGCTGATGGATCGCGTGTGGGGCATGGAGCTGGAGCGGGAGAACCGCACGCTCGACGTCCACGTCCGGACGCTCCGGGCCAAGCTCGGCCCGGCGGGCGGCCTCATTGAGACGGTGCGCGGCGTCGGCTACCGGATCGGAGGGGAACGGACATGACCGCGAAAATTTTCCGCAACAGCTTTTTTGTCGGGCTGCTCGTGCTGCTGGCGGCGGGGATTCTGTTTCTCAGCGTGATGTACGCCAACGACGAGACGCTCGCCTTCGACGAGCTGGAGACCGAGATGGCCGTGCTGGCCCCGGCGGTGGAGCGGCTCGGCCTGCCCTATTTGCAGGAGCTCGACGCCGCCGGGCGCGACACACGGCACACCGCGGACGCGAGCGGCCGCTATGGCGAGTCGGCCCGGAAAGACGACGTGGAAAACCACCTCGCCCGCGAAGAGATCGCCGCCGCGCTGGAAACCGGCGAGGGCCGCGCCACGCGCGACTCACAGACCGGCGGCGCGCGGACGCACTACATCGCCCGGCGGCTTTCGGACGGCTCGGTGCTGCGCACGGCCTGCACGCAGACGTCGCTGGCGCGGCTGATTTTGAATCTGCTGCTGACGGTGCTCTGGATCGTGCTGCTGATTCTGGTTTTATGCGCAGCCGTCTCGTTCCGGCTGGCTCGGCAGATCACCAGCCCCATCAACCAGATCGACCTCGACGCGCCGGGCGAGAACGCCGTCTATCCGGAGCTGCGGCCGCTGGCCGCCCGCATCCGCGAGCAGAACCGCACCATCCGCTTCCAGCTCACGGAGCTGTCGCGGCGGCAGCAGGAATTTTCCGCGATCACCGAGCAGATGCGCGAGGGCTTTTTGCTGCTGGACGCAAACTGGGACATTCTCTCCGGCAACCGCAGCGCGAAGACGCTCCTTGCCCTGCCGCAGGACGCGGCGAGCCTGCGCGGCGCGAGTCTCCCGCCGGAGGCGGCGCGCGCGGTGGAGGCGGCCTTGTCCGGTACGCATGCCGAGGCGCTGCTGCACCTTTCGGACGGCGTCTGGCAGCTGACGGCGAACCCCGTGGCCAGCTTTGGCCGTCCGTCCGGTGCGGTGCTGCTGCTGATGGACGTCACGGAGCGGGAGGAGCGTGAGGCGCTCCGCCGCGAGTTTTCTGCCAACGTCTCACACGAGCTGAAGACGCCGCTGACCTCCATCTCCGGCTTTGCCGAGCTGATGAAGGAGGGCCTTGTCCCGCCGGAGAAGATGCGGGAGTTTTCCGCGGACATCTACCGCGAATCAAGCCGCATGATTGCGCTCGTCGACGATATGATGAACCTGTCCCGGCTCGACGAGGGCGCGGCGCTCCCGCGCACGACGGTCGACCTCTATACGCTGGCCGAGGGTGTGACGCAGTCGCTGCGGGATGCGGCAGGCCGCTGCGGCGTGACGCTGCGGCTGCTGGGCCAGCATGAGCAGGTGGAGGGCGTGGAGCAGCTGCTGCGCGAGATGCTCTACAACCTCTGCGACAACGCGATCAAGTATAACGTCCCCGGCGGTTCCGTCACGGTCAACGTCTGGCGCAATGGTCAACATCCGTGCGTCTCGGTGTCCGACACGGGCATCGGCATCCCACAGGCCGATCAGGAGCGCATCTTCGAGCGGTTCTACCGCGTGGACAAGAGCCATTCCAAGGCCGTCGGCGGGACGGGCCTTGGCCTGTCCATCGTCAAGCACGCCGCGCAGTACCACGGCGCGCAGCTTGAGCTGAGCAGCGCCCCCGGCCGCGGCACGTCTGTTACCGTTACATTCTAATAATATAAGTAGTTGGTGTATTCCATCCGGAATACACCAACTTTTATTTCAGTGTTTCACTGTTATTGAGCACCGGTGTGCTGTAGAGGAACAGCACATCCTGATTGTCAAACGTCAGCCACATACCGAGCCGCTCCGGCGCGACATAGCGGATGTCGACGAGGGTGATCCTCGCATAGCCCTCTGCCAGCAGCGGCACGAGGCTGCTGCCAAACGAATCGCGGAACACGACCAGCTCCCGCTCCGTCCCGGCATTTGGATTCTCAATCGTCAGCAGCGATTTCGACCCGGAGAGGAAGATCGCATAGGCGTCGTCCCCGCCCGCTGCATCCAGATCGTAGACCGGCAGCGTTGTATCCGTCTCATAGTCGTAGACCGTGCAGGCCCGCAGCGTGTCATTTGTGAGATACGTGAGCGCGTCGGGCGGCAAATCGAGCGCCGACTGTCCGCAGTAGACGCCGCAGAACGGCGCGTCCAGCGTCACCGCCTCAAATTTGTCCGTCCAGTCCGCGCCCATCGCCTCGGCCAGCCGCTGCGCCGCGGGCAGAATCGCCTCCTGCCGCCAGTGGATGTCCGTCCGGTAATAGCTCCCCAGCGTCAGCACATCCGTCAGGCCGACGGTCTGTGCATAGTCCATACCGTCCGCGAATTTCTGTATAAACTCTTCGTAATCAAGCGCCGGATAGCCGTATTGTTCCGCCAAAAAGTAATTTTTGTCTGGGATTGCCGCGAAATAAATTTTCGCGTCCGTCCCCTGCAAATACCGCTCATAGACAAAGCGGAACCGCGCCAGCGCATGTTCCACTGAGTCCTCGTTCAGCGGGTAGTCGAGCTTCGCGGCATACCCGTCCGCGACGTAAATGCCGTTGTTGTCCTTCTGCCGCAGCACGTCCAGCTGGACATGCGCCTTGAGGCTGCGGAACGTGTCCCGCAGTGGGAACTGGTCGAGCGTGTACGTCTCGAACTTCGTCATGAATGTCCCGTCCCAGACAGACTTTGCCGTCAGCTCCGGCCGCTGCGCCAGCGCGCGCCGCTCGGAGACCGAGCGCGCATCATCCGCCTTGCAGATGCTCCACAGCGCAAACACCAGCAAAAATCCCGCCGTCAGGCAGAGGACAAGCCAATTTTTTCGCTTTTCCATCGCCCTGCCTCCTTAAAACCGGAAATACAGGAACGGGTTGAACGACCCGTCCACGAGATACGCCGTGCAGACGGCCAGCAGCCCAACAAGGCCCACCGGCTCCAGCACGGTCAGCACCGCCCGTCCGCCATGCGTCTTTCCCAGCGCATCAAACGCCCGTCTGGGGAGAGGCGTCGCACCGATGGCCGCGACCGCCAGAAGCACAGCGCAGCTGCGCAGCTGATAGACGGCCTCCGCACTCGCCAGCGGAAGCCCCCCGCCGCCGAACAGCGCGCGGATCGTGCCCCATGCGTCGCAGACACTGGACGCATCGAACAGGATAAATCCGAGCAGGACGGCAAGCAGCACATAGCAGCGCCCCAGTCCGCGCCGTTTTTGCAGAACCGGAAGCAGTATCAATTTCTCGACCAGCAGCAGCACCGCGAACCACAGTCCCCACAGCACAAAGTTCCAATCTGCCCCGTGCCAGAGTCCTGTTGCAAGCCAGACGATCAGAATGTTGAAAAGCTGCCGCCCCTTCCCCTTCCGGTTGCCGCCGAGCGGGATATAGAGATAGTCGCGGAACCAACTGCCGAGCGAAATGTGCCACCGCCGCCAGAATTCCGTGATGCTCGCCGCGATATACGGATAGTTGAAATTCTCCGGGAACCGGAAGCCGAAAATGCGCCCCAGGCCAATGGCCATGTCGCTGTAGCCGGAAAAGTCATAATAAATTTGCAGCAGAAATGCGACCGCATACAGCCACGTATAGAGCACCGAGCCGTCCTTCGTCGCGCGGAACGCCGACACGAGCGCGCCGAGCTGATTCGCCAGCAGGATCTTCTTCGCCAGCCCGAGCACGAACCGCCGCGCGCCGTAGGCTGCATCCGACACGCTGTGCATCCGGGTGCGGAGCTGCGCAGCCACATCCGAATAGCGGACGATTGGCCCGGCGATCAGCTGCGGGAACATCGCGACATAGGCCGCGAGGTCGACAAAGCTCCGCTGCGCGGCGACATCGCCGCGGTAGACATCGACGAGATAGCTCACGATCTGGAACGTGTAAAAGCTGATCCCGACCGGGAGCGCCACGCGCAGCAGCGGTACGGAAAGGCCCGTCAGCGCGTTAAAGTTCGCAAGGAAAAAGTCCGCGTATTTGAAATACGCGAGCGCCGCGAAGCTCAGAACCACGGACCCCGCGAGGCACGCCTTCGCCGCCGGCCTGCCCCGGAGCTTCCCGATCAGCAGACCGAACACATACCCCTGCACGATCGACGCCAGCATCACGAGCAGATACCGCGGCTCGCCCCAGCCGTAGAAGACGAGGCTCGCCAGCAGCAGAACCGTGTTTTTCAGCCGCCGCGGCGCGAGAAAATAGACGAGCAGCACACACGGCAGAAACCAATATAAAAATGGGATACTGGAAAACAGCATGTTTTTCTCCGTTTCAAAAACGGCGCACAGAAAAGGCTGCGCGCCGTTTTGCGTTTTGTTGCTTTAGCCGATGGCGATGGCCTCGTCGGTGATGACGTTCGCGCTGGGATAGGCCGCGGCCAGCTTGTCGCGGAACGTGTTGACCAGATCCTCCGCGCCGAAGCACTCGACAATGTAATTACCGACCGACACGACGATCAGCTTGTCCGGGAAGCCGCACATCCACTGCTTGCCCATGACATATTCTTTGATCGCCGCGGCCACGCTATCCACATCCGCCGCATCCTTCAGACGGTATGCGCCGCAGGTGAAGGTGTTCAGGTTCATCATATGGAACAGGGACGCGGCGTCGTCGAATTTTGAAACGACATCCGCCGGGACGCTGACCAGATATTCCACGCTCGATGCGTCGTCCAAGCCGACCTTGCCGGGCGCGCCGTCGGTCATGTTGGCCTCGTCATAGTCGCCGCCCGCCGCCGGGAACTTCTCGTCGTCGGTATAGCTCGCCCAGACCGTGTTCAGCAGCGTGAGCGCGTCCGCGATCTCCACGTCCGCCGTGTCATTCTCTGCGGGCTTGGCCGCGCAGGCCGCGAACGAGCACACGGTCAGCACCGCGAGCAGCATTGCCAGAAACTTTTTCATGTTGTGATCCTCCAAAATTTTGATGCCTGTGCGGATCTTCCGCACTGTCCTTCCAGACGCAAAAATCCGCGTCCGGTTGCAGCAGGACGCGGATGATTTTAACGGATAATTGTAAACATTTCATGAACAGCGCACAAAATCCTGTATTTTCCGCCGTACAGGCATACGGCGCAGCTCATTTCCCGCGCCGCAGCTCCTTCAGCAGCGCCTCACAGCCCTCCAGCACATCGCGCCACGTCGTCTCGAAATCACCCGTATACCACGGGTCGGCCACGTCGCCGCTCCGCCCCGCGTGCTCCAGCAGGAGCGAGAGCTTCCCCTCGGGGTCGCCGCCGCAGATGCGGCGCATATTTTGAAGAGTCGCGCGATCCATGCCGATCAGCAGGTCAAACGTGTCGTAGTCCCGCTTTGTCAGCTGCCGCGCCGCATGGCCCGCGCAGGAAATGCCATGCTCGGCCAGCTTGCGCCGCGCGGGCGGATAGACCGGATTGCCGATCTCCTCCCGGCTGGTCGCCGCCGATTCGATGTGAAACTTGGCCGCCAGCCCCGCCTTCTGCACCAGATCCTTCATGATGAATTCTGCCATCGGGCTGCGGCAAATGTTGCCATGGCAAATGAAAAGTATTTTTATCATCTTTTTATAACTCCTCATAAGTCCTGTATTTCTCCTCAAATGCTTGATATTACAGGATT
>ENA-UEQN01000764-UEQN01000764.1-human-gut-metagenome-genome-assembly--contig:-NODE-764-length-28518-cov-6.797897_pt1 | contig 28518 bp, 60 predicted proteins | sample MGYA00242940_ERZ507944 | MGnify/ENA primary metagenome ERZ507944 (study PRJEB26167, sample SAMN06115449) | human gut metagenome | host: Homo sapiens | place: China:Fujian | collected 2015-08-20... | reverse complement strand
ATGGTTCCGTAGCTCAGCTGGATAGAGCAACGCCCTTCTAAGGCGTGGGTCTTGCGTTCGAATCGCAACGGAATCACTTTCATAAAACGCTGATTATAAATGTTTAATCGGCGTTTTTCTTTTATTTATCACATCGCAGGAATTAAAAAAAAAGGCAAAAGCGCTCACTTTTGAGCGAAAAAGCGAACCCAAAACGAACCTTTTATTTTAATTCATTATGGCAACTCTTAAATTAGCAGTAACACCGGACAAGGTAGCAAAAGACGGTTCTCATAAAATAAGAATAGCTCTTGGGCATAAAAGTGTAACACGCTACATTGTCACCCGATTTAAAATCGACCACCTTTCCCAATTCAAAAACGGACAAATTGTAAAACGTCCGGATGCAGCTATAATCAATACGAAGTTACGTAATCTCCTGAATGAATACCAGGAGAAACTTGATAGCATCAGGTGTATTCAGATGTACGATTGCAGGCAGCTACGTGAGATATTGATAAACAGCACAACCGCAGGTCATACTGCCGCTACATTCCAGGCTGTAGCCGGCTCATATATTACTGAGTTAATAGAAGACGGTAGGGGGAATTATGCGAAACTACTTGAACGTAATTGCAGGTATTTCACGGAATTTACGAAAGGAGAGTTTCTTTTGTCAGACATCACCCCGGAGATTATTCACAATTACGCCAGGTTCTTGCGGAACACCAAGAGGGTTGGGGAGACCACAATCGGAATGATGATGTCTCGTACTCGAACGATAATAAACCGTGGGGTGAAAAAACAGCTCGTGAAATATGACGTTTCCCCGTTTGCTTACTATTCGATAAAGTCTTCTCCCGTGCGTGAGGTGGATATTACAATAGAGAATCTTCTGAAAATAAAGAATCATTTGCCGAAAGAAAAGAAACTCCGTGTTGCACGTGACCTGTTCATGCTTTCATTCTATCTGGGTGGAATAAACCTTGCAGATTTACTTGATGTAGATTTCCGTAAAACCGATAAGATTGAGTACATCAGAAAAAAAGCCCGTAATCTGAAGTTGGGCGAACAGCGGATTATAATAACCATACATGAGGATGCCAGACCAATCATCAACGACTGGATGAACCGTAATACCGGTAAACTTGATTTTGGTTATAAGTTCACTTATTCTAATTTCTATAGGTATCTGACACGTAGTTTGAATACGCTTGCCGAAGAGTTAAAGATAAACCAAAAGGTCGTTTATTATTCCGCCCGAAAAACCTTTGCCCAATTCGCCTCTGAACTTGGCATACCTGACGGAGTTATAGATTATTGTCTTGGGCACTCTGATAAGAACAAGGGTATCATACGCTATTACACCAAAGTACGACAGAAGCAAGCGGAAATTGCAATAAACAGAGTCATTGACTATGTAAACAATCCGGATAAGTACAAGGATTACATCGAGATGCGGGCGGATGTTATGATGATGAAAGGATGAGAAGAAACGCAATCCCCGGTATTCGAGCATATCGGGGATTTTTCATCTCAATTACCTATCATCAGCTCCCAATTATCCATAATAGTCATATCCCAATGCGGCACGTCAAATTCATTATTGACCGACACCCCATATACAGAAAGACTCTTACCGGCACTGTCAAACTCAGTCAAAGCCGTTTCCTCTCCTTTCTGGATACGAAGATTCATAAAGTCTGTCATTTGTTCCCAATCGGTAGGACCGATGAATAATGATTCTATGAAACGCCCTTTCACGGGTGCACCAATGGCGGTATCCTTAATGCGTTCCAAATATGATAAAGCCTCGTTGTACCATTAGACAAAGAGGCAAATAATCATCATAAAGGCAAATGTTTCTCTTCTATCTTTCGAAGGTGCTCATTCATTTCCCTTGTGTAGTATTCAATCTCCTTAGAACTTTCCTCGAGTTTGTTCTTCATCGCACGAACATCATTTGTCATACCCCACAATTTGAAGAACAGAATAATTTGCAGAATGCCAAATACTAGTATTACAATGTAGATAATATTGATAATCATCATAGCTATTAATGTTTTGATTTGTAATTCTCATAAGATTTTTGTGCCATATCGAACGTTTGCTCCAATCGGTCGGCGTACTTGAAAATATCATCTAGTGTTTCAATTTTCACTTTTTCTTGCGACTTATATCCTTCTGTCGGGAAATATATGTTCTTCTTTCTGCTTCCAAACGCCAAACGGCATCCCCACCAATATGAAGCATTTCCAACACCTATGGCGAAATAAGATTTGAAATCCTTGTACACAATCTTGTCAGCCTTTATCTTACGTCGAAGGATGCTTCGTATGATATTGTAACCGTCTATCTCCTCCTGCGTTGTGACCACTCCCCGCTCCTTGTCTGCGTACACTATTCCCTCCGGCAAATTATCATCTTGTGGCTCTATTTCTGCCACAGGATCAACCTGTGCGTTGCATGTATCCTCACCCTGTTGGGTGTTTTCGTTTTTTATCGCTACATTTAGCCTATCCGCTATAATATCATTGATAACTGCCGCAATGGTTTTCTTGACAATCGGCCTGTATTGTTCTATTTGCTTTGAAGTTGATTTCCAATCATTCAAGCAGCGAACGAAATACCTCGTAAATTCGTCTCCTGGCGACTGGAAATTTTTTATAAGAATTTCCTTTATCTGTATGGTTATTTGCAGTTCTTGTGCCGTGCTTAGAATTTCCGATTCATTATAGTATGATTTATGGAATTTCTTCATCTGTTCAATGTCTGAATCCGACAAATCCAACATATTCACCACCAAGAATGGTTTTTCATCCATGATATTAGTCTTATCCAGGTCTGCGTAGAATCTGTATTCAATCCCATTGGTTAGCACTCCAAAGCGTGCGTTTGAGGCCGCATAATATTTGGAGAGCTGCGTACTATGCAGGTCGAGCTTCTGTAAACAATGCTTGCACTCGATTAGAAGTATCGGCTTGTTGTCTTTCATAATCGCATAGTCTATCTTGTCTCCACGCTTTGTGAGGTCGCAATCCATTTCCGGAACGACCTCAAACGGATTGAACACATCATATCCGAGAGCCGCTATCATTGGCATGATAAATGCGTTTTTCGTAGCTTCCTCTGTTTGAATGGCGTCTTTTTGTTTTTCAATTCTTTCTGCTATTTGCAGGATATTATCTTTGAAATCCATGATATAGTTGATTTAAGTCTTATGCGTTAAAGTCTTTTCATGCAGCCCAAAACATGGTATATATGCCTAATCATTCGCTTTGGTAATTCCTGTATTCCATATTCAGGAGACTTATTTGTTGGTATCAGTGAATAATTCTCTGGATTTGTTGCCGGTCCAATTCTTTTTATTGTTCTCATTTCATTTGTTGTAACAATAGCATATACTTCACCAAAAGGAATAAACGAAAAATCCTCTATTTTTTTCAAGGCAATCATATCTCCATGAGCTATTTCCGGCTCCATAGAATGCCCGGTAACATTGCACCAGCAAGTTGCCTCGTTATATAATTTGAAATCGATTAGATATTCCGGATTGATGGTTTGGTCATTCAATACTAAATCAAATCCTCCTATGAAGTCAACATTATAATAAGGGACTCCGGTCGTATAATTGATTATAGGGTTAGACTGTTGTGAAAGAAACATATCTCCTTCTCCAGTTAGAAGCCAATCGGAATTCAATTCTGGGAATTTTCTAAGAATATCCGTTAATCCCCTTTTGCCTAAGGAGTCTTTAACTTTACGCACATAACCGTTGGAAAGACCGCAAAGTCTCTCAAATTCAGCAACGGAAAGTCCTTTTGCTGATACAAATTCTAAAATTCTACTATTTACATTCATGATTTAATTGGTTAATAAATGCAAATAATAGGAATTTCCTAAGATTTTCCTATTGCATTCTAATTAATATATCTAAATTTGCAATACAAAAATAAGAAAACAAATCAACAAACTACATTTATGGTAAATAAAAAAATAAAAATGATGCCTACTATTAGAGCATTGGGAAAAGGAGAAGCTGCTGATTTTCCAATAGAAAAGATGCTTTCTGTAAAATCTATCTGCACAAGTCTGTCAACTGCTATGGGTATAACCCTAAGAACCTCTTTAAATAGAGAGGAGAAAATCATTACTGTAATCAGAGAGAAATAAACATAAAATACATCAACTACCTGATTGATATAGTATGATAACAAAGAACTTGGATATATCAGAAAATGAAAAGATACAAATCTATGGAGATGACGTACACGCAAAATCGCAACAACATGTAAAATTATCGAAGTAAAGCGACTTAAGGACGCAATAATATAAAAGTTCAGTTCTATGCTAAATGAAGATGTTTTAAAAATCGTATTGAACAACAAGACTTTCGGGCGCGATGAAGCTGCCGATATTGTCGGTGGGTTGTCAAGGCTGACGAAATTAATCGGTAGCGGATTAATCCGTGCAGAGAAAAGGACACAGAAGCAAAACGGTAAATGGTTCTGTAATGCCTATGATGTGCTAAGGCACGCTTCCTTGAAATATTGATTATTTGAAAGTCAAATAGTTATACTAAGTTAAGCAATTGATTTTAAATGTTTTAACGTTTGGCGCTTAAAGTAAAAACAGTTAACTTTATATCAAATAAAAGAGCTAATAATCAATAAGTTATGAAGCAAAGTTCTATAATTTCCACTTGGGTTCTATCGTTTATTACGATGGTCGTGTTTGCAGAAAGTCCTAATGTGATATTCTACTTATCGTTTATCGTATTTACCCTAATGTCGCTCTGTATAAAAAAGCACGATAAGGAGTTTGAGAATGAAGAATCCGCTAACGATAAATACTATGAATAATCAGCTTAGAGCGCGTCTTGAAGACTTGTATATTGAACTTGATGCAGTTAACAGAATGACTGAACTTCAAGCCGTTTCATTGTATAACTGCGATTACAAACAGGAAGTGGTTAATCTCATCCAAGAAGATATAAAATCAATGGAGAAAGAAGTGCGTGATTATGAAGATGATGAATTTGAAACAGAACAAGATAATATATGCCGCTCTCTCGGCATATCAAGATATTGTTGAACTTTAAAATATTTGAGCAATGGAAGAAAACAATCAACCAACGGAATTGCAGCTTATCCAGGCTAAACAAGCTGCCGAATTTGCAATGACACCAGTAGGTCAGACTGTAAAACAATTCGAGGTCATGCAGCGCATGGCTAACATGTATACGACAAGTACTATTGTACCGGATACTTATAAAGGAAATGTAGGTAACTGTGTGATAGCCTTAGACATGGCTATGAGAATGGGGTGCAATCCTCTTATGTGTATGCAGAACCTTTACATCGTACATGGCAATCCGGCTTTCAGCAGTAAATTTCTAATCGCAACCATTAATGCGAGCGGGCGTTTTTCTCCTCTACGTTACGAATTCAAGGGTGAAGAAGGCACGCCCAGTTATGGATGCCGTTGTATAGCCTACGAATCGTCAGACAAAGAGCACAAAGAACCGCTTCATGGAGATTGGATTACCATGGAAATGGCAGATAAAGAAGGCTGGACAAAAAAGAACGGTTCAAAATGGCAATCAATGCCAAGTCAGATGCTTCGTTATCGTGCCGCCGCCTTTTGGCAGCGTGTTTATTGCCCAGAAATATCAATGGGGCTTATCACCAAAGAAGAAGCTGATGATATTCAGGATGCCGAATATGAGGAAATCAAGCCTAAAGATAAATTGGCGTCTTTAGCAGAAAAAGCAGCTGGAGTACAAGATGCCGGAGACTCCCCTACTCCATCCGCGCCCCAACAGTCAAGCCAGGCAGCCGGCAAGAATCCCACCCCTAAATCCTTATTGTAATGGAAGCGCAACACACGTTAGAATGGTATAGAAAACGTCTTGGCAAAATCACCGGCTCCCGTGTCGGTGATTTAATGAAATCCAGCCGGAAGAAAGATGAGATGTTCGGCGACACAGCCAAATCATACATTTACCAACTCGCAGCCGAAAGAAGTATGAATCCTGCAATCGTGGAAGATGACGAGTCTTTTGATATGTATCTTCAACAAGTAGGCTTTTCTTCAAAGGCTATTGAATGGGGAAATATCCAAGAGGAAAACGCCCGCAGATTATACATCAAAATAACCGGAAGGAATATGGTTGAAACTGGTCTTTGCGTTCACCCAAACATTCCAAACTTCGGTTCTTCTCCTGATGGGTATTATTATGGCGAAAACGGCGAGAAAGGGGTTCTTGAGATAAAATGCCCCAATCAAAACACATTTATGAAATACAAGATTGAAGCCACAGATAATGCAGGATTACTATCTGTAAAACCTGAATATTTCTTTCAGTGCCAATCCCACATGATGGTTACCGGTGCAAATTGGTGTGACTTCGTTGTGTACTGCCCGTTTCAAAGTAATCCCATACATATAGTGCGGATAAACCCGGATTATTCATGCTTCGCCATGATTGAAAAGCGTATCTGCGCTGCTAACGAAATCATCAATGAATTAATTGAGGAGGAATAATAGAAAACAGTTTAACGCACGGTCTGCATACTTAGCATGAATTTAAAGAATACTTGACAATGAAACTTGATATTATAATTAAACAGCTTGACAACGACTGCTTTGATGTCCACATTGGTGACAAGAGTACCGACATGTTGTCGTTTGATGAAATGCTTGGGGTTGTTGCGCAATTGACTGTTCCCGAAAATAAAAGATGCCTTCAGTGGCTCAAAACCAAAGAGCAACACGAAGCTTTCAGAAATAGAAACTTAAAAACAGAGCAATGAATACACAATTAGCAATCCAAGAAACTGACCTCGAACTGGTCGTAAGTGAAAAAACATTAGGCAGTCTTACTACCAATGCAATTCAAATCAGAGATATGGTAAAAGCAGCTTTGCCAATGTATGATATTTCCAATTATAACGATGAGAATATCGACCAAGCGAAGAAAGACAAGGCAGCTCTCAACAAGGCGGCAAAAGCACTCAATGCCAAACGTCTTGAAATTGAAAAAGAATTTATGAAACCTTTCGGGGAGTTCAAGGACATTGTAAATGAAACCGTGAAACTCATCGGCGAGTGCTCCGCCAAGATTGACACAGTAGTCAAACAGAACGAGCAGCAATACAAGGACAAGAAGAAAGCCACTATCAAAGCTTACTTTGACGGTATGAATGCAAACCTTGTGGACTTCAACAAGGTATTTAAACCGGAGTGGCTCAACAAATCCATAAGTTATAGAAGTGCATGTTCTGATATTGATGTCATATTTGCTAAGGTTGAAAACGAACTCTCCACGCTGAATGGGTTTGGTGAGGATTTCGATGTCCTCCGTACTTATTATATGGATACGCTCAATATCGCATCTACTATCCAGTATGCCAACCGCCTAAAGGAACAGCGTGAGCGTGCCAAAGCAGCAGAAGAAGCGCGAATCAAGGCTGAACATGAAAAGAAAGCCGCCGAAGAAGCCCGAATGAAAGAGGAAGCGGAACGGGCCAAGCAGAATTCAGTCAATCCATTTGCAAGAACCAGACAGCATGTCACCAATGAACCACCTGCCTTTGTCGAGCAAGCCAAAGCCCTGGAACCGGAGTTACTGACGAGAACTTTTACTGTTACCGCAACTCGTGAAAACATAATCGCTCTTGGCGACTTCATGAATGATAATAATATTGATTTCGACAAGATTGAACTTGCAGATACCCTATGCAATACAGATTTAAATTCCATTGTCAGAATGCTTGAATATGGTGCAAATCTGATAGACAAAACCGCTACCAAACCTTGCGAAGCAGATAAGGCAAGGCAATTCAGAAACATGATAAAGAAAATTCAAAAGAAAATAGAACAATGAAAATTACAATCAGCAAACCGACCGAGTTTGAGGCGGTCTACCTGAAAGTAGATGCAGGTGTCCGCTATTGGGAAGATGCAGAAGTAAACGGAGTTAGTGATTCTGAAAATCCGCCAACTATTCCTTGTGCTGAATTTATCCATGCCGATAATGAATACCGCTGGCGACCTATTATCGACATCGACAATGGAGTTATCACTAATTGGAAAAAAGGTTTTACCGCACAAGTTCACTATAAGGTATGCGATGATGGCATTTATACAGTTACTGATAAAGATGGCAACATCATTGTTGAGCATGAGGGTTACGTTCCATCCATCATGTGCCCGGAAGATGAAGGATATGGCGACTACATCATTATGAATATTGACAAGAATGGATTTATTCAAGGATGGAGAAAGAATTTAATCAGTAGAATTATACAAGAAGAGGAGGATTAATTATGCTACATACATGGTTTGAATGTAAAATCCGTTATGAAAAGACAATGGATAACGGAATGAACAAGAAAGTAACGGAACCCTATTTGGTTGACGCGCTCAGCTTTACGGAAGCGGAAGCCCGCATCATCGAAGAGATGACTCCGTACATCAGCGGTGAGTTCACTGTATCTGACATCAAACGTGCCAACTACAGCGAATTGTTCCCCAGCGAAGAGGAAGCTGCCGACCGCTGGTTCAAATGCAAACTTATTTTCATCACTTTGGATGAAAAAAGCGGTGCTGAAAAAAAGACTTCCACTCAAGTACTGGTACAGGCTGCCGACCTGCGTGATGCAGTGAAGAAACTGGATGAGGGCATGAAAGGCACAATGGCCGACTATCAAATTGCATCGGTAGCGGAAACTGCTATTATGGATGTATATCCGTACAGCGCAGAAGAGCGAACTATTGATTCCATTGGAGAAAACGCCAACTCTCCCGTTGTTCGTAATTTCATTCAGTCACTCCCGGAAGGCTGCAAGACAACCATTACCGTAGGAGGAAAGCAGGTCGTAGTTGACAAGACCGGAAAAGATACAGTAGTAACCCCACAAGACAAAGAAAGCGATGACATACGAGGAGATGATTAAACTTGCATCCAAAGCTAAATCATACAAAAAGCCGGCAAACGATGAGCATAGGATACAGTGTGCTTGTGTAAAGTGGTTTAGATTGAAATACCCCAAACTGAAAGATATGCTGTTTGCTGTTCCGAACGCAGCCAGAAGAAGCGCAAGGAACGGAGCATATATGAAAGATGAAGGGATGCTCCCCGGCGTTGCCGATTTAATCCTTTTAAAAAGCAACCGCTTCTATGGAGCTTTGTGTGTGGAAATGAAAAAGCCTGGTGAATACCAAAGACCTGCACAAAAAGAATGGCAGAAAGAATGTGAAGCCGCCGGAAACAAATATGTAGTCTGCCGGTCTTCGGATGAATTTATGAGAGTTGTAACAGATTATTTAAACGATGTATAATCATGGAACAGGAAATAAAGGAAATTAGCGATTACCTGAACATCGCTTGCTCTAATAATCCGCAAGAAATTCAGGAACGCATATCAACAATAATGGTATATATGATGCGTACCGGTGAAATGCTTGCTAATGCAAAGAAAATGCTTCGCAAGAAAAAGTCGGATGAAATACAGAATACAATCATTCGAATAGCCAAAGAGAATTGCCTTTCTGCTAAAATACAGAATGCTCTACTCGACAGTATTGCCGAAGACGAAGCGTTTTTGGTAGACAAACTGGACAGGCTTAACGCCTCATGTGTACATCAACTTGATGCGCTACGAACACTTCTCAGCTTCGAGAAAGAATCGCTTCGGCTCACCAAGACTGGATATTGATAAACAATGTTTAAGTAGCTGATAACAAGATGGATATATTTGTACATCTATTAATTTAAAGTTAACTTTGCTGCATACAATCATTTGATTATCAACAATATGAGTGACACAAAAAAGAAATCGTTTGTTTTCTATATCGAATGGCAGGAAGTGCTAATGGAATATCCCGCGGAGGTCAGACTTGAAGTGTACGATGCGATTATTGAGTATGTTGCATCGGGGACGCTATCGGAGCTGAAACCGTTGGCTAAGATGGCATTTTCCTTCATAAAGAAGCAAATCGATTCCAATAATGACAAATATAACAGTCTTGTCGAGAAAAGACGTGAAGCTGGCAAAAAAGGTATGGCAAATCGGTATTCTGGCGAAAAATCAACAAATGATAACAAAGCTAACACAAGTTATCAAGATGTAACAAAACTAACAAATGATAACAAAGCTAACTATAATGTACCTGATAATGTACCTGATATTAATAATTCTCTCTCTAACGCACGAGATGGAATTTTAGATGGTAATCCCGTAACCCCCGATTTTGAGCAGGATTTAAATCTTACGGAATGCCGTAGAGAATTACTTGCCAATCAAAGTTGGATAAACCAGCTATCAATGAATGTACATTCCGTAGGCTACTCTTTCTTTACCGAGGACGTATGCAGGGAGTATATAGACATGTATTTCATGGAGTTACAGAACCGTGGTATAGAAAGGAAATCAGTATCTGATGCGACATCTCATTTTTCAAACTGGCTGAAAATAGAACTTAAAAAACAGAAAGACAATGACACAAGAGGAGCAACAGCTTTCAGAACGCATTCAGGGGCTTCAAAACAGGGAGCGGAAAAAGAAGCTCGGCGAAATGGACATATCCCGGATTCTACAGACGCACGCAAGGATTATTCGGGACATTTCTGAATACGACCTGTCCGACTATTGTGAGTTTGACCATCACTGCGCCCTGATTGAGAAACTTGGCGACAACTATATGGGGCGGGAATTCCGTGAGTTCTGTGTAGACAATTACAACCGCGACGTACTCAGGTTCCTTGTTTATTACTTCAATGATTGCAGGCTTGCAGAGGGCATTTTTCCTGACCGCGGATATAAAATCCACAAGAACCTGCTTATCATCGGAGACCCTGGCACTGGAAAAACACTCATTATGCAAATATTTTCAGATTACCTGAAATTGACGCATAACCCGAATATGTTTTGCAACCTGTCTGTTACAGAAATGATGAACTATTACAAGATTCACGGACATATAGACCGTTTCACCTACAATGAAACAGCCGAGAAGGGGTCAATGGGCGGAAATCCATTCAACGTCTGCATCAATGACATCGGACTGGAAACGGAGAATCAGAAAAGTTACGGTACAAGTCTTGACAGCGTAATAGACGAATTTTTGTATGCCCGATATGAAATTTACCAGTCACACTTTAAGAAATACCACATCACGAGTAATCTTACCGTTAAGGAGTTCAAAGCCCGCTTTGGTGAGCGGCTGGTAGACAGATTCAAAAGTTTTAATGTCATTCCCCTGCTTGGTGACAGTCGTAGAAAATGACAGTTATACTAAGTTAAAGCATAAAACAACAAGGAATATTTATTTGGAAAACAAATAAAAATAAGATAACTTTACATCAAATAAAAGAACCAATAAAACTAAGAGCAATGAAGAAAATATCTACCCTTTTTTGTCAGAAAAGTATTATTATAAAATACAAACCTGTTTCCGAAAATATGATTTTGGAAGGAAATCAATACAAGATAGCCCTATTGTTCATTCTTCAATAAAGTTGCCGTTTTAATTTATTTGAGTTGCAAATAAAATTGTATTATGAAACCAAGAAAACAACTAATTGACGCCGCCGTAGCCAATGGTAGCATTGACAGAATGAACATGTTGCTATCCGCTGCACACCTGCTGAACTGTGAAGCCAACAGTTTGGTGAAAGAAGCGGCAGACTTGATGAGCGCCAAAGGACTGCTTCTCGGAAACCTGAAGAAGCTGCATAACAATTTCGTTAAAAGCGCAGATTTGTACTTTCTGGAATTCTCCTCACTCGTAGAGACAGAGAAATCGAAGATGGATATGTTCTCTGACCTTGACGGATTCGACAGTGCTTTCAGAGAATGGGCGAAAGTTCCTAATGACTGGAAACCGAAGGAGGTGAAAAAATGAACACTGATAAATACAAGGTTGGTAATTCTAACTCAATATTCAGGACTCTTGGAGCAAGCAACCACACGGATAAGGACCGCCAAAATGAAGATTTCTATGCTACAGACCCGATAGCGGCAGAACTTCTGTTGAAAGAAGAAAAGTTCTCTCACAATATATGGGAATGCGCCTGTGGGCAGAAGCATTTGTCAGGCGTATTCGAGAAACACGGGTATAATGTCCGCAGTTCCGACCTGGTAGACCGATGCGGAAATGAGGTTTTCGACTTCCTTTCAATTGAGAACCAGTCTTGGAACGGTGATATAGTCACCAACCCGCCTTACAGGTATGCTCTTGAATTTGTGTACAAGGCTCTAAGCGTCATACCGGAAGGGAACAAGGTTGCCATGTTCCTGAAAGTTCAGTTCATGGAGGGTAAGGAACGCAAGGCGCTATTCACCCGTTTTCCTCCCAAAAACATCTATGTGTCGAGTAGCCGCATCCTTTGCGCAAAGAACGCCGAGTTTGAGAAAATGAGAGCCGGTGGCGGGAGCGCAGTAGCATACGCATGGTATGTATGGGAAAAAGGATTTAAAGGTAATACCATAGTTAAATGGATGAATTAATGGTAACAAGTGAAATGAAACCTATTTATAACCTTATAACCATCCTCATGGACTGGCTCTCGGTAGAGGTCGGAGCAAATGAAGAGTGGTTCTGAAATAGAAAAATATGCAATGAAAAATGAAAAGCTCATATTAGACGCCTGCTGTGGCAGTAGAATGTTTTGGTTTGACAAGCATAACCCACTTACTTTATTTGTTGACAAACGTTCAGAAACACTTACGGCCAAGGACAGAGGCAAGACAAGGGTCATAGAAATAAAGCCGGATGTAATAGCCGATTTCACCAACCTTCCATTTGAGGACAATTCTTTCTACATGGTAGTATTCGACCCACCGCACCTGAAAACACTTGGTGAAACCTCATGGATGGCTAAGAAGTACGGTAAACTGCCAAAAGACTGGCAGACACTCATACTTGACGGATTTACTGAGTGTATGCGCGTCTTAAAGCCTAACGGAACACTCATTTTCAAATGGAACGAGAGTGAGATAAAAGCTGCGGAAGTTTTGTCTGTTATTCCGTTCAAACCTCTTTTCGGACATACTACCGGAAGACAGAGCAAGACAATATGGATGTGTTTTATGAAACTCGAGAAATTTCGAGCCGGATAAATGGTGTTAAGTTAAAATTGGTGTTTATGAAATATATGGGAAGCAAATCAAGAATAGCAAAGTATATTTTGCCTATAATCCTGAAAGACCGAAAACCTGCACAGTGTTATGTTGAACCATTTTGCGGTGGATGTAATATGATTGATAAAGTAGATGGTTTCAGAATCGCGAATGATAACAATCCGTATCTGATAGCAATGTGGAAATCTCTTATCAACGGCTGGATTCCACCTGTAAGAATTGAAAGAAATCTTTATAACGAGGTGAGAGAGTGCTACAATAGGCATACAGATGCTTTTGCCTTAGATTACATAGGTTGGGTTGGATTCATGGGTTCGTTTAACGGACGTTTTTTTGACGGGGGATATTCCGGGCATAGCGCAGGTGGTAAATGCGGACAACGCGATTACATATCAGAGCAAATAAGGAATACTTTGTCACAAGTTGAGAACTTAAAAGAGGTTGATTTTGTATGGTCTGATTATAAAAAATTATATATACCCGACAAAAGCATAATCTATTGCGACCCACCATATAAGGGAGTAAAAAAATACTCCTATTCCATTAATCATGATGAATTTTGGGAATGGTGTCGAAAGAAAGTACAAGACGGCCACCAGGTGTTTGTTTCAGAATATAATGCACCCGATGACTTTATGTGTATCTGGGAACGACCTTTGAAAACATCTATTAATCAAACTGTAACAAAACATGCAGTAGAAAGGCTGTTTGTTCATAAATCGCAAATATGATTCAGGATAACAGAGTAAAATCGCCACATCAAGACATCATGGTGCAAGATGTGTGCTTCGGAAGACAATCGGGAACGGAATGAAAGGAAGAAATCGAATTAAAAATAATCTATATGATAATAGCATGGTTTTCTTGCGGTGTAACATCCGCAGTTGCTTGTAAGATAGCATTAAGCTTGTATAACGATGTACAACTCGAGAAATTAGTATTAACGATGTAACCTAATTAGGCTCAAAACAGAACAGAAATGAAGCAAAGTAAATTGACTCACGGCTCCCTATTTAGTGGTATTGGCGGTTTTGAATTAGGTGCCGAAATGGCAGGAATTGACACTTTGTGGAATTGTGAGATAGAAAAATTTCAAGGTGAAATATTAAAAAACAAATTTCCTCATGCAGAAAGATTCACAGATATTACAAAAACAACCGGACTCCGATATGTGGACATCATTAGTGGAGGATTTCCGTGTCAAGACATCAGTGTTGCCGGAAAACGTGAAGGTATTAAGGGAAAGCGCTCCGGGTTGTGGAGTGAGATGTGCCGAATTATATGGGAAGTTAGACCTAAATACGTCATCATTGAAAATTCGCCAGCTCTCACTATTTCCGGTCTCGAACAAGTCCTATGCGACCTTTCCAAAATCGGGTATAATGCGGAATGGCAATGTATATCAAACTACGCTTTTGGATACCCACACAAAAGGGAAAGACTTTATCTTATTGCCTACTCCAACAAAATCGGATTACAAGGCGACGTTTGCAAATGTGGAAGCATTAACTCGATATTTAAACAGTGGACATCAGATACGAGTGTCGGATATACTTGCGCAAAAAGGATTCTTGAAATCCCAGCGCATAGCATTGTTAGAAATGATGATGGGTTTCCCGATTGGTCACACAGAGTTGGAAGTATCGGCAATGCGGTAAATCCAACAGTGGCAAAATATTTATTTGAATGTATTAAGATTTTCGATAAACAATTAGCGTAAAACTAAATAGAAAGGAGTTGAAGAATGAAAAAGGACATCAAGGAAGCAATAAAGGAACATCTTTATGCAAATACGTTTGTAACAGACCCGAATAATCCGGGTTTTGTAGATAGATTTTTTGAACACGCTAAAGCTGCTGAATGGGGTGCGAACTGGCGAATCAACAGCGTGTGGCATGATGCAAGCGAAAGGCCAGACAAAGGGAAGATGCTCATTGTGGAGGATATTGACAGTGCTTATGATTTGGTCTATTTAACCAAAAGCAAGCCATGGGAAGAACTTTCGGAAAAGAATCATTATATGCGCTGGGCATACATCGAAGATTTACTACCTAATATGGAGGATTAAATCATGAAACCAATTTTGCTTCAAGCAAGTTGGAAAAGATTGTGAACTACATAAATCAGAACATTCAATAAGGATAAGTTATGAAACAGACAGTAGAAGAAGCAGCCCGCACTCATTGGAGTGAAAGTACATATAATAAAGATGCAGAGCTTGCCTATGATGAAAGAGACAGTATAGCTATCAAGGCATTGGCAAAATCGGTTGCATTACGGGCTTTTAAGAAAGGTGCAGACTGGCAGGCAAAGCAATCTCCGTGGATAAGCGTTGAGGAACGGTTGCCGGAAAAACCAAAATACGATTGGGTACTTGTCATTATACGTGATAAAAGAGATGGCTTTATAGGTATTCCGCAAATTGGAGAATTAAGAAGTGACGGCTTTTGGCATACTGAAACGAGCGACACTTTCAATACACCAAATTTCAGGAGGATATACAACACTACAGATGTTCTTGGGGAGTTCCTCAAACAAGAAGTTGTAGCTTGGTGCCCCATCCCCTCTTTCGATGATATACTCGAAGCCAACAAGGATGTACTGGAACGGATTAAAGAGAAAGGAGATTGAATATGAAGATATATGGAATAATTAGAACAGTCTGGAACGGAAATAGTTATTCTTCCAATCCAGACGAAGATATATTTCTTTATTTGAGCAAGGAAGAACGGGATAAGAACATGCCCAAATGCGTTAGTAATGCTGATATTGAATACAACACTTTTGAAACGGAAACGGAGGACTAAACTATGAAATCAAAACAAGTATTATCAGTCGAACAGATGAAACATTTGCAGGAGCTTGGGCTGGACACAAGCGATGGAAGCATGTGTTTCGAGTGGAATGAATCAGATGCAGACAACATGGTTGTAACCTCTCCGGATGCCGATACGAATTACGACTATTATCATGAAACTTACACTTTGCAGGACATTCTCGATAAGCTGCCTTGTTTTATTGGCACACATGTACTAACCTTACAGAAGCTTGCAAATAGCGGAACATGTTTATATATGGAGCCTTATTCGCGTTCTATATTAAACCTGACAGAGAGTAAGGAACTTATTAATTCAGCCTACGAGATGCTGTGCTGGTGTATTGAAAACAGGTATATTAAAACTAATCAGTATGAAAGCAAGAATAAAAGCAACCGGAACGATTGTAGAGGTTGAAGGCTTATTCGACGTTGGGACTGCCTTAGTGAAAGGTAGGTATTTCAAAGTGTCAGAACTCGACTTCTTTGATAATTTTGAAACTATTGATTGGGAGCAAAGGCGTTATGAACTGGCGAAGGCTGCAATGCAAGGTTTAATATCAAATAGTTTTTGGATGAAAAATTTAGGAATGTTTTTGGATGAGCACCCTGATAGTAAGATAGATGTAATTGAAACAATATCTATTGAATCAATTAACTATGCTGATTCACTAATAAAGAAATTGAAAGGGAAATAACCATGGATATAGAAGAAGCAAAAAACAAGAAAGCGAAAGCCGAAATGGAGATAGCTCATATTTTGGAAAAGCTTGAAGCAGAAACGGGTTTAAAAGCCAATAATATATTTATTTATATACACAGAGAAGAGGAAAAATATGCGTTAGCTGCTTCCCCCATAGAGCATATAAAAACCAATATAACCTTAACGTTATAACTATGGAAATAAAGAACGGAATAATAATAGACGGAGTGCTGCATGAAGCTATAATTAAAAGCGAACTTGACAATGAATTTTATTGTGAGGATTGCTCTTTATATAGCTTCTGCCACGGAGGTTTTGATGAAAGATGCGCGATGTTTAGCGCTGATGGATTTGTCATTCATGGCAAAGTAAAAATAGATAAGGAGGAATAATTAAAATGGATATAGTACCTATTATAACAAAAGATAATCTTTCTAAGGAACAGATAGAATATCTGCAAAAGCAGCAAACAGAATATAAATTAATCAATAGGATTAAGAAGAATCCGGGACATATCTTGTTCTCTTTTAATCGAAAAACAGGGGAAATCAAGAGAGCTTCTATTATACACAAGGTTGCTATTGGTTTTAATGGGCTTCCTGTAACCAAAGCTGAAACGGTTATAGAACCTGATTGCTATTACGACCAAGCCTTGAATGAAAAGAATTTTAGAAAGAAATTGAAGAGAATTGGATTGTTAAGTATTTAATCGAACAATTTAAAGAAAAGGAGAAATGAACGATGCACCAGTGTGAATATTGTTGTTGATATAATGATAGATGTGGGAATTGTGATTGTCCTACAGTTATGAAAAGACAAGCGTGTGAAAAAGCTAAAAATGCCAAAGAGTACAATGAAAAACCTAAAATAAAATAGCCATGACCGAAGAACTCGTAACATTAGAAACAGCGAAGTTGCTGAAGGAGAAAGGATTTGATTGGAAGTGTGAACACCTAATAGACCGTAATAAGGTTATTACAAAATATGACCTTCCGCAAAGTATGTCGTGTTGTACGGAAATAGATAACGAATCAGTTGAATTTTTGTGTCCAGTATTGTATATCGCCCAAAAGTGGCTGCGTGAAACCAAGAACCTACATATTGAAATAACCTATATGTATGGAGATTATTGGACATATGATATACTGACAATTCCGGAATATGATTTAGTAGGATTGTCGGATAGACCTATTATCCATTATAAATCCTACGAGGAAGCACTGGAAGCTGGAATACAAGAAACTTTAAAACTTATATGAGAATGGACCCTGTTGTAAATGATGCTTATAGACTTAGAAAACTTTTAGAAAAAGCAACGGGACTAAAAGTATATAAGTCGGAGCTAATAGCCAACTATTTTAATGGCTATCTAAGTATAGTACAAGAGTATAAAAACGAAACTAATCCGCATATTACAGTAGCCCAAGGTAGTTGGTCGATAGAAAATGGCGGAGAGTATAAAATTTCATTCTATACACCTACAATCGTTATTAAAGGCAAGAGGATGCTTAATACTCGTTTTGTAAAAGATATAGCCTATAAGATAGTGGAAGCATTAAATGATGAATTTGGAGAAGATAATTGGAATATGTGCAATGAGGAGCAAAAGTGTTGGCTTCCCATGTCTCGAAACTCTTTCTATTTACAAATCCCAAATTTTGAGAAGTATTAAAACTTATATAATTATGAAAGCAAACCTAATATTTTTTCTTGCGATATTCATCATATCAGCATTATTCATCGGGCATTTCCGGTTGACATTCTCACCGTTCAGTGTATCCTTTCCCTATTGGCATAGGACTGTAGGAGTTGTTCTTATCGTTGCAGGATGCTTGGTTTACAACATAGGTGAGCATATGTCCGGTTACAAGAAAGGACTGGATGAAGGTGTGGAGATTGTTTTGAAAGAGTTACAAGAAAGGTACAACCATGAGTAAATACATGAATTGGGAACTCTATGATGAACCACCCGAGGGTTTCTCCATTGACAAGCATGCTGGCTCTCCTTTGGCTGGATACGACTTCTACACAAACGGAAAAAGCGTCTTAAACGGAGGAGTAAGAATTCTTGTAAAAACTATGAATGTTCATGTTAACAACATAGCAGACAACCATCACCCCGTGAAAAGAAACACTCCCAATAGCAAAGAACCTAAACAAGACCCGATGATTAACCGTAATGTGCGTCAACGGGTAAATGTCTTTGCACGCGAGAGGTTTAAAGTAAAGCTGCTACAAGAAATAGAATTTGATTTAATGGTGTGTCAACTCGAAGGCTGGAGTATGGGAAGCTACGTCAATGAGCTTAAGCAATTGATTGATGATGTTTATCGGAGAATGGTTAAGACAAAGAAAAGGAATAGCGAGACTATCAGTAACCCAAAACTTGAATTTAAAGATGAATGAATTATATATACCTCCACAGCGATTAAACCGCAACCCTATTAACGGGCGGTTTTTGAAAGGAAGTATCCCTCATAACAAGGGGAAGAAGTGGGATGATTACATCCCTTCGCATAAAAGGAAAAGTATGATTAAAGGATTAGCCTTAGGGAGAACGGGAAACCCTAATATAGCGGGCTGCAATACAAAGAAAGTAGTAGCTATAAAGAGCGGACGTTTACAAGGTGTTTTCCAGTCCTCTAACGATGCGGAACGAAAGACTGGCATTTGCGCCCGTAATATCAGGAATTGCTGTTCCGGAAAGCGTAAACACGCTGGCGGCTATCAATGGTTTTGGGAAAGCGATAATAGTTGGTGTGAATTAATTATAAATGAATAATATAACCATGAGTAAATTAGAGCACATCGCCACAATTGATTACTGCTACTGGCGATTGGAAAAGTTGAATGAGGCTCTTTCCAAGCCTAAATCGACTATGGAGCGGTTGGTTGATAAAGCCTGCGGTTATAATGAAGTGGAAGAAGTGAAAAAAGAAGCTATAGCCCTTTTGGGACAGATTGTTGAAAGCAAAAAGGCTATCAGGGCGGATTATTCGGGCGATAGCAAGTTCCTTGATAAATTGAACAAAGAAGCATCTGTATGATTCTATGTTATTACAATCAGCTTGTTAAACCTTGTTTAATAAGCTGATAATCAGATATTTAAATTTTTATATATCGCTATAAATCAGTATCTTTACAATACTAAAAGAAATAATAATACCAATAATTAAAAGATACACGATTATGAAAACAATGGCTTTTTATGTAAATGGTGACGAAATGGTACAAGTTAATTTTGAATCATCTAAAACAGAATGCTTGTTACTTATTATCAATAGACTGTGTAGATATGCTGCACGCTTCGGATATAATGTTCAAATAGAAATTAGAAACTGATTATGAAAGCAGATTTAGTTTTAGTTATCAGCCCCGAAGCCCCACTGATGAAGCAATTGGGCAAAGTATTGGGTAAGTTATGTAGTATGTGCGATTTTACCACCATAGAGAGGGGTGAAAAGTACATCACCACACAGCATGATGAAACAGGGCTTGTAGTGGCTTATACGAGTGAAGAAAGATTGAATGTGAAACATTAAATATAGATTAGAAATGAAGAAGATTAAAGATTTAACAATCAAGGTAACTTATAGAGTTGGACTTGGTGATGTTGAAGTCCCTGACAAAGTTTATGATGAATTAGCTAAAGCTTATGATGAAGGTGGGTATGTACCTGAAGGGGATGATGAGCTTGAAAATGCAAATGAATGGTTATTAGATAATATCCGACAAGAGGATGCAATGGATTGGGAGTTTGAGATTGACGATTTTCAAGATGAATAATTCAAAACTAAATAGTAATGAACGAAAATTTTCTGAAATTGGCATATCAGTCGCTCAAACGCCAATTTAACGGTATCAGTAAAAATAGTTGGATATGGGTTGATTTCTTTGAAGATGAAAAAGTGGGATTTGACTACTTCAAAGAACAAATTGAACGGGACGAAGATTTCGCCTGCCTGCAAGACGAGACATATTACTTGGGCGAGGATTTAGACGAGTTAGCTTATGATGTCGCTTGTGAAATTGCCTCAAAATTAAGAGGTAATGATTTTTTAAACCAATGTGAACAATGTATGTTAAGTAATAGCTTATGAACTCAATAAACAACAAAAGAGGTTGCAGCGTATGCCAGCCCGGCAAAGAGAATTACACTACCTACAACACCAGGTTGAGAGGTAAAAGAGTGAGAATGTACCAGTACGACTACCGTACTGAAAGTGGTGAACTCTTTGCTTGTTGTGCGCCTACCTTAGAGGCGTGTAGAGAAAGACGGGACAAATGGCTTACTGGAAGCACAAGTGAAGGCAAGAGATGTTCTTATTAATGAATTGAAGAAAGGAAGTATGAAATGAAGAAGTACAGAATCAAAGTAGTGGAAACTCTCTCCAAAGTGGTAGAGGTGGAAGCGGAAAATTACGATTTAGCTTTTGAGAAGGTAGAAGAAATGGTAGACTGCGAAGAAGTCGTTCTTACAGCAGATGATTTTGAAGGTAGAGAATTTTATCCGGCAGAAGATTATGGCAAAGATATATGAGACCCCCAAAGGATTCAAGATTATACAAGTCACTCGTGGCGAAATGATGTGCGTCCTCAGCGAATATGGCTGTATCGGTATTTGCGACAGTTGTGGTTCCTGCAATTGCCAGGATGGATTCTACATCGCAGTCCTTAATTGCTGGTACTGCTCCGATTGCTTTCATGATTGGTATATTAGAGCCAAACGCTATGCTTCCGATGAATATATTGAAAACAAGAACTTTGAATTGTATAAAGCTGTGTTAGGAATTTCTTAGTTGTTTATAATGACAATTTAGTTTGTAACATTTTGATATTCAATATATTATAAGTATATTTACATATACAAAACAACACTCTTGACTATCAGAATATGAGAACGAAAACAGAAAAAGCAATCAGTTTATTCCAATCCGGATGTCTGAAAGAAGCACTTGCTATCTTTCGGTCTTTTCGGATTGGATTCACTAGAGAAGAACGCAGAACTTTACAGATTGCCAGTGAAAGCCTTTCAGGAAACGCAAGTTTCTACCAGCAGATAGGAATTGATACTGATTCCATGATAAGCAAATCGGTTGAAATAATCACAGAAAAGTATTTGAGTAATGAAAAATTTAGTGAGAATAGGATATAAAGCTTGTTTTATTATAACTAATTAGTTATATTTGCATCATGAAATCAGTTGAAAGTAAAACCACCGATATAAGAACCATATATAAAACAGAGGAATTTGAAGAGTTTTACAATGGTCTGAATACAAGGGTAAAGGATAAGTTCGAGTATACATTTGAACTTGTACAAACTGTGTATGCTTTGCCCATAAAGTATGTAAAGCATTTGGATGGAACAGACTTGTATGAAATGCGTGTATCGGTCGGCTCTAATGAGTACAGAACCGTGTTATTTGCAATTGATAACAGCAATGTCATATTATCAACCAAAATAATTCTGCTTAACGGATTTTTAAAGAAGTCTACAAAGGATTATAATAAGCAAATAGCCAAAGCAATACGAATTTTAAAAGACTTAGCGTTATGATACAGTTAGATGAGAAAAAGTTGGCAAAACTCAAAACAACCAACCAGCAGCTTGATGAAAAGTACGGGGAAAATGGCACGGCCACCCGCGAGAAATTCAATGAAAATGCAATGGCATGGTATTATGGCGATATACTCCGTGAACGCCGAAAGGAACTAAAATTAACCCAGAAACAGCTAGCACAGAAAATTGGCAAGGAACAGAGTTATATCGCCCGTGTGGAAAAAGGAGAGGCAGACATACAATTATCGAGCTTCTTCCGCATCGCTCGTGCGCTTGGCATTGAATTTACGCCTACATTTGTTTGAAGTTAATTTTATTGTTCTCATATTCATAGAACATTTGTTTGCATTAAGGCAGGATGGAGAAATCTGTTCTGCCTTTTTTGTATCTGTAAGTAAAAGTTAAATCTTTATTTTTCAGTATTTTACGATGAAAATAAAAGGTGTAAACCATTGTAAATCAAATACTTATTTGTATCTTTACAATATCAAAATAACACCTATTAATAATAAGTAAAAGTAAAGAACAATGAGAACTTCAGTTATTACCCCAAAGAGCAAAAAAGAACTTAAATCAGCGATTACAAGTACATTGGATGGATATAGCTACAACTTATTCGAAGGAGAAATTCGCAAAGGAGATAAGTATGCTGCTATCAGCTATCGTTTCTTTGGAAATAACATTTCAGTTGAAGTTTTATATTGGCAAGACGGAAAAACAAGTCCAGTAGATTATCCTTCACATTGCACAACTCCAACTGGTGTCACCAATAAAGTAGCTAAGTTCCTTGGCTTAAAGTAATGAATAGTTAAATTGATATAGAGCGATGAATAAAACGGTAGAACTAACTAAAGAACTTCAAAGAGCAATGTATTCCACTACATACTCTTTTGAGATAGATACAGAAGATATTGTATTCGGATTCAAGAAAACCATAAGAAAGCGTACCAAAAATTTAGCAAAGGCATTTAAGCTGGAACAAAAGGTAACAAAAGACTGTGGTCGTTTCCTATCCGATACGGTTAGAATAGTATCTGTAAGAATATACAAGAACGGTGATTTGAGAAAAGAACTTCATGCTAAAGAAATAACAGCATCGTATAACGGATAAACCATAGAGCAATGAAAACAACAGGTAGTTTAACCAGCAAAGAAAGTTTTGCTATACTTCACGAAATAGAGAACATGAAATATCCAGCCGAGTGTGGTATTAAATATTCAGACTGGCGAGAACAAAAGGATAAAGAAAAGAATGAAGCAATTAAGAATCTTGTTCCTGAAATTGGACTTGGCTGCACAATATGCTATTACTCTGATAAACGTGCAGCCACAGTAACAAAAATAGTTTCTCCGTATAAGATTGAGGTTACTTTCAATCAAACCAAGTGTATTGATTATTACGCTGGAGAGTACGAAATTTTGCCCGAACTTAAAGGCGATGCAAAAGTATTCACTAAAAGAAGAAACGGATATTGGGTAGCAGAAGGACAGTCGTACAAAGACGGAGTGCTTCTTATGCTGCATTATCAGAATCATTATATAGATCCATCATTTTAAAATTAAGAGCAATGAAAGAAAAAGTAGCTATCTGCAAATCTCCATCAGGGACAACATACGGATACATCTATAAAAAAGATGGTTGTTTCGAATATTATATGTGCGGTTCCTCAATACCCGAAAAGATTGGAAGTTTAGAAGATGTTGAGAATTACGTGAAAACAGATTGGGAACTGAATGTCAAAAGAATGGCAAAGTATAGAAATTTATAAATAATAAGAGCAATGAATACTTATTACAAATTCTGTCCAAACGTGTTTTTGGCAAAGTGCGATGAAAAGCACGAAAAAGGAGAAATTATTGAGGTTACAACCAAGTACGGCAAAGAAAATGAAAGCATCGTTTTTAATCTAATTTTCGAGAAAGATGGTTTCTATTATTACTCCATCGTTCGGGCTGGTGGATTTAATGTACAGGAATGGGCGAAGCAAAGAGCTGAACGCAGGCATGAATGGGCATCATCGGCAGCGCAAAAGAGTAATGAGTTCTTCAATCGTTCGAACAAAGATAGAGATTTCCTTTCTCTTGGAGAGCCAATCAAGGTCGGGCACCATAGTGAAAAACGGCATCGAAAAGCGATTGATGACGCTTGGAACAATATGGGCAAAAGCGTTGAGTTTAGCGACAAGGCTGCCGAACATGAGAGAAAGGCGAAATATTGGGAGAAGCGGGCATGCACTATCAATCTTTCAATGCCTGAAAGTATCGACTTCTACGAGCATAAGCTGGAACAAGCGAAAGAATACCATGAGGGGGTGAAGTCCGGTAAATACCCACGCGAACATGCTTACACTCTCACTTATGCCAAGAAAGCCGTGAATGAAGCGCAGAAGAATTATGAACTTGCACAAAAACTATGGGGAGAGTAGGCATGAGAACAATAGTAAAGGTCTACCTGAAAGACAAGCAAGGCAATGAGGATTGGTTCGTTACCCCCATTAATCTCCCGGAACAAGAAGCCCATGAAAACTATATAGGCAAATGGCTTAATATGGGGCGTGAAACGGATTACATGATGAAATGTTGGAAAGTGGAAACTTTGAAAGTCGAAAAATAGTATTTTTTACCTTATTTTATTTGAGTTTCAATTAAAAATAACTACTTTTGAAGCAGAAATGAACGATTTAAGGTTGTTTGTTTCTGCTTAATGTATGAAGTTGTACATAACCTGAAGTAGAATGACAAGACCCAAGTATGACTATCTCATAGTCGGAGCTGGATTGTATGGGGCAATGTTCGCACATACAGCCACGTTACAAGGAAAGAAATGCCTTGTAATCGAAAAGGATAACCACATCGGAGGTTATTGTTACACCGAAAATGTGCATGGCATTGAAGTGCACAAATTTGGAGCGCACATCTTCAGAACCAACTCCAAAAAGGTTTGGAGCTTTGTAAATAGCATCTGCGAGTTTGTTCCGTTTATCAATTCCCCCCTTGCTGACTGCCAAGGTAAAATTTACAATCTCCCTTTCAATATGAATACCTTTAACCAAGTATTTGGAACAACTACTCCTGCGGCTGCGAAGGAAGCTATTGAAAGGGACAAGGTCGTATTCGACAGCCCAAGGAATCTTGAAGAACATTGTCTTTCAACCGTTGGAAGAAGAATATACGAAATGTTCATCAAGGGCTATACAGAAAAACAATGGGGAAAGAAGTGCACAGAACTTCCTGCATCCATTATGAAGCGTATTCCTATACGTTACACATTCGATAATAACTATTTCAACGAAAAGTATCAAGGTATCCCTAAATGTGGATATACAGAGTTTATTGCACGTCTGCTGCTTGGTTCAAACTTTGCGCTTGGTACGGATTTTTTTGATGATTCTGAGCGATTAAGTAGCCTTGCCCGAAATATTGTTTATACCGGACCGATAGACAAGTTCTACAATTATCGGTTCGGCAAATTGGATTACCGCTCCGTCAGGTTCAAAGAAGCCTATTTGCCAGATGTGGATAATCTACAAGGAAATGCCGTAATCAACTATACTGACAGCCATGTACCATATACCCGTATGATTGAGCACAAGCATTTCCTTAAAACCCAATGCAATGGAACAGTTTTGTCCTATGAGTTCCCATGTGATTATAACGAGAACGGTTCGCCATGCTACCCTATCCCAACGGAAGGAAATCTGATGAAATACGCTAAATATAAGGCATTGGCTGATAAAGAACCAAACGTAGTCTTTGGAGGGCGACTGGCTGAATATAAATATTACAGTATGAACGATATTATAGAGCAATTTGTATGAAGATTGAAATTACACCCATGACGGAACGATTCGCAAAGGATAGTTGGAAATTGCGGAACAATCCTGCGCTATGGAAATTCATGAAAAGTGAAGCTCCTATACCTGCAACAATTGAAAGCGAAACGAAATATCTTAGAGCTGCATCCAATAATCCACGCAATAATATGTTTGCGATTCTTGCCAATGGTGAGTTTGCTGGTTATATTACGCTGAAAAATACCGCATGCGGAGCAGCTAAATTGAGCTACTGTATTATGCGCCAGGATTTGTGGCACAAAGGAGTTGTAAGCCGCGCTACCTTGCTTATTTTGCAATATGCGTATGAAGAACTAAAGCTTGATTTGGTCTATCTCTATGTTAATCCCAAGAACATTGCTTCATATAGTAATGCCATTAACAAACATTTTGTGCGTGCTGGAATTAGCTTTGTTAACTCAGAAGTTGAACGATTGGAAATGACAAGAACGGGATGGGAAAAAGTATTGAAGTAGTTGAAATTCCTCTTTCAGAATTGAAAGACGATATAGGTAATCCAAGAAAGATTACCAAAAAGAAAGCGAAGGAGTTGCAGGAATCACTGGAACAATTTGGTGATTTTGGCATCATCGTAATAGATGAACATAACAACATTATCTCCGGACACCAACGAGTAAATGCACTGAAAGCGAATAAAGGTGAAAATGAGACTGTGCTTTGCAAAAAGCTAATTGGCTACTCGGAAACAGAACTTCGAGCCATTAATATAAAAGCAAACACCCATGCAGGAGATTGGGATATGGATAAACTGGCAGATTGGACTGCTGACTTTAATCTGAATCTTGGATTCGAGTTGCCGCAGACAGACCCGAATACCGATATAAAGATTAAAGACATGGAACTTATCCGGTATGAAAAGTACGACTATGTTATGATTGTATGCCGGAATGAGATTGATTACCTCAATCTAACACGTGTACTTGGTATTGATGGAAAGAAAGTTCTTGTAGCCAAAGGGAAGAATGGAGAACGAAAGATTAAAGCCCGTGCCATTTGGTATGATGAGATGAAAGCGAAAATTGTAGATGCTAAATAAAATTAAGCAAAATGAAAGAGTTCAGTGTATTGTTAACATGTAGTTCTTTTCACGCTATCGGCATAGTAGATACGTTAAAGAATAATCCTGAGAATTGCAGAGTGTCTGTATACGTTGCAAACTGCAACGAAGAAGATTTACCTCCATCATCATGTTGTGACGGGACTTTTGTTGTCCCAAAGCTTACGGCCCCCAATTATATCAATCATATTCTTTTTTTATGCAAAGAATATTCGATAGATATAATTATGCCCACGTCCTCACTTGAGCTTGTTCTTATGGCAAAGAATAAAGATTTGTTCAATAAACATGGAGTTATTGTATCAGTTTCATCTTTAGAATCACTATCAATAGCCAACAACAAAATTAAGCTATGGAAACATTTCAAAGATGTTATGCCTTCCCAGCAAGTTGTTTTCAATGTCAAAGAAGCCCGTGATTTTATTGGAAGATTCGAGTCTGTATGTTGTAAGCCAGCAGACTTGTATGGCGGCAAGGGGTTTGCCGTGATTGATGATGAAAATAGTATAAATACATCTCTATTTCATGCTTATGGGAAGAAACATTATATATCGCATGAGCAGTTGTATGGAATCGTCGAAAAATCTCCTAATGGTATAATCTTACAAGAATATCATAAAGGAGCTGATTATATGGTTAGTGTTTTAGCTGAAAATGGCAGAGTATTATACTTGTGTGGGTATTGGGGCGATGTTGTGGAATTCGGTGCTGTCGTAAAGGGCCGTATCGCAGATTTACCAAAGGCTTATGAAATAGCTGAGATGGTTGTTCAAAGACTTGGCATAGATGGAAATGTTGGATTTGACTTTATTGTCAAAGATGATGGTACTGTCCTGCTGCTTGATGTTAATTTAAGGATTAATGCCACTCTACAATTCCCGGCGAAAGCAGGATGTAATCTTTCATATTTACGATGTAAAAGACTTTTAGGCGATACTTCAATGTATAAGCTTAATATCAATCGAAATTTAAAAATGGTAAAATACTTTGATTCAAAGTACTATGAATAATATAAAGTCATTTTCAGTACTACTTACATGTTGTACAATGCAGGCAAGCGATTTAATTTTATGCCTAAGAAACAACGAAGATGATGTTGATGTAAAAGTGTATGCAGCCAACAACCGAAAAGAAGATTTGCCTTCAGAATCGTTGTGTGAGAAAACATTTGTTCTGCCTAACATAAGAGATAAAGGATATATTCAGTCATTATTGCAAATATGCAAACAATATAATATAAGTATAATCATACCTAAACTATCTGCTGAGCTTGAATTGCTTGCAAAGAATAAATCGTTATTTGAATATAATGGAATTAAGGTCTCTGTATCATCCCTTGACTCGTTGAAAATAGCTAATGATAAAATCGAATTGTCTCGTAAGTATAGTCAATATATGCC
>ENA-UEQN01000761-UEQN01000761.1-human-gut-metagenome-genome-assembly--contig:-NODE-761-length-28606-cov-9.845771_pt1 | contig 28606 bp, 26 predicted proteins | sample MGYA00242940_ERZ507944 | MGnify/ENA primary metagenome ERZ507944 (study PRJEB26167, sample SAMN06115449) | human gut metagenome | host: Homo sapiens | place: China:Fujian | collected 2015-08-20... | reverse complement strand
CGGCGACTGGATTTGAACCGGTGACACTGCGGGTATGAACCGCATGCTCTAGCCAACTGAGCTACGCCGCCATGCCGTCCTCGACAGGCACGAGTTACTATACCACATCGTACGGCCGTTTGTCAACAGGTTTTTGCAAAAACGGGAGAAAAAAGGTGCGGCGGCTATGCCGCCGCACCCTCTCTATTGTTTTCCGGGGGATCAATACATGCCCATGCCGCCCATGTCGGGTGCGGCGGGAGCCGGCGTAGGAGGCTGGGGCTTGTCGGCCACCAGAGACTCGGTGGTCAGCACCATGCCGGACACGCTGGCGGCGTTCTCCAGGGCGCTGCGGGTCACCTTGGCGGGATCCACGATACCGCTGGCGATCATGTCGCAGTACTCCTCCTTGTAGGCGTCGAAGCCGTAGCCGTTCTTGCCGGAGGTGCGTACCTTCTCCAGCACCACGCTGCCGTCGATGCCGGCATTGGCCGCGATCTGACGCACAGGAGACTCCAGAGCCTTGGCCACCAGCTGCACGCCTACACGCTCATCGCCCTCGGTGCTGTCCAGCAGCGCCGTGACGGCAGGGATGACGTTGACATAGATGGTGCCGCCGCCGGCCACGATGCCTTCCTCAACGGCGGCCTTGGTGGCGTTCAGGGCATCCTCGATGCGCAGCTTCTTCTCCTTCATCTCCGTCTCAGTGGCAGCGCCCACCTTGATGACAGCCACACCGCCGGCCATCTTGGCCAGACGCTCCTGCAGCTTCTCCTTGTCATACTCACTGGTGGTCACGCCGATCTGGGCGCGGATCTGAGCCACACGGTCCCTGATGGCCTGGGGATCGCCCATGCCGTCCACGATGATGGTGTTTTCCTTGGTGACCTTGATCTGACGGGCGCGGCCCAGCATGTCGATGGTGGCGTCCTTCAGGGTCAGGCCCAGTTCCTCGCTGATGACCTGACCGCCGGTCAGCACGGCGATATCCTGCAGCATCTCCTTACGGCGGTCACCGAAGCCGGGCGCCTTGACGCATACCACGTTCAGCACGCCCTTCAGACGGTTGACCAGCAGGGTGCTGAGGGCCTCACCCTCCACGTCCTCGGCGATGATGAACAGCTTCTTGCCGCTCTGCAGCATCTGCTCCAGCAGGGGCAGAATGTCGCTGATGACGGAGATCTTCTTATCGGTGATGAGGATATAGGGATCGTCCACGACGGCTTCCATCTTCTCCATGTCGGTGGCCATGTAGGGGGTGATATAGCCGCGGTCGAACATCATGCCCTCCACCACCTCACTGTACGTCTCGGCGGTCTTGGACTCCTCAATGGTGATCACGCCGTCGGCAGAGACCTTCTCCATCGCCTCGGCAATGAGCTTGCCGATGTTCTCGTCGCCGGAGGACACGGTGCCCACGCGGGCGATGTCGGCGGTGCCGTTGACCTTCTGGCTCTGCTCCTTGATGGCGGCCACGGCGGCGTCCACGGCCTTGGCCATGCCCTTCTTCATGACGATGGGGTTGGCGCCTGCGGCCAGGTTCTTCAGACCCTCGTGGATCATGGCCTGAGCCAGCAGGGTAGCGGTGGTGGTGCCGTCACCGGCCACATCGTTGGTCTTGGTGGACACCTCGCGCACCAGCTGTGCGCCCATGTTCTCAAACGGGTCGTCCAGCTCGATCTCCTTGGCAATGGACACGCCGTCGTTGGTGATCAGGGGCGTACCGAACTTCTTATCCAGCACCACGTTGCGGCCCTTGGGACCCAGCGTGACCTTTACGGTATCGGCCAGCTGATTGACACCGGCCTCCAGAGCCTTGCGGGCCTCGTCCCCGCGCTTGATGATCTTAGACATAAAATTGCCTCCCATTCTGAATGAATAAATCAACGGGTCCTATTGATTTTTGCCGCGGCGTGAACGTGGCAAAAATACATTGACCCAGCCGCCCTGGGCGGCGTTCGCCAGTGACCGATGTCAGCTGGCGGTGGGGGATCGAAAGGGGGAGCCTGCTCCCCCTTTCAGGGAATTACTCCACGATGGCCAGGATGTCGCTCTGCTTGACGATGATATACTCCACGTCCTCCAGCGTCACCTTGGTGCCGGCGTACTTGTCGGTGATGACCTTATCGCCGGCCTTCACGGACATCACCACGGTCTTACCGTCCACGGTGCCGCCGGGGCCCACGGAAATGACCTCTGCCACAGAGGGCTTCTCCTTGGCGGAACCGGTGAGGATGATGCCGCCCTTGGTGGTCTCCTCCGGCTCGGTCATCTTCAGCACCACGCGGTCAGCAAGCGGTGTCAGTTTCATAGCTGCTTCCTCCTTTTATATACTCATACTCAATATTGAAAAAACAAAGTCACCGTTAGCACTCAAATACATGGAGTGCTAACGGTGCTTATCATACCACACTATTCGGGATTTGCAAGGGGGAAACGGGAAAAATTTGAAAAATTCACAAATTGTTCAACTCAGGTCCCTTGGGGCGGGCAGTGCGGTTGCAGCTGCATCCGGCGGGGCCGAAGAAATTCAGCTTTTTGTCGGACAGCTTGATGGTCACGTCCCGGTTCACCACGCTTTCGCCGTCCAGACAGGTGACGATGTCCGGCTTGTCCGAGTGGATATGGACGACCTGGGGGGTGTAGCACTGGGCGTAGTCGGGGAACTTGTGGTAGTTGCCCTTGGAATAGGGCCCCACAAACTTCAGGAACGTCCGGCGGTTCACCTCCCTGACCACCAGTGTGTTCAGTATGCCGTCGTCCATCCGCGCCTCGGCCACGGGCATGAACCCGCCGCCGTAGTACCGGCCGTTGCACACCGCCACCAGAGACCAGTCGCCCTCCATCACCGTATCGTCCAGCGACACGGTCCAGTGGGAGCCGATGCCCTTGAACAGGAAGTTCACCGCCAGCGAGTAGATATAGCTGCTCTTGCCGTCCAGCAGGGGGCTCTCGCTGTATTTATGTACGTCGGCGGCCACCCGGGCGTCGATGCCGGAGCATGCGATGGTCAGGGCGATGCGTCCGTTGACGTCAATGGCGTCCATGGGGAACTGGGGGCCGTCCCACAGATTTTCGGCGTCGCGGAATTTGTCCAGATCGTCGCCGAAGTTTTTCAGGAAGTCATTGCCGGTGCCCACGGGGATCACGGTCATGGACGCGTTGTCGTAGCCGATAATGCCGTTGGCCACCTCGTTGGCGGTGCCGTCACCGCCGCAGGCGTAGAACCGCAGCTCCTCGCCGCTGTCGCACAGCCGCTGGGCGATCTCTGTGGCGTGCCCCTGCTTCTTGGTCAGGATGCACTGCACATCCAGATCATGCTTTGTCCGCAGGGCCTCTGCCATGTCGTATATCTTCTGGCGGCTGTCAGACTTGCCCGCCGTGGGATTGATGATGAAAACGTGCTTCATCGGAAAACGCCTCCTCCAATAAACTGTCTGGGGAAAACTTTAAGATTTTCTTAGTATTGTAGCATGGCCGCAGAAAAGAAAGTGAACAAATTGAAAATTAACACTTTCTTTACGCGACCTCTTTTTTCGCAGTCATACGTTTCCATAGAAGAACACGTCGCATTTTATCATACCGTTATAGAGCTTGCGTCTTTTATCCGCCGGCCGCCCGAAGGCCCGCTCGAATTCCGTGTGGCTGCTGAGCACCAGCGTGCGCCACCCCTCCGGCAGTGTCCGCCATACCCTGCCCAGCATGCGGTACAGCTCTTCCGCCTCCTGCCGCTCCATCAGCCGCTCGCCGTAGGGCGGGTTGGTCACCAGCTGGCCGTACCGGCTGTCCCGCCGGAACTTGGCGGCGTCCGCCACCTCAAACCGCACGCAGTCGTCCACTCCGGCCTTGCGGGCGTTGTCCCGGGCGATGTCCACGGCGCGGGGATCGATGTCGCCGCCCCAGATGTCGTACTGCCCGTGGAACTCCTTGTCCTGGGCCTCGTCCGCCGCGTTCATCCACGCCTCCGCCGGCAGGAAGGCCCACCGCTGGGAGTCGAACCGCCGGTCCAGCCCGGGGGCGCGGTTTTTGGCGATAAGCGCCGCCTCGATGGGGATGGTGCCGCTGCCGCAGAACGGGTCGCAGAACGGGTCCCGCCCCCGATAGCGGCTGAGCGTCACCAGCGCCGCCGCCAGCGTTTCCCGCAGCGGCGCCTCCACGCCCACGGCGCGGTAGCCCCGCTTATAAAGCCCCTCACCGGAGGTGTCCAGACAGATGGCGGCCTCGTCCTTGAAGATGGAGAACCGCACCTGGTACTTCACGCCCGTCTCCGGAAACTGCTCCAGCCCGTAGGCCGCCTTCATCCGCTCCACCATGGCCTTCTTGATGATGCTCTGGCAGGCGGATACCGCGTGGAGCTGGGAGGAGATGGCGTAGCCCTTCACGGGGAACGCCGCGTCACGGGGCAGATAATCCTCCCACGGGATGGCCCGCACGCCCTGAAACAGCTCCTCGAAGCTGCGGGCGGGAAACTGCCCCAGCACCATCATTACCCGGGCGCCGCAGCGCAGGTTGATGTTCAGCCGCGCGCAGTCCGCCGCCGTGCCGCGGCACAGGATGCGCCCGTTCTCCACCTGCACGTCCTGCAGGCCCAGACGCTTCACCTCATCGGCCACCAGCTTCTCCAACCCCAGAAGGCAGGGTATCATATATGTCACCATGTTCGGCGTACCTCGTTCGTTCAGATTCGTATCCAACAGTATACCCGACTTTTCGCTGCGGCGCAACCCGAACTGCGTGGAAAATCCCTATGGCTTTTCCGGCGGGAATCGGCTATAATAAGAAATGTAAACTTCAGGTTGCGCGGTCTGGTGCAAAAAATGGCCGGCGCAACTTCAAGGTGCTGGACAAAAATCGCCCATGTGCTACACTGTCGGCAAGAGGAACGGAGGAACGAGCGTATGTCATTTGGAGAGCAGCTGTCATCGGTGCGCCGCCGCAGCGGCCTGACCCAGGAGCAGTTTGCCGAGCAGCTGCAGGTGTCCCGCCAGGCGGTGAGCAAGTGGGAGTCCGGCAGGGGCTATCCGGAGATGGAGAAGATATTGTATATCTGCAACCGCTATCAGGTGTCCATTGCCGACATGTTCGCCGAGGAGGCACCGCCTCCGGCGCAGCCCGCCGTACCGGACACTCCGCCGGAGACGCCGCAGCAGCCCCTGCCGCGGGAGACGCTGCACAATGCCTTCTCCGCCTTCCTCACCAATCTGTCCCCGAAAAACAAGTGGCTGGCCGCAGGGGTCCTGCTGGGCATCGGAGCGCTCAGTGGTCTCATCGGCCTCTGTCTGAAAGGAGGAAGCACGGATATGTCCACTGCTATCTGGATCGCCGCCATCATCATCTTCGGCGTGGTGGAAGCGGTCACGGCGGGCCTGACGTCCATCTGGTTTGTGCTGGGCAGCATGGCGGGCCTCGTCGCCGCCGTCTGCAACGGCCCCATCTGGCTCCAGGTGACGCTGTTCTTTGTGGTGTCCATCGTGGCGCTGGCCGCCACCCGTCCGCTGGTGACGAAGCTGATGAAAAAGGACATCAAGCCTACCAATGCCGACCGCGTGCTGGGCGGCTCGGCCCGGGTCACGGAGCGCATCGACAACGATGTGCCCACCGGCGCCGTCTACATAGATGGTAAGACCTGGTCTGCCCGCAGCAGCACCGGGGAGATCATCGAGCCTGACGCCATGGTCCGCGTGATCCGCATGGAGGGCGTCAAGCTGTACGTGGAAAAGGAGGCGTAAATGCCCTATTTTCTAAGGGGCCTTTTAGTGGTCCTGGCCTTTGTCGTCACCCGCATCATCCACCTGACCCGCAAGAACAAGAAGGAAAAGCACACCAAAAAAGAGAAGAAATAAGGAGGAAACGCATATGCCGTACAACATCCCGGGCACCATCGCCATCATCGTTCTGGTGATCATCATTCTGGTGGTCATCGTCAGCTGCATCAACGTGGTCCAGCAGTCCAAGGCCTACGTGGTGGAGCGCCTCGGCGCCTTCCACAGCGTTTGGGGCGTGGGTCTGCACTTCAAGCTGCCGTTTATCGAGCGCGTGGTGAAGAAGATCAGCCTGAAGGAGCAGGTGGCCGACTTCGATCCCCAGCCCGTCATCACCAAGGATAACGTCACCATGCAGATCGATACCGTCATCTACTTCCAGATCACCGACCCCAAGCTGTATACCTACGGTGTGGAGTACCCCATGAGCGCCATCGAGAACCTGACGGCCACCACCCTGCGCAATATCATCGGCGAGCTGGAGCTGGATCAGTCCCTCACCAGCCGCGATACCATCAACGCCAAGATGCGCTCCATTCTGGACGAGGCCACCGACCCATGGGGCATCAAGGTCAACCGCGTGGAGCTGAAGAACATCCTGCCGCCCCGCGAGATCCAGAACGCCATGGAAAAGCAGATGAAGGCCGAGCGCGAGCGCCGCGAGTCCATTCTGCAGGCCGAGGGCGAGAAGGCCAGTAAGGTGCTGATCGCCGAGGGCGAGAAGCAGTCCGTTCTGCTGCAGGCCGACGCCGCCAAGCAGGCCAAGATCATGGCCGCCGAGGCCGAGGCCCAGTCCATCCTGAAGGTGCAGCAGGCCATGGCAGACTCCATGCGGCTGCTGAACGAGAACGCCCCCAACGATCAGGTCATCAAGCTCAAGGCGCTGGAGGCGCTGGAGAAGGTGGCCGACGGCAAGGCCACCAAGATCATCATCCCCAGCGAGATCCAGGGTCTGGCCGGCCTGACCGCCAGCACCAAGGCGCTGCTGGACAGCGAGGGCAAGTAAGCCGTGGCCAAAAAGGATAGCCGCTTCGTCAAGGTCCTGGAGGACAGCGGCTTTATCAGCAGCAGCGAGATCTGGGTGGATACCCAGACCGGCGTGCAGTATCTGTTCCACTTCAATGGCAATGCCGCTGGTCTGACAGTGCTGGTGGACGCGGAGGGCAAGCCCCTGCTGTACCGCAAGACGCCGGACGCACCGGAGTTCTGACGGAGAAAGGAGCGGGAAATGGCCATTCTTGCGAAGGAGTGTCCCCTGTGCGGCGGGAAGATGATGCCGCCGCGCTGCGCCAGCTATCTGACCACGGTGGATGACCCCGGCCTGCCCATCATGGAGCGGCACATGAAGGTGCTGATCTACACCTGCGAGACGTGCCGGTATGTGGCCATGTTTGCGCCGCCGTCGCCGCTGGAGGAATTTGAAAAGCGGCAGGCGGAGGAGCAGGCCATCACCGACCCGGTGGAGAGGTTGATATATAACTTCCGGGAGTATTCCGACGAGAAGCTGCAGCAGGTCATCGACGGAAAGGGATACGTGCCGGAGGCGAAGAAGGCGGCCAAGCAGCTGCTGTACCGCCGACGGTATGGGGAATAGAACACAAAAAGTAACCGTCAAAGCTATCCGGAGGAGACGTATGCGCCGCAAAATCAGCGCCCTGCTGCCCCGCGGGGCGCGAGGACGTATTGCTCCGCAAGCCTGAACCTGAAAAGGAGCTGAGATATCCCATGTACTATCTCTTTGCCGGCGGCTTACAGCCCCAGTCCGCCCCACCGGCGGACGGACGGGGCGTGCTGGCCATCCTTACGCCGCAGGAGACCCACACCGCGGCGCTGCCCGCCGGGCTGTCCGTGCCAACTGCGCCTGCCGACCCGCATGAGTCTCAGTTCTGCTGGCTGCACATCGACCGCACCGGCGTCACCGGCCACCTGCGCACGCCGCCGCGTTCCAATCAGCCTGCCCGCCGTCTGGGCTTCACATGGGCGGGCGGAGGTCTGGCGGTGGTGGACCACGACAAGGCGGCAGCGGACTGCGCCGCCCGCCTGACGGAGCAGGGCGCGCCGCTGCCGGACAGCCCGGACAGCTTTCTGGTGGCACTGCTGCTGTACCTGATCCGGGACGACCTGCTCTACATCCAGCAGCTGGAGACGCGGCTGACCGATCTGGAGCAAGCGGTGCTGGACAACGACACGGGACGGTTTCTCCACCGGATGAGCGTGATCCGCAAGGAACTGAACCGTACCAACCGCTACTATGCGCAGCTGTGCGACTTCGCCTCCACCCTGCTGGAGGACGCGGAGGAGCAGCTCTCCGGTCACAGCAAGAAGCGGCTGAATCACTTTCTGCGGAAGGTGGAGAACCTGCGGGGCGAGACACGGATGCTCCACGAATACGCCACCCAGATCAGCAGCGAGTATCAGGCGCAGGTAGACATCGACCAGAACCGGGTGATGAAGGTGCTGACCATCGTCACCGCCATCTTCCTGCCTCTGTCCCTCATCGCGGGGTGGTACGGCATGAACTTCCCCAACATGCCCCTGCTGGGCTGGCGCTATGGTTACATCACGGTGGCGGCGGTGTCGGCGCTGGTGGTGGCGCTTCTGATCTGGTATTTCAAGCGGAAGAAGTGGTTCTGCGCCGGAAATTTCTTCATCATGAAGAGCAAAACCGGAAATAAACGGGAATCAACCGGAAGTAAATCGGAAATTCATGCTATTTTTGCTGCGCGGAAATTGGAGAGAATTTCCAATTCCATCCCTGAGGCGGCGGTCCGCCGCCATGACCAAAAGCTCCCTCCCAAAACATGAAAAACAGGTCTCTGTGCCGCATCGGCACAGAGACCTGTTTTCACGCTTATACAAAATATCGGGAATCCACGGATGCAGGAAAATTCCAGATATTTACAGCTTCGTCACCATGGGGATGATCATGGGACTGCGCTTGGTGGTCTTGTAGAGATAGCTGGACACGGCGGAGCGGACAGCGCGGCACACGTCGCCGTCATCGCGGCGCTTCTTGGCGGACATGCCGTCCACGGTGTCGGTGGCAATGCGGCTCAGAGTGTCCAGCAGCTCCTCGGACTCCTTGACGTACACAAAGCCGCGGGTCACGATCTCCGGCGGGCACAGCAGCTGGTGGTCGTGGCTGGACATGGGCAGCACGATGACCACCATACCGTCCTCAGCCAGCAGCTTGCGGTCGTTGAGGACCACAGCGCCCACCTCGCCTACGCCGCTGCCGTCCACAAAGACCTCGCCGGAGGGAACGCTGGTCTCGCACTTGATGTGCTTGGTGGTCAGCTCAATGACGGAGCCGTTCTCGGCCACCACGATGTTGTTGGGGTGCATGCCCATGCTCTCCGCCACGCGCTTGTGGATCTGGAGCATGCGCTGCTCACCGTGGAGGGGGATGAAGAACTTGGGCTTAGTCAGGGCGTGGATGATCTTCAGCTCCTCCTGGCAGGCGTGACCGGAGACGTGGAGCATGTCGGCCTTGTCGTAGACCACGTCGGCACCCTTGCGGAACAGCTCATTGATGACGCGGCCCACCGTTACCTCGTTGCCGGGGATGGCGCTGGCGGAGATGATGACCTTGTCGCCGGGACCCACATCCACCTGCTTGTGGGTGGAGAAGGCCATGCGGTACAGGGCGCTCATCTCCTCGCCCTGGGAGCCGGTGGTGACGATGACCTGCTGATTCAGAGGCAGGCCCTTGATGCGGTTGATGTCCATCAGGGTGTTCTTGGGCACCTTCATATAGCCCAGCTCCGTGGAGACCTTCATAATGTTCTCCATGCTGCGGCCGGTGACGGCCACCTTGCGGCCGCAGGCCGCCGCGGCGTCCAGCACCTGCTGGATGCGGTGGACGTTGCTGGCGAAGGTGGTGACGATGATGCGCTTGGTGCAGCCGGTGAACTGCCGTATGAACGTGGCGCCCACGGCCTTTTCGCTCAGGGTGTAGCCGGGACGCTCCACATTGGTGGAGTCGGCCAGCAGCGCCAGAACGCCCTGCTTGCCCAGCTCGCCGAAGCGGGCCAGGTCGATGACCTCGCCGTCGATGGGCGTGGAGTCGATCTTGAAGTCGCCGGTGTGAACGATGGTGCCCATCCGCGTGTGGATGGCGAAGGCCGCCGAGTCGGCGATGGAGTGGTTCACATGGAGGAACTCCACCTGGAACTTGCCGGCCTTCACAGTCTGGCCCGCCTCCACGGTGATGAGCTTGGTGGAGTTCAGCAGTCCATGCTCCTGCAGCTTCAGCTTGATGAGCCCGGCGGTAAAGCGGGTGCAGTAGATGGGGGTGTTGATCTGCTTGAGGACGTAGGGAATGGCACCGATGTGGTCCTCGTGCCCGTGGGTGATGAACATGCCCCGCAGGCGGCTGTGGTTCTTCACCAGATAGCTGACGTCGGGGATGACGCAGTCGATGCCGTACATATCGTCCCCGGGGAAGGCCATGCCGCAGTCCACGACGATGATCTCGCCGCCGTACTCATAGGCGGTCATGTTCTTGCCGATCTCATTGAGACCGCCCAGAGGAATGATTTTCAGTTTTTCTGCCATAAATGTCGATTACTCCTTTGCTTTTTCACAGATGCCGCACAGCCGCCGGACATGGAAAAATGGCCGCAGCAAAACAAAGGCGGTCCGCCGCGCCGCCGGCCCTGCATCGCCGGAGGGGGAGCGGAGTATCGCCCAGCCGCTGTGTGGATGGTCACGGGGAAAAGTCCCCTTGTTTTGTCTATATGATCGCAGGCGCGCGCTCTGCGAAACGACCAAAAAATACGCACAATTTTCTGTGCTTTTTACAAAGTATACCACACATTTTCCTGTTTGTACACCCCCAACTTGCCGACAGGTTCCGACAGGACCCGCAGCAGGAGCAGCGGAGACGGAAACTGACGGGATTTTCCAAAAGCGCCTATTGTCCCGGCGGGAATTGTGTGCTATAATCAATTCCTATATTAAATTGGAGACATATTCCCATCAAAAGGGAGGAGGACGCCCTTTGAGTAAAAAGATCATTCGCGGGTTCCGCACGAATATGGCGCTGTACAGCCTGTGCCTGCTGGCCTTCGTTATCGTGACCATTCCGGTCGAGCCGCTGCTGGCGGCGGGGGAGGCCCTGGCGGCCGTGGTGGTGCTGCTGCTGGGAAACCGGCGCAACAAGATGGCCCAGGCCTCGGTACGGCAGTACATGGACCGCGTATCTGGCGGCATGGATTCCGCCCGCTCCAGCAACATGCTGTACGCCCCGCTGCCCATGCTGGTGTTCGATGTGAACACCGGCGAGGTGCTGTGGAGCAACGATATGTTCATGCAGCTCACCAGCCAGAAGGAGAAGATCTTCGAGATGCTGGTGGACACTGTGGTGCCGGATTTCAGCTATCGCTGGCTGCTGGAGGGCAAGCGGGAGTATCCGGAGCTGTTCCCCTGGAACGGCCGGATCTATCGGGTGTTCGGCTCTCTGAGCCATCCGGAGGAGATGGAGCGGGACCAGACCCCTCTGGCCACCACGTACTGGATGGACGTTACGGACAGTGAGGAGATGCGCCAGACGCTGGAGCTGACCCGACCGCTGGTGGCCATCCTGATGGTGGATAACTACGAGGAGCTGATGAAGGCCTGCCCGGAGAGCAAGCGCTCGGCGGTGCTGGCGGCGCTGGAGGAGAAGCTGAACGACTGGGCCGCGGGCTCCGGCGGACTGCTGCTGAGCTACGACCGCGACCGGTATCTGTTTGTGTTTGAGGAGAAGGACTACGGCGGCTACACCGAAAGCAAGTTCGACGTGCTGGAGAAGGTGCGGCAGGTGCAGGCCGGAGAGGGCGTGTCCGCCGCGCTGTCCATCGGCGTGGGACGGGATGAGGACAGCTTCGACCAGCTGTTCAAGAACGCCTCGCTGGCGCTGGAGATGGCGCTGAGCCGCGGCGGCGATCAGGCCGTGGTGAAGGATCGGGTAAACTTCGAGTTCTACGGCGGGCGCAGCAAGTCCACGGAGAAGCGGACAAAGGTGAAGTCCCGCGTCATGGCCAACGCGCTGGGCGAGCTGATCGACGACGCCAAGCAGGTATATGTCATGGGCCACAAGTACGCGGACATGGACTCCGTCGGCGCGGCCATGGGCGTGTGCTGCATCGCCCGCAAACGGGGCAAGAAGTGCCAGATCGTCATCGACACCGAGAACAACGCCGCCCATCCCCTGATCCGTAAGATGGCGGAGCAGCCGGAATACGCCGGTGTGATGATCTCCGGCGGCGAGGCGTTTCTGAAGTGCCAGCCCGGGGCGCTGCTGGTGGTGGTGGACACCAACCGGCCGGAGAGCGTGGAGTCCGAGGAGATGCTGGAGACCTGCAACCGCGTGGCGGTCATCGACCACCACCGGCGGGGCAGCAGCTACATCGAGAAGATGGCCCTGAACTACCACGAGCCCTACGCCTCCTCCGCCAGCGAGCTGGTGACAGAGCTGATGCAGTATCTGGTGGAGCCCTCTGATGTGCTGAAATGCGAAGCGGAGGCACTGCTGGCGGGCATTGTGCTGGATACCAAGAACTTTACCAACCGTACCGGCGGCCGCACCTTCGAGGCGGCGGCCTACCTGCGGCGCACCGGCGCCGACACCCAGGATGTGCAGCGCTTGTTCCAGGGCGACCTGCAGTCCATGGTAGACCGGTACGCCATCATCCGGCAGGCGGAGCTGTACCACGACGACATCGCCGTGGTGGCGCTGGAGGACGAGTGCGACCGCGTGACGGCGGCCAAGGCGGCGGATGAACTGCTGACCATCCGCGGCATCAAGGCGTCCTTTGTCCTGTACCGGAAGGGAGAGGGCGTGTACATGTCGGCCCGTTCGCTGGGCGAGGTGAACGTGCAGGTCATTCTGGAGGCGCTGGGCGGCGGCGGCAATTCCACCACCGCCGGCGGTCAGGCGGACAACATCTCGGTGGAGGAGGCCAAGGCCAGACTGCTGGAGGCCATCGACCGTTACTTTGAAAACTGACGAAAAGGAGATACAGAGCGATGAAAGTGATTTTGAAGCAGGACGTGAAGGGCAAGGGCAAGAAGGGCCAGCTCATCGAGGCGGCGGAGGGCTATGCCCGCAATTTCCTGCTGCCCAAGGGACTGGCCGTGGAGGCCACTGCCGACGCGGTGAACACCATGAAGCTGCAGGCCAAGGCCAAGGCCAAGGCGGACGCGGAGGCCAAGGCGGAGGCGCTGGCCATTGCCGAGAAGCTGAAGAGCTGCCAGGTGAAGATCGCGGCCAAGGGCGGCGAAGGCGGCAAGCTGTTCGGCGCCGTCACCGGCAAGGAGATCGCCGGTGCGCTGAAGGAGCAGTTCGGCATGGAGATCGACGGCAAGAAACTGGTACTGGATCAGCCCATCAAGAGCTTCGGCAGCTACGAGGTCAAGGCCAAGCTGGGCTTCGAGGTCAGCGGCACTGTGTACGTGCTGGTCATTGAGGAGAAGTAACTTTTACCACGGAGAGGAGGGGGCTCATATGGCTGCGGACGATCTGCTGCTGCGGCAGGCGCCTCATTCGCCCCAGGCGGAGCAGGCGGTGCTGGGCTCCATGCTCATCGACCCCGACTGCATCAAGGACGTCATGGACAAGCTGCAGCCGGAGGACTTTTATCTGCGGGCCAACCGCGATATCTTTGAGACCATCTACCATATGTTCATCTATTCCAGGCCCATTGACGGCGTCACTGTGGCGGGGGAGATGGAGCGAAACGGCGTCTATAACGACAACACCCGGGACTATCTGGTGCAGCTGATGGACGTGACGCCCACCAGCGCCAACGTCATGGAATACGTGAAGATCGTGCTGGACAAGTCGCTGATGCGGCAGGTGGCGGCAGCCGCCGGCAGCATCACCGCCATGGTGCAGGAGGGCAACGGCGACGCAGGCGACATGCTGGAGTCAGCGGAGCAGAAGGTCTACGCCATCCGGCGGGGCCGCAGCGCCCAGAACATGGTGACGGTGAGCATGGTGCTGCAGGACGTGATGAACCATCTGGCGGAGCTCACTGCCAGCGGCGGCAAGACGCTGCCGGGCCTGTCCACCGGCCTGTCCGCCGTGGACGCCAAGATCAACGGCCTGAACAAATCCGACCTGCTGCTGCTGGCCGCACGCCCGGGCATGGGAAAGACCAGTATGGCCCTGAACGTGGCGCTGTCCGCCGCCAAGGAGTCCGGCAAGACCGTGGCCATCTTCTCCCTGGAAATGTCGCGGGAGCAGCTGGTGACGCGGCTCATCGCCAGCGAGGGACTGGTGGAGAATACCCGTCTGGTGACGGGCAACCTGCGGGAGAGCGACTGGCAGCGCATCGCCGAGGCCGCGTCCTCCCTGAGCCGGATGGATATCCGCATAGACGACAATCCGCTGCTGACGGTGGCGGATATGAACGCAAAATGCCGCAGGCTGGAGAATCTGGGGCTGGTGGTCATCGACTACCTGCAATTGATGACCTCCGCCGGCGGGAAGGGCTACTCCGGCGAGAACCGCCAGCAGGCGGTGTCGGACATCAGCCGTATGCTGAAGATCATGGCCAAGGAGCTGCAGGTGCCGGTGCTGTGCCTGAGCCAGCTGAGCCGTGCCAACGAAAAGCGCGACGACAAGCGGCCCATGCTGTCGGACCTCCGCGAATCCGGCGCCATCGAGCAGGACGCGGACATCGTGCTGTTCCTGTATCGGGACGATTACTATAACAGCGATTCGGAAAAGCGCAACGTGGCGGAGTGCATCGTGGCCAAGAACCGCCACGGCGAGACCGGCAAGGTGGAGCTGCGGTGGATGCCGGAGTACACCGCCTTCGGCACGCTGGAGAACCGCTATGACGATGAGGAGTGAGCCATGGACCTGACGCCGTGGATGGAGCGCTGGCATATGCTGCCCGAACAGGGCGGCATCGTGCTGTGCGGCGTGTCCGGCGGGCGGGATTCTATCTGCCTGCTGGACTATCTGCACACGCTGGGGCAGGAGCGGGGCTTTACCGCCGCGGCGGGACATCTGAACCATCTGATGCGCCCCACCGCCCAGCGGGACGAGGACTTCGTCCGCAGCTTCTGCGCCCGGCGGGGCATCCCGTTCTACACGGAACGGGCCGACGTGTACGCCCTATGCGGCACGTGGGGCCTGACGGTGGAGGAGACGGGGCGCCGCGCGCGGTATGAGTTTTTGCAGCGGACAGCGGAGACCATCGGCGCGGAGAAGATCGCCACGGCCCACCACCAGAACGATCTGGCGGAGACGGTGCTGCTGCAGCTGCTGCGGGGCACGGGACCCCAGGGCCTGACGGGTATCCCGCCGGTGCGGGGCAACATCGTCCGGCCGCTGCTGGACACGCCGCGGCGGGACATTGAGCGTTATATTGCCGAACACGAGCTGGCGTATGTCACTGATGAGACCAACGGGGACACGGCCTACGCCCGTAACCGGCTGCGGCTGGAGATCTGGCCGGAGCTGGAGGGCATCAACCCCCGAGCGGCGGAACACATCGCCTGCACGGCGGACATCCTGCGGCGGGAGAACGCCTATCTGGATGCACTGGCGGAGGGGCGGCTGCGGTCAACGGGGACCGACGTGGACTGCGAAGCGCTGCTGGCGGCGCCAAAGGCCCTGCGGCCCAGGATGCTGCGGCTGCTGCTGGATCGGCTGCCCACGGGACGGAAGGATCTGGGTGCAGTGCATCTGGCGGCACTGGAGCGGCTGGCCGCCGGTGAGGGCGCGCTGTCGCTGCCGGAGGGCGTGGAGGCGGTGTGCCGCGGCGGCGTGCTGACTCTGCGCATGGCGGAGACGGCACCGGAGGAGACGGTACTGCGCCGGGGAGAGAATCCCTACGGCGCGGGATACCTCATGGTGAGCAGAAGCCCCCTGGAGGGGGCGCTGGCACTGCGGTGCGGCGCGGAGCAGCGCCTGACGGCCCGCTGCTGGCGGCGGGAGGACCGGCTGACACTGCCGGACGGCCGCGGGGCGCGGAGCCTGAAGCGGCTCATGGCGGAGCGAGGCGTGAGGCCCGAGAACCGCCGAAAAATACCGGTGCTGTGTGTGGACGGCGTGGCCGCCGCCGCGTGGGGCATCGGCGTGGACAGGAGCTTCCTGCCGGAGCCATCCGGCGAGGGCATATATTATATTATAATGAGAGAAAGCTAACGGAGGACAAAACGGTATGGCGAAGAGCAATATGGATCAGGATATTCTGAAGGTCCTGCTGTCTGAGGAAGAGATCAAGACCCGCGTGGCGAAACTGGGCGAGGAGATCTATGATGCGTTCTGCGATAAAAACCCCATGTTCGTGGGCGTGCTGAACGGCTGCTTCATCTTTATGGCGGACCTGGTGCGGGCGGCCCAGCTCAAGAGCGAGCTGGAGTTTATCGGCGTGTCCTCCTACAACAACGGGACCAAGTCCTCCGGCGTGGTGCAGATCACCCGCGATCTGCAGCGGGACATCAGCGGCCGCGACATCATCGTGGTGGAGGACATTCTGGACTCCGGCAACACGCTGGCGTTCCTGACGGACTATCTCAGGACCAAGGGCGCGGCGTCCGTTACCATCGCTACCCTGCTGGATAAGCCGGCGCGGCGGGAAAAGCCCATCAAGGCCGATTATGTGGGCTTCGAGGTACCCGACGAGTTCGTAGTGGGCTACGGGCTGGACTACGCCCAGCAGTACCGCAACATGCCCTACATCGGCGTGCTGAAGCCGGAGGTATACAGCAAGTAAAACGGCGTATTTTGTATACGCATCGTATAGAGAACGGGGGACGCAGACAGATGAGGGACAAGGGCGGCAAACGGCTGGCAGGCGGCGCACCGGATGGTGCGGCGATAGCGGAGCAGGCTGCGGCAGGCGGCGCACCGGCGGGAAAGAGCCGGTGGCGGCGGCTGTGGGACGACTGGGGCTATCTGGTCGTCACGGCGGCGGTGATGCTGTTCCTGCTGCGGGTGCTGCTGCAGCTCATCTACGTGCCCACCGCGTCCATGGAGACCACCATCCCCACCCGATCACTGGTGGTGGGGTGGCGGCTGCCCTATGCAGTGGCCGACCCTGTGCCCCAGCGGGGCGCTATCGTCACGTTCTGGAACGACGAGGAGGGCGAGGTGCTGGTGAAGCGGGTGGTGGGACTGCCCGGAGAGACGGTGTCCTTCGAGGGCGGCGATGTGTATATCGACGGGGCGCAGCTGGACGAGGACTATCTGCTGGAGGACGTAGAGACCCTGTGCGACAAGACGTTCCAGGTGCCGGAGGGCTGCGTATTCGTCATGGGCGACAACCGCGAGTGGTCCAAGGACAGCCGCCTGCTGCAGGAGCCGTATATACCGGCGGCATCCATCCAGGGGCAGATGCTGCTGGCGTTCTCCATCGGCTCCGGCCAGAGCTGGCAGGGTGTCCGCTGGATCGGATAGCATAACAAAACGTAATTTTCCACGGATGGCTATACAATTCGTATAGCCATCCGGCGGCGAAAGGAGACCATATGGAAGACAAAGGCGGCAAGCGTCTGGCCCGGAACAGGGCGGACGCGGCGCGGAACGATACGGCGCAGGGGAAGATGCCTGCGGCGGACGTGCCGGAGAGCGGCGCGGCACCGGTGCAGCAGAGCCGGTGGAAGCGGCTGTGGAGCGACTACGGCTATCTGCTGGTGACGCTGGCGGTGGTAGTGCTCATCTTCCGCGTGCTGCTGCAGCTGGCCTACGTGCCCAGCGGCTCCATGGAGACCACCATTCCCACCAAATCGCTGCTGGTAGGCTGGCGGCTGCCCTATCTGGTCAGCGATCCGGCGCCGCAGCGGGGCAGCATCGTCACGTTCTGGGACGAGGAGATGGGCCACGTGCTGGTGAAGCGGGTGGTGGGACTGCCCGGAGAGACGGTGTCCTTTGAGGGCGGCTTCGTCTATATCAACGGAGAGAAGCTGGACGAGGACTATCTGCCGGTCAGCGGTATCACACAGAGCGAAAAGGACACATTTCAGGTACCGGCGGACTGCATTTTCGTGATGGGCGACAACCGCACAGGCTCTCATGACAGCCGGTATCTGCGGGAGCCGTACATTCCGGTATCGCAGGTGCAGGGCCGGATGCTGCTGGCCATCTCCATTGGCTCCGGCCAGAGCTGGCAGGGCGTGCGGTGGATCGGATAAAGGGGGCGTAAGTTTTTGGAAAGAAGACGATTCGGGGCGACCGGCCTGCTGCTGGTAGTCCTTGTGGTGGTATTCGTGGGGTATCTGGCGGGCAATATGCGCCGCGCCGGAGACATTTCGTACAGCCAGCTGCGCTCGCTGTTCACGGAGGAGAAGGTGCAGTCCTTCGCCATTGAGAATGAGCGGCTCACCGCCAGCCTGCGGGACGGCACCACCGCCACCTGCGAGCTGTACAGCTTTGAGACGTTTTACGAGGATCTCAACGATTTGGTGGTGGAGCAGAACAAGGCGGGCATCATCGAGGCCTACGACTACCACGCCGACCACTCCACCAACTGGGTGCAGGTGCTGCTGCCCTATGTACTGGCGATCATGGGATTCATCCTGCTGCTGAACCTGATGAACCGGATGAACGGCGGCGGTGCGGCGGCCAACGACAAGATGGCCCGCTTCGGCGAGGCCCGCACCCAGAGCTTGCCCACGGGCAGCAAGAAGGTGACATTTCAGGACGTGGCCGGCGCCGATGAGGAGAAGGAGGAGCTGGAGGAGATCGTCCAGTTCCTGCGGGACCCCGAGAAGTATACGGCACTGGGGGCACACATCCCCAAGGGCGTGCTGCTGGTGGGCCCTCCGGGCACCGGCAAGACCCTGCTGGCCAAGGCCGTGGCGGGGGAGGCGGACGTGGCATATCTGTCCATCTCCGGCTCCGACTTTGTGGAGATGTATGTGGGCGTGGGCGCCAGCCGCGTCCGCGACCTGTTTGAGCAGGCCAAGAAGCAGGCGCCGGCCATCGTATTTATTGACGAGATCGACGCGGTGGGCCGCCAGCGCGGCAGCGGTCTGGGCGGCGGGCACGATGAGCGCGAGCAGACGCTGAACCAGCTGCTGGTGGAGATGGACGGCTTCGCCGTCAATGAGGGCGTGGTGGTGCTGGCCGCCACCAACCGCGTGGACATCCTGGACCCCGCGCTGCTGCGGCCCGGGCGCTTTGACCGGCAGGTATATGTGGGGCTGCCCGACATTAAGGGGCGGGAGGACATTCTGAAGATCCACGCCCGCGGCAAGCCGCTGGCGGAGGATGTGGACCTGGGCCGCGTGGCCCGCAGCACCGCGGGCTTTACCGGCGCGGATCTGGAGAACCTGCTGAACGAGGCGGCACTGCTGGCCGGTCGGCGGGACCAGAAGTTCATCACCGAGGATGTCATCCATGAGGCGGTCATCAAGGTTATCGCCGGTCCGGAAAAGCGCAGCCGCGTGATCCCCGAGATAGAGCGGAAGCTCACCGCCTACCACGAGGCGGGCCACGCCGTGGTCATCCACGCCCTGCCCGATCACGATCCGGTACACCAGATCACCATCGTGCCCCGGGGACAGGCGGGCGGCATGACCATCTTCCTGCCGGAGGAGGACCGGTCCTACCGCTCCAAAGCGTATATGACCCAGCAGATCGTATCCCTGCTGGGCGGCCGCGCCGCGGAGGAACTGATTTTGGGTAATATCTCCACCGGCGCGTCCAGTGACATCCAGCGGGCCACGGCCATTGCCAGAAAGATGGTGGGCACCTACGGCATGTCGGAAAAGCTGGGCAACGTGGCCTTCGACGCAGGCACCGATGAGGTGTTTATCGGCAAGTCCATGGGGCACACCCGTCCCTACTCGGAGAAAACGGCGGCGGAGATGGACGAGGAGATCCGCGCCATCATCGACGGCGCTTACGACCGGTGCCGCCGGATTTTGACGGCCAACCGCGAGCAGCTGGTGGCCGTGGCGGAGTATCTGCTGGTCCACGAGACCATGGACGCCGAGACCTTTGAGAGCTATTTCACCGGCGAGCAGGCATCGGAGGAACGGTAAAGGTCCGCGCAAAAAATGAGAAAAAGAGGCCCTGCGGCAGCGCCGCAGGGCCTCTTTTGTGCAAATAGCGCGGGCGGGAGGGGTGATTATAGGGAAAAATAATAGAGCTTTGGGCAAAATGACGAAAAACGTGTCTGTGAGTGACGGACAAATGTCGGGGGAGTATACCGGAAAATAACGGCAAATGTACGCGGCGCGGAGACAAAAGCAAAGGAAAAGCCAGAGAAATCGAGGGCTTCCGGGGAAAAGCGGCACGATTTTTCGGAGCAACTCACAGTTGTAATCGCAGGGGAGTTCCGATAAAATGGGTGCATTCTATGGAGGACCCATTTGGGAGGGTCCTCCGGAGAAAGCATAGGAGGAAAATGAAATGAAGAAGTTTATTGCGATGCTTCTGGCGCTGGTCATGGCGCTGAGCCTGGTGGCCTGCGGCCAGCAGGGCGGCGACAGCCAGGGCTCTGATGATGGCAACAAGGACTCCGACGCCAGCGCCCCCGTGGCCTACGTGCTGGCCGAGAAAGGCGACACCTATTCTCTGGGTCTGGCCAGCAGCTTTCAGACCGCCTTTGAGAAGCTGGGCGGGACCGTTGTGATGGAGACCTTCCCCACCAACACCACCAACTTCTCCGACTATCTGCAGAAGGCCATTGATAAGGACGCCGATGTGATCTTTGCCCCCAACTCCATCACCGTGGCATCCAGCCTGCTGCCCCAGGCCAACGACTTGGGCGTGGAGTGCCCCATCATGGCCGGTGACACCTGGGAGTCCTCCGTCATTCTGGACGGCATGGCCAACACCGGTCTGAACGTGTACTGCTCTACTTTCTTTGATGAGAACGACTCCGCTTCCAGCGCCGCGTCCGAGTTCGTTGACGGCTTCAAGGCATGGCTGAACGCCAACTCCGACGCCTACAACGACAATGGCGGCAACGACATTGTGGCGGCTGTCTCCGCACTGGGCTTCGACGCCTACAACGTGGCCATGGCGGCCATCCGCGCTGCGGCCGAGACCAAGGGCGCTGACCTGACCTCCGTGGACGTGGCCAGTGCGCTGTGGACCCTGACCTATGACGACGCCGTTACCGGCAAGATCCAGTTCAACTTCACCGGCGATGCCATCAAGAACTGCGCCTACATCAAGAAGGCCGCAGCCGACGGCTCCAAGTTCGAGTTCGTCAAGACCCAGGAGGTCCAGAACGATGACACGCAGGCCACCGGCTTTGACTACGGCGATGCCGCCGGCGTGAAGCTGGATACCGTCAACCACAAGATCGTCATCGGCGTGTATGAGCCCCTGACCGGCAACAACGGCGGCGGCGGCAAGCAGGAAGTGCTGGGCATCAAGTATGCCAACTCCCTGGACAATAAGATCGACATTGCCGGCGAGGAGTACACCGTGGAGCTGTACGTCTCCGACAACGGCTCTCTGGAGGAGAACGCGGTGTCCGCCGCTTCCTCCATCGTCTCCGCAGGCGCTATGATCTCCCTGGGCTCCTACGGCTCCGGCGTGTCCATCGCTGCGGCAGATACCTTCGCTGAGGCCCAGATCCCCGCCATCGGCGTGTCCTGCACCAACGCGTCCGTCACCGACGGTCACGACTGGTACTTCCGCATCTGCTTCCTGGATCCGTTCCAGGGCTCCGTCATGGCTCAGTTCGCCTGGGACATGGTGGCGGCTGCGTGACCATTCTGATTTGACCCACAGAAGTACGGTGGTCCGCGCCACCGTACTTCTTTCGGTTTGAGAGGTGACATACATGAATCTGACTCCTTATCTGATCCGAGGGCTCGCCACAGGCGGACAGTTCGCACTGGTGGCCATCGGCTACACCATGGTGTACGGCATCCTGAAGCTCATCAACTTCGCCCACGGCGACCTGTTCATGCTGTCGGGCATCATGATGATCTATCTGGCGGCCTCCTTCCCCACCATGCCTATGTGGGTGACCATCCTCATCATGATCGCCCTGACGGTGTTCGTGGGCTTTGCCATCGAAAAATGCGCCTATTCCCCGCTGCGCACCGCGCCGCGGATGTCCGTGATGATCTCCGCCATCGGCGTCAGCTACCTGCTGCAGAATCTGGTGTGCTACGTCACCGGCGGTCTGGCCAAGCAGTTCCCCGATATCCCCCTTATCAGCCAGAGCGTCCGCGTGTTCGGCGTGAAGGACAAGCTGGCGGTGTTCATCTCCCCACTGGTAGCGGTGGTGCTGATGGTCATTCTGGTGCTTATTATCAACCACACCAAGTTCGGTATGTCCATGCGGGCCGTGTCCAAGGATTTTGAGACGGCGCAGCTCATGGGCGTGAAGATCAACCGCGTCATCTCCATGACGTTCATCATCGGCTCGTTCCTGGCGGCGGTGGGCGCGCTGCTGTACTTCGCCAAGAACACCGGCATCAACCACATGGCAGGCTCCACCCCGGGCATCAAGGCGTTTATCGCCGCTGTGGTGGGCGGCATCGGCTCCGTGCCCGGCGCTGTGGTGGGCGCACTGCTCATCGGCGTGGTGGAGAGTCTGGCAAAAGCCTTCGGACTGGCAGATTTCAGCGATGTTATCTCGTTTGCACTGCTGATTATCATTCTGGTCATCAAACCCACGGGCCTCTTCGGAGAGAAAACGACGGAGAAGGTGTGAGAGGATGAAAACGACATTTTGGGAGAAAAACAAGCGCACCATCTGCAACCTCATTTTGGTGGCGGTGCTGGTGGCGCTGGTGGGATGCGTGGACGCCTTCGCGCCGTCCAGCTCCATGTGGTTCCCCGTGCTGCGGAAGGTATGTACCTTCGCACTGGCGGCGGTGGCCATGAACCTGCTCAACGGCTTTACCGGTCTGTTCTCGCTGGGTCAGGCGGGCTTCATGCTGCTGGGCGCGTATGCCTATGCCATTCTGACCATCCCTGTGGAGCTGCGGAGCACCGTGTTCCGCAACTACGGCGACAGTCTGGTGCAGTTCCAGATGCCGCTGGTGCTGGCGCTGCTGGCGGCAGGCGTGGTGGCCGCGTTCTTCGCATTCCTCATTGGCCTGCCTGTGCTGCGGCTGAAGAGCGACTATCTGGCCATCGCCACGCTGGGATTCGCGGAGATCGTCCGCGGCCTGGTGCAGCTCAGCCAGTTCGGCCCGCTGACCAACGGCCCCGACCCGCTGAATAACTTTACCGCGCCGAAAAGCGTGATGCCCTATGCCGCCATTGCCGGCGTGTGCATCCTGCTGATCGTGCTGCTCATCAACTCCACCTACGGGCGGGCGTTCAAGGCCATCCGCGACGACGAGATCGCCGCCGAGGCCATGGGCATCAATCTGGCGCGGCACAAGATGATCTCCTTCGTGGTCAGCTCCTTCTTCTGCGGCGTGGCCGGCGCCATGCTGGCCATGTGCAACACATCGGTGTCCTCCGTGTCCTTTACCACCAGTATGACATATCAGATCCTGCTGGTGGTGGTGGTGGGCGGCATCGGCTCCGTGTCCGGCTCCGTCATTGCGGCGTTCATCTACTACGCCAGCAGCGAGTGGTGGCTGCGGTTCCTGGATCTGGAGACGTACACGGCGTCGGGCGCACGGGTACCCCTGCTGGGCTACGGCTTCCGCATGGTGGTGTTCTCCGTGCTGATTATGATCGTGGTGCTGTTCTTCCGCAAGGGCATCATGGGCACCCGCGAGGTGTCGGTGTATGACGACATCCGGAAGATCGGGCGCTTCTTTACCCGCAAGAGTGCGGCGAAAGGCGGTGACGCACAGTGAGTGAGACGAAAAACGTGCTGCGCGTGGAAAATGTGACCATGCAGTTCGGCGGTGTGGTAGCCGTGGACGATCTGAGCATGGAGGTCAATGAGGGCGAGATCGTGGCTCTTATCGGTCCCAACGGCGCCGGCAAGACCACGGCGTTCAACGTCATCACCGGCGTGTACGCTCCCACCAACGGGCAGGTGCTGTTCGACGGGAAAAAGGTGGTGGAGAACCACCCGCGCGGCAAGATGCGCCGCCAGTATAAGGGCAAGCACCTGGGGGACTACAAGTCCGTGCTGGAGCCCACGCCCGATAAGCTGACCAGAATGGGCATGGCCCGCACATTTCAGAATATCCGGCTGTGGAAGTCCATGACCGTGTTCGAAAACGTGCTCATCGCCAAGCACCTGCGGCGCAGCAGCAATATGTTCACCGCCATGTTCCGGCTCAACGCCAGAGAGGAGGCGCGGCAGCGCGCCGAGGTGCTGGAGCTGCTGCGGGTGGTGGGCCTGGAGGACGTGAAGGACGAGCTGGCCACCAGCCTGCCCTACGGCAAGCAGCGGCGGCTGGAGATCGCCCGTGCGCTGGCCACCGACCCCAAGCTGCTGCTGCTGGACGAGCCGGCTGCCGGCATGAACCCGCAGGAGACGCTGGAACTGGCGGAGTTCATCCGCGAGATCCGCGAGAAGTTCCACAAGACGATCCTCCTCATCGAGCATCACATGGATCTGGTGATGGGTATCGCCGACCGTATCTATGTGCTGGATTTCGGCGAGCTCATCGCACAGGGCACGCCGGAGGAGATCCAAAACAACGCGCGCGTCATTGACGCATATCTGGGGGTGGCAGACGATGCTGAAGATTGATGATCTCCACGTGTCCTACGGCGGCATCCGTGCCCTGCGGGGCATCAGCCTGGAGGTGCCGGACGGCAAGATCGTAACGCTCATCGGCGCCAACGGCGCCGGTAAGTCCACCACGCTGCGCACCATATCGGGCCTTGTGAAGGCGGACAGCGGTTCCGTCACCTACGATGGGCAGGAGCTGCTGGGCAAGCCCATCAACAAGGTGCTGGAGGCGGGCATCGCCCAGTCCCCCGAGGGGCGGCGGGTGTTCCCCAACCTGACGGTGCTGGAAAACCTGAAGATCGGCGCGTACCTGCGCAAGGACAAGGATGGCATCGAAAAGGACATCCGGTGGGTGTATGAGCTGTTCCCGCGGCTGCAGGAGCGGCACTGGCAGCAGGCGGGCACCCTGTCCGGCGGCGAGCAGCAGATGCTGGCTGTGGGGCGGGCCCTGATGAGCCGTCCCAAGCTGCTGATGCTGGATGAGCCGTCGCTGGGCTTGGCGCCGTTGGTGGTACAGGGTATCTTCGACATTATCCGTACCGTGAACCAGCAGGGCATGACGGTGCTGCTCATCGAGCAGAACGCCAATATGGCCCTGAAGATCGCGGACTACGCCTACGTGCTGGAGACGGGGTGCATCACCAAGTCCGGCACCGGCGCGGAGCTGCTGGCCGATGAGTCCATCAAGGAAGCGTATCTGGGCAAGAAAAAGAAGTAAAAAAATATCCCGCGGCACAAAGTGCCGCGGGATATTTTTTACTTCTTGAGGATGGCGTCCACCACGCCGTCCAGCCAGTGGCCTTCGAACTGCTCGATGCAGCCGTCGTCCGTCAGCTTGGCCAGCTGCGGGTCGATGGGCATCTTGGCCAGCAGGGGCAGGCCGTACTCCTTGGCGGCCTCCTCCGTCTTGCCCTCGCCGAAAATATAGAGCTTTTTGCCGCAGTCGGGACACTGCACGTAGCTCATGTTCTCCACCAGACCCACGATGGGAATGTGCATCATCTGGGCCATCTTCACGGCCTTCTGCACCACCATGGACACCAGGTCCTGCGGCGACGCCACGATGATGACGCCGTCCACCGGCAGGGTCTGGAACACGTTGAGGGCCACGTCGCCGGTGCCGGGGGGCATGTCCACGAACATATAGTCCACGTCGTTCCACAGGGTGTCGCCCCAGAACTGCTGGACCACGCCGCCGATCACGGGGCCGCGCCAGATGACGGGGTCCGTCTCGTGCTCCAGCAGCAGGTTCACGGACATCAGCTGAATGCCGGTAGCGGTGGTGACGGGGACAATGGCGTCGCCCTGGGCCACGGCGCGGCCGTGGATGCCGAAGGCCTTGGGGATGGAGGGGCCGGTGATGTCGGCGTCCAGCACGGCTACGTTGTAGCCCTCACGGCGGACGGACACCGCCAGCTGGCTGGTGACCATGGACTTGCCGACGCCGCCCTTGCCGGACACCACGCCGTAGACCTTACCGACGCGGCAGCCCTCCCGCAGAGGCTTGATCTGGAAGGGGCTTTCGTTTTTGCGATCCGCGCAGCTCTCGCCGCACGTACTGCAATCGTGGGTACAATCGCTCATAACTGCTTCTCCTTATATAAATGTAGTGAATGGTAACATGGTGGATGATCGGTGTACGTACAGGTATAACACCAAATCGCGGCGCTGGCAAGTCTATAATGTCAGGACCGTAACATTTTTATGCCCCGCCAGATAGTCCCGCTCCCGCGTCTGGCAGGTGAACAGCAGGATCTGACGCTGTTCGCTCTCGGCCAGCAGGACATCCAGCGCGGCGCGGAGCCGTCGGTCATCGAAGGATACCAGCGCGTCGTCCAGAAGCAACGGGACGTGCTTCTCCTCCGGCAGCACCATGCCGCAGATAGCAAGGCGTACCGCCAGATATAGTTGGTCGGCGGCGCCCTGACTCAGCAGGCGGATGCTGCGGCGCATGGGGTCGCCGGACTGCTCGGCGGACAGAGCCATGTCCTGGCTCAGCAGCACCTTGTCATAGCGACCGTCGGTGAGGGCGGAGAAGATCTCTGCGGCCCGTGCGCCCAGCGCGGGGGAAAAACGGTTTTTCAGGATGATATTGGCCTGCTCCAGGGCCGTCATGGCCAGAGTGATGGCATCATACTCCTGCTGAAGGCGGGCCAGCTCCTCCTGCTTCTGAGAGAGTTGGTCGGTCAGGTCACTGCTGCGGTCCAGCCCGCGGATGCGGCCCAACAGGTGGTCATAGCGGCTGCGGGCGTCGGCCAGCGCCGTCTGTGCCTGGGACAGCTCCAGCTCCACACTGCCGCCGGCGATGGGGATCACCGGCATGGGAGGACGGGTCAGGTCCTCCTCCGACAGCTGGCTTTGCAGGACGTCGCGGCCCACGGCGGCCTCCCGTGCGGTGCGGCGGGCGTCGGCCAGAGTATCGCGGCTGCGGCGGGCGTCCGACAGGGCGATTTGCGCACCGGATAGGTCGGCGGCGGCAGGTGCGAAGCGCTGCACCTGGGTCAGCAGGGTCAGCAGGCGGCTGCGGCAGTTCTCCTCGGCACCGGAGAGGATGGCGCCGGCGCGGCGGGCGGCTTCGTCGGTCTGGGCGGCGCGGTCGCGGAGGGGCAGGTACGAGGCTGTCTGCTCCGCCAGAGCGGCGCGATCACGATCCACCCGCTCCTGCTCCTGTCGGATGGCACGGCGGCGCAGGCAGACGGAGAATACGGTGAGCGCCGCGGCCAGCAGAGCCATACCGGCGAAGATCCAGCGCTGGGGTGAGGCGGCGCGGAACACCACAGCCAGTACGGCGCAGATTGCCAGCAACAGTCCATCGGCGGCGGGCAGCAGCAGGGACGGGGCCTTAGCGGGGGCGATACTGGCGGCGCGGCGCTCCAGCGCCGCAGCATCGTCAGGGTACAGCGGGTGGGCCTCCCAGACGGCGTGGGCCTCCGCCGCGGCAGTGCGGGCCTCGTTGGCTGCACTGCGCTGGCCGGTAAGGGCAGCCATGTCGCTTTGCAGCGTGGCAGCCTGCCCCTCCAGCAGAGACAGCGCAGCGTCATCCGGCAGCGGCGCGGCGGCCTCCGCCAGAATGTCGGCGCGGCGCTGGGCCTCCTCCGCCGTGCGGGCAGCACGGTGCCAGGCGTTGATGCGCTCTTGCCGGATCTGAGCCTGCTGCTGCGCCGCCTGATGGCGCAGGCCGTCCACCCGTTGGGTCAGGGCGGACACCTCCTCCTGGGCCTGACGGGCCTGCTGCTCCAGGGCGTCCAGTTCCTGCAGGGACTGGTGCAGCTGCGCGATGTCCCGTTCCAGCACAGGGATCTGGCCGGTCTTGTTGTGCTTGCGGCGGTTTAGCTGCTTTTTCAGGCGCTCGTAGGACTCGGTGAAGGAGGCGTCCTCCTCACCGGTGGTGATGAGGGAGGAGATGCGCCGCTCCAGCTCGGCGCTCTGGCTCACGGCCAGTGCATTCTGACCGATGAAAGCGCTGCGTTCCCACACGTCACGGGGGACGCCCAGCAGCTGCTCACCGGCGTTCTGGGCAGTGATGCCCTCCACGGGGGTACCGGTGCCGGTGTAGGTGCAGGAAAAATTCCCCATGGGCGCGTTGGCGCGGCGGGTGTCCCGCTGCAGCGTCAGGGCGCGGCCGTCGGACAGAATGTCCATGCGGCCCTGCATGGCGGCGCCGCTCCAGGGGGCGAAACGGTTCTTATCGGCCATGAGGCCGCGGTCGCGGGTGGACAGGCCGTAGAGCATGGCGCAGATGAAGCTGCCCCAGGTGGACTTGCCGGACTCGTTGGGGGCACAGATGAGGTTCAGGCCGCTGTGCAGGTGCAGCTCATGCTGCTCCAGGCGTCCAAAGGTGGCGTTGAGATGGAGAAATTCCAAGATTTGCTCCTCCTTTTCGAGGTATACCATAATAATACAGATTATAGCATGGGCGGCGAAAAATGTCACCCGAAAGGGCATTAGAAAAAATTTTGAAAAAGAACAAAAAAAGTGTTGACAAATGGAGGCAGCCGTAGTAATATATCAACTGTTCCGCGTGGGACGTGTACCTTGTAAATTAAACAACGAACGAAACGAAAAGCACCAGACGGGAGCGCGAGAGAGCTTGTGAAAACAAGCTTTGGAGCGCAACTGAAAAGCTTGCGCGAGTGGGGTTAAGTCAATTACCCACGAGCGTAAGGGTAAAAAGTTTGAAGCTATGACAAATAGCTCTGTAACGATTTAAGCAGGAAACTGTTTAGATACGATTTATAGAGAGTTTGATCCTGGCTCAGGACGAACGCTGGCGGCGTGCTTAACACATGCAAGTCGAACGAG
>ENA-UEQN01000756-UEQN01000756.1-human-gut-metagenome-genome-assembly--contig:-NODE-756-length-28698-cov-26.364627_pt1 | contig 28698 bp, 20 predicted proteins | sample MGYA00242940_ERZ507944 | MGnify/ENA primary metagenome ERZ507944 (study PRJEB26167, sample SAMN06115449) | human gut metagenome | host: Homo sapiens | place: China:Fujian | collected 2015-08-20... | reverse complement strand
GGAAGAATACGAGGACGAAGCCGAAGCGGAAGAGCCCTTCCGTCTGGGTCTGCCGGACTGGATGTCCGGTGTGCTGCACTGGGGCCATAAGGTGACTCAGGAGCTGGAGCAGGCCCCGGACAGCCCGGCCGGTGCGCCGGACCAGCCCGTGCAGCCCCAGCCGGAACCGCAGGCGGCCCCAGCCGTGACGCCGGTGCGGGTGCGGGCATCCCGCCCGCGCGCTCCCTTTGATGTGGACCTTGGCCCGGACAGCACCGAGGTGAAGGAGGGCGGCAGTGAGCCCATCGAACCCTTTATCCCGGGGCCGGGCGGCACCTTTGGCATGGACCCGCTGCGCGCGGCACCCAAGCCCACCATCCGGCCCATCGTGCCGGATGCCGTGGAAACGGCAGCCGAGGACTTCTTTGCAAAGTCGGAGGAGACCCCGGCGGCAGAGACCACGGAACAGCAGCCCCGGCCGGTGCCCGGCAATCCCTTTGATACGCCCATCGCACGGCCTGCGGCTCCGGAGGAATCGGCTGCCGCGGCTGCGCCCATCCAGCCCGTGATGCCCACGCCGCAGCCGGACCAGCCGACCCGTGTGAGTGCCGAATATGCCGTGGCCCAGCGCAGCGACCCGGATGCGGACGGCTGGATCAGCATCACCGCCGAACCGGTGGAGGAAAAGGATATCAACTCGCTGGTGGCGGCAGCCATGGAAAAACCGGCGGCCTCCGAGCAGGCAGCCGCTACGGCCCCGGCCGAGGAAGCCGAGCCGGTGGACACCTACCAGTATCAGTACCCGCCCATCGAGCTGTTTGAAAGATCCAAGGAGGAAAGCGACCCCAACGCCGAGGATGAGCTGAAGGCCAACGCCCAGAAGCTGGTGGACACGCTGGAGAGCTTTGGGGTCCGCACCCGTGTGCTGGATATTTCCCGCGGGCCGTCGGTCACCCGGTATGAGGTGCAGCCCATGGCGGGCGTCAAGATCAGCCGCATCACCTCGCTGGCCGATGACATCGCCCTGAACCTGGCCGTGGCGGATGTGCGCATGGAGGCCCCCATCCCCGGCAAGCCCGCCGTGGGCATCGAGGTGCCCAACCACAAGCGCAGTGCCGTGTCCATCCGCAGCGTGTTCGAGAGCCAGAGCTTTCTGCGCATGACCTCGCCTTTGGGCATTGCCCTGGGCAAGGACATTGCGGGTGTGGCCCAGGTGGCAGACCTGTGCAAGATGCCCCATCTGCTCATTGCGGGCAGCACCGGCAGCGGCAAGTCGGTGTGCGTGAACAGCATCATCATGAGCCTGGTGTTCCGCTCCAGCCCGGAAGACGTCAAACTGCTGCTCATCGACCCCAAGGTCGTGGAGCTGGCCGAATACAACGGCATCCCCCACCTGCTCATGCCGGTGGTCACCGAGCCCCGCAAGGCGGCCGGAGCGCTGGGCAGCGCCGTGCAGGAGATGGAGCGCCGCTACCGTATGTTTGCCGAGAACAACGTGCGCGACATCAAGTCCTTCAACAAGCTGGCGGTGGAGCGGCCGGATCTGGAAAAAATGCCCTACATCGCCATCGTCATCGACGAGCTGGCCGACCTGATGATGGTGGTGGGCAAGGATGTGGAAGATTCCATCTGCCGCATCGCTCAGAAAGCCCGCGCCGCCGGCATGCACCTGATCGTGGCCACCCAGCGCCCCAGCGTGGACGTCATCACCGGCCTGATCAAGGCCAACATCCCCAGCCGCATCGCCTTTGCGGTGTCCAGTCAGGTGGACAGCCGCACCATTCTGGACGGTGCCGGTGCCGAAAAACTGCTGGGCCAGGGCGATATGCTGTTCATGCCGGTGGGCGCACCCAAGCCCACCCGCATCCAGGGCACCTTTGTGCGGGATGAAGAGATCAGCCGTGTGCTGGACTTCATCAAGTCCAGCGCCACCGTCCAGTACGACGAGGCCATGATCGAGGCCATGGAAAAGCACGCCATCCAGGACGGCAAGAAGGGCAGCAGCGGGGCCGATTCCGACGAGGAGTCGGACTCCGACCCGATGTTCCAGCAGGCCGTGGAGGTGGTCATTGACGCCGGGCAGGCCTCTACCAGCCTGCTGCAGCGCCGCTGCAAGCTGGGCTATGCCCGTGCGGCCCGCATCATGGACGAAATGGAGATGCGGGGCATCATCGGCCCCCACGAGGGTGCCAAGCCCCGGGCCGTGCTCATCAGCCGCCAGCAGTGGCTGGAGATGCAGATGAACCAGCCGGAGGAATGAAACCCTCTCAGGCGCTGACGCGCCAGCTCTCCCGAAGGGCGAGCTTTATGAGTGGGTAAGATATCGTCTGCCTTTAAAGAGAAACTGGATGAAAAGATGCAAAAAGCTCCCCCCTCGGGGGAGCTGGCAACGCCGTAAGGCGTTGACTGAGAGGGTATTGAATCAACAAAAGGAGCATTATGGACAACTCTTCCCCAAAGATCTACACTGAATTTCTGCCCATCAGCCGGGCAGACATGGAAGCACGCGGCTGGGACCAGCTGGATTTTGTGGTGGTGGGCGGCGACGCCTATGTGGACCACCCCAGCTTCGGCACTGCCATCATCAGCCGCCTGCTGGAAGCCGAGGGCTACAAGGTGGGCGTGCTGGCCCAGCCCCGCTACACCGACTGCGAGGACTTCAAGCGGTTCGGCAAGCCGAAGTACGGCTTCTTCATTGGCGGCGGCAACGTGGACAGCATGGTCAGCCACTATTCCGTGGCCAAGATCCCCCGCGCCGAGGACGAATATTCTCCCGGCGGCAAGGGCGGTGCCCGCCCGGACCGCAGCGCCACCGTGTACACCAAACTGGCCAAGGAAGCTTACCCGGACCTGCCGGTCATCCTGGGCGGCCTGGAAGCTTCCCTGCGGCGCTTTGCCCACTACGATTACTGGATGGACACTGTGCTGCCCAGCATCGCCGAGAGCTCCGGTGCGGACATCATCAGCTTTGGCATGGGCGAACACCAGACCGTGGAGATCGCCCGCCGTCTGGCCGCCGGAGAACCGGTGGAGCAGATCACCGATGTGGACGGCACCTGCTACCTGACCGACTTCGACCACCTGCCGGAGCGGTATGTGGAGTGTGCCGGCTTCAAAAAGGTGGCCAGCGATAAGACCGCCTACGCCAAGGCCTGCCGCATCCAGATGGACAATCAGGACGTGGTCAGCGGCCAGATCATCGTGCAGAAGCAGAGCGAGAAGTATCTGGTGCAGAACATCCCGGCAAAGCCGCTGGTGCGCTGGGAGCTGGACAAGGTCTACGCCCTGCCCTACACCCGCCGGTATCACCCCATCTACGAGGCCATGGGCGGCGTGCCAGCCATCCGGGAGGTGCAGTTCTCCATCATCCAGAACCGCGGCTGCTTCGGCGGCTGCAACTTCTGCGCCATCCAGCTGCATCAGGGCCGCCGGGTCACCAGCCGCAGTGCGGACAGCATCGTGGAGGAAGCCGAGCGCATGACCCACGAGCCGGATTTCAAGGGCTACATCCACGATGTCGGCGGCCCCACCGCCAACTTCCGGTTCCCGTCCTGCCGCGAGCAGATGCTGCGGGGCATGTGCAATGGCGGCAAGCACTGCCTGGCCCCCACCACCTGCTCCCACATGATCGTGGACCACAGCGATTATCTCAAGATCCTGCGCCGGGTGCGGGAGCTGCCGGGTGTGAAGAAAGTGTTCATCCGCAGCGGCATCCGCTTTGATTACCTCATGGCCGACCCGGACGACACCTTCTTCAAGGAGCTGGTGGAGTACCACGTCTCCGGCCAGCTGAAGGTGGCCCCGGAGCACTGCGCGCCCAACACCCTGGCCTACATGGGCAAACCGCCCATCGAGACCTTCAACAAGTTCAAGGATAAGTTCTATGAGCTGAGCAAGAAGGCCGGCAAAAAGCAGTATCTGGTGCCCTACCTCATGTCCAGCCACCCGGGCAGCACCCTGAAGGATGCCGTCTATCTGGCCGAGTACCTTTATAAGAACCACATGCGCCCGGAGCAGGTGCAGGATTTCTACCCCACTCCCGGCACCGTGAGCACCTGCATGTTCTACACCGGCCTCGACCCCTACACCCTCAAGCCGGTGTTCGTGGAAAAGACCCCTGAGGGCAAGGCCCTGCAGCGTGCATTGCTGCAATACTATGAGCCCCGCAACGCCGAAAAGGTGATCAAGGCCCTGAGGATGACCCACCGGGAGGACCTCATCCCCCTGCTGGTGCCCGCCGAGGGCCGCCGCGCGGTGCAGCGCTCGGCCCGCCACGCCGACAGCCCGGAGGTGACCATCCACAACGACGGCACCTACACCGTGCGCCCAAACCAGAAGGGCAAGGGCAAGCCTGCCCACGGCCCGAACCGCACCGCCGCCCCTGCCGGGCGTCAGCCCAGCCCGGGTGCCCGCTTTGCGCCGCACTCGGCCCCCGGACACAAACCCAAAAAGAATCAACAGAAAGAGAATACATCGTGGAAAACTGGAACAAAGAAAAAGTGACCCCGAAAAAGAAAACCGGTCTGCTGCACCGCCTTGCTGCGCTGGTTGCGGCCGCCGCACTGGCCCTGAGCCTTGTAGGCTGTGGTACCTCGGCTGTGGTGCCGGGCGGCAGTGCCGACGTGGTGCCCAACCCTTCCTCTACGGCAGCCAGCGTGGATGCCCCGTTCGAGATGCACTTCATCGACGTGGGGCAGGCGCTGAGCGTGCTGGTGGAATGTGACGGCCAGTTCATGCTGTACGACGGCGGCAACGTGGACGACGGCAGCCTGGTGGTGTCCTACCTGCAGAAGCAGGGGGTGGAAGAGCTGCAGTATGTATTCTGCTCCCACGCCCACGAGGATCATGTGGGCGGGCTTGCCGCCGTAATGGCAAAGTTCCCGGCGGGACACGCTTACAGCCCTGTGACCGAGGGCAGCACCAAATGCTTCAACGATTTTGTCAAGTATACGCAGCAACAGGGCTTGCAGCTGGAAGTGCCCTCCGTGGGCACGGTCTGGCCGCTGGGCAGCGCCACCGTTACCATGCTTGGCCCGGTAACGCAGTACAGCGAGACCAACAACACCTCGCTGGTGCTGCGCATCGACTACGGCAACACCAGCTTTCTGCTGACCGGCGACATGGAAAATACCGCCGAGACCGACCTTGTGAACAGCGGCGCCAACCTGAAAGCCGATGTTTTACAGGTAGGGCACCACGGCTCCAGCACCAGTACCAGCTACCTGTTTCTGAACGCTGTTCTGCCGGAAATGGGCGTCATCTCCTGCGGCACGGGCAACAAGTACGGCCACCCCCACGAGGAAACGTTAAGCATCCTGCGGGACGCAAAGGTGGACGTCTACCGCACCGACCTGCAGGGCACCATCACCATTGGCAGCGACGGCCAGAACTTCACCGTGGGCACCGAGCGCTTTGTGCCGGACAGTCAGCTGAACCCAACCGACCCGTCGTCCTCCAGCACCGCGCAGCAGGCGTACATCGGCAACGTGAACAGCAAAAAGTTCCACCTGCCCACCTGTCCCAACCTGCCTGCGGAAAAGAACCAGGTCCTCTTTTCCAGCTATGACGAAGCCATTGCCGCAGGCTATACCCCCTGCGCAAGCTGCATCAAATAAGAGTACTCCCTCAGTCAAACCCTTCGGGTTTGCCAGCTCCCTCTGAGATGGAGCCTTCTGACGGAACCGGGATGCTTCCTGTTGAAAGCGGAACGTTTCCGGACCGTCAAGGCCCCCTCCCCGAGGGGGCTGGCACGGCGTGAGCCGTGACTGAGGGATTTTTTGCATTCTCCGGGATTGATAAAATCCCATAGCTGCGGTATACTTAAAACCACTTTATTTCAAAAAAGCAAGGAGGAACCGCAGATGCAGCTGGGGCAGAGCAGGACCCTGCCGGTGGAAAAACCGGAGCAGATCGACCTTGCGCAGGCAGCGCGGTATTTCGGCGCGCGCGGGGAGGCGGACACCGCCACCATGGCCCTGCTGCAGCGCTGCGCCGTACCGTTGCTGGCCGCTGCGACGCCCCGCGCCGTCTGGCTGCGGGCGGAGGTGAAGGCGCTGGCCGAAGCCGGCATCCTACGGGGCAGCGACGTGATGCGGCATCTGGAGGGCTGCGGGCAGGCCATTCTGCTGGCCGTGACCCTTGGCCCCGGGGTGGACGCCCAGATCCGCCGCGCCGGGGTGGGGGATATCGCCGCTGGTGTAGCGTCCGATGCGCTGGGCAGCGCCCTGGCTGAGCAGACCGCCGACGCGGCGGAAGCCGAGCTGCGCCAGCTGGCCGCAGCCGAGGGGACTTACCTCACCGGGCGGTTCTCGCCGGGCTATGGCGACTGGGACATCGCGGTGCAGCCGCTGGTGGCCGCCGCGCTGGACACGGCGCGCCGGGCCGGGCTGTGCGTCACCGATACCAACCTGATGACCCCCCGCAAAAGCGTGACCGCCATTCTGGGGGTCAGCGACCATCCGGTCAAGGGACATCTGGCCGGGTGCGGGCACTGTGTGCTGCGCACCCGCTGCGAATACAGAAAGAGGGGAAAGACCTGTGCAAGTGAGTGAACTTTTCAAGCAGAGCAATACCATCCTGCTGGACGGCGGCATGGGCACCATGCTGCAGGCGGCCGGTCTGAAGCTGGGCGCCCGGCCGGAGGAACTGAACATCACCGACCCGCAGCTCATCGAGGGCATCCATGCGCAGTATGCCGCAGCGGGCAGCCGCATCATCAACGCCAACACCTTTGGCGCGTCGGCCCACAAGCTGGCGGGCAGCGCCTACAGTCTGGAAGAGATCATTGCGGCGGGCATTGCCAACTGCAAGCGGGCCTGTGCGCCCTATGGTGCGCTTGCCGCGCTGGATGTCGGCCCGCTGGGCGAGCTGCTGGAACCCAACGGCACTCTGGCCTTTGAGGATGCCGTGGAGGAATACGCCCGCATCGTGCGGGCCGGTGCGGCGGCCGGGGCCGACCTGATCTTTTTTGAGACCTTCACCGACCTGTACGAGCTCAAGGCCGCGCTGCTGGCCGCCCGGGAAAACTCCAGCCTGCCCATCCTGGCCAGCATGAGTTTTGAAGCCGGCGGCCGCACCTTTACCGGCTGCACGGTGGAGAGCTTCGGCGTCACCGCCCGGGGGCTGGGGGCCAGCGCCGTGGGCATCAACTGCTCGCTGGGCCCCAAGGAGATCTTCCCCATGGCAAAGCGGCTGACCGAGGCCGTGCCCGGCAACTTCCCGGTGTTCGTCAAGCCCAACGCGGGTCTGCCCCGGGCCGACGGCAGCGGCTACGACATTACCCCGCAGCTGTTTGCGCTGGAAATGAAGCCCTACCGGGAGCTGAATCTGTTTGCCGCCGGCGGCTGCTGCGGCACCACGCCGGAGTTCATCCGGCTGCTGAACGGGGTGTTCAAGGGCTGCGTGCCGGGCCGCCCGGCCCACGCCATGCCCTCGGTGCTGTGCACCCCCATGAATTATGTCAACGTGGACGGCATCACCGTGGTGGGCGAGCGCATCAACCCCACCGGCAAAAAGCGCTTCCAGCAGGCACTGCGGGAGAATGATATGAACTACGTTCTGGAACAAGCCGTGAGCCAGGTGGAAGCCGGGGCCCAGGTGCTGGACGTGAACGTGGGTGCCCCCGGCGTGGATGAACCGGCCCTGATGCCGCAGGTGGTCAAGGCCCTGCAGAGCGTGGTCAGCCTGCCGCTGCAGCTGGATTCCTCCAACGTGCAGGCACTGGAAAACGGCCTGCGGGTGTACAACGGCAAGCCCATCGTCAACTCCACCAACGGCGAGCCGGAAAAGCTCAAGGCCATCCTGCCTCTGTGCAAAAAGTACGGCGCGGCCATCGTGGGCCTTGCCATCGACGAGCGGGGCATCCTGCCCGCCGCAGAGGACCGCGTGGCCATTGCCCGCCGCATCACCGAGGCGGCACTGGAAGCCGGAATCCCCCGCGAGGACATCTACATCGACTGCCTGACCCTGACCGCCAGCGCCCAGCAGAAGGATGTGCTGGCCACGGTGCAGGCGCTGGAAGCCTGCAAGAAGGAGCTGGGCGTGCGCACCATCCTGGGCGTGTCCAACATCAGCTTCGGCCTGCCCTGCCGGGCCTACCTGAACACCACCTTCCTCACCATGGCCATGTATGCCGGGCTGGATCTGGCCATCATGAACCCCTCCAGTGAAGAGATGATGGCCGCCGTATATGCCTACAACGTGCTGACCAACCGGGACGCGCAGAGCATGCAGTACATCGAGCGCTACGCAAACCGGGTGCCTGCCTCCACGGCCCTGAAGCAGGCAGCCCAGGCCGCACCTGCGGCGGCAGCTTCCGACGGGAGCGCTGAAATTTCCGGCCCCTATGCGGCGCTGATCAAGTCGGTGGAAAAGGGCCTGAAGGGCGACGCCGCCGCCCAGACCCGCGCCCTGCTGGCCGAAAAGCAGCCGCTGGAAGTGGTGGACGAAGCCCTGATCCCGGCGCTGGACATCGTGGGTGCCAAGTATGAGAAGGGCACCCTTTTCCTGCCGCAGCTGCTGCAGGCTGCCAGCGCTGCCCAGAGCGCCTTTGAGGAGATCAAGACCGCCATTGCCCAGAAAGGCGAAGGCAGCGCCAGCAAGGGCCGCATCGTGCTGGCCACCGTGAAGGGCGACGTGCACGACATCGGCAAGAACATCGTCAAGGTCATTCTGGAAAACTACGGCTTTGAGGTCATCGACCTGGGCCGCGATGTGCCGGTGGAGACCGTGGTGGACACCGTGCGGGAAAAGGATGTGCATCTGGTGGGCCTTTCGGCCCTGATGACCACCACCCTCAAGAGCATGGAAGAGACCATCGCCGCCCTGCATGCAGCTAAACTGGACTGCAAGATCATGGTGGGCGGTGCCGTGCTCACCCCGGAATACGCCGAAAAGATCGGCGCAGACTGGTACGCTAAGGACGCCAAGCGCAGCGCCGACATCGCCAAGGAATTCTTTGGGGTGTGATTCCTGCAAAAACAGAGAAGGAGAAAACCATGAAGAATACGGCTTTCAGCCTGATGACGGCATTGCTGGCAGTGATGAACGAAAGTGAACCGAAAGACCCGTACTATGTGCTGGCGCAGTATTTTTTGTATCACTTCGACCAGCTGCGGGATCTGAACATCTACGACGTGGCGGATGCCTGCTATGTGTCCCGCAGCGGCATCCGGCGGTTCTGCCAGTCCATCGGCTTTGACAACTTTTCCGACCTGAAGGCTGAGGCCGATGAATGGAAGCGCCAATGCAACTACTTCATCGGCTACAGCGTGCGTCCGGACTACAAGGAATACCTTTCCGGCAGCATCGGGGAGATGATGGAGGAGATCAACCGCATTGCCACTCCCGCTGTACTGGATAAGCTGGCCGAAAGCATTCATGCCAGCCGACATGTGGTGCTCTTCACCTCGGATTTTTCCGGCATGGCGGCTCGCAGCTTCCAGCAGTCCATGGTGGTCATGGGCAAGCTGGTGCAGATCGTGTCCGATGCCCACTATACGCTGGATTATCTGAAAGTGCTGACACCGGAGGACCTGCTCATTACAGTTTCAGCCACCGGCAACTTTGCCACCCTGATGGAGCCAATGGTGCAGAAGGCTGCAGCTTATAAGGTGCTGGTGACGGTCAACCACGCCATAAAAATGTGGAAAAGCTACGATCAGGTGATCTACCTGAGCGAAAAGGACAACAGCGGTGCCCGCACGGTGTACTCCCAGTATGGTATGACCTATTTCTTTGATATCCTGTACAGCCACTATGTGAACAAATACCGGGAGACTGACCTGCTGCAGGGTCCAATTTCTGAACTGCCTTTGTCGGATTCTCAAAAAATGCGGGTGCAAAGATGTGCAGAATGACGGGTAAAACCGTGGAACTGCTCAAAAACAAAAGAATAAATTGTTCAACCATCCAAACGGGGTTCGCATCGCGAACCCCATTTTTTGTCGGAGATGTGTTACGATAGTCCTGCAAAGAATTGGACCCGCGGGGGCTTCTGCGACGGCAGAACAGACTGACAAAGATGGAAAGGATTACACTATGTATTACGGACACAACCCCAAATTCCCGGACAACTTCATGTGGGGCGCTTCCAGCGCTGCCTGGCAGGTGGAAGGCGGAGTCGCCGATGGCGGACGCACGCCGGCCATCATCGACCTGAACTCCAAGACCAAGAAGCCGTTTGCGGATAACACCTATGCGGCGGATCACTATCATCACTACAAGGAAGATGTGGCCCTGATGGCAGAGTGCGGTTTCTCCAGCTATCGTTTCTCGCTCAGCTGGTCCCGCATCATCCCTCATGCAGACGGCAAGGTGAACCCCGAAGGCATCGCGTTCTACAATGATCTGATCAATGAGCTGGTGGCCCACAACATCACCCCCATCGTTACCCTGTATCACTACGACCTGCCGGTCTGGGTGGATGAGCTGGGCGGCTGGAAAAGCCGCGACACCGTGGAAAGATTCGAGCACTACTGCCGCGTCTGCTTTGAGAACTTCGGCGACCGGGTCAAATACTGGCTGTCGCTGAACGAGCAGAATATGCAGATTTGCTATGGCAACTGGCTGGGCGTCAGCAAGGGCTGTGACGACTGGTTCAAGGATCAGTGGAAGATCAACCATATCATGAACCTGTGCCATGCCAAGGCTGTCAACGCCTGCCATGAAATGGTGGCGGGCGGCAAGATCGGCCCTGTGCCCGGCTGCGTGCCCATCTACCCGGAGACCTGCCGCCCCGAGGATCAGATCGCTGCTATGAACGCCGAGGAGTTCACCGAGAAGTTCTGGATCGATACCTATGTTTACGGCGAGTACAGCAACTTTATCAAGCACTACTGGAAAGAGAACGACATCGACATCGGAATGCAGCCCGGCGATGCAGAACTGATGAAGAGCGCCAAAATTGATTTCATCGCCGTCAACTGCTACCGCAGCAACGTTGCAAAGTATGCGCCGCATGACGCAAAACAGCAGGATTATCTGCTGAATAAGAACGGCGTCAAGGGCCAGATGGTGTTCCCCGTGGAGCCGGGCCGCTACGCTCTGACCCGCAATCCCTATGTCGAGTACACCGACTGGGATTGGGAGATCGACCCCTCCTGCCTGCGCTATGAGATGCGTTACCTGTGGGATCACTATCACCTGCCCATGATGATCACCGAGAACGGTTACGGCGCCCATGAGACGAAAGACGCCGACGGCCAGGTGCACGATCAGGGCCGCATCGACTACTTGCGGGAGCACATTTATCAGCTGGGCATGGCCATCGAGGACGGCTGCGAGGTCATCGCATACAACCCCTGGTCCTTCACCGATCTGCTGTCCACCGGCAATGGCATGGCAAAGCGTTACGGTCTGGTGTACATCGACACCACCGATGAGGAGCAGAACGCGGCCAAGAGTGTGGAAGAGCTGTCCATGAAACGTATCCGGAAGGATTCCTTCTACTGGTACTCCAAGCTGATCCGTTCCAACGGTCAGGACTGGGGAAAGGAGATGCTGAAATAATGGCAAAGAAAGATTATAAGGCCATGGCGGCCGGCATCATCAAGCAGGCCGGCGGAGCGGACAACATTGTCAGCGCGACCCATTGCATGACCCGTCTGCGCCTTGTACTGCGGGATAGATCCAAATTTGACACCGATGCCGTCAAGCAGGTGCCCGGCGTGCTGAACGTCATCATCCAGAACGGCGAATATCAGGTGGTCATCGGCCAGGATGTCCCTGACCTGTATGAAGAGGTCGTCAAGATCGACGGCATCCAGGCCGGCGGCAGCGTACAGGACGATGAGGCCGCAGCCAAGGATCTGGCACAGGATCACGGCAACATCGGCAACGCGATCCTCTCTTTCATCGGCGGCACGTTCAGCCCGGTGATCCCGGTGCTGGTGGCAGGCGGCCTGACGGGTGCGGTGCTGTCCCTGCTGACCAACGTGTTCGGCGTCTCGACGGAGTCTGGCACCTACACCATCTTCTACGCCATCAACCAGGCGACCTTCTACTTCCTGCCCATCTTCATCGGCTTTGCAGCCGCTGCCCGCCTGAAATCCAATGGTTTCCTGGGCGCATTTCTGGGCGCGATCCTGCTGTACTCCAGCATCAACGGTGCCGAAGGTCTGGACTTCTTCGGCATCCCGGTGCAGGCTATCAGCTATAACAGCACCGTGTTCCCGGTCATTCTGGGCGTGCTGTTCATGAGCGTGGTCTACAAGTTCCTGCAAAAGCATATCCCGGTCTTTCTCAAGACCATCGTCGTCCCGCTGCTGACTATGCTGATCACGGTGCCTGTCACCCTGATCGTTCTCGGCCCCATCGGCAACACCGTGGGCACCTGGCTGGCAAACGGTGTTTACGCTCTGTACCAGGCAGTTCCCGCGCTGGCCGTCATGGTCATCGGCATCACCACCCCGCTGATGGTTTTCTTTGGCATGAACAACGCCACCTACCCTGTGGTCTTTGCCCTGATGGCAGCTGTCAACTCTGACCCGTTGATCTGCACTGGCATGGCTCCCGCAAACGTGGCCGTTGGTGGTGCCTGCTTGGCCGCATCCCTGCTGTCCAAGAATGTGGAAGAAAAGTCCGTCAGCGTCTCCGCCGGTATCACCGCTCTGTGCGGCATCACCGAGCCGGGCGTCTACGGTGTGCTGTTCCCCAAGACCTACCCGCTGATTGGCGCTATGATCGGTGGCGGCATCGGTGGTCTGTTGGCCGGTATCCTGGGCATGACCCAGTACGTTATCTCCACGCCGGGCTTCATCAGCCTGCCTGCCTACATTGACCCCACCGGTTCCAGTTACAACCTTATCGTCTCGGTCATCGTGATGATTGTGGCTGTGGTCCTGGGATTCGTTGCAACCTACGCACTGGGCAAGCGCGCCGAAGCTAAGAAATAAGCCCCTGCAACAGGAAGAAAAGCAAGATCCCATCTGCAAAGGAAGAGCCGCTGCATCACACAAGAGAACGACGCGGCGGTTCTTCTTTTTTCGGCCCTCACAGGGAAGTACTGTGGTGGGCCGGTACCGTAAAGTGTGGCCGACAAAGCAAATAAAAACACCTTCCATTGGAGCCGTTCTGCTCCAGTGGAGGGTGTTTTACATTATACGCTTTGTTTTTTCTTAGGCTTGTTTGCTAGCTTGTCAACGATCCACGAGGCGAGGGCACCCAGTGCAAGGCCCAGCACCAGGCCGCCCAGCACATCGGTGGGGAAGTGCACATACAGGTACAGCCGGGTAAAGGCGATGAAAGCCGCCAGCACCAGCGCGGGGACGCCCAACTTCCGGTTTTGCAGCCAGAGCGCAAAGGCTGCCGCAAAAGCCGAGGCCGTGTGCCCGGAGGGGAAGGAGTGCCCGTGGGGACGCTTGACCAGAATGGTGATCGCTGTGTCCACGTCGCAGGGGCGGGGCCGGGCGAACAGCGGCTTGAGGATGCAGTCCCCGGCCACCAGATACAGTACCAGCGCCGTGGCCATGGCGCACCCGGCCTTGCGGGTGCGGCGGAACAGCAGCAAAAGCAGCGTGAACGCGATCCAGATCTCACCGTGCTCACCGGCGTAGTTGAGAAAGACGGCCAGCGCATCCAGCACCGGGTTGTGGAACTGCTGCAGCCAGTCCAGAAATGCGAATTCAAACGGCATAAAGAACCTCCTGTCTGTTGGTTCTATGGTAACACATCTTCCGGCCTACCACAACCCGGCAGGCAAAAAACAGGAGTGCAGAGATAAGTTACATCTGTTATATTGGGATGTGATATTACAATACGGAAAGCAAAAACGCCCGTTCCGACGGCAAAGGCCGGAACGGGCGCAGGATGCGAGAAAATCAGAGGCCCATCTCGGGCAGGGTGGGGTAGCTGTCGATGGCACCGTGCTTCTGTACGCTCAGGCCGCAGAACCGGTTGGAAAAGTCCAGGTACTCCTCCAGCTTTTTGCAGGACAGCTTTTCCAGCTTGTCCACCGTCACGCCGTCCCGGCTCAGCTGCCACAGGAAGGAGCCGATGAAGCCGTCGCCCGCACCGGTGGTGTCCACGGCCCTGACCTTCTGGCAGGGGGCAAAGGCATGGGCGGCGCGGGTGTAGGCGTGGGCCCCCTTGCTGCCGCAGGTGTACAGCACCAGCTGCACATCCCCGGCAAACAGCTGGGGCAGGGCGGCTTCGATGTCGGCGGTGCCGGTGAGGAACTCCAATTCCTCGTCCGAGACCTTCAGGATGTTGGACAGCGGCAGGAACTGCAGCACGGTCTGGCGCAGCATCTCCCGGTCGGGCCAGAGGGGGAAGCGGAGGTTCGGGTCAAAGCTCACGATCGCACCGGCCTCCCGGGCGGCTCCGATGGCGGCCAGATGGGCGTGGCGCATGGGGCTGTCCACCAGCGAGACGCTGCAGAAGTGCAGGGCAAAAGCGTCGCGGAACCAGGCCAGGTCGATCTGCTCCGGGGCATACAGCAGGTCGGCCGAGGGCTTGCGGTAAAAGCTGAAGGTGCGGTTGCCGTCCTCCTCCAGGCTCACGAAGGCAAGGGCGGTGTTGGCCTTGTCGGTGAACACCAGATGGCTCAGGTCAATGCCGCAGGCTTCCAGCTCCCGTGCGATCTTGTGGCCGAAGGGGTCATCGCCCAGCTGGGTGAGAAAGCTGCTGGCACCGCCCAGACGGGCAAAGGCAGCGCAGACATTGGCCGGTGCGCCGCCGGTGCGCGGGCTGAAGGACGGCACCTCGTCAAAGACGCATCCCACGCGGGACGGGATCATGTCGATCAGCGCTTCGCCGATGGAAAACAGAGTATTGCCGGGCATAGAAAACCTCCAGATCACAAATTGCAGAGTTCACAGGCTGCCCCGGTCAGCTTTACGCTCACGTCGCCGGGGGCAGGGTAGTACCGGGTGCTGAACACCGTGGCTCCCCCGTTCAGGAAAATTTCCAGCGAGGAATTGTCGCCCACCACCCGCAGGCTGCGGCAGGGGGCTGCCAGCCGGGCGCGGCGCACGGTGCGGCCGTCGGCCAGAGCGGGGTCGGTGAAGCGCAGGGTGCAGGTGCAGTCCTGTTCAGTATACACCAGCTGCACCCCCTGCGCAACCGTCAGGCAGAAGTCTCCGGCGGGTGCGGCGGTCAGGTCAAAGCGCGGGGCAAGGAACACTTCCTCGCCGCTGGCGGCGTGCAGGGCGGCGGCGCTGCGCTGCGCGTCCAGCTCCGGCACCGGGTTCTGCAGCAGGGTGCCGTCCGGCCCGGCCGTCAGCACGCGGGGCACGGTGAAGCAGTGCTGCCAGCCGTAAGCCACGGTGGGCGCGTTGCCGTAGTCGGCGTCCGGCATGCCCATCCAGCCGATCTGGATGCGGCGGCCGTTGCCGTCCACAAAGCTCTGGGGGGCGTAATAATCAAAGCCTGCGTCCAGCTCGTGGAATTCGCTCAGGGTGCAGTCCCCGCGCCAGTCACCGTGAATGGCAAACCAGCCGCAGCCGTAGACGTTCTGGCAGTCGATGCCCTGGGGGGACACCGCCAGATACCACTGCCCGTCCAGACAGAACAGGTCCGGGCACTCCCACATGTAGCCGAAGGGTTCCGAGGTGGTCAGGGTGTTGATGTGGGTCCAGTGGAGCTTGTCGGTGCTTTCCAGCACCAGCACTTCGCCCTTGTCCTCCAGCGTGCGGGCACCCAGCACCATGTAGTACCGGCCTTCGTAGGCGAACACTTTGGGATCCCGCACATGGCAGGTGAGCCCGGCGGGGTAGTCGCGGTTAGTCAGCAGGCACTGCTTGCTGTCGAGGGTCACGCCGTCCTTGCTGACGGCCAGGCAGACGTTGTGCCCGCGGCCCTCTTTGATGTAATCAAAATTGCCGGGGTGCTTGACGTTGCCGGTGTAGTAGAGGTACATGGTGCCATCCTCCACCAGGGCCGAGCCGGAGTAGGCACCATGGCAGTCAAAAGGCTCGTCCGGATAGAGCATCACCGGCAATTGCTCCCAGTGGAGCAGGTCGGTGCTCACGGCGTGGCCCCAGTGCTTGACCCCGCCGTTCACGTCGAAGGGGCCGTACTGGAAGAATGCGTGGTACTGCCCGCCGTAGACGCACAGGCCGTTGGGGTCGTTCAGCCAGCCCACCGGGGGCTGCAGGTGGAACCGCTGGCGGTGGGGGTCGGCGGCAACGGTTTCCTTGCCCAGCGACTCCACCAAAGGCACCAGCTTTTTCAGGTCGCGCTGGAGTGCGTTCATGCCTTGACCTCCTCAGGGCTCCAGATGACCCAGGTCACGGCGAAGGACACGCCGAAGGAGATGGCCATCATGATGATGTACTGCAGGGGCATATGCAGGTGCAGCAGGATGCCGAAGATGCCGGTGACGCCGGTGCCGGTGGCACCCAGCCCCACGATGCTGGCGTACAGGGCACCGCAGGCACCGCCCAGCAGGCCGCCGAGGAAGGGCTTGAAGTAGCGCAGGTTCACGCCGAAGATGGCAGGCTCGGTGATGCCCATGCAGGCGGACAGGGCAGAGGGCAGGGCCATGGACTTGACCTTGGTGTCCTTGCTCTTGAGGGCCACGGCCAGAGCGGCACCGCCCTGTGCCACGTTGGCGGCGCTGGCCAGCGGCAGCCAGTAGGTATAGCCGTAGCGGGCCAGCTGGCCCAGGTCGATCAGGGTGTACATGTGGTGGATGCCGGCCACGACGGTGACCGCGTACAGGCCGCCCATGATGAAGGAGCCGATGCCGTAGGGCAGGGTGATGAGGGTCTGCACGCCGGTGATGATGCCGTTTTCCAACTTGGTGAACACGGGACCGATGGCGGCCAGGGTCAGGTAACCGGTGACGAACACGGACACCAGCGGGGTGACGAACAGGTCAAACATGGCGGGCACCACCTTGTGCAGCCGCTTTTCGATCTGGCACATGAGCCACACGGCGATGATGACCGGGATGACGTGGCCCTGATAGCCCACCAGCGGCACCGCGTACAGGCCGCCGAACACCGGCTGCATCACGTTGACGCCGTTGGAAACGGTCCAGGCGTTCTGCAGGTCGGGGTGGATCATGATCATGCCGATGACTGCACCCAGATAGGGGTTGCCGCCGAATACCTTGGCGGCGGAGTAGGCGATGAGGATGGGCAGGAAGGTGTAGGCCGTATTAGAGAACAGCTTTGCGAACACATACACCGAGCCGGTAGTGTCGATGTTCAGGAAGCCGTTGTTCACCATGAAGTTCAGCGCTTCCATGATGCCCATCAGGAAGCCGGAAGCCACGATGGCGGGGATGATGGGCACAAAGATGTCGCCCAGGGTCTTGATGGCTCGCTGATACCAGGGTGCCTTGGCGGCGGCCGCCTGCTTCACGTCCTCCTTGCTGCCGCCCTCGATGCCGGCCAGCTGGATGAACTCGTCGTATACCTTGTTCACCGTGCCGGTGCCGAAGATGATCTGCAGCTGGCCCTGTGCCTCAAAAACGCCCTTGGCGCCCTCGGCGTTTTCCAGCTCCTGCTTGTTGACCTTTGCGTTGTCTGCGACGACCAGACGCAGGCGGGTGGCGCAGTGTGCGGCCGACAGGATGTTGTCCTTTCCGCCGATGCAGTCCAGGACCTGTTGTGCTGCGTGTTTGTAATCCATAGTGCACTTCTCCTTTGCTTGATGCTTCCTCATTTTTCTGCGCTGCAGGGCAGTTTTGGAATTGACTTGACGCGCGGGGTGTGCTACAATACCGCTTTGTGTATGACAATTTCCGGGAAAAAGGGAAAACCAAGATGAATCTGACAAAGCAGTTCTTTAAATATGTATCGCAGAATATTTTCGGTCTGCTGGGCACGTCCTGCTATATTCTGGCCGATACCTATTTTATCTCGCAGGCGGCGGGCACTGACGGCGTGACCCTGCTCAACCTCTGCCTGCCCATCTATAACTTCATTTTTGCCATCGGTTCCATGATCGGTCTGGGTGCGGCCACCCGCTACGCCATCCTCCGCGCACAGGGCGAGGAGCGGGCGGCACAGCGGTATTTCTCCAATGCCGTCTTTTGCGCCTGCCTGCTGGCCGTGCCCTTTGTGCTGGTGGGCATCTTCTGCCCCGGCACACTGCTGCGGCTCATGGGCGGCGATGCCGGCATCGTGGTGCTGGGCATCCCCTATGCGCGCATCTTTCTGCTGTTCACGCCCTTTTTTATGTGCAACTACATCGTGTCGGCCTTTGTCCGCAACGACGGTGCGCCCTCGCTGGCCATGGTGGCCACGCTGAGTGGCAGCCTGTTCAATGTGGTGTTCGACTACATCTTCATGTTCCCCATGGGGCTGGGGCTGGCCGGTGCGGCACTGGCCACCGCCGTTTCGCCGATGCTCAGCATCGCCATCTGCAGCCGCCACTTCTTCCAAAAAGATAACACGGTGCAGTTCGTGCGGCAGCTGCCCTCGGCAAAGCTGCTGGGGCAGAGCTGCCAGCTGGGCATCTCCGGCTTTGTGGGGGAGATGTCCTCCGGCGTGACCACGACGGTGTTCAACTTCCTGCTGCTGGGTCTGGCCGGGAATGTGGCCGTGGCGGCCTACGGCGTCGTGGCCAACTTTGCGCTGGTGGCCACCGCCATTTTCAACGGTGTGGCCCAGGGTGCCCAGCCGCTGGTGAGCCGCTGCTACGGCCACAGCGACCGGGCCGGAGCCCGGAAGCTGCTCGTTCTGGGCAGCTGCACCGCGCTGGTGCTGGCCGCCGCGCTGTATGCGGTGGTGTTCGGCATGACCGATACGCTGGTGAGCTGGTTCAACAGTGAAAACTCGGTGCAGATGGCCCGGTTTGCCCACAACGGCATGCGGCTGTACTTCGTGGGCTACTTCTTTGCCGGGTTCAACATCGTGGCGGCGGGCTACCTGAGCGCCACCAACCGCCCGCTGGAAGCCTCGGTCACCTCCATCTGCCGCGGCGTGGCGGCCATTGTGGTCTGCTCGCTGGTGATGAGCGCCCTCTTTGGCATGAACGGCGTGTGGGCGGCCTTCCCGGCATCGGAGCTGCTGACGGCGCTGCTGACCCTGTTTTTGCTGCTGCGCCCCAAGCCGCAACCTTAAATATAAAGTTCCTGCTCGCGCAGAGCTTCTTCGGGCGAAAGCCCGGACTGCGCAGTGTGACCGGCCAGTGTCCGCCATTGTGCGGGGGACTGGCCGGTTTCTTTTTTGAACACCCGGCACAGGTAGTTGGCCCCGGAAAAGCCGCACAGGCTGGCCACCACGTCCAGCGTGTACTCCCGGTGCAGCAGCAGCCGCTGGGCGGCTTCCACCCGCACCCGGGTCAGATAGCGCCCCGGCGGGATGCCCAGCGCGGCGGTGAAGGTGCGCACCAGATGGCTCTTGGACACCCCCAGCCGCTCGCTGAGCTCCTCCACGCCGTACAGGCCCGCGTAGTTGGCCCGGATGTCCGCGATGGCGGCCTGCACCAGCGGCGGCAGGGCGGGGGCGGCGCTGTCGGCGTCGGCCAGCTCACACAACAGGGCAAAGGCCAGCTGGCTGCGCACCCGGCTCGGCAAGTCCTGCTCCGAGGCAAGGCGGTCCAGCAGCTCGGCAGCGGCGGGGCAGGTCTCGCCCCGGGCCAGAAAGGGCAGCTCGTGCAGCCCGGCCAGAAACTGGGCGCTGGCCTGCCCGGTGAGCTGGACGCACAGCAGGTGGCAGCTGCCCTCCGGCTCCAGCACCAGCGGGGCGCGGCTCAGCACCAGATGCCCGGCCGGGACGCTCTGGGGCGGCAGCAGCAGCGCAGCCCCGGCGGGCAGGGGCCCGGCCGAGGGCACACTGGCGGTGCACCGCCCGCTGGAAACAAGGCAGACCCACAGCCCGTCGCCGGTCAGGGTGAGAGGCGCGCAGGGCTGCACATCCTGCACCTGCCCGGGTGCGGCCACGGCATTCCAGTCAAACAGCAATATCCGACACCTCAAATCAATAAAATGCTATTTTATATCACAAAATAATCTGTTATTATAATACCAACGAACCGAAGCGCCGTCAAGGGCGCTGCAAACACAAGATTATGGAGGCAAACGATTATGGCTTCGATTAGCTGCCAGCACATCTATAAGATCTACCCGGGCGCTACCGCTCCTTCCGTCACCGACTTCAACCTGGAGATCCAGGATAAGGAATTCATCATCTTCGTCGGCCCCTCCGGCTGCGGCAAGTCCACCACCCTGCGCATGATCGCCGGCTTGGAGGAGATCTCCAAGGGCGAAATGTACATCGGCGGCCGTCTGATCAACGACGTTCCCCCGAAGGACCGCGACATCGCCATGGTGTTCCAGAGCTACGCTCTGTACCCCCACATGACCGTTTACAAGAACATCGCATTCGGTCTGGAGCTGCGCAAGACCCCGAAGGACGAGATCGACAAGCGCGTGCATGAGGCAGCCAAGATCCTGGAGATCGAGCACCTGCTGGACCGCAAGCCCAAGGCTCTGTCCGGTGGTCAGCGTCAGCGTGTTGCTCTGGGCCGTGCAATGGTCCGCAACCCGGCAGTCTTCCTGCTGGACGAGCCCCTGTCCAACCTGGATGCTAAGCTGCGTACCAGCATGCGCACCGAGATCATCAAGCTGCACAAGAAGCTGGCTACCACCTTCATCTACGTTACCCACGACCAGACCGAGGCTATGACCATGGGCGACCGCATCGTCGTCATGAAGGATGGCGTCATCCAGCAGGTCGATACCCCGCAGAACCTGTACGATATGCCGTGCAACATGTTCGTTGCAGGCTTCATCGGCAGCCCCCAGATGAACTTCCTGGATGGCACCCTGATCAAGAAGGGCGAGCTGTACGGCATTGACCTGGGCGGCGACGTGATCCCCCTGCCCAAGGAAAAGACCGCCGACGGCAAGCTGGATGCTTACGTTGGCAAGAAGGTCAAGATGGGCATCCGACCCGAGGATATCGACGACGAGCCCGAGTTCATGGCAAAGCACACCGACTGCCAGCTGGATGCTCAGGTCGAAGTGTCTGAGATGATGGGCGCCGAGATCTACCTGTACCTGGAGTACAAGGGCAACAAGATGACCGCTCGTGTGGCTCCCACCTCCAAGGCCCGCAACGGAGACACCGTCCGCGTTGCCTTTGACCCGCACAAGGTCCACCTGTTCGACATCGAGACCGAGCAGACCATCCTGAACTAAGCTGCAATTATGTGACGATCATTTTTTGATCCTCCTATCATCATACAGAGAACCGTCGGCAGGGAAACCTCCGGCGGTTTTCTGTGTCTATGGGCAAGGCAGACAAAAAGCAGCCGCGTACCTTTTGGAAGGCACGCGGCTGCTTTTGCTTTACCGGCAGCTCATTGCCGCAGGGCGGTCAGGCCCGGCGGGAGAAGTGAAACGGAGGTTATACCAGCCGGGGCCTCTCCCCGGCCAACCGGCACAAAAAAGCCCCGGAGGGCAGCTTTGCAGCCATACTCCGGGGGAAAGGATGAAGAGTTATTGTTTACTTGTGGTCGGGGTTCCGAATCTGGAATGCCACTGCCATGTAGCTGTGGGTGCCGTCAGTCCGGACGACCACGCCGATCTTGGTCCAGCTGCCATTACCCTTTACGTCTACCTTCGTGCCAGGGAACTCCTTGCCGATAGCATTCTGAATATCATTCAGAATCTTAGCTACAATAAAGCCGTAGTCATATCTTCCGGTCACGGTGATGGTCAGGTATTCCTTTTCCTCGCCTTCCACATGGACCTTGCCAACCAGCTTTGCGCCAAGGATCTCAATGCTCGAGTTCAGATCCTCTCTCAGATGTCCCTCTGCAACAGCCTGCAGGCTCTTATCATTCTCCTTCAGGCCACTTGCCTGTGCCGTTGACGTAAATCTGTTAAAGGCCTTGTCCTCTGCGTCCGGGTCTCTCTTGCCAAAGTCACCGCCACCGCCGCCACAGGCGGTAAGCATCAGCAGAGCCATGGCACCTGCCAGTAACAGGGCTGCGAACTTCTTCAGGTTTTTCATAGGATCTCCCTCCAGTCTGGTTGTTTTTGTGGATATGTTTCGTGATTCACGAAGCTGCATCCCCGGCGGGGGACGCCTTCCTTGTCTCAATTATATCGAACAAAAGCCAGGGCTGTCAATGGGGGAGTTCCCTAAAAAATCAGAGGCCGATTCGTGAAAAAGTTACGAAAACAGGTGATATTTGTTGCGCTATTGTAACTGCCATACCAAACTTCGCAAAGAACCTTTGCCGCTTGGAATTTCCTGCCATCGGCCCGGAGGCCGAGGCTGTTTTTCTGGCAGAGACAGTGCCCTTAAATTTGGACAGATGCTGTGCCCAAGGTGCCCTCTCCCCGGCCTCCCAGACGGCAGCGGAAATCCTGGTAGCCAAAGTGGGCCAGCCGGGCCAGGCTGCCGTCGGACCGCAAAAGCCAGATATCCGGCAAGGGCATCCCGTTAAAGGTGTTGTTTTTGCAGGTGGTGTAGATGGCCATATCTCCAAACACCAGCCGCTGGCCCGGGGCCAGCGGGGCCTTGAAGCTGTAGTCTCCCATCACATCCCCTGCCAGGCAGGTGGGGCCGCCCAGCCGCAGGGTGCAGGGCTTTTCGCCGGGTTCTCCGGCGTCCAGCAGGGGCGGGCGGTAGGGCATCTCGATAACATCCGGAGTGTGGCAGGCCGCAGAGGTGTCCAGAATGGCAAGGCGGGTGTCTCCATTCTGCAAGGTGTCCAGCACGGTGGTGACGAGGTAGCCCGCGTTCAGCGCCCAGGCCTCGCCCGGCTCCAGATACACCTGCACACCGTATTTTTCCTGCACCTGGCAGATGCACTGCTCCAGGGTGGCCAGGTCATAGCCGGGCCGGGTAACGTGGTGGCCGCCCCCAAAGTTGAGCCAGTGCATTTGCGGCAGCAGGTCCCCGAACGTTGCCTCCAACGCTTTCAGGGTCACGGCCAGCGCGTCGGCGTCCTGCTCGCAGAGGGTGTGGAAGTGGAGGCCATCCAGCAGCTCCGGCAGCTCCGGGTGGGCCGCCACAGCGGCGTCCCACTGGGCTCGGGTGGTGCCCAGACGGCTGCCCGGGGCGCAGGGATCGTAGATGGCATGGCCCTCCTGGGTGGAGCACTCAGGGTTTACCCGCAGACCCACGCTTTTGCCGGCGGCCTTGGCTGCCGGGCCGAATTTGGCCAGCTGCCCCGGGGAGTTGAACACGATGTGGTCGGCGTACTGCAGCAGCTCTGCGAACTCGTCTGCCCGGTAGGCAGCGCAGAACACATGGTTCTCCTTTTCCGGCAGCTGCTCCCGGCCCAGGCGGCTCTCGTACAGGCCGCTGGCCTCGGTGCCTGCCAGGTAGGGGGCCAGCACCGGGTACACATCAAAGTTGGAAAAGGCCTTTTGGGCCAGCAGGGCCCGGCATCCGGTGCGCTGCTGCAGCTCCAGCATGATCTGACCATTCCGGCGCAGCTGGGCCTCGTCCAGCAGGTAGCAGGGGGTGGGCAGGCTTTGCAGCTGCTGTTCCGTCAGGTTTGCCAGCCCTGCAAAGGCCGGGCGGCGATCCTCCAGCCGCATCAGTCCACCAGAGCCGGGCTGTGGCTCTCGCTGCGGGGCAGGCCGTACTGGTCCAGTGCGGCCAGATACGGGTCCGGATCAAACTCCTCTACGGTGTGGACGCCCTTGGTGGTCCACTTGCCGGTCAGCAGCATCAGGGCACCGCACATGGCAGGCACGCCGGTGGTGTAGCTGATGGCCTGGCTGCCCACCTCGCGGTAGCACTCCTGGTGGTCGCAGACGTTGTAGATGTAATAGGTCTTATCCTTGCCGTCCTTCTTGCCGGTAAAGATGCAGCCGATGTTGGTCTTGCCCTTGGTGCGGGGGCCCAGGCTGGCAGGGTCCGGCAGCAGAGCCTTCAGGAACTGGATGGGCACGATCTCCTGGCCGTTGAAGTTGACCGGGGTGGTGGACAGCATGCCCACGTCCTCCAGACAGCGCATGTGGTCGAGGTAGCTCTGACCAAAGGTCATGAAGAAGCGGATGCGCTTTGCCTCCGGGATGTTCTTGGCCAGCGACTCGATCTCCTCGTGGTGCAGCAGGTACATATCCTTCTGGCCCACCTGGTCGAAGTTGTACTCCCGCTTGATGCTCATAGCCGGGATCTCCACCCAGTGGCCGTTCTCCCAGTAGCTGCCGGGGGCCGACACCTCGCGCAGGTTGATCTCCGGGTTGAAGTTGGTGGCAAAGGCATAGCCGTGGTCGCCGCCGTTGCAGTCCAGAATGTCGATGGTGTCAATGGTGTCGAACTCGTGCTTTTTGGCGTAGGCGCAGTAAGCCTGGGTGACACCCGGGTCAAAGCCGCTGCCCAGCAGGGCGGTGAGGCCTGCCTCCTCAAACTTCTTGGCGTAGGCCCACTGCCAGCTGTAATCAAAGTAGGCAGAGAAACCGGCTTCCTTGCAGCGCTTCTCGTAGACGGCGCGCCATTCGGGGTCGTCGGTGTTCTCCGGCTCATAGTTGGCGGTGTCCATATAGTTGACGCCGCAGGCAAGGCAGGCGTCCATGATGGTCAGGTCCTGATAGGGCAGGGCGATGTTCATGACCAGGTCCGGCTGGTAAGCCTTGATGAGGGCGATGACCTCTTCGGTCTTGTCGGCGTCCACCTGGGCGGTGGTGATCTTGGTGGTGGTCTTGGGGGCCAGCTCGGCGGCCAGCTTGTCACACTTTGCCTTGGTGCGGCTGGCGATGCAGATCTCGGTGAACACTTCGGGCACCTGGCAGCACTTGTGGATGGCAACGGAGGCCACGCCGCCGCAGCCGATGATCAGAACTTTGCTCATAGCAGTTACTCCTTTATCTGTAAAACGGTGGGTTCGTATTTATACCTGAAAGCCGGGCCAGCCCTTGTCCAGCGCGATCAGCGTTTCGCGTAGGACCTTGCAGGCCGTGGCGGTGGACACGCCGGTGGTGTCCAGCGTGGGGGCCAGCTCGTTGAGGTCGGCCGCGATGATGTTGGCCTTGGTCACGGTGCGGATGGCGTCCAGCAGCTGCAAAAAGCTGACGCCGCCGGCCTCCGGGGTGCCGGTGCCGGGGAAGCAAGAGGGGTCCAGACAGTCGAGGTCGATGGTCAGGTACACGGGCACTTTGCTCTCGCACAGCTGGGCCGTCAGCTCTGCCAGGCCGGTAAAATCGAACTTGTGCATCTCGGTGTGCTGGGCGGCAAACTCGAACTCCGCCCGGTCGCCGCTGCGGATGCAGAACTGGTGGATATGGCCGTCGCCCACCAGCTCGTGGCAGCGGCGCAGCACGCAGGCGTGGCTGAGCTTTGCGCCCAGATAGTCGTCCCGCAGGTCGGCGTGGGCGTCAAAGTGGACGATGTGCAGGCCGGGGTATTTCTTCACCGCAGCCCGCACCGCGCCCAGGGTGACCAGATGCTCGCCGCCCAGCAGCAGCGGGAACTTGCCGTCGTGCAAGATCTCGGCGGCGCGGGCCTCGATGTCGGCCAGAGCGCTCTCGCTGGAGCCGAAGCACAGCTCCAGATCGCCGCTGTCAAAGATGTCAAAGTCCGTCAGGTCGGCGTTCTGGTAGGGGCTGTAGGTCTCCAGGCCATAGCTCTCGTGGCGGATGGCCGCCGGGCCGAACCGGGCACCGGGGCGGTAGCTGGTGGTGGAATCATAGGGGGCACCGTACAGCACGATGCTGGCGGCGCGGTAGCTGCTGTCGCAGCCGATGAAGTTTTCAATGTTGGGTCGCATCAGTGTTCCTCCACTTCCCGCAGCATCTCTTCGAGGAATGCCGGCAGGTAGAATGCCCCGACGTGCAGCCGGGTGGTGTAGTAGCGGGTGCGCATGTTCAGCGCCTTCCAGGCGGCTGCGTCCAGATCGTCGATGGGGTGGTATTTCTTGCTGGCAAAGCCGAACAGCCAGTACCCCGCCGCAAAGGTGGGGATGTGGGCCTGATACACCCGGCTGATGGGGAAGGTGGACGCAATGCGCTTGTGGCTGCGCTGCATGGCGCTGGCGTCCTCGGCGTAGAAGGGGCTGCCCTGCTGGTTCACCATGATGCCGTCCGCTTTCAGGGCGTTGAAGCAGCTGCCGTAGAACTCCCGGGTAAACAGGCCCTCCGAGGGGCCGAAGGGGTCGGAGGAATCCACGATGATCAGGTCGTATTCCTCCTCGCACCGGCGGATGAACTTGAGGGCGTTCTCAAAGTAGATGTGCACCCGGCGGTCGTCCATGCGGCAGGCGTTGCCGGGCAGGTAGGCGCGGCAGGCCTCCACCACCTGGGGGTCCATCTCCACCAGGTCAATGCGCTCCACCCGGTCGTACCGGGTCAGCTCCCGCACCACGCCGCCGTCTCCGGCACCGATGACCAGGATGTCCTTGGCCTCCTTGTGGACCGCCATGGGCACATGCACGATCATCTCGTCGTAGATGAACTCGTCGCGCTCGGTCAGCATCACGTTGCCGTCCAGGGTCAGCACCCGGCCAAACTCCGGGGTCTCAAAGATGTCGATGCGCTGATAGTCGCTCTGCTTGGAGTAGAGCTGTCTGCTCACCCGGATGCTGTGCTTCACGTCCGGGGTGTGAAACTCGGAAAACCAGAATTCCATATGCGCTCCTCCTTATGCCAGAACGTTCAGGTGTAAGATGTCGGGGTCCTCGGGGCCGGTCATGCTGCAGCCCTTGGCCTTGGCGTACTCGATGTAGTTCAAGATCTCTTTGGTGATGCGCTCGCCGGGGGCCAGGATGGGGATGCCCGGCGGGTAGCACATGACGAACTCGCTGCACACCATGCCCTCGGTCTCGCGCAGGGGCAGGCTCTTTTTGGGAGCGTAGAAGGCCTCCTGCGGGCTGGCGGCCACCACGGGGTCGATGTATTCCTGGCTCAGCAGGCCCGCCCCGTCGGTGCGGTAGCGGCGCTTGATCTCGGCCAGGGCGCTCACCAGCCGCTCCACCTCCTGGGGCCGGTCGCCGATGGACAGGTAGGCCAGGATGTTGCCGATGTCGCCGAACTCGATCTGGATGTCGTACTCGTCCCGCAGGATGTCGTAGACCTCGATGCCCGCCAGACCGATGTCGAGGGTGTGGACGCTGAGCTTGGTGGTGTCAAAGTCGAACACCGAGTTGCCGTTGCACAGCTCCTTGCCAAAGGCGTAGTAGCCGCCCACGGCGTTGATCTCCTCCCGGGCATACTCGGCCATGTCGGCCACCTGATGGAACACCTGTCGCCCCCGCAATGCCAGATTGCGGCGGGAGATGTCCAGGCTGGACATGAGCAGGTAGCTGCCGGAGGTGGTCTGGGTCAGGTTGATGATCTGCCGCACATAGCCCGGGTGCACATTGGGCCCGATGAGCAGCAGGCTGGACTGGGTCAGGCTGCCGCCGCTCTTGTGCATGGAGACGGACGCCATGTCCGCCCCCGCTGCCATGGCCGACACCGGCAGGCCGTTGCCGAAGTAGAAGTGGGTGCCGTGGGCCTCGTCGGCAAGGCAGAGCATCCCGGCGTCGTGAGCCATCTTGACGATGGCCCGCAGGTCGGAGCAGATGCCGTAGTAGGTGGGGTTGTTCACCAGCACGGCCACCGCGTTGGGGTGTTCCTTGATGGCCTTTTCCACCTGCTCCCGCTTCATGCCCAGCGAGATGCCCAGGCGCTTGTCCACCTCCGGGTTCACATAAACCGGCACCGCGCCACACAGCACCAGCGCGTTCAGCACGCTGCGGTGCACGTTGCGGGGCAGGATGATCTCATCGCCCCGCTTGCAGGCGGTGAGCACCATGCTCTGCACACTGCTGGTGGTGCCGCCCACCATCAGGAAGGCGTGGGCCGCGCCAAAGGCGTCGGCGGCCAGTTCTTCTGCTTCCCGGATGACCGACACCGGGTGGCAGAGGTTGTCCAGCGGCTTCATGCTGTTCACGTCCACGCCCACGCACTGCTGGCCCAAAAAGGCGGTCAGCTCCGGGTTGCCCCGGCCTCGCTTGTGGCCGGGCACATCAAAGGGCACCACACGCATCTGCCGGAACCGCTCCAGCGCTTCGTAAATGGGCGCGCGGCGCTGGTCCAGCCGGAACCGTGTACGGTTCTCACTCATCTTTTTTTCCTCCGTCCCTGGTTCCAAGACAAACAAAAAAGCGCAGGTGCCGCACCAAAAAGTGCAGACCTGCGCTTGGAAAAAAGCCGTTTATATGCGCGGAGAAAGCCCCCGGACAAGATGTGCCGGAGCCACGGGCCGCGTTTCAGCATGATCCAAAAAGACGGGATGATGAGAGTCTATATAGCAATTCTGCTTTTACTGCTCTTTATTGACCGTTTCACATTGACCGTTTCACAAGTCTGCGCACTGGCTGCACAATTTCATGGTTGTAAAGGAACCAACTTATAAAATTTGAGCTTCTAACTCAATCAATAATGGCGGCTTGCACCGCCGGTCGGCAGTGGACCCGGCTGTCCGTATGGCCTTAGCCCCGCTGGGCGGTCCATGGGAAAATTGCTTTGAAAAGACCCTGTTCTGCGTCGTCTCTCAAAATCATCTGTGATTCTATCATGCGCATTGGCAGTTGTCAATGCTTTTTGACAAAAAATGTTCAGCGCCGCTGCTGCCCCAGCCACTGCCAGAGCGCGGTGCCTGCGGCGTCGGCACACTGGCCGTTGAAAAAGTAGATCCAGCTCCAGTCGCCCTCGTGGCAGTACAGGGTGCCCAGGCGGTTACGGTGCAGCGTTTTCTGAAAAAAGAAAAGCAGCCCGGAATCGTTCGATTCCAGGCTGCTTCGGATGCCGGTGGTGGGGGTCGAACCCACACGTGTTATTAGCACAAGGGATTTTGAGTTTTTATCCGCATCTTCCATCTG
>ENA-UEQN01000752-UEQN01000752.1-human-gut-metagenome-genome-assembly--contig:-NODE-752-length-28745-cov-9.025220_pt1 | contig 28745 bp, 18 predicted proteins | sample MGYA00242940_ERZ507944 | MGnify/ENA primary metagenome ERZ507944 (study PRJEB26167, sample SAMN06115449) | human gut metagenome | host: Homo sapiens | place: China:Fujian | collected 2015-08-20... | reverse complement strand
AAAAGGTTTTTCTTTCCATAGAAATAAGAAATTGTTGCTGTTTTGGTACAATGCCCTGAATTTTTGTGTACCTTTGTCATCATTATTTATTTAACGAGCCGTGATGGCTCATACTTATTATATGACATTTGAACAATTAGAACTGATCGAGCCGATACGCAAGGCTCTCAAAAAAGAAAAGTACACAACTCCCACTCCCATACAAGCCGAAGCCATTCCCCTAGTATTGGACGGATCTGATTTATTAGGTTGCGCACAGACAGGAACCGGTAAGACGGCAGCTTTTTCCATCCCTATCATTCAGAAGATCGAAGAACAGATTTCAAGTAGGCGTAAGCCGGGTATTAAAGCCCTGGTCCTGACTCCGACACGCGAATTGGCGATCCAGATCGGTGAAAGCTTTACGGCATACGGGTGTTATACTCACGTGAAACATACCGTTATTTTCGGTGGTGTGGGACAGAAACCACAGACGGATGCTTTGGAACGGGGTGTGGATGTGTTGATCGCAACTCCCGGTCGTCTGTTAGATCTGCTCAGTCAGGGTTTTATCCGTCTGGATACATTGGAATATTTTGTTTTGGACGAAGCGGACCGGATGCTGGATATGGGATTTATCCACGATATCAAACGTATCCTGCCTTTGCTGCCCAAGAAGCGCCAGTCTCTGTTCTTCTCTGCAACAATGCCACCGGAAATCGAGCGTCTGGCCGGAACGATCCTCCATGAACCTGAGAAAGTAGAGGTGACTCCTGTATCTTCCACTGTCGATACGATTGACCAGTCTGTCTATTTTGTAGAGAAAGTGGAAAAGATCAACCTGCTGAAGAATCTGCTGGAAGACCGTTCGTTGGAATCCGTTTTGGTTTTTACCCGTACAAAGTATGGAGCCGACAAAGTCGCTCGTGTCCTGAACAAATCCGGGATTGGTGCGGAAGCCATTCATGGAGACAAAGGGCAGAATGCTCGTCAGCGTGCCTTATCCAGTTTTAAAGATCATACGCTTCGTGTTTTGATCGCGACCGATATTGCCTCCCGCGGCATTGATGTCGATCATCTTTCGCATGTCATCAACTATGATTTGCCGAATGTGCCGGAGACATATGTACACCGTATCGGCCGCACCGGACGTGCCGGCCGTAGCGGGATTGCTTTCTCTTTCTGCGATGTGGAGGAAGTTCCGTATCTGAAGGATATCCAAAAACTAATCGGTAAAGATGTGCCGGTTGCCGGAGGCCATATGTTTGAGACTGCCGAGGTAAAGGAAGCGGTTGCCGAGAAGAAAAAAGCGATGAAGGAAGAGTCGAAGCGCAGGAATATGTTCGGTAACAAACGCGATGGAAGTTTTTGGCGGAATAAGAAAAGAACGGCAAATAAATAAAACCACCATTTATCCTTTGAAATATTCATGGAATATTATAAATTTGCCCACTTAACATAAAATTCTAAATTGAAAAATGGAAAACACTCGTCGTTCATTCCTGAAAAAGATGACCGCTGCCGGAATTGGTACTGCTGGTCTTGCATTAAGTAGTAACGCCGCTGCTGCTACAGTTACAACAGAAACAAGTGCAGAAAAGAAAAAGAAACCTGCCGGCAAAGACGATGGCAAATTGCGCTTCGGTTTTATCGGTACAGGTTCCCGTTGTCATGAACATATTAACAACGTATTGTCTATCCCCGGAAACAAGATCGTGGCTATCTGTGATATCCAGGCTGGCCCGATCCAACGTACACTGGATCATATCGCCAAGTTCAATGTGCCGGCTCCGAAGGTATATACAGGTAGCGAACGTGAATTTGAAAAGATGTTGAACAACGAAGAATTCGATTGCGTTATCATCGCCAGCCCGTGGGAATGGCACGTACCGATGTCGGTTGCAGCCATGAAAGCAGGTGTTCCTTATGTCGGTGTGGAAGTGTCTGCTGCCAATACGCTGGAAGAATGCTGGGATCTGGTCAACGTATCAGAAGCTACGGGAAGCCATCTGAACATCATGGAAAACGTTTGCTATCGTCGCGATTGTATGGCTGCGTTGAACATGGTCCGCAAAGGCCTGTTTGGTGAATTGTTGCATGCGACTTGCGGTTATGAACATGATTTGCGCGATGTCAAATTCAATGATGGAAAACATTATACTTATCAGAAAGGCGGTGAGTTGCGCATGGGTAAAGATGCGTTTGCAGAGGCCCAGTGGCGTACGAACCATTCTGTCCGTCGTAACGGCGATGTCTACCCGACGCATGGAATCGGACCGGTGGCAAACTGCCTTGATATCAACCGTGGTAACCGTTTCCTCTCCTTGTCTGCTATGGCAACCCAGTCTCGTGGCTTGCATAAGTTCATCGTGGACAATGGTGGTGAAAACCATCCGTTGGCAAAAGTCCGTTTCAACTTGGGCGATATTGTAACCTCCATGATCAAATGTGCAAACGGGCAGACGGTTATCGTTACACATGACACGAATTCCCCCCGTCCTTATTCTTTGGGTTTCCGCATTCAGGGAACCGAAGGTTTGTGGATGAACGATGGCGATCACGTTTACGTTGAAAATCAATCCAAACCTCACCGTTGGGATGATTCGGAAGAATGGTTTAAGAAGTTCGACCATACATTGTGGTCCAAACATGAAGCCGAAGCTGCTCAGGCCGGACATGGTGGTATGGACTACGTGATGATGTTCGACTTGATCAACGCTATCCATAACAAGAAACCGGCTCCTATGGACTGCTACGATGCTGCTGCATGGAGTGCTATTTCTGCTTTGTCCGAGATGTCTATCGCCCGTGGCGGTGCATTGGTAGACTTCCCCGACTTTACTCGTGGACAGTGGATCCACCGTCAGCCGGCATTCGCTTTGTCTGAATAAGATAAAATAGAAATATCCTTAAAAAAAGGCTATCGGATTGCTTCCGATAGCCTTTTTTTATACCCTTTCTATCTCTTCCAACCAGAGTCGCGATACTGCATCGCTCGGCATACGCCAGTCTCCACGTGGCGAGAGGCTGACGGAGCCGACCTTGGGACCGTCTGGCAGGCAACTACGTTTGAATTGCTGCTGGAAGAAACGGCGGAAGAAGGTGTAGAGCCATTTCTTGATTGTAGCATTGTCGTAAGTGCCTGCGAATGCTTTCTGTGCTAAGAAATAAATCTTGGACGGGTGGGAGCCGAAACGCAGGAAATGGTAGAGGAAGAAGTCGTGCAATTCGTATGGGCCGACCAGGTCCTCTGTCTTTTGTTTGATGTTACCGTTTTCGTCTGCCGGGATTAGTTCAGGGCTGATCGGCGTGGCGACGATGTCCAGCAAGGTGAGGCGGGAAGCATCGTCCACCTTGTAGTTGGCAACCCATTCGACTAAGTATTTGACCAATGTTTTCGGGATACTTCCGTTCACGCCGTACATCGACATATGGTCGCCGTTATAGGTTGCCCAGCCGAGTGCCAGTTCGGAGAGATCGCCGGTCCCTATGACGAGTCCGTTCTTCTGGTTGGCGACATCCATCAGCAATTGGGTCCGTTCGCGTGCCTGGCTGTTTTCGTAAGTCACGTCGTGGACGGACGGATCGTGGTCGATGTCGCGGAAATGTTGTAGGCAGGCTTCCTTGATCGAGATTTCTTTCAGGGTGACACCGAGGGAGCGGATGAGGTCACAGGCGTTGGTATAAGTGCGGTCGGTCGTACCGAACCCGGGCATCGTGATGCCGATGATCTGCCCTCGTGGTATCTTCAGAGCGTCGAATGTCATGACGGTCACGAGCAAAGCCAGCGTAGAATCTAGGCCGCCTGAAATACCGACGACAGCCGTTTGAGCATGTGCATGTATGAGTCGTTTGGCAAGGCCAGCTACCTGTATGTGGAATATTTCTTCACAGCGTTCCTTCAAAGCGTCTCCGGAGGGGGTGAACGGATGCGGATCGATCGGACGTGTCAGGCTGAATCCGTCCGGAGTCCGAACTTGGAAGTCTACAACCTGTGCCTTCTCCTTCAGCAGACCGGATGCTCCATACATGAAACTGGTGTTTACCTGGCGGTCGTTTTGTAATGTCTCTATATCGATCTCGCTGATGACAAGTTGTTCTTCCATCGTGAAGCGGGGAGACTCGGCAAGCAGGTTGCCATTCTCGGCGATGATCCCGTTACCAGCAAAGACGAGGTCGGTGCTTGATTCGCCGAAGCCGGAAGAGGCGTAGACATAGCCTGCCATGCAACGGGCGGATTGTTGGCAGATCAGCGAACGCAGATAGGTGTGCTTACCGATCAGTTCGTTGCTGGCGGAGAGGTTGAAGATGATGTTGGCTCCTTCCATCGCCAGCAGGGAACTGGGGGGGACGGGGACCCAAAGGTCTTCGCATATCTCGATGCCAATCGTGAGTTGTCCCGAACGGAACAGCAGGTGGCTGCCCATCGGGTATTCTTCTTCCCCGATGGAAATCGTCGATGTCCGAAGCTCTGTGGCGGATGTGAACCAACGTTGTTCTTGGAACTCTTTATAGTTGGGCAAATATGTCTTAGGGACGACGCCCCGTATAACTCCTTTTTGGAAGACAACGGCGGCATTGATCAGCTGGTTTCCTGTCCGGAGCGGAACGCCGACGATAGCCAGGATATTCAGGTCTGCCGTATTGCTGACCAGTTGGAGCAGCGCTGTTTCTGCGCCATCAAGTAGCGTTTGTTGGGCAAAGAGGTCGAGGCAGGTGTAGGCGGTGACGGACAGCTCCGGAAAAGCGATGATCTGTACACCTTTTTCTGATGCTTGTCGCATCAGCCCTTCTATCTTTTCTATATTATAAAAACAATCCGCTACCTGTATATGCGGCACGGCGGCGGCAACTTTTACAAATCCGTAGTTCATATTCGTTTATATTTGTCTTATAGATTGTTCGAGTTTGTCGGGGTCTTGACGGCAATCGAAGATACAGACGATGACAATAGATAATAGATAATTTTATAGTGTGAACTGATTATATAGCGATATTCCCTGCTTTTTGTTGCCAACAACGGTTCGACAGCCCCGATTTGGGGCATAAGAAGCAATCGTTGTGCTTCCCGCTGGATAGAGGTTGTGATATTCCTTGCAACTTGTGCAGACGCTTCTTTTCTATAGTATCGGATTATGGCTTTCATTCCATCTTTGGCCATCTTAGACCAGATTAGGCGTGTCATCGAAACCATGTTTCTATTTCTTTAGAAAGTTCTTCGTCTGTAATGTATTCACCTCTTTCCACTTGGGCCTAGCTTCCCTGACCTTCGCAATCATCTCTTCCTGCGAGTGAATGACACAAGGGCGAGCGTTCTCTTTCTTGGGTATAATGCGTTTGGCATATTTTCTGATTTTTTCTAAAACCTCCATATCGTCTATCTCGTCCAGATAATCGCGTATGAAGTTCTGTTTCCATTGTTGTAATTCCATTGCCGTCATGATGTAAACTCCTTTCTTATTGAATTATGCTCCAAAGGTATGCAATTCCTTTGGATTAAAAAAGAAGGGGAGCCATACTTCACTGCATGCTCCCCTTGCAAACACAAAACAATCAACAAAAAACTATTGTCTGAATACCTTCTCGGATTTATCTGATAAATAATAGTTCCCTGTATTTCGGTAATGTCCAGATCTGGTCGTCGACAACCAGTTCTAATTTGTCGATGTGATAGCGGATGGCTTCTAGCATCGGGACGATCTTGTCGTGGTAGGTGATTGCCTTCTCGCGTTCGCTTTCGATCTTGTTGGCGACCTTGCGGGCTTCCACCATTTCGTCGACCTTCTCTTTGATGAAGTTGGTGCGATAGGCGATGTCTTCAATAATTTCCAGGTTGCGGGACGAAAGGATAGAAGCTTTATCGGCAGGGAAAAGGTCTTTCATTTTGTAGACGTTGTCGATCAGGGAAGTCTGGTATTTGGTGGCGGTCGGGATGATGTGGTTCATTGCCAGGTCGCCGAGTACGCGGGCTTCGATTTGGATTTTCTTCGTATAGGTTTCCCATTTGACTTCGTTACGGGCTTCCAGTTCCTTGCGTGTCATGACACCGGTGGATTCGAACATCCGGACGCTGCTTTCTTTCAGATAGTTGTCGAAGATCACCGGCACGCTTGTCTCGCAGTCCAGGCCACGACGGGCAGCTTCGACTTTCCATTCGTCACTGTAGCCGTTGCCGTCGAAGCGGATCGCCTTGCATTCTTTGATGTCTTTACGGAGCACTTCGAGAATGGCGGCGAATGTTTCTTTGCCATCGGCAATTTTTGCATCAACCTCGGTTTTGAATGTCTTCAATTGTTCGGCTACAGCCGCGTTCAGGGCGAGCATAGCAGAAGCGCAGTTGGCTTCTGAGCCTACGGCACGAAATTCAAATCGGTTGCCGGTGAAGGCAAAAGGTGAGGTACGGTTACGGTCGGTATTATCGATCAGCAGTTCGGGAATGCGGGCGATGTCGAGCTTCATGCCCTGCTTGCCTGCCAACATCAGATCTTCCGGTTCGCTTTTTTCAAGATGCTCCAGGACTTTTGATAACTGTGTTCCAAGGAAGCTGGAGATGATTGCCGGAGGTGCCTCGTTGGCTCCTAAGCGGTGGGCGTTGGTGGCGCTTGAAATGCTAGCTTTCAAGAGTCCGTTGTGGTGATATACAGCCATCAGCACATTGACGATGAAGGTGATGAAGCGGAGGTTTTCTTCCGGTGTCTTACCCGGAGCCATCAGGAGGATGCCTGTGTCGGTTCCTAATGACCAGTTGTTATGTTTGCCGGAACCGTTTACGCCTTTGAATGGTTTTTCGTGCAACAGGACACGGAAGCCATGTTTACGGCTGATCTTACGCATCAGGGCCATTACGAGCAAGTTATGGTCGTTCGCCAGGTTGCATTCTTCGAAAATGGGAGCTAACTCGAACTGGTTCGGAGCTACTTCATTGTGGCGTGTTTTCAAAGGAATTCCTAATTTGAGCGATTCGATTTCCAGTTCCTTCATAAACTCCATGACACGAGTCGGAATAGCGCCGAAGTAGTGGTCTTCCAGCTGCTGGTTTTTCGAACTTTCGTGTCCCATCAACGTACGGCCGGTTAGCAATAGGTCGGGACGTGCAGCATACAAGCCTTCATCGACCAGGAAGTACTCCTGTTCCCAGCCCAGGTAAGCGTACACTTTCTTTACATCCGGATTGAAGTAATGGCAGACATCTGTGGCAGCCTTGTTGACGGCTTCGAGGGCTTTCAGCAGTGGGGCTTTGTAGTCCAGCGATTCGCCGGTATAAGCGATGAAGATAGTCGGGATGCAGAGTGTATCGCCTACGATGAAAGCGGGAGAGGAAGGGTCCCAGGCGGAATAGCCGCGTGCCTCGAATGTGTTCCGGATACCGCCGTTCGGAAAACTGGATGCATCCGGTTCTTGCTGGATCAGCAGTTTGCCGGAGAACTCTTCGACCATGCCACCTTTTCCGTCGTGTTCGACGAAAGCGTCGTGCTTCTCGGCCGTTCCCTCGGTCAGCGGATGGAACCAGTGTGTGTAGTGGGTGGCACCCATTTCGATCGCCCATTTCTTCATGCCGACGGCAACGGCATCGGCTGTTTCTCGGTCGAGTGGAGTGCCGTTGTCGATACAGTCCGTGATTCGTCCATATGCTTTTTCAGTAAGGTATTTGAACATCTTCGCCCGGTTGAATACGTTCTGCCCGAAATAACCGGATGGACGTTCGTCCGGAGTCGGAACTTCCACAGCCTGTTTCTTGAAGGCTGTTTCTACTACTCTGAATCTTAACTTTGACATAGATATAATGATTTGATGTGATAATTTTCCAAGTATGCCGATAGATCGGGATTCATCGACAGCCAACTTAGAGCAACCACTTCTTCAGCCTGCTCATGGCCTCCAACGTGTCGTCTCTGTCTCCGAAAGCGGTGAGACGGAGAAATCCCTCGCCTCCGGGTCCGAACCCTACACCGGGGGTTCCTACTATATTGACTTCATAAAGCAGTTTGTCAAAAAATTTCCAAGAGGAGAGTCCGTCCGGTGTTTTCAGCCAGATGTAAGGAGCGTTTTCGCCACCATACACCCGCAGGCCGCAGCTCCGGAGGCTTTCCCGCATGATACGGGCGTTGGTCATGTAGTAATCGATCGTTTTCCTGATCTGTGTTTTTCCTTCCGGGCTGTAGACTGCTTCGGCACCTCGCTGGGTGATGTAGCTCGTACCGTTGAACTTCGTGCATTGGCGGCGGTTCCACATCCGGTTCAGCGGAACCCGTTCGCCTGCCAGGGTAAAGGCGTTCAACTCTTTCGGGACAATCGTGTAACCGCAACGCACACCTGTGAAACCGGCTGTCTTGGAGAAACTGCGGAACTCGATCGCCACCTTCTTCGCTCCCTTGATCTCGTAGATCGAGTGGGGGATATTGGGGTCCTGGATATAGGCTTCGTAAGCCGAGTCGTACATGATCAGGCAGTCGTTGGCAAGGGCATAGTTCACCCATTTTTTCAGCTCCTCTTTCGTAAGCGTCGTTCCGGTCGGGTTGTTCGGGTAGCAAAGGTAAATGATGTCTACACGGCGGCTGGGCAGATCGGGCACGAAATCGTTAGCTTCCGTGCAAGGTATGTAGACCACATCGCTCCATTTGCCGTCTTCCAGTGTTCCGGTCCGTCCGCTCATCACGTTCGAGTCGATATATACCGGATAGACCGGGTCTGTCACGCCGATACTGTTGTCGTGGCGAAGCATATCACCGATATTCCCACAGTCGCTTTTGGCACCGTCGCTCACAAACACTTCTCCGGGTTCGAGGAAGATACCGCGGCTGGCATAATCATTCTTGATGATGGCATCTATCAGAAACGGATAACCTTGTTCGGGGCCGTATCCGTGAAATGTATCCTTACTTGCCATTTCATCGACTGCTTTGTGCATGGCCTCGATGACGGCAGGGGCTAACGGTTGTGTCACATCGCCGATACCCATGCGGATAATCTTCTTTTTCGGATGTGTAACCTTAAAACTGTTTACTTTCTTTGCGATGTCCGAGAACAGGTAGTTGTTTTGCAGCTTCAGGAAATGTTCATTAATCAGTGCCATACTTTATCAATTGTTTTTTGTTGTGTTTATATTTCCAGTTCTCCCTCGAATACCTTGACCGCCCCGCCGGTCATATAGACGTGTCCGGAACTTTCGTCCCAACGGATGGTGAGAGGGCCTCCATCCATGACGACTTTGGTTTTCCGTCCGGTTTTTCTGCGTATCACGCCTGCGACAGCTGTCGCACAGGCTCCGGTTCCGCAAGCTTGTGTAATGCCGGAGCCTCGTTCCCAAACCTTCATCCGTACTTCGTCCATATTTAATACCTGAACAAACTCGACATTCGTCCGGTTCGGGAACAGCGGATGGCATTCCAGTAAAGGTCCGATGGCCGGCAGATTTATATTCGCGATATCTTCAACAAAAATAACGAGATGCGGATTTCCCATCGAGACAACTGTTCCCGTATAAAAATAGCCTCCGGCTTCTATTTCGAGGGCTGCTTCACCTACAACCGGACAGCCCATGTCGACCGTTACTTCGATAACTTCTTCGCGGGAACCGGAAAGCTTTCGGGTGGTCAGTTGTAACTCCTTAATGCCGGATCGTGTTTCCAGTGTAACGTTTTTTTTGTCTGTCAGTCTTTTGTCATATACATATTTGCCGATACAACGGGAGGCATTTCCGCACATCATGGCTTCGGAACCGTCTGCATTGAAAATACGCATGCTGAAGTCAGCGATTTTCGACGAACCGATCAGAACCAGTCCGTCTGAGCCGATCCCGGTATGAGGAGCGCTTAACCTGATGGCAAGTTTTTCCGGGTTCCGGATCGGAAAAGCCATTGCATTCACGTATATATAGTCGTTCCCGGCTCCGTGCATCTTTGTAAATCTGATTGGTTCTGTCATTTTTGTTATTGTTGTTTTGATTATTATATCTTTTTGCTTTATTACAATGCAAATATACGACGTTTTGATATATTGTAAGTGTAAATAGTATCTTAATGTATGAGAATATTGTGTTGGTAATGGATTGTTACAAATAGGGGTGTTTTATGTTATAAATAGTAATGGTAATACTTGTTTTATCTTTATTATTGTAAGTTCTTCTTTTGAAAATGACTATTCAGATTTATGATAAGGATTTTGGGTTTTGGAAGGAGGAGAGAAAGTTCTGTCTGCTGGTCGACATACATCCTGAAAGATTGCAAGAGTCTGTCAAAATAGAACTTTGCTTGCTACTTCTTTTTTAAGTACGGATTACAGGAATTTCACGGGGACAGAATAAAAATCCGCGTAATCCCTGTAATCCGTGCCTAAAAACAATCATCAAGCGCATTTTGACAGTTCCTTTTATAGGTATGGAAGAGGTTATTTTTGGAATATCTCCGGATATTTGTTGATAAAATAGACCGGAGTGCAACTCCAGGCATGGCAATAGCTATTGATTACGAAGAAGCCATAGGGGGAAAGGTAATCATTGTTCGGGTCATAGACCTCCCAGAAAGTATCGGCTCCTCGCTTTACCATGCTGCCCCAATAATCGGTAATCAGTTTGCGTGCGTCTTGCTGCATGTCGCATTGCAGAAGGGCTTCTATTACATAATGGTAAGCATAGGGGCAGCCCGGATAGCAAGCGTCGGGCATGGACATGACGGCAGCCATCGCCTTAGCTCCTTCTTTCTTGTCCAGCGTGTTGGACAGGATCATCCAAACCTGCGATAGATAGGAGACTTGTTTGTCTTTGCCACTGACCATTACGCCCCGTTTCTTGTCGTAGAAATGCTGACGGGCAGCTTTCTTCATCTTGCCGGCTATTGCTGGCCATTCGCCGGCCTCCTTTTCTTTTCCTAACATTTTTGCCAATTCGTAGCTGTGTTGCAGGGCGAAAATCGTTAATCCTTGCATGGAAGCTTGACGGTCATAGCCGTCTTTCCAGTCGAATACCAGCCAGTATTGAGGTTTCTTATCCATGTCATAGATCCATTCCGATGAGAACTGGCGAAGCGCCAATTCTATCTGGCGGACGGCAACGGGCCATAGGTCATTCGCTGTTTCCATGTCTCCCGTCTCTTTCAGGTATTCCAACAAGGCTACATTGTAAATGAGGCAGTAGTCCAGCGTGTGCGTGCCGTATTGCGGATGGGGTTGGGGCTTTTCGAGCAGTGTGGCATGCAGCAAGCCTTCGTCGTTAGCAAATGCGGCGAGCAGATACAGGCAATATTTGGTCAGTTCATGGTTCTTGAACGTATAGGCATTTGCCAATGCTTCGAGATAGAGGTCACCAATCCACAGGCGGCGATCCCGTTTAGGCCCGTCTTCATAGACGGTCTGCATGCATTCCTTTAGGGTGTTCAAGCCCACTTCGTATATGTCCCGGACCAGAGGATCGGTGGTAGAGGCTAAAGCCGGTGCTTCGTTGGTGACGGAGGTTTGTGCCTTGAAGGTCAGTTTGTCGAACACGAAGTCGAAACTACTCGATATACCCAACAGTTCGATCTTCAGGTAGCGTCCTGCCAGGCGGCGCGGGATTGTCATCTCGTGTGGGACACTCATGATCGTCACGATCTCGTCCTGTACCCAAGAACGGGCCAGGCCACCCTTATAAGGTTCGAGCGGGGTGTTTAATTCACTTGGAACTTCTGCAAAGGTGAACTTAAGCCGGACGGGTGCGTCGGCCGCTTTCAGCCCGGATGGTTTGATGGAGAAAGTGAGATAACCGGTATAATGATTGCCGAAATCCAGGGTAATGGCAGGATGTTTTTTGAATGGTTCGTTGAAGAGGATATCCGGTTGTCCGGCATCTTCCATCCGCCAGCCTTGGAATGCTTTTGCGTCCTGTACGGAACGGACGACTTTTACGGGAGAAATAGTTTGATAACTCAACTCCGGCTTGCAGGCTTCAGCTTTCCGGAGCCATTCTTTACTGTCGCTGAAATACGTGCTTTGCGCCAAGCAGGTCGATCCCCAAGCAAATAGGGCAAAGCCTGCGGTCAATAAGATTTTCTTCATTCTTTATAGGGGCTTAGTAAATAGTTGTTTTGTTTGAATGACGCTTTTTCGGTGAATGAAAACCGCCTTGGAGATATGTCGGGCTTACAGCTCTTTTTGACACTTCCAAGGCGGTTAAGCCATCTTCACTGACAGGCTACTTTGCGTTCTCGATACGGAATGAGTAGCTATAGTCTTTGTTTTTTTCAATCTCATAATGCGGGCGCGGGCCTGGGCCGCAGCTGCCGTTTCCGATGCCACGCTGGATGCAGTCGAGACTTAGGATCACTTCCGCACGGCGGATATTGTCGAGGTCGTGCCCATAGGTCAGTCCCCACAGTTCCGAGTCGGTGAAATGAAGCGCACTGAAATTCAGGTGATCTTTGGACGTGATCCGGATACCCTGGTTATCGAGGCTTTTCAGTGTCAGCCAGCGTACATCGTCGCGATTACCCATCGACTGGGCACGCACGTAGGCTTCTTCCATTCCGGTCACGGTGTTTTTGTACAGGCCGACATAGGCTGCATTTTTGCGGTCCCAATAGTTTTCAATCGGGCCGCGTCCGTACCATTCCACCTTTTCGAGTGTCGGGTTCAAGGCAATCTGAAGGCCGAGGCGAGGCAGGTTAAAGTCGTCACCAGCTTTGAAAGTCGCGTCCACATCGACTGTACCGTTTGCATAGACCGTATAGGTGATGTCGAATGGCAGTACCACCTTTTTGGCTCCGCTTCCTACGGTCGCTTCCAAGCTCGTGGTAATGGTAACCGACTTTTTGTCGGCAGCCTGTTTCCAGTCGAATGCCTGCTTTTTGACGGTGGTCGGCAGATAATCCCGTTTGTCATTGTCTATTGCTCGGAACCAATTGAAATCGAAACCTTCCTTGTTATAGATCATATCTGTACCGGCATAACGCAAAGAAACCATCTTGCCTGTCTCCGGATTGAAAGCGATGAAGAATCCCGGAGCGCGGAAACCGATCTGCCCTTTTTCTTCTTCCACTTTCAGCGTGTCGTTGAAAGCCATGTCGACAGGAACTACCGCAATCTTTTCGGTCAGCGGATATTGCTCGGATGCCACTTCGTGTCCGGCATTCGTCCAGTTGCAATCCTTTTTCAACCGGGTTGACAAGTTAAGGAAGTATTCACTGCCGGTATTCAAAGCTGTTTTATAAGGAATCGTCACTTCGATATCTTTGTTTGGGGCTGTATCGCCTAAAGGCAGTATGCCCGATTCGACTACTTGGCCGTCTTTCAACAACTGCCATTGCAAATCAAACTGATCCAGATTCAGGAAGTCATAGCGGTTTTCCAGCTTCACCTTGCCGGCCTTGAGGTCTACCGGTTTGAATTTGATGTATTGGTATACTTTCTTCACTTCGATCAATTTGGGAGTCACTTGGCGGTCGGGAGTTACGATACCGTTACAGCAGAAATCGAAATCGTTCGGTTTGTCGCCGAAACCACCGCCGAAGTAGTAACGGTCAGGCAGTTCGCTATATTTGTTGATACCTTGGTCCACCCAGTCCCAGATACAACCGCCTATCATACGGTGGGAATGGTTTTCGATATAATCCCAATATTCGTCGAGGTTGCCGATCGCATTCCCCATCGCGTGTGCATATTCGCAAAGGAAGAACGGTTTTTCGCTCTTTTCCTCATCCTGTTGCTTCATTGACTCGATGGAAGGATACATACGGGAATCCATATCGGCGATCCGGTTCTTACCTTCGTAGTGGATCGGACGCGGATCGAGCTTGCGTGCTTCTTCATATACGGTGTCGAAGTTCTTGCCGTCTCCGGACTCGTTACCCATAGACCAGAAAATGACGGACGGGTGGTTCTTGTCGCGCTCGATCATGCGGACCATACGATCTACGTAGGCGGGCAACCAGCTTTCCTTGTTGCTGATCGAATGGTTGCCATGACATTCTATATCTGCTTCGTCCATCACATAGAGGCCATAGTAATCGTACAATGCGTACATCTTGGCGTCGTTCGGATAATGGCTCGTACGGATCGTATTCAGGTTATAGCGTTTGAAAAGCAATATATCCTCGATCATCGACTCGACTGGAACCGCTTTTCCATGTTGCGGATGGATGTCGTGGCGATTGGCCCCTTTGAAGAAGACCTGCTCGTTGTTGATATATACCCGCTTATTCTTGATCTCGATTTTACGGAAACCGAATTGTGAAGACATCGCTTCGAGTGTTTTGCCCGTCTTGTCTTTCAGTTCCAGTATCGTTGTGTAGAGGTAGGGAGTTTCGGCAGACCAGAGATGTGGGTTCTTGACTTCAACGCTGGCCGTGCTGACCGCTTCCTGTCCCTTCCTGATGTCTTCGACAACATCGGATATAAAGGCCACCTGCTTGCCGTCCTGGTCCAGCAGCGTGATGTCGACAACCGCTTCGTCCACCGCCTTTCCATAGTTCGTCACGTTGGTACGGACATTGAATGTCGCTTTGCTCAGGTCATCCCCAGCAAATGAAGCGGTCAGATAGTAATCGCGCAAACGCAGTTTGGGAGTTGCGAACAGATAAACATCGCGATGGATACCGCTCAAGCGGAACATATCCTGGTCTTCCAAGTAGCTACCGTCGCTCCAGCGGTACACTTCGACTGCCAAGATGTTCTTTCCCGGCTTCACGTATCGGGTGATGTTGAACTCGGCATCGTTGTTTGCTCCTTGGCTGTAACCGACTTTCTTTCCATTTACCCAAAGATACATGGCGCTGTAGACACCGTCGAAATGGATAAAGATTTCACTCCCTTTCCAGTCGTCGGGGATATTGAAGTCACGGCGGTAAGAACCGACAGGGTTCGGTTCGTCCATGATCGTATATCCTTTCTTACCCTGTATAAAAGGAGGATTGTTGCGATGCGGATAGGTGATATTCGTATAAATCGGCGTGCCGTATCCGTACATTTCCCAATTGGAAGGAACCGGAATTTCTTTCCAGCCGGAAACATCGTAATTCGGTTTATAGAAATTGACCGGACGTTCGGACGGCTGTTTCACCCAATTGAATTTCCAGTTGCCGTTCAACAGCTGGTAACGCGGCGAGTTCGGGCGAAGCCAGGCTTTGCGGTAGTCGGGCGAACTTTTCAGGCTTTCTACGGAGGGGAAGGGGACATAAGTCGTATGCCCCGGTTCCTTGTTGACAGCAAAGATGGTTTCGTTCTCCCAATCCTTGTCGCTGGAGCCACGTAGGGCTTCCTTGTCTATTTTAAGGTTGGACCGGCGCAGTGTCCAGTGTTGTCTGGCACTGGTCGAATCGGCGGTAAGCTGGAGAGCTGCTTTACCCGGCTGTCCGTCGTCGCTTATACCGAGGTTCAGCCCGTTTGCTATGTTGGTGAATGTGTAGGTGTTTTCGCCTATCTTCGTGAGTTTCCAGAACTGGTTCATATTGGTCGCTCCGTTGTCCCACTGGATAACCGGGCCCGGTTCTTTCGTATTGTTGTTGTCCACGCATTTGTCGGAGAGGGGCGTGCAGATCTTGTAGACCCCGTAGCCGGGAGTCGTCAGTTGCCATACCTGCGACATCCGGTTCTCCACACGGTTGTTGATGAATATTTGGGTCCCGTCGTCTTCGCTGTCTTGATTGTCGAGAACCAGATTGTTACTGCTTACGATCTCGTAATAGGCGTTGGGATCGATTTCTTGTGAATGTCCTGTTCGGGGAAGCATAGCCATAAGCAGAAGCATGGCGAAGAGCACCCCAGTAGAAATCTTGCTTTTCATGTGAATATAGATTTATATTATTCCTCAAAAGTAGGACAATTTGACGGATAATCCTATTCTTGTTTCTGTATTTATTTTTACTTTTGTCTACATATAAACAGAATAGGATGGATATGGAAAGTAATAATTTTCAGTATGAGAGCGGGATGAAGTGGGAGAATGCCGGTGAAGGGGTTGTCCGTCAGATCATGGCCTACAATGACGACCTGATGATGGTCAAAGTAAAATTTGAAACCGGGGCTGTCGGTACTCCTCATACACACCCGCATACGCAAGCTACTTATGTGGCAAGCGGCGTGTTTGAGTTCACGACGGATGGTGAGACAAAGATCGTCCACCCAGGCGACGGAATCTATATGAAACCGGGGGTACTGCATGGTTGCAGATGCCTGGAAGCGGGTGTGCTGATCGACACATTCAGTCCGATACGGAAAGATTTTCTCTGACTTATTTAAAATAGAGTCTTAAAGGGTTTATGCTTTACGGCCTATCTCCGGCAATGTCCGGCGGTAGGCCGTTATTTTTTTGGTAGACAGAGAAAATAAAAAATGAAGATTTGGATTTATAATCAATGTAGAATAAAAAAAATGACTTAGTTCGATAAGAACTACGTTAATAATGACGCAAAGATATGGAATTAAACTTAATAGAAATGGATATATTGTTAAAATATGTAATTTATGTAGTGACTTGTTATGTAAAATAGCTTTTTTAGGGATTGTATGGGGCTTTCTACCGTTAAAAAATACCTAAAAAGTAAATAGTTCTTATCGAACTTAATTAAATTTTAAATTATGAACTTAGATGAGCCTCAAAAATGCAGTATTACTGGTTGGTTAGTCGCTAACAAATTGACAGATCGTGAATTCTATTTTGCCATCGTTTTGTTTGTGTTTTCAATCTTGTTTTTGACAGGATGCTATAATGATGAAGAGCTATGGAATAAAATTTCGGGATTGGAAGAACGAGTCAAGGCTTTGGAAACCTGGCAGGCAGCTGCCAGCAGCAACATCGATGCTCTTCAAAAATTGATGGACGAGACTGATTATATCACGGATGTCACCCCAGTGATTTTGGGTAATGACACGGTCGGCTATACGATCCGTTTTAAGAATCAGGAACCGGCGACCATCTATACACGGAGAGAAAGGTGAAACAGGGGATACCCCGGCGATTGGTGTAAAACAGTCCGAAGAAGGCGATTGGTATTGGACGCTCGACGGTGAGCCTATTACAGATCCCGACGGCAATACAATCCATGCTAACGCACAGACTATTGCTCCGCAATTGAAACTGGGTAGTCAGTTACCTCCCGATGCGATCATAATCGGTTTAAGATCGATAGATGAAACAGCCGTTTATCTTTCTGTAGACGGTGGCAAGCAGTGGGCTAAAATCTCCGGTGAACGAGGTGAGGCGGGAGAGCAGGGACCGACCGGCTCGCAAGGTCCTACCGGAAGTGGGGGTGGTGGAGATCCATTCTTCAAGGATGTGAAGGTATATGATGATTTTGTTGAGTTTGTTTTGAAAGATGGAACAGTATTGAGTATGCCTGTCACTGTCCAGAATTATATCGACATAAATGATATAGACTGGGACAAATCCAATGTCTGGAAGGTTATGGATGGGGAAAAACAGGTTGCGGAGATTTGTAAGGAAGGGTTTGGCAGGATTCCGGGGCAGAGTGGGATAACTTGTCAAGTCGTTGCCGTTTATCCAGTTGGTCCCAATAATGAGGTGGACCTTGCAAATGGTTATATAGCTAAATATCTCGGAGGTGCCAAAGGCAGTAGGAATATTGCCGGAGGAAGTATCGGTTGGACAACACGAGGCGATTATGATAATGGTAATGTGTCACCTCTTGCAACTTTTATCGCAGGAACTGAAGGGAAGGAAGAAGTCTCCAAATTGATGATTACATCATCTAAAAAAGTCAAGGAGTGCAAAAGTGGAATCGATAAGTATAAGTTAGAACCTTATATTATTTCGGATACTGACGGTAACGAATATCCTGTTGTTAAGATTGGAGTGGCTTATTGGATGAGAGAGAATTTACGTGCTACTAAGTTTAAGGATGGAACTTCTTTGGTTTATCAGCGGAGTGCGACGGATGATCAGAAGAACCAAACCTTGTATCTTAACGAATATTCGACTGGTACTCAGTATCAGAAGGTAGCTATGTATGATTACTATAAGAAAGATGATAGTTTCGATGTTGAAACTCAGAGTGATGAAGTGAAGAAACGATATGGCTTGCATTATAACTTTTCGGCTGTGGCGGGAGATTACGATCCATATGTCCAGAATCTTGGAGCAGGCTACAATATCCTTTCACAAGATATAGAAGGACAAACTAATAATAGTCTTTGTCCCGATGGGTGGCATATTCCTACAAGTTTTACGAATGGTGTATTTGGTAATTATTATGCAGACATGGAATACATTGATTATATTTTCGGTTTTGACTGGTGGCATATGATGGTCTCTAATGTAGCGGAAAATAAAGATAGTCGTGATTGGGTGGTTGCGCAATGGTGGAAGTCTGGTGATAATACTCCTGATAATTTGAGCGGACTTTCACTTTATGCTGTGCCTGCACTGGGACAAACAACAGGGTTTGGTAAAACCGGTACTCCTAAGTTTAATTCAACAGAATTAGAAGGTACTGTCTTATTTTGGGTCGATATCTTGTCAAATGGAATACCAATGTTTCCATATTTGGATGGCGACAATGATATGGTTAATAATAATGTTCCAGCGGCAGCAGTCGGAGCCTGTTATTTCCCTATCCGTTGCGTGCGGGATTAGTGACAGTTATCTGAAAACAGAAGCAAACTTCAGTTTAGCGGTTTGCTTCTGTTTTTATATCTATCTCTTCAGTAGGAATTCCAAAAAGGACAAGAGATATAGAAGGATTATTGTGTCTTATCCGTCAATATCTTATTTTTGAAGAAATCTTTATTCGACTTATATTTTGATAGAATATACCGATTTGGATATATTTTGTTACAGGGATCGGTATGTCAGTATGCCGCCTCATGTACCCCTTTCACCGCCCGTCCGCTGGGGTCGTTCATGTTTTTGAAAGCAGAGTCCCAGGCGAGGGCTTCGGCGGTAGAGCAGGCGACGCTGGGGATGCTCGGCACGCTGCGGGCGGCACTTTCGCTGGGGAAATGTTCCTCGAAGATGGTGCGGTAGAAGTATTCTTCTTTGTTTTGCGGTGTGTTGATCGGGAAACGTCGGGCTGCATTGGCCATTTCGGTGTCGCTGACGGCTTGGGCGGTCACCTTCTTCAGCGTGTCGATCCAACTGTAGCCAACGCCATCGGAGAATTGTTCTTTCTGGCGCCAGGCTATTTCCGAGGGGAGCACGTCGGCGAAGGCCTCGCGGAGAATTTTCTTCTCGATCACGCTACCGGGACACATTTTGGCTTCAGGATTGAGGCGCATGGCAACATCGAGAAACTCTTTGTCGAGGAAAGGAACGCGACCTTCCACACCCCAGGCACACAAGCTTTTGTTAGCCCGGAGACAGTCATACATATAGAGTTTGCTCAGTTTACGGACGGTCTCTTCGTGAAAAGCCTTTGCATCCGGGGCTTTGTGGAAATAGAGGTAACCCCCGAACACTTCATCCGCCCCTTCGCCACTCAATACCATCTTTATCCCCATCGATTTGATTACGCGAGCCAACAGGTACATCGGAGTGGAGGCGCGGACAGTTGTCACGTCGTATGTCTCGATGTAGTAGATCACGTCACGAATGGCATCGAGTCCTTCCTCGATCGTGTAGTTGATCTCGTGGTGGACAGTACCGATATAATCAGCCACTTTCTTGGCTGCCACTAAATCTGGCGCTCCTTTAAGACCGACAGCGAAGGAGTGTAGCCGGGGCCACCATGCTTCTGCCTTTCCTTCGGTCTCGATACGTTTGGCTGCGTATTTTTTGGCTATGGCGGAGGTGATGGACGAGTCCAGGCCGCCGGAAAGGAGTACGCCATAAGGCACGTCGCTCATCAGTTGGCGGCGTACGGCCGCTTCGAGGGCATCGTGCAGTTCCTCTACGCTGGCAGGATTATCTTTCACGTTATCATATTGCATCCAGTCGCGGATATACCAGCGGGTGAAATCCTTATCACGGCTATAGAAATAGTGTCCCGGAGGGAACTGTCCGTATGTGGTGGCGAAGCCTTCGAGCCCTTTCAGTTCAGAAGAAATAAGGAGATGCCCTTCGTCGTCGTAGCCGATGTAGAGGGGGATGACGCCGATCGGGTCGCGGGCAATCAGGTAGCTGTCGTCCGTTTCGTCGTAGAGAGCGAACCCGAAAATGCCGCTCAGCTTTTCCACACATCCCACACCGTACTTGCGGTAGAGGGCGAGGATGACCTCGCAGTCGCTTCCGGTCTGGAATTCGTATTCGTCTTTCAACTGTTCGCGGAGTTCGCGGTGGTTGTATATCTCGCCGTTGACGGTGAGGATCAGTTGGCCGTCTTTGCTTCTCAGAGGTTGGCCGCCGGATGCAGGATCGACGATGGAGAGGCGTTCATGGGCGAGGATGGCGGTCCTGCCTTGATAGATACCGCTCCAGTCCGGACCGCGGTGACGGATGCGTTTACTCATTTTTAGGGCTTGCTGACGGAGGTCGGCGGCGTTGCTATGGATGTTGAAGATTGCTGTAATACCACACATGTTAATTAAATTTTAAAAGTTGAAATTATTTGTTTCTGAGATACTGGTCGATGGCAGCGGCGACCTTGCGGCCGGAGGCCATGGCACGGACAACGAGGCTGGCCCCGCTGACGGCATCGCCGGAGGCGAAGAGGTTGGTGTCGGCTATCTGGTTGGTGACCGGATCGACGGCGATGTTACCGCGTGCGTCGACGGCAAGGGAAAGTTCTTTGACGAGGCCTTCCTGCTCGGGATGTATGAAACCCATCGCAAGAAAGACGAGGTCGGCTTCGATCACTTCCGTGCGGCCAGTCTTGCGCATTTCCGGTCGGCCTTCCTTTTCGGTCGGTTGCCATTTTACCTCTTCGACTTCGACACCTTTCAGGGTGTTCTTATCTCCGATGAAGCGGACGGAAGCGAGGTTCCAGCGACGGATGCATCCTTCTTCATGACTGCTGCTTGTTTTCAGTACTTGCGGATATAAGGGCCAAGGAGTTGCCGGGTTATGTCCGACAGGTGGCTGTGGCATGATCTCGATTTGCGTCACGCTCGCGGCTTTGTGGCGGTTGGCTGTCCCGACACAGTCGCTTCCCGTATCGCCGCCACCGATGACAAGGACTTTCTTGCCTTTGCAGTTGATGATGTCTTTAGACGGGATAACGATGCCTTCGAGGATACGATTCTGTTGTGACAACAGTTCGAGGGCGAAATGGACACCTTTCAGATTACGCCCTTCGATAGGGAGGTCACGTGGTATTTCGGAGCCGATGGCGACACAAACGGCATCGAACGTCAAGGCGATCTCTTTGGCAGATACTTCGCTGCCGACCATCGTGTTAACTTTGAAGACGATCCCTTCCTGTTCCATCAACCGGATACGGCGGTCGATGATGTTCTTCCCTAATTTGAAGTTCGGAATACCGAAGCGGAGCAGGCCACCCGGGAGTTCGTCCTTTTCGAATACGGTCACTTCATATCCCCGGCGGTTCAGTTGGTTGGCGGCTGTCAGTCCGGCCGGGCCACTGCCGATCACCGCCACCCGTTTGCCGTTACGGACAGGACGGATCGGTTGGATATATCCTTCTCGGAAAGAGGCCTCTACGATGGAGGCTTCGTTCTCACGTATCGTGACAGGCTCGTCGCAGCTCAGTTTCAGCACACAGCTTTTCTCGCAAAGGGCGGGGCAGATGCGTCCGGTAAACTCCGGGAAGTCGCAGGTCTGTTGCAGCACATGGAAGGCCTCGCGCCATTTGCCTTTATAGAGCAGGTCTTGCCATTCGGGTTGTTTATTGCCTAACGGGCAGGCCCAGTGGCAGAAGGGCACGCCGCAGTCCATGCAGCGAGAGGCTTGTCTGCGGCGGTCACTGCTGTTGAGCGTTTGTTCTACTTCGCTAAAATCGTCGATGCGTTCATGGACGGGACGATATCCGGCCTCTTGCCGGTGTATGGTGAGGAATGCTTTTGGATTTCCCATGTTGGTAATTGATTGTTTATACTGATACTTTTTCTTTCTTCATAATTTGGCCCGGATGGGTACGTCTCTCTGCCGTTTTAGTAGTCGCGCTGCATCTCAGCGATCTTTTGCTGCAACTTCTTCATCTGCTCTTCCTGCAAGACCTTTTTGTATTCGATCGGGACGATCTGGATGAACTCATCTACATACTTGTCCCAGTTGTCGAGCATCTTGCTTGCGAGGTGGCTACCGGTGAAATGGTAATGCTTGCGGATCAGCTCGTGCAGTTCTTTACGTGTCGTACTGTCTTCGATCAGCGAGAGTTCGACCATCTCCATATTGCAGTAGTAGTCGAAGTCCCCTTCCTTGTTCCACACATAAGCGACACCACCGCTCATGCCAGCGGCGAAGTTGCGCCCTGTACGTCCGAGAACCACCACGCGTCCTCCGGTCATATATTCGCAGCAGTGGTCGCCGACCCCTTCCACGACAGCGATAGCACCGGAGTTGCGCACGCAGAAACGTTCGCCTACACGTCCGTTGATATATACTTCGCCACTTGTCGCCCCGTATATCAGGGTGTTTCCGGCAATCGTGTTGTTCTCGGCTATGAAAGTCGACCGTACCGGAGGCATCACGCTGATGCGCCCACCACTCAAGCCTTTGCCTAAATAATCGTTGGCTTCCCCTTCGAGGCGGAAGTTGACACCGTGTGCAAGGAAGGCGCCGAAGCTCTGTCCGGCCGAACCTTTGAATTTGATATTAAGTGTATGTTCCGGCAGTCCGGCGTCGCCGTATCGTTTGGCAATCTCGCCAGAGAGCATAGCGCCTACCGAGCGGTCGGTGTTGGCTATGGCATAATCCAAGGAAATCTCCTGCCGGTGCTCGATGGCCGGCATAGCATGCAGGATAATGTCCTGATCTTTTACATGTCCGGTCAGATGCACCTGTTCCGTCGTATGCCGGATGGCATTTGTCGCCGCTTGTGCCGGGATGTGCAGCAATTTGGAGAAATCGAGCAATGCGTATTTGCCGGATGCTGACGAAGTAGAGGAGAGCCGATCGATCAGGTCCGTGCGTCCGATAATGTCGTCTAACCGCCTGAAGCCCATCTCTGCCAAATATTCTCGAACCTCTTCAGCGAGGAAGGTGAAGAAGTTCACTAAATATTCGTGACGTCCATGGAAACGCTTGCGCAGTTCCTCGTCTTGAGTGGCGACACCTACCGGGCAGGTGTTCATGTGGCATTTGCGCATCATCACGCAGCCCAGCACGATCAGGGCGGAAGTAGCGAAACCGAACTCTTCGGCTCCCAGCAGAGCCATCAGGACGATGTCGCGCCCGGTCTTCAACTGTCCGTCTGTTTGCAATCGGACCTGCCCGCGAAGGTTGTTCATGACTAAGGTTTGTTGTGTCTCCGACAATCCCAGTTCGGGGGGCAGTCCGGCATATCGGATGGAGCTTATTGGCGAAGCACCTGTTCCCCCTTCGGCACCTGATATGACGATGCGGTCGGCCTTCGCTTTTGCCACGCCCGCTGCAATTGTCCCGACGCCGCTTTCCGATACCAGCTTCACGCTTATCTCAGCACTTGGGTTGACGTTTTTCAAGTCGAAGATCAGTTGTGCCAAGTCTTCGATCGAGTAAATATCATGGTGAGGGGGAGGAGAGATCAGTGAGATACCCGGAATGGAGTGGCGTGTTTTGGCAATCACGTCGTTAACCTTGAATCCCGGCAACTGTCCGCCTTCGCCCGGCTTCGCGCCCTGGGCAACCTTGATCTGTATCTCGTCCGCATTCACTAAATATTCGGCTGTCACGCCAAAGCGTCCGGAGGCGACCTGCTTGATGGCGGAACGGAGGGAGAGGCCGTCTTTGCGGGGGATGAAACGGGTGGAGTCTTCACCCCCTTCCCCGGTGTTGCTGCGTCCGTGTATCTTGTTCATCGCCATTGCCATCGTCTCGTGTGCCTCCTTGCTGATCGAACCGAAACTCATGGCGCCCGTGACGAAACGCTTCATGATCTCGCTTGCCGGTTCCACCTCTTCGACCGGAATGGGGTTTCCCGTCCGGAAGGTAAGGAAGTCGCGGAGGAAAATCGGTGCGTCTTTTTCGTCTACGAGATGCGTATATTCCTTGAATTTCTTGTAGCTACCTAATCGGGTCGCTAGTTGAAGGGCCGAGATCGTCTCCGGGTTCCATGCGTGTTTTTCACCGTCTTTTCGGAAGTTGTATAGTCCTTTATGTTCAAGAGTCAGGTTGTCCACCGTTCCACCGAAGGCCTGATGATGCAGGGCGATGGCGTCGGCTGCTATTTCTTGTAGGCGGATACCGCCTACATTGCTGGCTGTCCCGCCGAAATAGGTATCGATGAGTGCGGTCGAGAGTCCGACTACCTCAAACAGTTTGGCGCCGCGATAGCTGCGGATCGTACTGATCCCCATCTTGCTCATGACCTTGAACAGGCCTTTGCAAAGCGCTTTGATATAGTTCTTGCGCGCCATCTCGTAGTTGAGTTGTATCTCCTGTTTGTCCACCATATCCTGAAGGATGGCGAACGACATATATGGATTGATGGCACTTGCCCCATAGCCTAAGAGCAGGGCGGCATGCATCACTTCGCGCATTTCCCCCGTCTCCACCACCAAAGCGGTCTGCACACGTTTCTGTACGGAGATCAGGTGATGGTGTACGGCGCTGACGGCAAGGAGCGAAGGGATAGGGGCATGGGTTTCATCCACGTCCTTATCGCTCAGGATGATGTAGTTCACACCGTCTGCGACAGACTGTTCCGCCTGCTTGCAAAGTCGGTCGAGGGCGGCTTTCAGTCCTTCGCTGCCTCGCGACACTTCGAAAAGCATCGGCAGCTTGACGGATTTGAAACCTTTGTAGCGGATATTGCAAAGAATGTCCAATTGTGTGTTGGTCAGTATCGGATGGGCGAGGCGCACCATTTTGCAATGTGTTTCATTCGGGATAAGGATGTTGCTCCCTACGGCGCCGATATATTCTGTCAGGCTCATAACCAATTCTTCACGAAGCGGATCGATCGGCGGGTTCGTCACTTGGGCGAACTGTTGGCGGAAATAGTTGAACAACAGTTGAGGGCGCTCGGAAAGGATGGCCAGCGGCGTGTCGTTTCCCATCGAACCGACCGGCTCTGCACTACCTGTGCACATCGGGGTGATGATGCATTCGATATCTTCGCGGCTATACCCGAAGGTGCGTAGCATCCTGTCATATCCGGCAACGGTGTGCGGTACACGGCGTCCCGACTTCAGTTCGTCCAGTTCTACCCGGTTGTTTGCCAGCCATACATGGTAGGGCTGTGCGTCGGCAAGCTGCTTTTTCAGTTCGCCGTCGTAATAGATCCTGCCTTCTTCCGTATCGACCAGCAGGATTTTGCCCGGTTGCAGACGCCCCTTTTCCTCTATTTCATCAGGTTCGAAGTCCATTACGCCCACTTCGGACGCCACGACCATTATGCCGTTTTTCGTGATCAAGTAGCGTGCCGGGCGCAAGCCGTTGCGGTCGAGCATTCCTCCGGCATACCGTCCGTCGCTGAAGAGTAGGGCGGCCGGGCCATCCCACGGTTCCATCAGGATAGAATGGTATTCGTAGAACGCTTTCAGGTCTTCCGATATCGGGTTTTTCTCATTGAAACTTTCCGGGACCAGCATCGCCATGGCATGTGGCAGGCTCATGCCGGACGCCACGAAAAATTCCAGCACGTTGTCCAGCGAAGCACTGTCGCTCATACCTGGCTGGATGATCGGGCGTATCTCGTCTATGTTTGGGATACGGGGAGAGGACAGGACGCTTTCACGTGCTTCCATCCAGCCACGGTTGCCCCGTATCGTATTGATTTCCCCGTTGTGTGCCAGGAGACGGAACGGTTGTGCCAGACTCCAGGTCGGGAATGTGTTTGTACTGAAACGGGAGTGGACGAGTGCCAGTCCGCTTGTCAGATAGTGGTTGGCCAGATCGGGGAAATAATGGCGAAGCTGCATTGATTCCAGCATACCTTTATATATAATACTCTTGGTGGAAAGCGACACCACGTAGAAATCTTTCCTATCCGGTATGTCGGATGCCGCCACCCGCTTCTCGATCCGTTTACGAATGATGTAGAGTTTCAGTTCCAACATCTGCTGGTCGTCGCATCCGGTGATAAACACCTGTTTAATATCCGGCTCCGTGTCTCGTGCGTCGTTTCCTAAGATGTCCGTGTTGACAGGTACTTTGCGCAGATGCATCAAGGTCAGTCCTTCCTTTTCGATCTCTTCGATCATAAAACTGAGGATGGCCGAACGCTGTTCCTCGTCTTTCGGAAAGAAGACCAGTCCGGTTCCGTACTTGCCCTTTTCCGGTACGGGGATGCCTTGCAGTAAGATAAACTCGTGTGGAATTTGCAACAGGATGCCTGCACCGTCGCCGGTCTTGTTATCCGCTCCTTCCGCACCTCGGTGCCGCATGTTTTCCAATATTTTAAGGGCTGATTCCACTATGCCGTGCGATTTACCACCATGGACGTTTACGACCAGCCCTACGCCGCAAGCGTCATGCTCGTTGGTAGGATCGTATAATCCTTGTTTATTGTTCAAATTGCTCCTTGTATCCATTATTAGTTGACCTTATGTTTGTGAAATATTTGATTTGTTTATCAAATTGCTTGACAAATATATGCTATTTGTTTCAAAATGTAATAATATTGAGCGCGGATGAGGAGAGGCTTTTTTATTCTATAGATTGGTTTGTTTTTATTTGAAAGTGTTTTGCTGATTTGTGTGATAATTTGTAATGAAAATATTGTTTAATTCTTTCAAATAGAAAGTATATCGTATTCTTTCGATACGTATTCTTGGAGGATAATAAAGGAGAGGATGGAATGAAATTTACCGGATGCGACCTGCCGCAGACGATACAGGGATGCGCACTCGTCTGCGGCAGGCAATGTATGTGTCAGGTTACACCTGCAATACCAGAATAAAGCGGCTGCCTTTTTTGTATTCGGGGTCTATGGACAGTGTGCCGTTCATCTTCGAAGCAATCAGGGAGCAGATGGGTAATCCCAGTCCGTCTCCATCGGCCAGGTCCTTGATTTCGGTAAAAGGTTTGAAGATCGCCACCTGCTTTTCGGCGGGGATACCCGGACCGTTGTCGGTTACGATAAACTGACAGAGATGGGCCCCTTTCTTTTTGAATTCCAACTTGATTTTGCCTGATGTCGTGTAGATCGCCGCATTTTTCAGCAGGTGCAGCAAGATGCGTTGTAGCTGTTCGGCATTTGTCTTGATTTCGATCTTCGGGATATCAGTAGTGACTTCAACGCCCGGACGGACATCCTCTTTTACCTGTTCCATCACTTTCTCGCAGAAAGAGCTGACATTAAAAGATTGTGCTTCGTAGGTTTCCAGCAAGGAGTTTTCCAACAAAGAAAGTTCTTGTATATGGTCTCCGAACTGTTTCAGGGCATCGACACGGGCTTGTATGGCTTTCGCCTGTCCGGGGGCCGCGGTTTGCAATCCGGCTACCGATTTGCTCATTTCGTCCAGTGTCGGTTCCATCTGCGCCGATATGCTTTGGATGAACCCGGTCTGTTGTTCGCTGTGCTCGGTGATGGTCTGGATGATCTTCTTCAGCTTCCGGTTCAGGAGGATGAAACGCATGACCAGGAATGCCAGGAACGCCAATGCGGCAATTAAAATGGCGGCCAACGTGCAGAGCCCGGCGATGATATACTGCTTGGCTGATAGCCGGTCTTCTTTTTCCTGTATCGTTTGCAGGCTGCTATCGTATTTTTGTTGCAAGGCATCCAATTTGTCTTCTGCGGTAAGCATCTTTACGGAATCGGTCCATACCATATATTTCTCGTAGGTTTGCTCCATCAACGAGGTATTATTGGCTTTGCGAGCAATCGCGATCAGGTTTTGATAGCATTCGCTGACTTTGCCGTATTCCTTTTTTTTCCGGTATTGGCTGATGAGCTTGTTGAATGCTGCATCTCCTTCTTTTTTCTGTCCGAAGATATAGAAATAATCGGTTTGTGTGTACAACAGTTCTTCGGTAAGTTCGGGATTGCCTGATTCTTCGGCCAGGTTGTCCAGTGTGTTAAGCTGGAGCTGTGCCTGTGCGGCGTTCCTCAGCTTGATATACATTTGCAGGCGCTCTTTTGTTATCATAAAACGCAGGCCGTACAGTTTCTTTTGCTCTGTTTGTTCCTGATTCGCCACTATCTGGCTCATTTGCCGGCAGAGGTCGAACGCTTCCTGATAGTAGTTCTCGCGGTAATAGAGGGAGGCCGCCTGTGTACCGCATTCGATTGCTTGCGTTATTTTTCCTTCATTTGCGTAATCCTTATATGCCTGGATATAAAGATAGCGGGCTTTCGTATAGTCTTTGTTCTCAAAGCTACTTTGTGCCTGTTGCTTAAAATTGTCCGCATTGTTTTGTGCCTGAAGGGAAACACAAAAACAGATAATGAGGGCGATAATAAAGTTGTAAATTCTCATAATTTGAATTTTAACGTTAGACAAATATAAAGATTTTTTGTCACAGGGGACATGAAAATGTGAGATTTCTTAGTTTCTCCTGTTTCCGGCAAAAGATTATTATCAAAATGATAGCTCTATCCCATCTATTTTGAATTAATAGGGCATCTTTTGGAAATTACCCGCAAGGGTAATATTTTTTAACATTCTATTTGAAAGCAAATACCCTTATTGACTTATCAAAATGACAATATGGGAAAGAGGATTGAAAAAAAGATTCTTTTGCCCTGAAGATAAAAGAAGAGGAGATAAGAGTGCTTTTACCGGAAGTCGTGTTGGTGAAGGTCGAAAAGGGTTGTGGTTGTCCTGCTTGAAATAAAGGTCGGATTCTCCGGAACAAAACCACT
>ENA-UEQN01000726-UEQN01000726.1-human-gut-metagenome-genome-assembly--contig:-NODE-726-length-29177-cov-6.581993_pt1 | contig 29177 bp, 30 predicted proteins | sample MGYA00242940_ERZ507944 | MGnify/ENA primary metagenome ERZ507944 (study PRJEB26167, sample SAMN06115449) | human gut metagenome | host: Homo sapiens | place: China:Fujian | collected 2015-08-20... | reverse complement strand
TGAGACGGCTGGCTCGGCTGAGACGGCTGAGACGGCTGGCTCGGCTGAGACGGCTGAGACGGCTGGCTCGGCTGAGAGGGCTGAGACGGCTGGCTCGGCGCGGTCGGGTTGTCCGGGGTGGACGGCGCGGTCGCACCCGACGGTGCCGACGGCATCGACGGGGTAGACGGCACAACGGCCGCCAGAGCAGTCGTGGCGAGCAGGCAGACTGCCACCAGAAGCGTCAGCACGATTGTCAGGGTTCTTTTCTTGGACATGCTTTCTTCCTCCATAAAAATTTTTTGGTTGCAAATTCTTGCCTTCGACAACACGATTGCCGCATTTTGAAACCAGGTAGAATTTAACACGGTTATCGTATCACAACGTATCGTATTTTGCAACCCTATTTTGGACAAAAAACGAAGTTTCCCGCGGTTAACTCTACCCGCAAGGGTAAGTAGAAACAAAACCGCGGCTGCAAAATGTAAATTACGGAAAGCATGCACATTTTCCCTGTCGATTTGGTTTGACACACGCTCGCACATACTTTTATAATTAGATCACCCTGAAGTGCCGGCGGCGGATGCCGTTTTGATGCCGAAACAATGTAATTTTGACCCGAAGGAGGCGGTAGCATGATCCAGATCCTGATCGTGGACGACGAGAAACCGATCTGCGACCTGATCCAGATGAGCCTGACCCGCGCCGGCTATCACTGCATGTGCGTGTACGACGGGCTGGCCGCAGCGGATATTCTGGAACGGAATGTATTTGACCTCATTTTGCTCGACGTGATGCTGCCGAACGCCGACGGCTTCGAGCTCATGGAATATATCCGCCCGCTGGGCATCCCGGTCATTTTCCTGACTGCGCGCGGCTCGGTCGACGACCGGGTGCGCGGCCTGCGCATGGGCGCGGAGGACTATATCGTCAAACCTTTCGAGGTCGTGGAGCTGCTCGCGCGCGTGGACGTCGTGCTGCGGCGCTACAACAAGACCGATGCCGTGATCGAGATCGGCGGGCTGCGCATCGACACGCGCGCCATGCAGGTCTGGCGCGGTGCAGAGGAGATTAGCCTGACGCACAAGGAATATGACCTGCTGCTGTTTTTTGCGCGCAACCCCGGCACTGCACTCTACCGCGAGACGATCTACGAGCACGTCTGGGGCGGCGAGTACAGCTACGGCAGCAAGACCGTGGATCTGCACATCCAGCGGCTACGCAAAAAGGTCGGCTGGGAAAACCGGCTGCTGGCCGTGAACAAGGTCGGCTACCGGCTGGAGGTATGAGCGCATGAAGTTTCGCGCAAAGCTCACCATTGCCATGGTGCTGCTGCTGTCGCTGACGTACGGCATCGGCGGGAGCCTGATGATCGCGCAGTCGTTTTCCGCGTCAATCGACCGCGAGCGCGACGCCGCCGTGCAGACCTACCGCATGGTCGTGGACGTGCTGGATCTGCTCGGCGACAACGCCTCGCCCGGCACGGCGGCCAACACCGTCGCGCTCGTGCTGCACAAGCTTGGCAGCGGCGGGTCGAGCACGGCAGCGCGCATCCGATTCGGCGCACAGATGACCACAACGGGCGACACCGCGCTGCTCGACGCCGCGCCGGAGCCGTCCGACGGCGGCGACGGGCTCACGCGCATCGTGCGCACCGGCAACGGCCGGCACTACCTCATGCTCGGCGCCACGGCCGACGGCACGACCGTCCAGCTCGCGTTCGACGTGACGGAGGCCTACACCGTGCGCCAGACGCAGCAGCGCGCCTACCACACGACGTTCGTGATCCTCATCGCCATCGGCGCGGCCGTGTCGTGGGTCACGTCCTATCTGCTGACGCGCCCGCTCGGCACGCTTTCCCGCGCGTCGCGGGAGCTGGCGCGCGGCAACCTCAGCTACCGGGCGCCCGTGCGCTCGCGCGATGAGGTGGGGCAGCTCGCGGCCGACTTCAACCGCATGGCCGGGCAGCTCGAGCAGAACGTCAACCGCATTCAGGAGAGCATGGCGCTGCAGGAGCGGTTCATGGCCGACTTCTCGCACGAGATGAAAACACCGATGACCTCCATCATCGGCTATGCTGACCTGCTGCGCAGTCAGGTGCTCACGCCCGACGAACAGATGGACGCGGCAAACTATATCTTCTCCGAGGGCAAGCGGCTCGAGGCGCTGGGGTTGAAGCTGCTGGATATGCTCTCGCTCGACCAATCGAAGCTCCAGCTCGTACCCGCAAGCCCGGCCGACCTCGTGGCAGGGCTTCTGGAGCACCTCAAGCGCGTGTACGCCCAGAAGGGTATTGCCCTGCAGTACCGCACGGCAGAGGGCACGTGCTTTCTCGAGCCGGATCTATTTAAAACTCTGCTTGTGAACCTGATGGACAACGCCCGCAAGGCGCTCGACAACGGCGGCTACATCTACGTCTGGCAGGAGATGCTGCCCGACGGCTGCCGCGTGCGTGTGCTCGACAACGGCCGCGGCATTCCCCCGGAGGCGCTCACACATCTGACAGAGGCATTTTACCGCGTGGACAAGTCGCGCTCGCGCGCGCAGGGCGGCGCGGGCCTTGGTCTGTCGCTGTGCAATGAGATCGTACAGCTGCACGGCGGCACGATGCAGTTTGAGAGCCGCGTCGGCAACGGCACGGTCGTGACCGTGGAGCTGAAAGGAGGCCGCGTATGAGACCGTGGATGCGCACCGCGCTGGCAGTCGCGCTCGTGCTAGCGATCGCGGCGGGCGGATTTTTCCTGCCAAACCTTGTGGCCGCGCGGCTCGACCGCGCGGATCAGGACACGGCGTTTTCCCTCAGCACCGGCGACGAGCAGGGTCCGGCCACCGTTCTGCGCCGGAAACTGACCGACGGCATGCAGAACCTGTTTTACAGCGCCGAAGATCCCGTCGAGCTCGACGAGAGCGCCGCGGCGCACACGCTGGCCGAGATGACGCAGTACGCGCAGGAGCTTCTGGGCGCGCTGGAAAAGGACAGCGCGCTGTTCGGCGGCGGCTTTTCCGTGGAGGAGGGCGCGACCGTCCAGTACGCGAGCTACGGCAGCGGCTTCGTCCTCTGGGGCATCGCGCTGAGCAATCCGCGCGGCGACATGGCGGAGCTTCTGATCGATGACGCGACCGGCTGCGTGCTGGCGCTCAGTTATACGTTTTCGGACAGCTATGCCTTCCAGATCCGGCAGAACGACCTGTGGGATTACCTGCTGCGCGTGTTTGAAACCCGCGTCGGCGCCACGGTCGCGGCCGCGCTCGGCGTGCCGTACGACGAGGTGCAGATCCCGATGCCGGAAGCGGCGAAAAAAATGCTCGGTCTGCGCACAAGCGGTGGAAACACCGTTCCCCTGCAGCTGCTCAACGCCGGAAACGAGGGCAGTTACAACGACGGCATGGACAGCAGCATCACCGACTACCTGCAGTTTTATGACCCGGACGCCGACACGGCCTTTTCCCTGCCGGCGTGGCGCGTGGAAAATACTTTGTATTTCAACGCACAATGATGCCGTTTCGATGCCAAAGCGTTGCCGGACGGATCACAGTCTCCGCTAAGATGAGGTCATACCCGCTTCGCGGAGACTTTTTTCGTCAGGAGATGTCCATCATGCAGATACAGGATCAGCCTCACATCGGCGTGCTCGGCGCAGACCCGGCCGCCATCACACAGTTCCTGCGCCGCGTGCAGGCGCTAGGCGGAGAACACGCCGTCCTGCTGCCGCTGAGCCCGGCGGCCGTGCCGGACTGCGAACCGTATCTGTGCGGAGCGTCCACACAGCCGCCCCTGCCGCAGCTGCGCGCCGCGGCGGAGGTGCTGGCCGCCTCCGGCTGCACGGTCATCGCCGTGCCGGACAGCGCGGGCATTTTCTGCGAGCAGCTTACAGCAGCGGCCGGCGTCCCGGTGCTGAGCACCGCGGGCGCGGTGCTGCCGCAGCTGGTCGGCGCGCTCCGGCAGCGCGTGAGCGTGCTGTGTACGCCCGGCGTGCGCGCCGCCAATGTCTACGGCCTCGCCGCGCGGCGCTATGGGCTGCACTGCAGCTATCCCGACGCGCCCGTGCAGGCGCTGCTCGGCTGTGTGCAGCCGGAGAAGGCGTGCAGTGAGCAGGTGCTGCGCTCGATCATCGAGCTGGAGCTTGCCCGCGGCAATGACTGCGTCGTGCTTGACAGTGCACAGCTATGCGCCGCGTTTGCGCACTTCGGGCTCGCCGCACGCTATCCGCAGGCGGCCGACGGCATGGAGCTGCTGGCACAGGTCACGCTGCTGCAGAGTGCTGCGGCAGCCGGCGTCCGCCGCGCATAAGATAGGAAAGCGGCTGCGCGCCCCGAACGGGGCGCGCAGCCGCTGTTTATCCGATCGTAAATATCTCCTGCGTATCGATGTGCCCGTCGTGATCCGTACCCGGCGGATTATCGGGCATATCATAAATATAGGTCAGCCGCCCGCCGTCGAGCATCAGGGACGTAACGGTGTAGGTATCGGCATAGCTCACGGAAAACGCCCCATCTCGCCAGACGACGCGCGTGCGCGTGACGGTATCGGCACCGCCCGTGAACCGCAGCGTGTGGCACAGCAGCCCACCGTCGCGGCAGACTTCGTAAAGTACGACCTCGGCCGTCTCTCCCGCCGTGCGTGCATCCCAAAAGGCGGTCACGGCCTCCGGGTGCGTGACCGGTTCGGACGCGTCCACGTGCACGGCCGTAAGCCCGGCGTCTGAGAGCTGCGCCACCGCCTGCGCGATCTGCGCGTCCGTGAGGTCGACACCCGCGCTCGTGCCGTCGCCGACCGCCTGCACAAGCGGCTGATACAGCTGCGCCGCCGCGACGGCGGGATCTGTCGTCTCGGCCGGTGCCGCCGTTTCTTGCCCGCAGGCTGTCAGCAGCAGCGCGGCCAGACACAGCAAAAGCCACAACATCCGTTTCACGCGCATCCCTCCCGTCATTTTCTGCAAACAGTGTACACGAAAAAATTCGGCATTGCAAATTTCGCCGCATCTGCTATACTGTCGGCAGATATATGCCGTAAGATGCTGCCGGGAGAGCGCTGCGGCCGCCGAAGGAGTGACACTCTCAGGCAAAAGGACCGGCGGCTGACGGAGCTCTGGAGAGACGATTCCGCACCGAAGAAGCAAGGCCGCCCGGCCAATCTTTCAGGTAAAAGGACAGAGTACACACCTGCACCCAGGCAGGGGTGTACTCTTTTTTCGGAGGTCATGACGATGGAAACCTTTCTCTTTCTGCTTGAACTGGCCGGAACGGTCGCGTTCGCCGTCAGCGGCGCGGTGCTCGGCATCGAAAAGCATATGGATATCTTCGGCGTGGGGCTGCTGGGCATCACGACGGCCGTCGGCGGCGGCATCCTGCGCGATCTCGTCGTGGGGCTGACCCCGCCGCGCGCGTTTCAGGACCCGATCTATCTGCTCGTCGCACTCGGCGTGTCGGTTGTGCTGTTTTTCCCGTTCGTGCGGCGCATCATCGGCCGCAGCAAGCGCGTGTTCGACGCGCTCATGCTCATCATGGACGCCGCCGGCCTCGGCATCTTCACGATCACGGGCATGAACACCGCCATCACCCTCGCCGGGTGCACGGATCCGCTGCTGCTGGTGTTCGTCGGCCTGCTGACCGGCACGGGCGGCGGCGTGCTGCGCGACGTGCTCGCCGGGGATATGCCCTATATCCTGCGCAAGCACATCTACGCCAGCGCGTCCATTGCGGGCGGCATTCTCTATCTGCTCCTGCGGCAGGTCTGGCAGGGCCCGGGCGCCGTTTTGACCGGTGTGGTCGTCGTCGTTGTGATCCGCTGCGCCGCGGCGCACTTCGAGTGGAACCTGCCGCGCGCAAAAACCGTGTGGAAAAGCGACGAGTGATGTGCTAGGATAAAGAAAAGAGTACGCAAGACCGGAGGTCATGACCATGGCAAACATCCCAGCGCGCGCATGCCCGCTCGCAAAAAAATGCGGCGGCTGCCAGCTGCAGAACCTGTCGTATGACGAGCAGCTGCATCTCAAACAGGCGACGGCCATCCGCCTGCTCGGCCGCTTCGGCCACGTGGAGGAGATCATCGGCATGAAAGATCCCTACCACTACCGCAACAAGGTGCAGGCCGCCTTCGGCGTCAATCGGCAGGGGCAGATCATCTCGGGCGTGTACCAGTCGGCCTCGCACCGGATCGTGCCGGTCAGCGACTGCATGATCGAGGACACCGTCGCAGACCGGATCATCGTCACAATCCGCGGCCTGCTCAAGAGCTTCAAGATCCGCCCCTACGACGAGGACACCGGCCGCGGCACGCTGCGGCACGTGCTCGTGCGGCGCGGCTGGCGCAGCGGGGAAATTCTCGTCGTGCTCGTGACGGCGCACGGCATGCTGCCCGGCAAGCGCAACTTCGTGCGCGCGCTGCTGCAGCGGCACCCGGACATCACGACCATCGTGCAGAACATCAACGCCGGGCAGACAAGCCTCGTGCTCGGGCCCCACAGCGAGGTGCTCTATGGCCCGGGATATATTCATGAGCAGCTCGGGGACTTCACGTTCCGCATCTCGCCGCGCGCGTTTTACCAGATCAACCCCGTGCAGACGGAGGTGCTCTACCGCACGGCGCTCGACTACGCCGGGCTGACCGGCAAGGAAACCGTCGTGGACGCCTACTGCGGCACCGGCACGATCGGCATCTTCGCGAGCCGGAACGCCGCGCGCGTGATCGGCGTGGAAAACAACCGCGACGCCGTGCGCGACGCGATCAGCAACGCGAAAGCGAACCGCGCGGACAACGTCCGCTTCTACACCGCCGACGCGAGCGACTTCCTGCAGGACATGGCCAAGGCCGGCGAACACGCCGACGTCATCATCCTCGATCCCCCGCGTGCCGGCAGCGACGAGCGCTTTCTGTCCGCCGTCACGGCCGTCGGGCCGGAGCGGGTGGTGTACGTGTCGTGCAATCCGGAGACGCTCGCGCGCGATCTGGGCTATCTCACCCGGCACGGCTACCGCGTCACGCGCATCCAGCCGGTGGACATGTTCCCGCACACGGAACATATCGAGACGGTCGTGGCACTGGCACGCACGGACAGCAGAACATAAGAAAGGAAAACACACCCCACTATGAACTTCATTCAGAAAAACTGGAAAGGCATCCTCGTGTGTCTCGTCATGGCCGTGCCCTGCTGGCTGCTCGGGCAGCGGTTCCCGATCGTCGGCGGCCCGGTGTTCGGCATCCTCGCCGGCATGATCATCACTCTGCTCTGGCACGACAAGAGTGCGGCGCAGCCCGGCATCTCCTTCGTGTCGAAAAAGGTACTGCAGTACGCTGTCATCCTGCTCGGCTTCGGCATGAACCTGTCCGTCATCTGGCAGACCGGCAAGCAGTCGCTGCCAATCATCCTCGTGACGATCACGACGTCGCTCGTCGTGGCATGGCTGCTGCACAAGCTGCTGCACATTCCCGGCAAGATCTCGACGCTCGTGGGTGTCGGCTCGTCGATCTGCGGCGGTTCGGCCGTCGCAGCGACCGCGTCCGTCATCGACGCGGACGATGAGGAAGTCGCGCAGGCGATCTCCGTCATTTTCTTCTTCAACATGCTCGCGGCCATCTTCTTCCCCGCGCTCGGCGCGCTGCTTGGCTTCTCGACCACAAACGGCGAGGCGTTCGGCATCTTCGCCGGCACAGCTATCAATGACACGTCGTCCGTCACAGCTGCGGCCTCCACATGGGACTCGCTCTACGGACTCGGCAGCCAGACGCTCGACAAGGCCGTGACCGTCAAGCTCACGCGCACGCTCGCCATCATTCCGATCACGCTCGTGCTCGCCTTCGTGCGCACGAAGCGCGCCAAGACCGACGGCACGAAAGTGAATTTCAAAAAGATCTTCCCGATGTTTATCCTCTACTTCCTGCTCGCGTCCGTGATCACGACCATCTGCGTGAGCGCCGGTGTGTCGGCCAGTGTGTTCGCCCCGCTCAAGACGCTCAGCAAGTTCCTGATCGTGATGGCCATGTGCGCCGTTGGCCTGAACACGAACATCGTCAAGCTCGTCAAAACCGGCGGCAAGCCGCTCATCATGGGCTTTTGCTGCTGGGTCGGCATCGCTGGCATGAGCCTGCTGATGCAGCACGTGCTCGGCATCTGGTAAGACACGAACAAAAACGGGCGGCAGCCGGAGCTATCCGGCTGCCGCCTGCGTTTTAGGATTCTTTGCCATCGCGCGGCAGCGTCACGAGCATGACTGTTCCGTCCGCGCCGCTGCGCTCGATCTGCACCGTGCCGCCGTGCAGCGCGGCGATCTCCCACACGAGCGACAGACCGAGCCCGACGCCGCCGTGTGCCCGGCTGCGCGACTTGTCCACGCGGAAAAACGGCTGGAAAACGCTCTCCCGGTATGCCTCCGGGATGCCGGGACCGTGGTCACGGACGCGGATCTGTACATTCCCGTCCGCCTCGCTGACCGCGATGCGCACCGCCCCGTCCGGCCGGCCGTAACGGATGGCGTTTTCGGTCAGGTTGAACAGCAGCCGGTACAGCAGCGGGTCGCTGCCGGTGAGCACAGCGCCGCCGTCGGCCTCCAGCGCGATGCACTTGCTCTCTGCAAGCGGCGCGAGATCGGTGAAGATCTCCTCGATCATGGGCGCGAGCTCGACCCGGTCGTCACAGGGCACGGTGCGCAGTTCGCTCATCTCCAGCAGGATCTTCGTCATCTGCGCCATACGCTCCGTCTGCTCCTGCAGCAGGCTCAAAAACGCCGCCGTTTCGGGCGTGACATCCGCGTGCTCGGCGGAAAACAGCTCAAGCTGCGCCTGCATCAGCGCAAGCGGCGTGCGCAGCTCGTGCGCAGCGTTGCCCGTAAACTGCCGCTGCGCCGTGAAGCCCGCGTCCAGGCGGTCAATCATGCCGTTGAACGAGCGGCTGAAGCGCTGAAACTCCGGCAGCACGTCCTCGCTGACCTTGCACTGCGCCAGATTGCCCGGCTGAATACTTTCCACCTGCGCTGCAAAGCTGCGCAGCGGACGCAGCGCGCGGCCGCTGACAAAATACGCGAGCACGCCGCCGGTGAGCGTGACCGCCGCCGTGATGTACCAGTTCGTGACGCCGAAGGCCGCCTGCGCGCCGCTGATGATGATCGTCAGCTCGTCATCCGGCTGTTTGCTCTGCGGGTCGAAGGCGTCGGGCGCACCGGACTCAATCTCGCTGTAAGCCGAGATGCCGCTGCCGATCGCGTCCATGTACCGCTTGCCGGAATAGCCGATCAGGCAGTTCATGAGCACACACGTCACGCCGATCAGCGCCGCCGTCATCAGCGTGATGCGCCACTGCAGAGATAACCGCTTCATGTCTGTTCCTCCATAACATAGCCCTCGCCGATGCGGTTGCGGATGGGGTCATAGCCCAAGGCGGCGCGCAGCTTTTTCCGCAGCGCGGAGATGTGCACGCGGATGGAGTTGCCGAAGCCGTCCGCCCCGCTGTCCCACACGTGCTCCAGCAGCTCCTCCTGACTGACCGGCCGCCCCTGATGCAGCAGCAGGTATTCGAGGATGCCCGTCTCCTTGCGCGTGAGCGACAGTACCTCGCCGCGCACGGATGCCTTGCGCGCCTTGGTGTCAAACGACAGCTCGGCGCAGGTCAGGACCACGTCGGTTTGCGTAAAGCGGCGCAGCGTCAGGCTGCGGATGCGCGCCGCGAGCTCATCGAGGTGAAAGGGCTTGGTGAGATAGTCGTTCGCGCCCGCATCGAGCCCCGCCACCTTATCGGCGACCTCGCAGCGCGCCGACAGGATCAGCACCTTGGTGTCGCGGTCGCGCTCGCGCAGCGTCCGGAGCACCGTCATACCGTCCTCGCCGGGGAGGTTCAGATCCAGCACGACCAGATCAAAGCGCTCGACGGCGAGCATCTCCGCGGCGCTCTGTCCGTCATAGCAGCAGTCCACGCTGTAGGCAAGCCGCCGCAGACTGCGCGCGATCGTGTCGCAGAGCGCCCGTTCATCTTCCACAATCAAAATATGCATACCATTCTCCTCGTGCGTATTTACGAATGTCCGACTTCGTTATATGATAACACAAAGGCATAAAATCTCTGTTAAGTTTCCGTTCTTAACGAAGATTTTATCTGCGCCATGGTATCATGGGGCAAACAGAAGGGAGTGATCCGGGTGTTTCGTGCGAAGAAAGCCGTTGTGCAGGTTCTGCTGATCGCTGCAGGCATCGCCATGGTGTGCTTCGGCGCGCTGCGCGGCGAGGCCGGCGCCGTGCTCAGCAAGGCGATCCGGCTGTGCTTGGAGTGTGTCGGCATTGGATAAGAAAAAACAGTCTGTTTCCCTGCTCTTGAGCCGGTTTCGCGGCTGGATCCAGGCGGCGGCGACGCTGCTGACCAACATCCACCTGCCGAACTTCTTCAAGGGCGGCATCTATCAGGGCAAGGGCAAGACCGTCTGCGTGCCCGGCCTGAACTGCTATTCCTGCCCGGCGGCATCGGGCGCGTGCCCGATCGGGGCGTTTCAGGCGGTGGTCGGCTCGTCCAAATTCCGCTTTTCGTATTATATCACCGGCATTCTGATCCTGCTCGGCGTGCTGCTCGGGCGGTTCATCTGCGGCTTTTTGTGCCCGTTCGGCTGGCTGCAGGAGCTGCTGCATAAGATCCCAGGCAAAAAGCTGTCGACGAAAAAGCTCAAGCCGCTGACCTATTTGAAATACGTCATCCTGCTGCTGGCCGTGGTGCTGCTGCCGGCGCTCATCGTCAACGACGTGGGCATGGGCGACCCGTTTTTCTGCAAGTATATCTGCCCGCAGGGCGTACTCGAGGGCGCGATCCCGCTTGCCGCCGCAAACGAGAGCATCCGCGCGGCGCTGGGCGCGCTGTTTACGCGCAAGCTGATCATTCTGATCGCGGTCGTCGTTTTGAGCGTGCTGTTTTTCCGCCCGTTCTGCAAATGGATCTGCCCGCTCGGTGCGTTTTACGCGCTGATGAACAAGGTCTCCCTGCTCGGCATCCAGGTCGACACGAGCAAGTGCGTCTCCTGCGGCAAATGCGCGCGCACCTGCCAGATGGACGTGGACATCACCAAGTCCCCCAACGACACGGAGTGCATCCGCTGCGGCAAGTGCATCCGCGCCTGCCCCACGGAGGCCATCCGCTTCCGCTATGGCTTCGGCCTGAACGGAAACACGAATCCGAAACAAGTAAGCAACCATCAAAATCAAACGGAGGAATCATGATGAAGACGAAAAAAATGACCAAGCTCGTGACGCTCCTGCTCGCGCTCGCGCTGGTGTTCAGTCTCGCGGCGTGCTCGTCGGGCAAAGGCAAGGACAAGGCGGGCGGCAGCACCGACATCGCGGCCCTGATCGCGACCGAGCCGAACAGCGCCGACGAAGCGGCCAAGCTCTATCAGCAGCTCATGCAGAAGGAAAACGACATTCTCGCCGCAAACTCCGACCTCTGGAACAAGGTGTTTCTGTCTGCCAACAAAAACAGCCCCATGATCGAGGACGGCACGAACTACGGCGACTTCCTGCTCGCCACGATCGAGAGCGCGAAGGACGGCTTCTCGGCCGACGAGCTCAAGACGCTCAAGGCCGGCGCCGAACAGATCAAGGAGATCGAGGGCAAGCTCACCATCCTCGAGCAGAAGTATCCCGGCTGCGGCACGACGCCCGGCACAGGTGACAGCGTGAGCGCGGAGGAGGCCGGCATGACCGCCTCCGGCAGCGACCTGATGAAATTCCCGAGCTTTCAGGGTAAGGACCTCAACGGCAATGACGTCGACAGCAGCAAGCTCTTTGCCGGCAACAGCGTCACGGTCGTGAACTTCTGGTTCACCACCTGCAACCCGTGCGTCGGTGAGCTGGCCGACCTTGAGGCGCTCAACAAGGACCTCGCCGCGAAGGGCGGCGCGGTCGTCGGCATCAACTCCTTCACGCTCGACGGCGACAAGACCGCCATCGCCGAGGCGAAGGACATTCTGGCGAAAAAGGGCGTGACCTACTCCAACCTCTGGTTCGCCTCCGACAGCGAGGCCGGTAAGTTCACCGCCGGTCTGTACTCGTTCCCGACCACGTACGTCGTCGACAAGAACGGCAACATCGTCGGCCAGCCGATCGTCGGCGCGATCACCGCACCCGATCAGGCAAAGAAGCTCAACGAGCTCATCGATCAGGCGCTCGCAAGCAGCAAATAACGGCCCGAGACAGCATCCGCCTCGACGCGCCCTTCTGACGGAAGGTGCGTCGGGGCGGATATTTGCTGTCTGTCAGAGCCTAACGTCCTCAAGCCGATGCAGCTGCTCGAGCGCAACGCTGCCGCCGCTGATGACAAAGCAGACCTTGTCTGTCCTGCGCAGCGGCAGCTGCCCGCACAGCGCAGCGCCCATGCCGATGGCGGACGACGGCTCGCACAGCAGCTTGCCATCCAGGAGCAGCAGCTTCATGCCGCGGAGGATATCATCATCCGCCACGGGCGCAAAGCCGTCGGTGTTCGCCGCCACATACGGGAAGCACACATCTCCCGGCATCTGCGCGACGAGCGCGTCTGCGACCGAGCGCTTTTGCTCCACCCGCACCGGATGCCCAGCGCGCAGGCTCTCCGTATAGCGCGGGAGCGCAGCCGGCTCCGCGCCGAACACGCGCACGCGCGGCGCGAGTGCCTTGACGGCCGTAGACACGCCGCCGATGAGCCCGCCGCCGCTGACCGGAACGACGACCGCGTCCATCTCCGGGCACTGCTCCAAAATCTCGAGCCCGACAGTCCCCTGCCCCGCCATGACCAGCTCGTCATTGAACGGCGGCACCATGGCCGCGCCCCGCTCGGCGCAGAGGCGCGCCGCAACGTCGAACCGCTCGGACGCATCGCACAGCACGAGCTCCGCGCCCAGTGCGCGGATGCCCGCCTGCTTGACGGGCGGGGCCGTGCGCGGCATGACAATGCACGCGTGCGTGCCGAAGCGCTGCGCGGCATAGGCCACCGCGCGGCCGTGGTTGCCGGACGAGGCCGCGACAAAGCCGCGCGCACGCTCGGCGTCCGTCAGGGCGAGGATCCTGTTCATCGCACCGCGCAGCTTGAATGCGCCCGTGCGCTGCATGCACTCGGCCTTGACATACACCTCGCAGCCGAGGGCATCGTCAAGCGCCGGCAGGCGCAGCAGCGGCGTCTGGACAATATAAGGGGCAATGCGCGCGTGCGCCGCCCGAATGGTCTCCAATGTCATAGTCATGGGAACGCTCCTTTCTCAGCAGTCCCATTGTAACGCAGCGGTCGCGCGTTGTAAAACCAAATCTGCGCGGCCGCCGCGCTTGACAATCCGGGCCGCGGAGGGCATAATCAAAGACAGTCTTTTAAAATCTTAATTTTTCTGATCCGGGAGAAACCGCACGTGAAACGAGCCGACAAAAACAAACGCATCCGAGACCTGTGCAACGCGGTCATGCTCTGCTGCGCCGCGCTGGCGCTGCTGGCCGGTCTCGCGCACACGCTGCTGCGGCCGAAAGACGTGAACCTCTACGAAAACCGCCCGGCCAACACCGCCGCGCCGCTGACCGTGTCCGGCTGGCTGGACGGGTCGTTTCAGGACGCGATGGAGGCTGCGCTCAGTGACCAGATCCCGCTGGCGCAGACGATGAAAAAAGCCTACAACGACGCGCAAAACGACATCCGGTACCATGCGATGCTGCGCCTGTCGCAGGCACATCCCGACGCGCCGGTGTGGTACGATCCTTTCTATGTCTACGGCGGAAAATATCTGGCCTATCCCTACTACGCCCCGGACGTGGTGGACGCAGCGCTGGAAGCGCGCAGCGAAAACATCAACCGCATCATCGCCGCGCACCCGGATGTGTCGTTTTACATCTACATGATCGAGACGGACACGGACAACTACTACCCGACCGGGGAGAACAATGGCGCGTTCGAATACCTCAGCAGCCGGGTGGACCTGCCGGCGGCGCAGATGGGCAAATTCGCCGTGGACGATCTGACGGCGTATGAGCGAGATTTTTACCGGACCGACCACCACTGGAACAACATCGGCTCCTACCGCGGCTACCGCGAGGCAGCCGCCCTGCTCGGCTGCACCGACCTACTCGAGCCGCTGGAGACGGTGCGTGTGGACAATCACTTCTCTGGCTCAAAAGCGCTGCTCACCGGCGCGCAGGAGCAGTTTTTTGAGCCGATGGATCTCTACCGCTTTGCCTTCCCGAACATGTCCGTAACGATTGCCGGGGAACCGGCGGACGATTACGGCCGGCAGGACGCTGCGCTCAGCGGCCAGATCGCCGGTGCCAGCTACAGCGGCATCTACGGCAACGACGACGGCGAGATCATCCTCGACACCGGCACGGCCGGGCGCGGGAATCTGCTGATGATTGGCGAATCGTACGATAACGCCATCCTCAAGCTCATAGCCGCGCACTTTGACCGGGTCTACAGCGTCGATCTGCGCAGCTATGAACAGGATATGGGCAAGCCTTTCCGCATGGCGGAGTATCTGCGCGAGCACGACATCACCAAGGTGCTCTGGATCGGCAGCTTGATGTTTTACACATCGGATGTCTTTACGTTGGAGGACTGAGCGATGGTATTCAGCAGCCAGACATTTCTGTTTTTCTTCCTGCCGCTGGCGGGGCTGTGCGTGCTCATCCGTTCGAAGCCCGTGCAGAACGCCCTGCTGCTCATCGCATCGCTGATCTTCTATGCCTGGGGCGAGCCGAAGATGGTCGTGCTCATGGTGCTCGTAACGCTCATCGCCTACGGCAGCGGCTTTGCCATTGTGCATTTCAAGGCGCGTCCGCGCGCGAAAAAGGCCGTACTGATCGCATCGGTCGTTGTCATTCTCGGCAACCTCGTCGTGTTCAAATATCTCAACTTCCTGTGCCGGACGTTCTCGTTTCTCGGCCTGTCGGACCCCGGCATTGCGCTGCCGATCGGCATCAGCTTTTACACGTTTCAAATTCTTTCGTACGTCATCGACCTCTACCGCGGCAAGATCGCCCTGCAGCGCAACTTTTTCTACCTGCTAATGTACGTCAGCTTCTTCCCGCAGCTCATCGCCGGCCCCATCGTGCGCTATGAGACCGTCGAGCAGGAGATTCGCTCTCGCAGCGTGACCATGGACGATCTCGCGCAGGGCTTTCGCCGCTTTGTTGTGGGTCTGTCCAAAAAGCTGCTGCTGGCCAATCAGGTCGCGCAGGTGGCCGCCATCGTCTACGGCGGCGACCCCGCAAACTACGGCTCGCTCATGTACTGGCTGGCCGCCATCGCCTACACGCTGCAGATCTATTTCGACTTCTCCGGCTACAGCGACATGGCCATCGGCCTCGGCCGGATGTTCGGCTTCCGCTTTCTCGAAAACTTCAACTACCCGTATGTCTCTCTGTCGGTCACGGAGTTCTGGCGGCGATGGCACATATCGCTGTCCACCTGGTTTCGCGACTACGTGTATATTCCGCTCGGCGGCAACCGCGTTTCCCGGGGAAAATGGGTGCGCAACATTCTTGTCGTCTGGGGGCTGACCGGCCTGTGGCACGGTGCAGACTGGAACTTCCTGCTCTGGGGCCTGTACTACGGCGTGCTGCTGCTGCTGGAAAAGCTCTGGCTGGGCAAGTATCTCGAGCGCCTGCCGAAGGCGCTGCGCTGGCTGCTGTGCATGATCATTGTGTGCATCGGCTGGGTGATGTTCGATCTCACGGACTTCGCGCAGATGCGCGCCGCGCTCGCGCGGATGTTCCGCTTCACGCACGTGGCGCTGTCGCAGTCGCTCGCGGCGGATGTGAGCATCGTGCCGCCGCTGCTGTGGATGATTCCGGCATTGGTGTTCGCCACGCCCGTCTGCCGGCGCGTGCACCACGGCGAGAGCTATGGCGCCGAGATCGTGCGCAACGTCGTATGCCTGGCGCTGCTGGCCGTGTGCATCGTCTTTTCCGTGAGCGCAACGTTCAATCCGTTCATCTATTTCCGCTTCTGAGGAGGTTTTGCTATGTATGATCTTGACCGCTTTCTCACCGCGCAGAGCCGGGACTACACCACCGCCCTGCGCGAGATCCGCAGCGGCCGCAAGCGCAGCCACTGGATCTGGTACATTTTCCCGCAGGTCGCGGGTCTGGGCATGAGCAGCACGTCGCAGTACTACGCCATCTCCGGGCTCGACGAGGCGCGGGCCTACCTGCGCGAGCCGACGCTGCGCGCGCACCTGCTGGAGATCAGCAACGCCCTGCTGGCGCTCGAGGAGAGCGACCCATCTGCCGTGTTCGGCTTTCCGGACGATCTGAAGCTGCGCTCGAGCATGACGCTCTTCGCGGCCGCCGCGCCGGACGAGCCTGCGTTTGCCGCCGTGCTCGACAAGTTCTTCGGCGGGCAGCCCGACACGCGCACGCTGCAGATCCTCGGCCTGTAAGGAGGCACGCCATGGACAACCTGACTGAAACGAAACTCACATCCGAGAAAATCTACAGCGGCTGCATTCTGGACTTCTACCGCGACACCGTGCGTCTGCCCAACGGCGGCACTGCGCCGCGCGAGCTGTCGCGCCACGTGGGCGCGGTATGCATCGTGCCGCTGCTGGACGACGGCCGCGTGATCGTTGAGCGGCAGTTTCGCTACCCGGTAAACGAAGTCATCACGGAGATCCCCGCCGGCAAGCGCGACAGCCGCGACGAGGCACCCGAGGCCGCCGCGCGCCGCGAGCTGCGCGAGGAAACCGGCATTACGGCGCGCGAGCTGATCCCGCTCGGCCCGTTCTACCCCGCCGCTGCCTACTCGGACGAGGTCATCTGGATGTACCTCGCCCGAGGCCTGACCTTTGGCGAGCAGCAGCTCGACGACGACGAATTTCTCAATCTTCAGGCCGTGCCGCTCGAGGAGCTTGCGCGCGACGTACTGGCCGGGCGCATCCCGGACGCAAAAACGCAGGCGGCAATTCTGCGCGTGTACTGCATGGAGCACGGCTACGAGCCCAAATAAAAAAACAAAACAGCGGCACACGGCGGTCTGACGACCGCCGTGTGCCGCTATCGCATTGTGCCGCGCTCAGTGCCGATGAAACAGGCCCTTTTTCTCATACGGGGCGCAGGTGTAACCCGTTAGCTCGTAACCCGTCTTGGCAATGACCGGCCGCAGGTCTGTCTCCGGGATCTCCGTCTCGGAAAGAATGACCGTCTGGCCCTTGCTGTGCGAAGATGTGACCTTCTTGACCGAAAAGGCATTGCGCACCGCATCGTTGATGTGGCTCTCGCACATACCGCACATCATGCCGTCTATGTTCAGCGTGATCTGATACATGGAATTACCTCCTTGAAAGCCGATTGGTTAGATATGTTTAATCCCAAGCGCATGATAGCACCGCCCCGCCCGGGTGTCAAGCCCTGCGGGGCAGAAAAAAAGCGGACTTCCGCAGCCGGAAGTCCGCTCTGTTTTTTATCTGCCGGGTCACGCATTCGGGAACACGACACGGATGGTCGTGCCCGTGCCGGGCGTGCTCTCGAGCTCGATGCGGCCATGGTGATACTGCACGGCGTGCTTCACGATCGACAAGCCCAGACCCGTGCCGCCGGACGCCTTGGAGTGGCTCTTATCCACGCGGTAGAAGCGCTCGAACACGCGTCCCTGGTGCTCCGGCGCGATGCCGATGCCGGTATCGGCGACGGTGATGCTGCTGCCGTCCGTGCCGGACGCGACCGCAATATCCACGCGCCCTCCGTCAACGTTGTACTTGATGGCGTTGTCGCAGAGATTGTAAACGATCTCATAAATCAGGCGGCGCACACCGGGCATGACAACCGGCCGGCCCGTGACGCTGAGCGTGACATCCCGTGCGGCGGCAGCGTCGTGCAGGTTCTCCGCCGCTTCCTGCGACACGGCGAGCAGATCGACCGGTTCCGTCGGCATAGCGTCGCCCTCATCGAGCTGGGACAGGCGGATGATGTCGTCGATGAGCGTGACGAGACGCGCGGCCTCGGCGTGGATGTGGCCGACGAAGCGCGGCAGGTCATCGGGGCGGACCATGCCGTTTTCGATCAGCTCGGCGCTGCCGATGATGCCCTGCAGCGGCGTTTTGAGCTCGTGCGAGACATTCGCCGTGAACTCCCGGCGGTTTTGCTCGGCGAATTCCTGCTCCGTGTTGTCGAAGGCCAGAATGACCGTACCGAGCAGCTTCCCGTCGGACGTGATGCGGCTGATGTCGAACTGATACACGCGGCCCGCGCGCTCGGCGCGCACCTCACTGTGGCCATCCGTGACGGCAGCCTGAATAGCGGCGCTGATCTCATGGCTGCGCTCGATGGTGAGAAAGTCTTTGCCCATGCACTGCGCGTCCGCGTCGAAGAGCGACTGCGCCGCGGCGTTGATGCTCAGGATGCTGCCGTGCTCGTCGAGCAGGACGAGGCCCTCGCGCATGCTGCCGGTGATCTGCGTGAACTCATCGGTCTTTTCGCGCAATTCGCGCAGCTGCGTCTGGATCTCGACGTGCTGGCGGTGGATGCGCTTGAGCAGCGGGGAGAGCTCCTCATAGGCATCGTTGTCGAGCGGGTGCTCAAGGTCGAGGCTGTTGAGCGGGTCAACGATGCGCCGCGACAGCCGCCTGGCCAGCAGGCCCGAGAGAATGAGCGCCACGATGAGCACGATCAGCAGCGGCTGGATCATGCCAACGGCGATCATGCCGACCGTCGCGCGGCTGATGGAGATGCGCAGCACCGTACCGTCGTCCAGGCGCTGGGCGTAGTACATGGTCTTTTCCATGAGCGTCGAGGAATAGCGCGTGCTCTCGCCGGTGCCGGTAGTCAGCGCCTGGCTGACCTCGGCGCGCGAGGCGTGGTTCTCAAGGCTTTCGGCGTCGGTCCTGGTATCGTACAGGACGCTGCCGTCAGCCGCGATCCACGTCAGGCGGCAGCGGTCGGCCGTCAGCCGGGACAGATAGTCCGTGCCGCCGTCCTCGACGGCTGCCGAGGCGAGGCTCAGCTCGTCGCGCAGCTGGTTTTCCTCCACGCCGCCGAAATAGTCGTACAGGAAGCCCATGATGATCAACAGGCTCGCCAGCAGCACACACCCGGCCACGAGCAGGATCGATTGAAAAATCTTTTTGGTCATGTCGTTGCCTCCATGCGGTAGCCAACATTGCGCACCGTTTCGATCCGCCGTCCATAGGGACCGAGCTTCTGCCGGAGCGTCCGAATGTGCATATCGACCGTGCGGGTCTCGCCGCAGTAGTCCATGCCCCAGATCTCCTGAAAGAGCTGGTCGCGCGTGAACGCCATGCCCGGATGGGACAGAAACAGGCGCAGAAGTTCAAATTCTTTATACGTAAGCGCGACGCGCGCGCCGTCGACCGTGACTGTGTGTGCATTCAGATCCACGACGAGCCCGCCGCTGCGCAGCAGATGCGCAGCCTTTTCCGGCTGGCAGCGGCGCAGCACCGCCTTGACGCAGGACACAAGCTCCATCACGCCGAACGGCTTGACAAGGTAGTAGTCCGCACCGAGATCGAGGCCGCGGATCCTGTCATACTCCGCGCCCTTGGCCGTAGCCATGACGACCGGGATGGTGCGCAGCTCCGCCGACGCCTTCATGCGCTGCAGCAGCTCGATGCCGTCCACGCCGGGCAGCATCACGTCGAGCACGACCAGATCGGGTTTCTCCGTCTGAAGCGCCGCCCAGAACGAGACACCGTCGGCAAAGCCGCGGGCGTCAAACCCCGTGGACGAGAGCGTATAGACCTCAATGTCGCGGATGCTGGCGTCGTCCTCCACACACCAGATCATGGCTTACCCCTCCTTGTGCACCCCGGTGACCGAGAAGATCACCCACTCGGCGATGTTCGTCGCGTGGTCGCCAATGCGCTCGAAGTATTTGGCGATCATGAGCAGGTCGAGCGCGTACTCCCCGTCGTCGGGGTGGGCGGCGATCTTGTCGATCAGCCGGCGCTTGACCTCATCGAAGGCGTTGTCCACGACATCGTCCTCGGCGATGACCGTCTCTGCCAGCATTGTATCACGCTGAACGTAAGCGTCAACACTTTCTGTGACCATATGGATGGTCGAGCGGGCCATTTCGCGCAGCAGATCGTCATTTTCCGCCGAACGGCCGGCGAGAAACTGGATGATCTCCGCAATGTCCTCGGCCTGGTCGCCGATGCGCTCCATGTCCGTGATCATCTTCAGCGCGGCCGAGATCTGGCGCAGATCGCGCGCGACGGGCTGCTGCTGGAGCAGGAGCTTGAGGCACAGCGACTCGATGTTGCGCTCTTTCTGGTCGATCTCGGCATCGAGCGGCGCGACCTTCTTTGCCAGCTCCGGATCTGCCTCCGTGAGGGCCTTGGACGCGAGTGCGATGACCTCCTCGCACAGTGCGCCCATCTCGATCATCTCCTTGTTCAGGAGCGCGAGCTGTTCATCAAACCGGCTTCTCATTAGCCAAACCTCCCTGTGATGTAATCCTCCGTGCGCTTATCCTGCGGCTGCGAGAACAGCTGCTGCGTGTCATCGCACTCGACGAGCTCGCCGAGCAGGAAAAACGCCGTGCGGTCGGAGATACGCACCGCCTGCTGCATGTTGTGCGTGACGATGACGATCGTGTACTGCTCCTTGAGCTGCATGGCCAGCTCCTCGATCTTCGACGTGGAGATGGGGTCGAGCGCGCTCGTGGGCTCATCCATGAGCAGCACCTCCGGCTCGACCGCGAGCGCGCGGGCGATGCACAGGCGCTGCTGCTGGCCGCCGGAGAGGCCGAGGGCATTTTTCTTCAGGCGGTCCTTCACCTCGTCCCAGATGGCCGCGCCGCGCAGGGATTTTTCGACGATCTCGTCGAGCTTCGCGCGGTTTTTGATACCGTGCGTGCGCGGGCCGTAGGCAATGTTGTCGTAGATGCTCATCGGAAACGGGTTCGGCTTCTGAAAGACCATGCCGATCTCGCGCCGCAGCTCGTTGACGTCCGTGCCGGGGGCGAAAATATCCTGGTCGCGGTAGCGCACGTCGCCCGTGAGCTTCACGCCCGGAATGAGGTCGTTCATGCGGTTGAGCGTTTTGAGAAACGTGGATTTGCCGCAGCCGGACGGCCCGATGAGCGCGGTAATGCTCTTTTCGGGGATGTTCATGCTGATATCGTGCAGTGCCTGATGGTCCCCGTACCAGAGATTCAGGCCCTGGACTGTCATAATGTCACTCATAGACTTCTTTTCCTCCTGAAGTATCGCTCAACGAGCGTGGCCGCGCCGTTGATGAGCAGTGTAAGGATCATCAAAATGGCGGCGATGGCAAAGGCCACATCGAACTGGCCCTGCTCCTTGGCGTAAACGTAAAGCGCGACGGTGAGCGTGGCGCCCGCGCTGCTCAGCCCCTCAAAGAAGCCGTTGAGCGCGTGGGCAAAGCCCGCTGTGAACAACAGCGCGGCCGACTCGCCGAGGATACGGCCGACGGACAGGATGCAGCCGGTGATGACGCCGTCCACACAGCCGGGCAGCACCACGGTGCGGATGACGCGCCACTTGCCCGCGCCGAGACCAAAGGCACCCTCGCGGTAGCTCTGCGGCACGGTCTTTAAGCTCTCCTGCGTGGTGCGCATGATGGTCGGCAAGTTCATGATGACGAGCGTGAGCGCGCCGGCCAGCAACGAGGTTTTCATGTTCAAAAACTGGCAGAAAAACAGCATACCCACCAGACCGTAAATGATCGACGGGATGCCGGAAAGCGTCTCGGCCGCATACTCGATGGCGCCGATGAGCCGGCGGTTCGTGGCGTACTCGGTCAGGTAGATGGCCGCGCCCACGCCGAGCGGCAGGACGATGAGCAGCGTCGCGATGACGATATAGAGCGTATTGAGAATGTCCGGCAGGATGCCGATGCGGTCGGAGAGGTAGCTCGGTGCGGTGGACAGCAGCGTCCACGACACGTTCGGCAGGCCCTTGATGAGCACATAAGCAATCAGAAACAGCACGAGCGCCGCCGTGATGACAGCCGCCGCGCCCATGAGGATGCGCATGGTGAGGATATAGGCCCTGCGGCCGCCGGAAATGGCTTTCTTTTTCATTTGTCCCCCTCCTTATTGCGCTTGAGGAAGAAATTGAGCGTGGCGTTGATGAGCATGATGAACAAAAACAGCACCAGCGCGATGGAAAACAGCGCCTGCCGCTGCAGGCCGCCGGAGTAGGACATTTCGCTCGCGACGGCGGTCGTCAGAAAGCGCACGCTCTGAAACAGGCTCGGCATATTCGGCACGTTGCCGGACACCATCATGACGGCCATGGCCTCGCCGATGGCGCGGCCGACGCCGAGCACGACGGCGGCGGCGATGCCGCTCTTCGCCGCCGGGACGGAGACCTTGAAGTACGTCTCGATCGGCGTCGCGCCGAGTGCGAGCGACGCGTCCTCATACTCGGGCGGCACGGCCTCGAGCGCGGTGACGGATACCTTGATGATCGACGGCAGGATCATGATCGCCAGCACGATAATGGCGGCGAGCAGGCTCGCGCCGTCCGCCAGGTGGAACACCTTGCGGATGCCCGGTACGAGCACGAGCATACCCACAAGGCCGTAGACGACCGACGGGATGCCGGCCAGCAGGCTCACGGCTGATTCGAGCACGGTCTTGAGCCGCGGCGGAGCGACCTTCGCCAGATACACGGCTGTCAGGAACCCCAGCGGCACGCCGAGCACGATGGCCCCGGCCGTACCGTATACACTTGTCAGAATGAACGGCAGAATGCCGTACGACGGCTCTGCCGCCGTGGATGCCCACGTCTTGCCGAATAGGAACGGGATGAGCCCGATCTCCCGGATGGCGGGGATACCGGAGACGATGAGGTACACGCTGATGAGCAGCACACACCCGACGGTGATGAGGCCAAGGAGCAAAAACACGCCATGCACGACCGTCTCCAGAACTTGAGATTTCTTTTTCATATCCAGCACCTCTGTATATGCGAAAGGCGGCTGAAGCTCAGCCGCCTGTACGCTTGTCTTTGGCTCAGGCCACCGGGACTGCGCCCGCCGCGGAGATGATGGACGCGGCGTCCGCAGAGGTCGCGAAGTTGAAGAACTTCTGCGCGGTCTCGCTCAGGGCAACGCCTTCCTTCGTCACGAGGACGAACGGACGCTGCACGAGGTAGGTACCGTCCTTGACGGTGGCTTCCGTCGGGGCCACCCCGTTGACGGTCAGGGCCTTGACGCTGTCCTTGATGGAAGCCAGAGAGGCATAGCCGATCGCGTTCGGGTTCTGGGACACGGTGGTGATGACATCGCCCGTGGAGGTCAGCTCCTGGCGGTACTGGCAGGCGTCCTTGGTCTCGGTGATGGACTCGAAGCCGTCGCGCGTGCCGCTGCCGGCCTCGCGGCCGATGAGGACGATCTCGGCGTCGTCGCCGCCGACATCCTTCCAGTTGGTGATCTCACCCGTGTAGATCTCGGTGGTCGCCGCCAGGCTCAGAACCTCGACCGGATTCTGGGGGTTGACGATGATGGCGATGCCGTCGAGCGCAACGATGGTCTCCTTCAGGCCAGAGGCCTTCTCGTCGTCCTTGAGCGCGCGGCTCGACAGGCCGATGTCGCAGCGGCCTTCGGAGACGGCCTGGATGCCGGAGCCGGAGCCAGTCGGGTTATAGGTGAAGGTCGTGCCCGAGTTTGCCTCCATGAAGGATTCGCCCAGAGCGCCGATGACTTTTTCCATCGAGGTGGAACCGTCGGTCGAGACTGTGCCGCCGGTGGTCGTGCCGTTGTCATTCGCCTTCTGACCGCAGCCCGCAAACAGCGAGAGCGCCATGACGGCAGCACACAAAACAGTGATGATCTTTTTCAAGAGGAAGTGCTCCTTTCGAACTTCAATTTTGATTCTGGTTTTTTGTTCCCTACGCTTCACAGAATACGCAGGGGATGTAAAAACGAAAAGAGCGCTTATGTAAAATGCGTGTAAAATTGTAAAATACCGCAGCGATGCGTAATTTTCTCTTTGTTTATGAACAATTCTCGGCATATTTGTATATAAACGGGCGAATCCGGAACATCCGTCAGCAAAAAATTGTGAAGAAAACTGTGCAACTTTTCATCCCCCCAGGGTGCTTACGCGGCTGCTGCCCGTCCGGTATACTGGTGGCAGCGCTCCGGAAACGGGGCAAACAACAGAAAATGAGGATGGAATGTATGAAAAAACGCAACATCATCTGCCTGCTGCTGGCAGTCCTTATGCTGCTCGCCTGCACGGCCTGCGGCGGGAAAACGGATACCGGTGACACCGCCGGCACCCGCACGATCACGGACGGCAAGAACCGCAGCGTGGAAATCCCCGAACAGGTGGAGCGCATCGTGTGCGTCGGTGTCGGCGCGCTGCGCTACAGCTGCTATGTCGGCGCGGCCGACCGCGTGGTCGGCGTGGAGGACTATGAGACCAAGGCCGGCATGAGCCGCCTGTATAACTACGTGAACTTCGACAAATTCAAGGACCTGCCCGTCACCGGCACGAACGGCGAGCCGTATGTGGAGCAGAACATCGATGTCGCGCCGCAAGTCATCGTCATGAGCGCCTATGCCTCATGCGACGCAGATGAGCTGTCCGGCAAGACCGGCATCCCGGTCTTTGTCGTGCCCGGCAGCGACACCACGCTCGACGATGCGGCCTATGAGACCATCCGTCTGCTCGGCGAGCTCTACGGGCTGGAAACGCGCGCGCAGGAGCTGACCAAGTACCTCAAGGGCATCCAGACCGACCTCGACACGCGCACGGCCAAGATTGCAGACGATCAGAAGCCGTCCGTCTATGTCGGTGGCGTGTCCTTCAAGGGGCAGCACGGCTTTGAGGGCACGGAGGCAGGCTACGGCCCGTTTGCGCTCATCCACGCCAAAAACCTCGCCGACACGACCGGGCAGACCGGCGCGTTCAACATCGACACTGAGCAGGTGCTCGCCTGGGACCCGGATGTGATCTTCCTGGACTTCAATGGTATGCCCCTGATCAACGAAGATTATCAGGCCAACCCGGCTTTTTATAAGAGCCTCACCGCCGTGCGCAGCGGCAAGGTCTACTCGCAGATCTCGTTCCGCTCCTCGGCCTCCAATCTGGAGACGGCGCTGGCCGACGCCTATTACGCCGCCTGCGTGCTGTATCCGGAGCAGTTTTCCGACATTGACCCCGAGGCCAAGGCCGGCGAGATCTTCACGGAGCTGCTCGGCTCCAATCCCTATCCCAATCTGAAGGAGGCCGGGTATGCGTTCCGTGCCATCACGCTCGGCGAATAAGCCGCACGATTCCGATTACAGCCGCAACCGCGCCAGAAGCATCCGCTTTCTGATCCTGCTGGCTGTGATTCTGGCGCTCGCGTTCTTCTTGTCGCTGCGCGCCGGCTCTTACAACACACCGGCCGCCGAGCTCATCCGGGGTATTTTCGGCCGGGCATCGGACGCGAAGATCAACCTCGTCATCCGCAACAACCGCCTGCCGCGCATCTGCACTGCCATGGTCGCCGGCGCGGGGCTGGGGCTGGCCGGGTGCATCCTGCAGGCCGTGCTGCGCAATCCGCTGGCCTCGGCCTCCACGCTCGGCGTATCGCAGGGCGCAACATTCGGCGCAGCCGTCGCCATCATCGGCCTCGGCCTGAGTCAGGCCGGCAGCTGGGCCATCCCGCTGTGCTCCTTTCTCGGCTCGCTGCTCGTCGCGGCCGTCATTCTGGGGCTGAGCCAGTTCAAGCAGATCTCCTCGGAGGGCATCGTGCTCGCCGGCGTCGCCATCAGCTCCATGCTGACCGGTGCAACCACGCTGCTGCAGTACTTTGCCGACGAGGTCGCGCTCTCGTCGCTCGTGTTCTGGACGTTTGGCGACCTCGGCAGTACGGACTGGCAGTCTCTGCGCGGCATGGCGCTGGCCGTGCTGCTGCTGATCGGTTACTGTTATCTGCACCGCTGGGACTACAACGCTCTGCTCTCCGGCGAGGAGACGGCGATGAGTCTCGGCATTCACGTCCGGCGGCTGACGCTGACGAACGTCGTGCTCACGTGCTTTGTCTGCTCGGTGATCGTGTCGCACGTCGGCCTTATCAACTTCATCGGCCTCGTCGCGCCGCACATCGTGCGCATGGTCGTCGGCAACAACTATATCTATCTCATCCCCGGCTCCGTACTCGCCGGCGCAGCGCTGCTGCTGCTGAGCGATCTGGCCGCGCGCGTGGTCATCATGCCCGTCATTCTGCCGATCGGCGCGCTGACAGCGTTTCTTGGCGGCCCGCTGTTTTTGTACCTGCTGTTCAAGGGGAGGGGCCGGACATGATTTGTGTGGACCATCTCTGCTATCACTACAAAGGCGGGCGGCCAATCCTCCGCGACGTGAGCTTCGAACTGGAGGACGGGCGCTTTCTGGCCGTGCTCGGCAACAACGGCGTCGGTAAGAGCACACTGCTCAAGTGCATGAACCGCATTCTCACGGCCGACAGCGGGCACTGCCGGATTGACGGTGAGGATCTGCTCACACTCTCCCACCGGGAGATCGCAAAGCGCGTGGCCTTCGTCGCGCAGCACGTGCCCGACACACAGATGACCGTGCACGACATGGTCATGCTCGGGCGGCGTCCCTACATGACCTGGGGCGTGACGGAGCACGACCACCATGTCGTGCACGAGGCCATGCGCTATCTGAATCTGGAGGATATGCGCGGCCGGTTCCTCAACCGGCTCTCCGGCGGCGAGCGGCAGAAGGTCATGCTCGCCCGTGCGCTGGCGCAGGAACCGACGCTCCTGCTGCTGGACGAACCGACCAGCAATCTCGACATCCGCAATCAATATCAGGTGCTGCAGATCACGCGCGACCTGTGCTGCGAGCAGGGCCTCACGGCAATGATCGTCATCCACGACCTGAACCTCGCGCTGCGGTTCTGTGACCGCTTTCTGCTGCTGCGCGAAGGAGCAGTGTACCGCTATGGCGGCGCGGAGATCTTTGATGCCGACGCCCTGCGGGACGTCTACGGCGTGACGGGCAGCATCGTGGACGTGCAGGGGCAAAAGCTCGTGCTCATCGACGACGAAGAAAAGGAGACAAGATCATGACCAACTGGGAGACCTGCGTACAATTTCACGGCCACGCCTGCGGCGGGCTGACGATCGGTTACAAGGCCGCGTGCTACGCCGCCGAGCTGCTGGAGCTGAGCTTTTCCGGTGACGAGCAGGTCGTGTGCATCGCGGAAAACGATGCCTGCGGCGTGGACGCCATTCAGGCGCTGCTCGGCTGCAGCATCGGCAAGGGCAACCTGCTGTTTCACATGCGCGGCAAGCAGGCATTTTCGTTTTATAACCGCGCCACGGGCAAGTCCGTGCGTCTGGTGCTCCGGCCGCGGCCGGAGGGGATGACGCGCGAGGAATCCTTCGCCTACTATCAGGCGCAGGAGCCGGCTGACCTGTTCGATGTCAAGCCCGCGACCATCGCGCTGCCGGAGAAGGCGAAGCTCTTCGACTCGTACCGCTGTGCGTGCTGCGGTGAGGTGACGGGCGCCAACTGGATCCGTCTCGTCGGCGGGCAGAAGCTGTGCCTCGACTGCGCCGGAAGCTACGACCGCTTCGACGTATAAGGGCAAAAAGTTCCAGCTTCCATTTTAGATTCTTTTCCCCCGGCCTCAAAAAGTTTCCCCTTTCATTTCACCCCCTTCTATCCCCCAAAAAATCCCCGACTTCCGAACCGGAAGCCGGGGATTCGCATATTCATATGTTCCGGTCCCGCAAAAGCGCGAGCTGATAAAACGCAACGGCGCTCGCCGCGGCCACATTGAGCGAATCGACCCCATGCGTCATAGGAATGCGCACCGTGTAATCGCACGCAGCGATCGTGTCTGCTGCCAGCCCATCCCCCTCCGTGCCAAGCACGATGGCGAGACGCGGCACGGCGCGCAGGCGCTTATCGTCGATGCGCAGCGAATCGTCCCGCAGCGCCATGGCCGCCGTTTGGAAGCCGAGACCATGCAGCGTTTCCTGCCAGTCGGTGTCTGCGGACAGGTACGTCCACGGCACCTGAAAGACCGTCCCCATGCTCACGCGCACGGCGCGGCGGTAGAGCGGGTCGCTGCCCGCCGACGTGAGCAGCACGGCGTCCACGCCGAGCGCCGCCGCCGAGCGGAAGATGGCGCCGATGTTCGTCGGGTTCATCACGTTTTCCAGCACGGCCACGCGCGCAGCGTTCGCGCACAGGGCGGCAACATCCGGCAGCGCCGGGCGGCGCATGGCGCAGAGCATGCCGCGCGTGAGATGAAAGCCCGTCAGCTGCGTGAGCACATCGAGCCCGGCGGCATAGACCGGGATATCGTCCGGACAGCGCGCCAGGATCTCGCGCGCCTTGCCGTCCACATGGCGGCGCTCCATCAAAAACGACACCGGCACGCACCCCGCGTCAAGCGCGCGGCCGATCACAAGCGGGCTCTCGGCGATGAAGAGGGCGTTTGCCGGGTCGGCGCGGTTGACGAGCTGGTTTTCCGTCAGGCGGGCGTACACGTCCAGCTCCGGCGCGGAAAAGTCCGAAATATCAAAAATCTTTGCCATAGCTGCATCTCTCTTTTCCATAGGGTCAGCCCGATTATAACCGATTTTGCGTGCGGACGCCACAGCTTTTTTCCCACCGGTGTATGCCCCGCCGCGCCGGTGGGCATACTGGCTCTGAGGTGATATTTATGCAGTTGACCCCAAAAGAGGCCAGTTTACTCAAAGATCTCAAAGGGCAGGAGCAGCTGTGCGTGGACAAGTACAACCGCCACGCCGCCAGCGCCAATGACCCGCAGCTGAAAAACCTGTTCGAGCAGATCGCGCAGGTCGAGCAGCAGCATCTCGACGCGATCACGCAGATGGAGGGCGGCACCGTCGCCGCCCCGGCAGACTCCGCGACCGTGCCGACGACGTTCACGGCGACCTACAACAACACCGAGACCCCGCAGAAGCAAAACGACTGCTACCTGTGCACGGACGTGCTCGCGATGGAAAAGCACGCCTCGCACCTGTATGACACATGCGTGTTCGAGTTTGGCGATGCCAACGCCCGCAGCGTGCTCAACGACATTCAAAAGCAGGAGCAGCACCATGGCAAGGTCATCTATGACTATATGAACACCAATGCCATGTACGCCTGACACCATCCACGCAAAAACGGCGCCCCCGAGCCTTCGGGGGCGCCGCTTTCTGTTTGCGGGGTCACTTAGAGAGCCCGTAGCTCTCAGCCAGCTTCCGGAACGCCGGGAGCGAGCGCTCGAGCTGGCTGCGCGCCACGCAGTAGGCCAGGCGCGCATAGCCGGGG
>ENA-UEQN01000719-UEQN01000719.1-human-gut-metagenome-genome-assembly--contig:-NODE-719-length-29441-cov-6.739920_pt1 | contig 29441 bp, 25 predicted proteins | sample MGYA00242940_ERZ507944 | MGnify/ENA primary metagenome ERZ507944 (study PRJEB26167, sample SAMN06115449) | human gut metagenome | host: Homo sapiens | place: China:Fujian | collected 2015-08-20... | reverse complement strand
CTCCGGAAAGATAAAACGAAGAAATTGATCGTAACTCATCTCTTTTATTTTTTTACTGCCACTAAGATACGATTTTTTCCCCTCAGGATTTCGGGATGATCCTTTACATGAGGCATGTAAACTGAGATGTAAACCATGAGTACAACAATTAGTGTCGTATGTTACAAGTCTAAAGTATTGAAAAACAATGAATCACCTTTGATGATTCGTGTTTGTAAGGATCGAAAACTCATCGGCCGGGGAGCGGCCAGTACTAAGGGATGAGATCCCCGTTCCGATGAGTGTAAAATTATAATAATTTAAATCGGTTTCCAAACTTTGTAGCCAATTGTTGCGAAGTTGTAGCCCAATTGGCCAGTGGTATGGTTTATTTCTTCCGTGTATTATGATATGTAAGATAAACCAGTTTTTCAAGGGTTGTGTCCGATGGGAACATGACCTTGTTCTCGTTACCTTGCGGATTTGGCGATGATACCCGTTAAGAGTTTAATCTTTCCACTGTCTTGACCCCTTTCACCGCGTTGATTTTTTTAGTCAACATATTTAGCGCCGTTGTGTCGCGGACCATCACTGTAAAGTTCCCCTGGAAGATCCCGTCTACCGAATCGATGTTCAGAGAGCGGAGCGTGACACCTGCTTCTTTGCTGATGACGGAAGTGATGTTGGTGACAATCGCGATATCGTCACGACCGATGACCCGGAGCGTAACAATATATCCGTTGTCTCCTTTGCCGCTCCATTTTGCTTGAATGATGCGGTAGCCAAAACGGCTGAACATCTCCTGCGCGTTTGGGCAGTCCATCCGGTGAATCTTGATTCCCTGTGTAGAGACGAAACCGAAGACCTCGTCTCCGTAGATCGGGTTACAGCATCTCGCCAACTTATATTCGATACCTGTCAGGTTTTGGTCGATCACCAGTACGTCCTTGTTCGTAGAGATCTCTTCTACTTCGGTTGTCGTGATATATTCTTCAGCACTGCGTACTTCGGTGTGCTCGTTCGTTTCTGTTTCTCGGCGGAGCTGCTCTAAATATTCGTCGATCACCTGGTTCGGGTCGAGGCGTTCTTCGGCAATCTCTACATAAAAGTCGGTGACAGTCTTGAACCCCTTTTTCTTGATGTAGCGCATCAGGGGAGCTTCCTCCATCTCGATCTTCCGGTTTTTGAAGCGGCGTTGCAACATCTCTTTGGCAAAGTCCACCGCTTTGGCCGTTTCTTCACGGAGCGCCTGTTTGATCTTTACACGCGCTTTAGAGGTGACGACGATGTTCAGCCAGTCACGCTTAGGAGTCTGGGTGGGAGCAGTGATGATGGAAACCGTATCGCCGTTGTTCAATGTATGTTTGATCGGAACATTCTTTTCGTTTACCTTGGCCGAAACACATTTACAGCCTAACTTGGTATGGATTGCGAAAGCAAAGTCGAGTACGGTCGCCCCTTTGGCCAGCTTGATCAGTTCGCCTGTCGGCGTGAAGACATAGATTTCGTCCTTATACAAGTCCATCTTGAAATCCTGCATCAAGTCAAGCGGGTTGTTCTCCTTCGTTTCCAATGCGGCCCGTACAGTATTTAGGAATTCATCCAGTCCGCTTTCCGCTTTTCCTCCTTTATATTTCCAATGTGCGGCTAGTCCCCGTTCGGCGATCTCATCCATGCGACGGGTACGTATTTGTACTTCCACCCATTTGTTCTGTGGCCCCATCACTGTGATATGCAAACTTTCGTAACCGTTCGTTTTTGGAATGGAGATCCAGTCTTTCATGCGTTTCGGGTTCGGTTGGTACATATCGGTGATGATCGAGTAGACCTGCCAGCAGTCCGAACGTTCCTTCTCATACGGTGTGTCCAGGATGATGCGGATGGCAAATAAGTCGTAGACGCCCTCGAACGGGATATTTTGCTTTTTCAGCTTATTGTTGATGGAATGGATAGACTTCGTACGTCCTTTGATGTCGAAACAGAGTCCGGCTTCTTTCAGCTTCCGTTTGATGGGGGCGATGAACTCGGCGATGTAGGCGTCTCGCGAACGCTTTGTCTCGTTCAGCTTCTGTTTGATGAAGTCATATTGCTTACGGTCGGTATATTTCAGCGACAAGTCTTCCAGTTCGCTTTTGATCGTGTACAGTCCGAGGCGGTGGGCAAGCGGGGCGTAGAGGTAAGAAACCTCCGTTGCCAGCCGTTTCCGATCTTCGTCGCTCTTCAGGAGCTTGCCGAGGCGCATCAAGCAAAGACGGTCGGCGATCATAATCAGGATCACGCGTACATCTTCAGCAAACGAGAACAACAGCTTATGGAAGTTTTCGGAGTCGACAGCCGTATTGCGGGCATAAAGGGCAGAAGTTTTCAGCAGGCGGCTGATGATCAAGGTGACATCCGCATCGAATGTAGCTTTCACTTCCTCTAAAGTGATGATCTTTTTCATGACCGGACGATAGAGTAGGAGGGCGATGACCGAGGTGCGCTTCAACCCGATCTCGACGGTGGAGATCAATGCCGTATCAATATTGCGGAGCAGGCCGTTGATGCCGTTTTTGTCTCGTCCGTAACAATCCAGAGCCACAACCCGCTTCATCAACTCCTTCATCTTGCTCAGATCTTCTTTTTTCAGGAAAGAGTATAGATGGCGTAATAATTGCTTGTACTTGGAGAAAAACTGTTTTTTCTCCTCTTCGGTAAAGAACGGTTGTATATCCATAGTCGTCTGTCTTTTTACTGCCTGTTTGAGGGCTGTCCGTAAAACATACCGTAAAAATAAGTTTTTCTACGAATATCAGTGCAATTCTAATGGTATTTTTATACATTTGCGATATACATAGGCTGGCAGGGCCTTGTAGCGTGTCTGATTATTAACTTATTAAAAAAGATATACTATGTTAAACGCAAAAGACTTAGAGTTACTGGCGGCTAAAGGGATCGGCGAAAAGCAGATTGAAGAACAGTTAGCTTGTTTCGTGAAAGGGTTTCCTTTTCTGGAAATTACAGCTTCGGCCTCGGTTGAGAAAGGGATTATGGTGATCCCGCAGGAAAAACAGGCTACTTATATGGATGCTTGGGATGCTTACTTGGCAAAGAATAAGAAGATCGTGAAGTTCGTGCCGGCTTCGGGTGCGGCAAGCCGTATGTTCAAAAACCTGTATGAGTTCCTGTCTGCCGACTATAACGAGCCTCAGAATGCGTTTGAGAAGAAGTTTTTCGACGACATCAGGAAATTTGCTTTCTATGATGCCTTGAATCAAGCTTGCATTGAGAATGAAGCGAAAGATATTCCTGCGTTGGTTGCTCTTGGAGAGTATAAAGCTGTTGTCGCCAACTTGCTGGAGCCAAAAGGACTGAACTATGGACAACTCCCGAAAGGTCTGTTGCTTTTTCATTCTTATCCGCAGACAGCCCGCGCGGCTATGGAAGAGCATTTGGCCGAAGGTGCGATGTATGCGAAGAACAATGCCGGCGAAGTGAATATACATTTCACTGTGTCGCCTGAACATAAGGCATTGTTCGAACAGTTGGTTGCTGCAAAGGCGGGAGATTATGAAGAGAAATTCTCAGTCAAATACGATATTTCTTTCAGCGTGCAGAAACCGAGTACCGATACGATTGCTGCCGATATGAACAACAATCCGTTCCGCGATAAGAGCGGTAATCTGTTGTTTCGTCCGGGTGGCCACGGAGCTTTGATCGAAAACCTGAACGATGTGGATGCCGATGTGGTGTTTGTCAAGAACATTGACAATGTGGTTCCGGATAGCTTCAAATGTTCGACTGTCATCTTCAAAAAGGTGATCGCCGGTGTGCTGGTTTCTTTGCAGGAACGTATTTTCAACTATCTGGAGCTGATCGACAGCGGAAAGTATTCGCATGACCAGGTGGAAGAGATGATTCACTTCCTGCAGGAAGAGCTGTGTGTGAAGAATCCGGAAACGAAGTTGTTGGAAGATGCCGAGTTGATCCTTTATATTAAGAGTAAGCTGAACCGTCCGTTGCGTGTCTGTGGTATGGTGAAGAATGTCGGTGAACCGGGCGGTGGTCCGTTCCTCGCTGTCAATCCGGACGGAACTGTCTCTCTGCAGATTCTCGAAAGTTCGCAAATCGATTTGAAGGACCCTGAAAAGAAAGCGATGTTCGAAAAGGGTACGCACTTCAACCCGGTAGACCTGGTTTGTGCGTTGAAGAATTATAAAGGTGAGAGGTTCAACCTGCCAGATTATGTGGACAAGAATACCGGTTTTATCTCTTATAAAAGTAAGGACGGTCGCGAATTGAAAGCGTTGGAGTTACCTGGTTTGTGGAATGGTGCGATGAGCGACTGGAATACAATCTTTGTCGAAGTGCCTATCGAAACCTTCAATCCGGTTAAGACGGTAAATGATCTGCTGCGGCAGGAACATCAATAAATAAAAGGAGTCTGAATTACGGCAAAGCTATAATTCAGGCTTTTTTCTTGAAGACCACCTCTTTTTCGTCGTCGTTTTGAAGGATGAGGTTCATATTGCTGTAATCGATTGTCCCTTCGTATAGGACTTCACCGTTAACCAGCAGTACGATGTTGTCTTTCGCCGTACGGAACCAGTGTCCCTTGTAGTCACTAACGAGCTTAACGGGTGATAATTGATAGGTTGTGCACTGGAATGTGTAATCGTTGTCAAAGGTAATGGAGGTCTTTGTTTGAGCCTCTTTCTCGTCCGGATGATAAGTGGCGTAGACGGCATCGGTGATAATGTTCTCCGGATTACAGGAAACTGTCCGGTCAAATCCGACCAGTCCGGTAATCAGGAGTTGCATATCAGGACCTTCCTCATCTGTTTCTTTGGGGATCAAATAGCCCATTACGCCGCAATTGATGGCCTCCGTCTCTCTCGGTTTCATCTCTTGGTATTTCTTTTCGACTTTGAGATATTCGCCTTTCATAGCTACCGGAAGGATGGCTCCGCTGATGCAGTCTTTCAATGTGGCGGCATCGGCATAATAGGTGAAGTCGCCGTTGAAATAAAAGATATTCGGACCGGTCGGAATCGTATCTTTCGTAAAGGTTTCTGTTTGCGCCGTTTCGTCGGATTGTTTGTTACCTGTGCAGGCAGCCAGTAACGGGAGGATGAAAAGTAATCCTATTAATTTCCTTGTTTTCATATTCTCAGTTGTTTAAAATATGAAAGAATAACAAGGAGACCTGTTACTATGTTTAAAAAAAGCCGACCATCATTGGTGGGGCTTTGTCATTTTTTAATTCCGCCTGTCCTAATGTGAAGAAGTTCCGCTTTCCAAAATACTTACGATGGAGAAAAGCGTGAAACAGATACCTCCCAATCCTGCCAGCACGCGTGCCGGAACGAAATAGTATCCGTGAACGGAACCTATCTCGAATAGGAAAGCCGACAGGAATAAGCAAGTCAACGCCGTAAAGATGGGAATCAGCGGGATACGGTTGGATAGTTTGAACTCATGCCGCCATATCTTCGACAGCAATATTACCTTGCTGGAAATACTGTAGCATACCAATCCCAAGCCGATCATGATGTAACCGGTCGAGCCAAGCGACATATTTGCCGTGCCCAGTATCAGGATCAGTCCCCAGATGATGCAGAGGCTTCCCACGACAAGAACGAGCACTGGCCATATCTTGCGTTCTGTCTGGGAGAAAATGTTCCGTATCTGTCGGGCAATGGTGGCAACCAGTGTGATCAGGCAGGTACAGATACTGGCAAGTCCGATCATTACATGTCCGGCAACGAAATATTTCGGATGTAAGCTGCTTTTGGACAATAGCACGAACGCCCATATCCAAGTTGTCAGCGCGAGAATGGCGGCAACGGAGATCAGCATCAATCCTTGTGTCCGGGTAAAGGCTTTCGGCGGTACGTCATGGTCGCTCTTTTGGGCATTTTCGGTAATCATGGTGAAACGGGTGGAAGAAGTGGCAGTCGTTGCGACACAAGCAGTGATAAACCCTACGCCGCAGATCACATGTCCCGCAACGAACGAAGCTGAGTCCGGTGAAGAATGTAGAATATGCATGCCGCCAATGATAGTCAGGACCGCTGAAAGGTAGCCAATTCCCGGAAGTGTATATTTGCTGACCTGCCCGAATGTCCCGATGATCTGACGTATGATGGTGGCTGCCGTTGAGAATAGTGCGATGCATATCATACCCAGCGAGAATATCACAGGCCCCGCCACATATCGGTTCGGATCTGTCCCGTAGGAGGTGATGAACCAGCCGTAGCCAAAACAAAACAGGGCCATGAGTAAAGGTATTGCTCTGAACAGAACGCTGATGCCGTAATTCATAGGATCATTATTTTAAGTTTCCAGACAAACAACGCCTGTCAGGGGTTTGTTCCCATTCTTTACATTTTATAAATACTTTTAGGTATAGACGGATGGCTGCCTGTGGGCCGGGAATTGTGTCCGCATCGGTTCCTAATCCGATGTGGACACAATTATAAACGGATAGGCATCAAACAAAAAAGCCGCCCGAAATAAATCGGACGGCTTTTTCGTATGGCAATAGAACCACAGAGATTACACTCTTCTTTCTTTGATTCTTGCTTTCTTACCGGTAAGAGCACGCAGGTAGTACAATTTAGCGCGACGTACTTTACCAAACTTGTTAACAGTGATGCTTTCGATAAACGGAGATTCGATCGGGAAAATACGTTCTACCCCTACGTTTTCAGACATCTTACGCACTGTGAAGCGTTTTTTGTCACCATGACCGGAGATGCGGATTACAACACCTCTGTACTGCTGGATACGTTCTTTGTTACCTTCTTTAATACGGTAAGCTACTGTAATAGTGTCACCACTCTTGAATGCAGGAAATTCCTTCTTCGTAGCAAACGCTTCGTTTACAACTTTAATTAAATCCATTGTTTTATAGCTTTTTAATTGTAATTTTTAATGAAACGCAATGTAACGGGCTACTTGTCCCGACAGAGATTACGCAAAGCGGATGCAAAGTAACGAAATAATTATTTGATACGCAAGTGTTAATTCTTAAATAATTCCGCTTATCACTATAAAATAGGAGCGAATGGGAGATAAACCAGCACCTCCGTCACCTCCGGATAGATATTTCGATATTCGTCTGTCAAATCTTTCACAAAATACCCGCTTATCGGCATCGTATAGTTCATTAACAATTCGTGCTTATCGGAATAGATCGAGTATGAAGGCTGATTGGATGCTGACTTTTCTATCTCCAGTATTCCTTGTACCAATAGCTGGTTCTCTTCGTCATATACATACATGCGTTGTAAGCTCTCGGCAAAGGGATAAGAACGTTTTTTTATCACCCATTTTGCTTCCGGCACTTTTCCGATCGCTTCGGCTGCGATCTGTGCCGAATCTGAAGGTGTAACCCCTTTGATCAGGCATTGTCTTTTCCCGCGGAGCGTGTAAATTCTTTTTTCCCACAACTCTTCCCCGTCTTTTGCTTCGACCGTAAAGATGGCTGAATTTCCTCCGGCATCCGTTACTGTGATCTGCGCATTGCCTATGTTCAGAGCTTCGACCAGAACAGTAGCCTTGCCTTCGTTGCTACTTGTGACGAGCACGATGTTTTCGTCTGACGAAGTTGCGTGGATCTTCCCTTTTGCTCCTTGTACGTTTACGGAGGTACCTATGTTGTTAGTGTACACTACCAAGGTATTGTTTTCTAAAGCTATCTGTTTCCCGGAATTAATGTCTCCTATGATTTCGTCTTGGGTAAAATAAATATTGTCGTCATCGTTGCAAGCAGTGGTGAACAATAAGCAAAAGACAAGCCACAAGTTAACGAAATAAATGTTTTTTAGATGCATTGTATTTTATTTATTGGTTCATATCTGTGAATAAGGCAACGGCGAGAGGAACAGGCTGGTATTCCGGGTAGCCGTATAGGCATATTCCGGCAGGTTCTTGATACGCAGCCAGTCCGGATGTGACCGGAATTTATCCCAGGCGGCATTGCGTGTCGGTTCGTCTTTATACCAGGTGAGATACATTACTGCCGGCATGATCGGGCCGGCCAACACTTCTCCGTAGCAGACGGAGTTAATGCCGACTTTGTCGAAAACATCAATCTCGTCTTTATTGAACATCGCGACTTTTCGCCGGTTGGCTTCTTCGTTGGGGCTGTGATACGTCCTGAGTTCGAACATCGTCCGGTTCTTGTCCGGCATCAGAAGATATGGCACTTTGTCGAAAGCTTCGCATAGGAAACTTTCGAAATTGAAGTAAGCCGGATTGGGAGCCGTCTTGTCGAAATAAGGTTGTGCCGCTTTCCTGAATGCTGCGTCGTCCCAGATTGCTTGTTTCACCTGATGATAAGTCATGATGTCGGGATAGATGAACAGCAGCAGACGCCGTTCTTTTTCCTCTTTTTTATAGGGGGTGAAGGCACCGGCTTTGATGCTCTTCCTGTTATAGGCCGGTATCAGTATATCGCGGAAAAAGTTGTCCAAGCCGTCCGCGCCTTCTTCCAGCGTGTAGATACGCCATTCGTATAGTTGCTTTCCGGATGGAGCGTTTTTTTCGGAGGTTGCAGCTATCCCTTTGATAGCCGGGAGAGTGGCCAGCAGGCCTGTCAGTTTCATAAAGTGCCTTCTTTGCATGGTTCTATAGAATTTAGATAAAAAATAAGTTAGTAAACACTTCAAAGGTAGGAAATATCAGGGTATTTTCCGTACATTTGTTTTGATTTATGATTTATGAATGATGATTTATCAGAAAGACATTGTGATTATCATTTATACATCATATATTCTATATTATAAATTTCAGATCTTTCGATGAAGAAAATATATGTCTTTTTATTTAGTTGTGTTGCCGTTCTTTCCACTGTCGCACAGACGACGCCGAATCTTTACCGAGCAGTGGACAAAGCGAAAATGAATCATTGGGTGGACTCGGTCTTCGATGCGATGAGCTACGACGAACGTGTCGGGCAACTCTTTATGGTCATTGCCAACCCGAAATCTGACACACGCAATATGCAACGCTTGATGCGTTATGTCAATGAGATAAAGATAGGCGGCATTCTTTTTCATAAAGGCGATCCGGTCATGCAGGCCGAGGTAACGAACCGCCTGCAAAAGACATCGCGCGTCCCGATGCTCGTGTCGTTGGATGGAGAGTGGGGACTTTCCATGCGTCTTTCTGGTACGACCCGTTTCCCGAAGAATATGATGTTGGGGGCGATCGAAGATAACGATCTGATAACCGAATACGGCAAGGAAGTCGCCCGTCAGTGCAAGGAGATGGGAATCCATATCAATTTCGCACCCGATATGGATGTGAACAGTAATACCGATAACCCGGTGATCGGTCTCCGCTCTTTCGGTGAGAATCCGCAAGCGGTAGCCGACAAGGGGCTGGCGTATGCCCGCGGGCTGGAAGGGCAGGGCATCTTGTCCGTTGCCAAGCATTTCCCCGGACATGGCGATACCGCCGAAGATTCCCATTATACGCTGCCTGCCGTTCATCATGACCGGGCACGCTTGGATAGTGTGGAATTATTACCTTTCAAACGCTATATCTATGACGGCTATGCCGGTGTGATGACCGGACACCTTTATGTCCCGGCGTTGGACAAGGTACGCAACAGACCAGTCTCCATGTCTCGTGCCGTCGTCACCGACTTGCTGCAAAAAGAACTCGGATTCCGAGGGTTGTGCTTTACTGACGCTTTGGCAATGAAAGGGGCTACTACCCGTAAGTCCGATAATCCTTCCGTAAAGGCACTATTGGCGGGTAATGACATCCTTTTGGCTCCGGCTGCGCCGATCAACGACTTCGCAGCTGTGAAGGAAGCTTTGGAAGAAGGTATTTTGGATAGGGAAGAGATAGAAGCGAAGATCATCAAGATTCTGCAATATAAATATATTGCCGGACTGGACGATTATCGCCCAATCGAAACGAAAGGTTTGTCCGAACGGCTGAATTCTCCCCATGCTGCGTGGCTGGCAGCCAAGTTGAATGAAGAAGCGGTCACTCTGTTGAAGAACGAGGGTGACATCATCCCATTGAAGCAGTTGAATAAGAAAAGGATTGCTGCCCTCTCTATCGGTGACGGGGTAGGGAACGAGTTTCAAAAGATGCTGGGGCGCTACGACTCGATTGCTTGTTTCAGCATCAGCCGGAATTCGACGGCGGCTCAAGTGCAGAACGTATATAAGAAATTGGAGAAATACGATGTGATCATTTGCGGTGTACATACGGTCCGTATTCCGGAAAGCTTGGCACTGCACCAGTTGGCAGCCAAGAAAGAACTGATCTATGCCTTTTTTACTTTGCCCTATTTTTGTAAAGAATATAAATCTTCCATCCTGAAAGCCAAAGCGGTTATAATGGCCTACGAGGGAACGCCGCTTGCCCAGAAATATGCCGCACAAGCCATTTTCGGCGGTATTGCAGTTAAAGGAAAGCTGCCGGTTTCTATTCCTACCCTGTACACGGCTGGGACGGGCATGTTTACCGAAAAGACACGTCTCGGCTATCACGAGCCGGAAGAAGTGGGGGCAAGCCCCGAACGTTTGGACGTGATCGCCTCCATCGTGGAAGATGGCCTGGAGCAGAAGGCTTTTCCCGGTTGTCAGGTGCTCGTAGCTAAAGATGGTATGATTATCTATGACAAATCATTTGGCTATTTCGATTACGACAAGAAACAAGCTGTTGACGAAAATTCCATTTATGACCTGGCTTCTTCCTCCAAAGCGGCGGGGGCTTTGCTGGCCGTAATGAAAGCCTATGATGACAAGAAGTTCACGCTGAACAATAAGATCTCCGATTTTATACCCGAACTGAAAGATTCAGATAAGAAGAACTTGGTCATTAAGGACCTTCTCTATCATCAGTCCGGCTTGACGCCAACGATCAATTTTTACCTGAATGCGATCGACAGGGATAGCTATAAAGGCAGCCTGTACAGCAATGTAAAGAACCAGGCGCATCCGGTCCGTTTCGATGCCCGGACGTATGTGCGCAACGACTTCTCTTTTCTGCCCGGTTTGATTTCCTTTGACAGGAGACCTGGCTTTACGACCGAAGTGGCCCACAAGATGTATCTGCACGACTCTTTTAAAGACACCATCATTCAGGAGATTAAAGACTCACGCCTCGGTGTGCGCGGCAAGTACAAATATAGCTGTATCAATTTCATCCTGTTGAAGATGATGGTGGAAAAGCAGATGCAGCAGCCGATGGATCGTCTGCTACACGATACGTTTTTCAGCCGGCTTGGAGCTTGGCATACGACCTATAATCCGTTGCATATCTTCGATACGATACAGATCGTCCCGACCGAGTACGACGGTTTCATCCGCCGCCAACTGTTGCGCGGCTATGTGCACGACGAGGCCGCCGCTTTTCAGGGTGGTGTTTCGGGTAATGCCGGACTTTTCTCCAACGCGGGCGACCTGGCGAAAGTGCTGCAACTCTATTTGAACCAAGGTCACTACGGAGGTGAAGGATATTTGTCTAAGGAGACCTGCCGCCTCTTTACTCAAAGCAAAAGCCCGACCTGTCGCCGCGGCTTGGGCTTCGACAAACCGGTAGCTGGCGGAGGCAAAACGTCTCCCTGCGGTAGCCTGGCTCCTATCTCCGTCTATGGGCATACTGGTTTTACCGGCACTTGCTTCTGGGTGGACCCGGATAACAAGCTGTTGTATATCTTCTTGTCCAATCGTGTGAATCCGACGCGGGCTAACAATAAGCTCAGTTCGCTGAACATTCGTACACGTATCCAAGATGCAATCTACAAGGCAATTAATAATTGACAGTTAATAGTTAATTTTCATTCTTCATTTTTAATTTTCCATATGTTATTCGGACACGGTGACGATCACTATAATTCGCAGAAAGAGGTAAAGATAAATTTCAGCTCGAATGTATGGCATGGGGCTGATCTCCGTACACTCAGAGAACATCTGAATGGGAAGTTTTGTGAACTCACGCGTTATCCGGAACCGGATGCTTCTTCCCTGAAAAGATTACTTGCTCGTTGTTATGAGGTGGAGGTGGATAATTTAGTGGTTACGAACGGCTCTATCACAGCTTTCTATTTGTTGGCGCAAACCTGGAAAGGGGCGAAATCCGCTATTGCTGTTCCTTCTTTTGCCGAATATGAAGATGCGTGCCGCCTGTATGGGCATGAGGTATGTTTCTTCCCGACTTCGTGTGATCTGTCCGCCCTTTCGTTGAAAGGGCAGGATTTCTGTTGGATTTGTAACCCGAACAATCCAGACGGCAAACTGATCCACAGGGAGGAACTGCTTACTTTGATTGAGGCAAACCGGCAAACTGTCTTTGTCATTGACCAGGCATATGTTGCTTTCACGACGGAAGAATTGCTGAAGCCCTCGGATATCTTCAATCATCCGAACCTGATTCTGATCCAATCGATCTCGAAAGAGCATAATATACCGGGACTCCGTATCGGCTACCTGATCGCTTCACCAGAAAAGGTCGAGCAGATAAACCGGTACATTATTCCTTGGTCTGTCAACGCAATCGCAGTGGAAGCAGGTAAATACATCTTGACGCATCCGGAGCAATATATCCTGCCTATCTGTGAATGGAGGCGCGAAACAATTGAACTGATCGATCGGCTGAATGAGTTGGGAGACTTGGAAGCGTTACCGACATCCGTGACCTTCTTCCTGGCCCGCTTGAAAAAAGGAACGGCTGCCGCATTGAAACAGTATTTGTGGGATCATCACGGCCTGCTGATCCGCGACGCCTCCAATTTCCGTAGCTTGAATGAAACCTATATCCGTATATCGGCACAGACGGCAGCAGAGAACCGGGTATTAGTTGAGGCGGTGCGGGAATGGTTTAGGCGATTGTAACACCCTTTCTTGTTTATCAGAAGACAAAGAATCCATCTTTTTCTATTTGTTTTTTGAAAAAACTATCCATATTGTCATTGAACCGAACAAGGTCAACGGAACAACCCAACAACTCTTCGAAGAAACGTTTGAGCCCGGCAAATCGGATGAGTCCGGTTGGTTCGGCTTCGATACAGATATCGACATCGCTGTTTTCTGTTTGTTCGTTTCTTGCCATAGATCCCAAAATACGGAGTGAGCGGATACCATATTCTTGTTGTAGCTTTTGCTTGTAAGAATTTATAAGTTTAGTACATTCTTCTTTGGTCCTCATCTTGATTGTTTTTTATAGTACAAAAATAGGGAAAACGAAGGTCCATGCCTTGAAACAAAAGTTTCATCCGAGGAAACAAAAGTTTCAAGGCAAGCAACTCTTTGAAACTTTAGTTTCAAACTTTTTTCATACTGAAACTTTTATTCCATAGGCAACGGTTGGGCGAGTTATAGTTTCTCGCCCAGCCGTGAATGGTGTCAAGTAAAGACAGAGTTACTGAACTTTTTTGGATGCTTACCGGCTACTGACTTTATATACTTTGTGCATCGAGGGGTTTTGGACCACGATGACATACGGTCCGGAGGCTGGCAACCGTATTTCAGTGTATCCGATGGCTTCGCGCTGTATGACCAAATGTCCGGTCATGGCATAGACCGTGAGACGGCTTTCGTGTGTGCATTTGATATGCAACACATTGCCTGCCACCGAGACGGAAACGGCTTCTTCGACAGGATCAACTGCCGTTGGGTTGTCTTCGTCCGGTTTTTCCGGTTCTCCTTCTGGAGGTGTTGGCGGTACGTCTTCCACTACTGCCAATAGGGCTTCGATGAAACCGGGCGACAAGGAGGTGGCATTGCTGCTCAAGCTCACTGCTGAAGCCTCTCCGGCCAATCCGGTCAGTTCATCCGTTTGGAAGCTGCAAGCGGATAGGGTACAGTCGGTGAGCGACTGGGCTGCCCCTTTGGTGGAAAACAGGGCGGCTATGCAAATGAATATGAACTGTCTCATGATTTTAATTGTATCCATCGTTCTGTTCGATATTAGGATTCTTGTGTTGTTCGCTTTGCGGTATTGGCAGCAAGGCTTTATAGGCATCCATATCGAAATAGGCTGCGCTGTATTCCAATACGTTCAAGTAGAGATTCCCGCGGTGGTGGGAGGAATGGAAACTGTCCATATATTCTTCCATCAGGGAGGCTTCGGTAGTTTCTGCCGGTTGCGTGCTGTCGGCTTTCCAAGTCGCGAGTTTTTTGATGAAAGCCGCAACGCCTGTTTCGTCCGTCATTTGCGAAACCGCCTGCCAGTCCTTTTTCAGCAGATGGGATTCGAGAAGCAGGATACAGGCTTCATCGGATGTAATTTCACCGGTGGTATCAAACAAAGATTGAACTTCCTGTGCCGTTTCGAGATCGCTGATTACGGCGGTCAGGACAGCGTCCCGTTCCGATTGTGCGATATTCATGGCATCGCTTGGCTCCAATACCTTTTGTATGAGCGGGACACGTCCGAACCATTCTGTCAGCATGAGGTGGCAGTAGGCGCGGATGGCGCGTGCCTGTTTCAAGGCGTTCGTCCGTACGTTTTCGGTGATCTCGCTGCTCGTGCTTTCGCTTACACCTTCTATCAGTTGGTTACAACGTGTGATAACGGTATAGGCGTTTCCCCATAGTGTCTCCAGTTCGGGGGTGGACGGCGTGTAGGTTTTGGAGGTGAAGGCGGCATATTGCCCGTTGGCAGCGTCGGCTTCGTCCTTCTTCATAAAGGCATCGTCGATGGCTTCGTTCAATACCTTATATTCTTGGTAAGAGCCGATGATGGCAGTCAAAGCCATCTTGACATGTTCATCTGTTTTCCAAAATGTATCCGGGGTTAGTTCATCGCTCGGCTCACCGCTACTGCCACTTGTTGTCCAAATTAATTTCCCTACTCTTTCCATGCCATATTTATTTTTTAACTTTAATGTAAGCGGATAGGTTCCCGCAGGTGCGTTTTCTACATCAATATCAATATATTTCCCGTATGCGCCAGAGATACTTTTATCATCAAGAACCGCTTCATTGGGAAGTCCTTCAACCGTAAATTCGACTTTTTGGTCTTCGCCATCCAAATAAGACACCGAAAATTCAAATCCGAAATAAGAAGCTTCATACGACAACTCTGCTCCAGTTGCCAAGCAATAAGCATCTTCTCCGTCGCCAGTTACAATGAAATTATGTGCCGAAACGTCATTGCCACTGTTCCCTGCCCTCTCCGCATACAACGCATACGGTACGGCGAGCATCTGTTGCGTGGCCACCTCCTTGTAAGAAGTGCCTCCGTCTGTATCCATGCTGATTCGTAAGTAATAGGGCGACCGGCTCCAGTCGATTCCGGCAAACGTACCTTCAATAGCCGTCCCGTCCCCGATTTGCAAGTTGACAACTCCATTCTTGGCGGTTGTAGTGCGGTGTGCCTCTCCGTAAACGACCGTTCCGGATGTGTTGCCTTGCAAGACTTCTACTTTGATCCCGACTTCCTTTTCTGATAGCGGATTGCCTTCTGCGTTCCGTGCAACTGCCTGGAAGTTCATCGCCTGTGGGACTTGCCCGTATGCCATTGCGCTACATACCAACAGCAAAATCCAAAGTACCCATTTGTTCATAACATTTTTCTGATTTAGATTCAACCGGATTCCCTTCGGTTGATGAGTAAAAAGGAAGCGCGGGAATCATTGTCTATTACCACATTGAGGCTCTGGACTGCCTATAGACCGATAATAGCACAATGATCCCGCGCTTTATGCTGGTATATAGTTTCCCAAAAAGGAAGTATATAACGAACACAAGCGCAGGAGACATTCTATCTATTATCCCGATCTATCAGAATTGTCCAGATTCCAATGTGCGATAATATCGAAACGCTTCTACGTTATTTTTTTAATACGAGGTCAAAGGTCGGCATTTTTCTCCGATGAATAAAATAAAGCAGGTGGAAATTATCCGGATTTAATTCCGGAATGCCTGTCTTCCGGGAAAAAGTTATACATTTGTTCCGGAATCCATTCACACAAGATGTTCAACTTATGAAACACCAACTCTGTATATAGCATCTCTACACTGACGTAAGGTGCATTGGACTTCTCCCCGTGCTTGGCGCGGAGCTGTAAAGGCAAGTGCTAACTGTTGCATCTTCTATACTATCCTATACACATATACAGGGTACGATTTTCTATACATTTATTTATTCATCAGTCGGGTAACCTTCCTCTGAGGAGGTATGCTCCGGCGTATCTATTAAGTTGGACTATGAACTTTACTTATAAACAAATCTGGCTCATCAACTATCCGGTTATGATGAGCCTTTTGATGGAACAATTGATCAATATGACGGATGCCGTCTTTCTGGGACGTGTCGGCGAAGTGGAGTTGGGAGCTTCGGCGCTGGCGTGTATGTATTATCTGGCAATCTATATGCTGGGCTTCGGTTTCGGTCTGGGAATACAGGTTTTGGTTGCCCGGAAGAATGGGGAAGGGCAGTGGGACGAAACGGGTAAGGTGTTTTGGCAAGGACAATATTTCCTACTAGCTTTGGCATTGGGACTCTGCCTATTGTCCGAACTGTTTTCCCCGTTTCTCCTCCGGCGTATGATTGCTTCCGAAGCTGTCTGGCAGGCGGTTGTCAGCTATGTGAGCGGGCGTAATTTCGGGCTGTTTTTTGCTTTTCCGGTATTGGCCTTTCGCTCTTTTTTTGTTGGGATTACGAAGACGAAGATTCTAATTGTAAACTCGGTGTTGATGGTACTGGTGAATGTCGTTTTGAATTATGTTCTGATATTCGGGCGGTTCGGATTCCCTGCAATGGGAATTTCGGGGGCGGCTATCGCTTCTTCGCTGGCGGAAGGTTTCTCGCTGCTGTTCTTTGTCTTTTATGTTTGGCAAAAGGTAGACCGGAAACACTTTGGGTTGATGCCGTCGTTCAATTGGATGTTGCTTCGGCAATTGTGCCGCCTGTCAGTATGGACGATGATACGTTCGTTTGTTTGTGTGATTCCTTGGTTTTATTTCTTTGTGGTGATCGAACATTTAGGGGAGAGCCAGTTGGCGATTGCCAATATCATACGAAATGTCTTTACATTGTTCTTTGTCATCATGAACTCGTTTGCGACAACAACGAGCGCATTGGTCAGTAACCTGGTTGGTGCAGGGGAGTTGAGGCTGGTGATGCCGCTTTGCCGAAAAGTGATAAGGCTGAGCTACGGGGTCGGGACGCCATTGGTGTTGGTTGCCTTGTTATTCCCGGCTGTCGTGTTACGGGTGTATACGAACGATGAAGGGCTGGTCGGTGGGGCGTTCTGGCCTTATGTGGTGATGTTGACAAATTATTTTCTGGCAGTTCCTGGCTATGTCTATTGTAACGCGGTGATCGGAACGGGCCATACCCGGACTGCTTTTGTTTTCCAGTTGATCACGATTACCGGATATGTCGGATCTCTTCTTTTATTGTCTTCGTTTAAGGAAGTACCGCTGGCGGTCTTCTGGACGGCGGACCATGTGCATGTCTTACTGCTTTTCTTCCTTTCTTATTTATATATGAGGAAGCGGTATAAACAATTCAATGCCCACTAATTCTATAATCGGCGCCAGTGATTTTATAATCACTGGCGCCGATTATAGAATTAGTGGGCATTGAAGAAAGAATTATTCGGAATGAAAAAGTTTTTCCTCTCCATAAAAATAAGAAGTTGTTGCTGCTGGATTGGGTTATCCCTGGGATAAGTCCAGTTGTGAGAATTATGATTATTGTCTATTTTTGTAAACCAATAAAGAATCTCTCCTATCATTAATTCAATAAATATATGGAAAATGCAAACTTTTACATCTTTACCGGTGGACCGGGAAGTGGTAAGTCCACAGTGTTGGATCTTTTGGGAAACATGGGGTATAGGATTGTTCGGGAAGTGGCAAGAGATATTATCCGGAATCAAGTAAAGACCAGAGGTGACGCGCTCCCTTGGGACAACACGGTTCGTTATGCACGCTTGATGCTCCTGCGTTCAGTTGTCGATTTTGAGGAGATGGCTCATGTGCCCACCCCTTGCTTTTTCGACAGAGGAATCATCGATACGCTCGGTTATGCCCGCTTGATAGACATCCCGGTGACCACGTGCATGGAAGAGGCCGCTCGTGCCTATCGGTATAATCGCACCGTTTTCCTGTTCCCCTTTTGGGAAGAGATTTACACCCGAGATGCCGAGAGGAAGCAGGAGGTGGAAGAGGCAAGAAGGACTTTTATCGCGTTGAAAAAGGAATATGAGCATTTCGGATACCAAACGATTGAAGTGCCGCTTCTGTCTCCTTCAGAGCGAGCCGAGTGGATTTTGGGGCAGATCAGCATTCGTTAATCTCTTCCTTTTATCCGCCTCTATTCTTTATCACCCCAAAGATTATTCTTACTTTTGTCCGATAATCCCGGTAACAATTATGGACGAAAAAGTGCTCGAAAAACTGAAAGTACTGGCTGAATCGGCTAAGTACGATGTGTCTTGCGCTTCCAGCGGAACGTCGCGGAAGAACCAGAGCGGCGGGATTGGAAGTGCGGCAGGGTGGGGCATTTGTCATAGCTTTGCCGAGGACGGTCGTTGCATTTCTTTGTTGAAGATCATGCTGACAAATTACTGTATGTTCGATTGTGCCTACTGCATCAATCGCCGCAGCAACGATATTCCCCGCGCCACATTGACGGTGACGGAACTGGTGAACCTCACAATCGAGTTTTACCGCCGTAACTATATCGAAGGGCTGTTCCTGAGTTCCGGTGTTGTGCGCAATGCCGATTATACGATGGAACGCCTTGTTAGGGTGGTAAAAGACCTTCGGACAGTGCACCGTTTTAATGGCTATATCCACTTGAAAAGTATTCCCGGCGCCAGCCAGGAATTGGTGAATGAAGCCGGACTCTACGCCGACCGTATGAGTGTGAACATCGAGATCCCGAACGAGAAGAGCCTCCAGTTATTGGCTCCTGAAAAAGATTTCCAGAGCGTCTTTCAGCCGATGCGTTATATCCAGCAAGGCGTTTTACAGAGTGTCGAAGAGCGGAAACGTTTTCGCCATGCCCCGCGTTTTGTTCCTGCTGGACAGAGCACGCAGATGATTGTCGGGGCGACGCCCGATTCGGATAAGGATATCCTTCGCCTTTCGTCCGCCCTCTATCAGCGTCCGACGATGAAACGTGTCTATTATTCCGGATTTATCCCCGTCAATGAATATGATAATCGGTTGCCGGCTTTGAAGCAGCCGCCGTTGGTACGGGAGAACCGTTTGTATCAGGCGGACTGGCTCCTGCGTTTCTACCAGTTCAAAGTGGATGAGATCGTGAACGATACCTATCCGGACCTCGATTTGGAAGTCGATCCGAAGCTCGGATGGGCGTTGCGTCATCCGGAACAGTTTCCGGTCGATATCAATAAGGCGGACTACGAGATGCTTCTTCGTGTACCCGGTATCGGGGTGAAGTCGGCGAAATTGATTGTCGTTTCCCGCCGTTATTCCCGCTTGGGGACGGAACAGTTGAAGAAGATGGGGATCGTGATGAAGAAAGCCCAATATTTCATTTCCTGCCACGAACTGCCTGTCCGTACGATTAACGAAGTGTCGCCTGAGGCTGTCCGTCAAATCTTAACCCGGAAAGCGGGACGTAAGAAAACCGACGACCGCCAGCTTATCCTCCAATTCAGGGAAGAATCATGACGGTATTCGTGTATGATAAGACCTTTGAAGGGTTGTTGACCGCAGTTTTTGACGCTTATTCACGCCGCAGCTTTCCTGATCTGCTGTTAGCGGAAGGAGAGCCTTTTCCCTTGTTTTATGATGAGGCGGTGACGATCTGTACGGACGATGCCAAGGTGGATCGTGTCTGGAAAGGTTTGCAGAAGCGGCTTTCCGCTACGGCTTTGTCTGTGATTACCGTTGCCTGGCTGTCCGAACTGCCGGGAGCGGATATGCTGCTTTTCCGTTATATCCGCAAGGCGATCGACGCCCCGCATACGATCGAGCTGAACTTTGGCGATCCTGATGTCCTTGAAGTCTCCAAGGTATGGAAGAAGGTGACGAACGAGCGTCTGCGTGTCATCCAGTTTCTCCGTTTCCAAAAAGCGGCGGACGGGACTTTCTTTGCCGCCGTCAAGCCTGTCTATAACGTACTCCCTCTCACTCTTCTTCACCTGAAGGACCGCTTTGCCGACCAGTGCTGGCTGCTTTACGACCTGAGACGTGAGTACGGTTACTATTACGACCTGAAAGAGGCTACCGAAGTGCGTTTCGAAGAGAAGGAAGCCCACCTTCTTTCCGGCTTGCTCAGCGAGGAACTGATGGATGCCGATGAGAAACTTTTCCAGAAGATGTGGAAAACGTACTTCAAGTCTATCGCCATCAAGGAGCGGCTCAACCCCAAACTGCACCGCCAGCACATGCCTGCCCGGTTCTGGAAGTATATGCCGGAAAAGCTGTAAGCCCGGAGGCGTTACTCTTTCTTATCGGTCAGACCGTTATCCCCATCTTTTTCATCAAGAAGCAAGCATTCATGTTTTGGGCTACCCCTTCCCTTAGTTGGTAGGAGAATGTCAGTTCGTTGTCTTGGATGTCGGCTTCGAAGCGGTAATTCTTGATCTGGGTAGGAAATTCCTGTTCAAGTTCGCCTAATGCCAAGTCATGTGTGGCAATGATACCGCAAGCCTGGTTGGCCACTAATTGTTTCATCAAAGCAAGAGAACCTTTTTGTTTGTCGATCGAATTGGTTCCTTTCAGTATCTCGTCTAAGATAATGAATAACTTTTCGCCCTGTTGCAAACGGTCGATAATCATCTTCAGCCGTTTCAGTTCGGCAAAGAAATAAGACTCGTTACTCACAAGAGAATCGGAAGTACGCAGGCTGGTCACCATCCGCGCCGGATACAAGGTCAAAGACGCTGCACAAACCGGAGCACCGATACAGCCGAGCAGATAGTTGACGCCGATGGTACGCAGGTAAGTGCTTTTCCCAGCCATATTCGCCCCCGTGATAATCAGGAACCAGGGACTTTTCCGGATGTCGATGTCATTCTTTACGCATACGTCTCGGCGTAGTAACGGATGTCCGAGTGCTTTGCCTTCCATTTTGAAATAGGCGTCTGCTATCTCAGGATAAATGTATTCCGGGTGATTGAAGGCAAATCCGCCCAGCGAACAGTAAGCATCGAACAAAGCCAATGCTTCGAACCAACGTTCCGTATCATCCCCATGTTCCATCTTCCATTTTTCCAGCTTCATCGCCATGCGTGTATCACGTAAAGTAAAAATATTCAGTATGACGCCGATTGTACTGAAACGTTGGTTCAGTGCGCCGATATGTCCGGATAGTTTTTTGATGATCGAAGAGGCTGTTTGACCGTCGCTTGCAAACCGTTGGTGGATATCAGCCAACTCGGCGGATTGAAAGCTTTCGCCTTCGATGCATTTGATCAGGTTGGAATAAGTATGCAATATTTGTTCCATCTTGTCCAATGAATTGTGTACCATTGTGATCTGCTTCGCATTGATGTAAGCGACAATGAAAGACAACCCGAAAAACACGCCGGCTATCGATATCGGGAGCAGGTTCAGCGCACATCCTATCGCGATCAATAACCAGATGGAAGGAATCAGATAGATGAGCAGTTTCCATATTTTACTGTTGATCAGGCAGGGGGCTACCTTACCTAATAGGGTAATAAGTTGTTGATCGCTCTGGTTTCCCGGATGCAGAATACCTGTCACATAGAAATGTTGTCGGAGCTGCGTGAATGATTCCAGTTCGCGAACCGCTTCTTGGCGTCTTACTATCATCGTCTTGTCGGTGAGTGGTTGCATAAACCAACCGGCCAGCTTCTCTTTTCCCATAAAAGTAACCGTGCGGTTGATGGACTGGAAAAGCGAATGGTTTCCGAACAAATCCAGATCAAGGCTGAACGAGTGTTCTGCGGAACTTTTTTCCGGTGCTCCATCGAACGCACTGAAATCGTAATCTAACCCGTTCAGTTCGTTTTTGCACAGGTTTGCGAGTGCTTCGGCATAACATTTCCGGGCGAAGAGCTTGGTGTGCCAGACCATTAGAGCGATGAACGGGGTAATAAACAAGACGGCAATCCCGGCCAGCACTTTCCAGTCTTCGGATTTGAAAAACCAGATCATGGCGATCAAACCGGCTACTAACAACAAACGGATGCTTCCGAGCAAATGAATTTTTTTCTTCAGACTATCGGCCCTGCGGGTGTAAGCTGTGATAATATCCTGGTAATAGTTGTATATCTTTTCCATGTGTGCAAAGATAGAAAAAATGAACTAACCATTCTGTAATTGGTTTTATTTAAAAGAATGATAACGAAATGACCAATATAGGTGCTAAACAGGCGAATTATCATTCTTTGATTCGTATATCTTTGCTGAGATTTTTATCGACTCAATAAACTTGATGCATTTTATGAAAAGAATCGTGATGCTTCTGCTTCTGTCTGTGATGGTCTGTACTCTGTCGGGGCAGGAAAAAAAAGGAGAAACTATCGGGGAAAGAATCGTGGCGAATGCTTATAATGCCGATAGTATTCGCGGTATTTTGGACAAGATGCCGTATTTCACCCTGTTCAAAGACAATTATTTCGTAGGAGGGACGACTCTCGGACATAAACCGACTGCTGCCAATTCGGATGTGAAATTTCAGTTGAGTATCGCCCAGCGACTGACAAAAAGTAAATTGCCGTTCGATACTTATCTGTTTATCCAGTACACTCAGAAGGCTTTTTGGAATGTCTTTCAGGAATCGTTACCCATGAAAGACCTAAATTTTAATCCCGGTATCGGCCTGGGGCATCTGATCGTTTACCATAATAAATATATAGGTAAGGGATATCTTATGCTCGAACATGAATCGAACGGGAAGGACAGTACCGCTTCCCGCAGCTGGAATAAAGTTACTTTTGCGGTTGCGATCACCCTTTCGCCGAATTGGGAGGCACAATTCAAGACTTGGATACCGATTGTGGACGGAGAAAATAATAAAGACCTACTGAAATATAACGGGATCTTTCAGGTTGCCGCCAATTACCGGACCGACAACCGTCGTTTTAATTGTGGCGTGATCCTGACAAAGCGCAAGACTTGGACCAGTTTTAACACACAGGTTGAATTGAGTTACAAATTTAACAATAATGAGAATCAATATTTCTTCCTGCAATATTACAATGGCTTTGGAGAAAATCTCCTGGAATATAATAAGTTCAAAAGCATGATAAGGATAGGCTTCGTTATCAAACCTTCCGATTTTAGCCTGTATTGACAGAAGGAAATAAACAACCGTTCTCTTGTATTGTTATTTATATATACATTGTATAATAATGCAAAATAACAGAATGAACGTAAAGGAACAATACTGGAAGTACTCTCTGGTTACGATTATCATAGTGCTGGGGATGATTCTTTTTGTGGAATTCATCCCTTTTCTGGGAGGTATCTTGGGTGCTTGCACCATTTATATATTGGTCAGAAAACAAATGTTGTATCTGACTGAAAAGAAACATTTACGGCGTAGCTTCGTCGCTATAATCTTGTTGTTGGAAACGATCCTTTGTTTTTTGATACCGCTCTCGTTGGCTGTCTGGCTGCTTATCAACAAACTGCAAAATTTTAATTTGGACCCGACCCAATTGGTCAAGTCGGCGGAACATATCGCGAACCTGATTGAGCAACGGACCGGATATGACGTGCTTGATACTTCCAATATTATGTCTGCTGTCTCCATTCTCCCGAAGATAGGGCAGGTGTTGATGGGAGGAATCAGCGGCTTTGCTATCAATGTGGCCGTACTGGTACTGATACTCTATTTCATGTTGATCGGTGGTGCCAAGATGGAAAAGTATGTTTACAGCATTTTGCCTTTTAGTGACGAGAATAAGAAAAACGTTCTGAACGAGATCAATATGATCGTCACCTCCAATGCGATTGGAATTCCGTTGCTGGCCATCATCCAAGGGCTGATCGCTTTGCTCGGATATTGGATATTCGATGTGCCGAGTCCCTTCCTTTTCGGCTTTCTGACCTGTTTTGCTACGATCATTCCGGTTGTGGGGACTGCGTTGGTCTGGTTGCCTTTGGCTCTTTATATGGTGTTGACAGGGGATTGGGTGAATGCTGCCGGATTGACGGCTTATGCTTTGATTATCATTACGAATGTGGATAACCTGATTCGTTTTATCTTGCAGAAAAAAATGGCGGATACCCATCCGCTCATTACCATATTCGGTGTGATCATCGGCTTGTCTCTGTTTGGTTTTATGGGGATTATCTTCGGGCCGCTCCTGATCTCGATCTTTATACTTTGTTTCAATATATTCAAGGAAAAATATCTGGATAATGCCCGATAACCGCTACTTTTGTATGGATAAATAAACAAAGCCATGCATAGCAGAAGAATTAAAAACAATTGGCATATTATCAAAGGACAGCCTCTTACCGAATTAGACAAAAAAGTTCTTTATTTTCAGAATAAAGGTCACCTGGTGCCGTCACGCAAACTGATCAAGACTGCAGAACAGATCGAAGGTATCCGCAGGAGCAGTGCGGTGAATACCGGAGTGCTCGATTTGATCGCAAAAGAGATCAAGGCCGATATGTCTACCGCCGAGATCGATAAGCTGGTGTATGATTATACCGTTTCGCACGGGGCTATTCCGGCGCCTCTGAATTATGAAGGATTTCCGAAAAGCGTCTGCACTTCTGTCAACGAAGTGGTCTGTCACGGTATTCCCAGTGAAGATGAGATATTGGAAGAAGGAGATATTATTAATGTAGATGTTTCGACTATCTTGGACGGATATTACTCGGATGCTTCCCGTATGTTTGTCATAGGTAAAACAACTCCTGAAAAGGAAAAGCTGGTGCGGGTGACGAAAGAGTGTCTCGAAATTGGCATGCAGGCAGCGAAACCGTTCGGTTTTGTCGGTGATATCGGCAATGCCATCCAACGCCATGCGGAGAAGAACGGTTATTCTGTCGTCCGCGATTTATGTGGTCATGGTGTCGGATTGGAATTTCATGAGGAGCCGGAGGTCTGCCATTTCGGGCGGAAAGGGACAGGGATGCTTTTGGTTCCCGGTATGGTATTCACGATCGAACCAATGATCAACATGGGAACATGGCAAGTCTTTATCGACGAAGAAGACGGATGGACAGTCGTTACCGAAGATGAACTGCCTTCCGCTCAATGGGAACATACATTCCTAATGACGGAAACGGGGCTTGAAATACTTTCTTATTAGCCTCGATATTTATAGAAATGACATTTCGATGGTGAAAAAGAAAGTATGTCAAATATCGATATTCATGGGACGCAGATGACGAGCGCAGATTAACGCAGATATATTAATTATCAACAAAATAAATCTGCGTCCGTCTGCGTGTTCTGCGTCATCCGCGTCCGGTAATATCAATTTGATACACCTCCTTAGAGATAACTATTTTTTGTCTTTCAACAAATCACGTATCTCGGTAAGCAACTGTATATCGGCAGGAGGGGGAGCCGGAGCAGCCGGTGCTTCTTCTTTTTTCTTGTTCAGGGCGTTGATCCCTTTTACTAACATAAAAATAGAAAATGCGATAATGATGAAATCGAATGTCACCTGCAAAAAGTTTCCATAGTTGATGGAAACAGCTGGCGAGACAACTTTGTCACCGTCCATTACAGCCTGTTTCAGTATGATCTTTAAGTCGGTGAAGTTTACGCCTCCGACAAGCAGACCGATAGCAGGCATAATGATGTCACCGACGACAGATGATACGATTTTACCGAAAGCACCGCCGATAATGATACCCACAGCCATGTCGATCACGTTGCCGCGCATGGCGAATTGTTTGAACTCTTGTAGAATCTTCTTCATAATTTAGCCTTTTTATATTATAACTACAAAAGTATACGTTTGGTTGCGGATATTCAAAACAATTTGAGAATCTTATGCTATGATGAGCTGTTCGATATCTTCTTCCGGCGTTTGTATAGTACCGATTCCGAAGTTTTCGACCAGGACTTTTGCAACATTCGGTGATAAGAATGCTGGCAATGTCGGTCCCAGGTGGATGTTCTTGACACCCAGGCTTAACAGGGCCAATAAGACGATTACCGCTTTTTGTTCGTACCAGGCAATGTTGTAGACGATTGGCAATTGGTTGATATCTTCCAATCCGAATACCTCTTGCAGTTTCATGGCGATCAATGCCAGTGAATAGCTGTCATTGCACTGTCCGGCATCCAGTACGCGAGGAATGCCGTTGATATCTCCTAACGGCAGTTTGTTGTACCGGTATTTGGCGCAACCTGCTGTTAAAATCACGCAGTCGTTCGGCAGTTGTTCGGCAAATTCGGTATAATAGTTACGGCTTTTCATGCGTCCGTCGCATCCGGCCATAACGACAAACTTACGGATTGCTCCGCTTTTTACGGCATCGACTACCTTGTCAGCTAATGCCAACACCTGATTGTGTGCGAATCCTCCGATGATTTCACCATGCTCGATTTCATTAGGAGCGGCACAGCGTTTGGCATGGGCGATGATTTCGGAAAAATCTTTTGTTTTGCCGTCTTCGCGTGCCGGAATATGTTTCCATCCGGGGAATCCGGTAGAATTGGTGGTGTAGACACGGTCCCGATAGCTGGCACCTTCGAGTGGGGGAACGATACAGTTGGTCGTGAACAGGATCGGTCCGTTGAAATTCTCAAACTCTTCCCGCTGTTTCCACCAGGCGTTGCCGTAGTTACCTACAAAATGTTTGTATTTCTTGAATGCAGGATAGTAGTTGGCCGGCAACATCTCGCTATGTGTGTAGATATCGATCCCGGTTCCTTCGGTTTGGGCAAGCAATTCTTCCATGTCTTTCAGGTCGTGTCCACTGATCAGGATGGCCGGATTGTTGCGTACTCCGATGTTGACGTGCGTTATTTCCGGGTTGCCGTAGCTGCTGGTGTTGGCTTTATCGAGCAGCGCCATAGCTTTAACTCCGAAACTTCCGGTTTCCAGCACAAGGGAGGTGAGTTGCTCGGCGGAGAGGTCTTTACGTAATGTATCGGCGAGTGCACGTTGGATGAACAGGTATAATTCGGGTTCTTCGTAGCCGAGGTTCGCGGCATGTTCAACATAGGCAGCCATACCTTTTAGGCCGTAAATGGTCAGTTCTTTCAGCGAGCGGATGTCTTCATTTGCTTCCCGGAGTACGCCTACTGTCTGCGATTTTCCTTCAAATGAGTTTTCCTCGCCGTTCCATACCAGTTCGTCGATGATGGGAAGTGTGATATTTTCTTTTTTTGCGATGGCAATCAATTCGTTGCGCAACTTAAGCCCTTTGATGATTCGTTTGGTTATGCTTTCGATGTCAAAGTTGGCGTTTGTGATCGTGGAGAATAGGGCGTCTGTAGTGAAATGGCCTACCTGCATGGAGGTTTCTATCCCTGCATTGTGGAGCATGGTGGCGACAGTAGCGATCCCTTTTGTTACAAATAATAGTAAATCCATCCGGTTTGCAGTTTTGTCGTCTTTTCCGCAAACTCCTTTGATAGTACATCCTGTACCTTTTGCCGCTTCCTGGCATTGAAAACAAAACATTTTAGCTTCCATATCTTTATTTGGTTTAATGATTACTGGATATTTTTATCTTTTTCGATAGGCAAATGTAGGGAGACTGCATTCTTTGAATTGTACCAAATGTTACAAGCTCCGGATTTTTTTCGTATTTTTGTAGAAAGTAGTAAGATGCAGTATGATCGATATATTAATGAAAGCTCCGTTATTCCAGCATGTTTCTTCTGAAGCCATTTCTGGTTTTCTGGAAAAAATTCCGTATCGGATTGAAAGCTATCAGGAACATGATATAGTGGCCCTCCAAGGGGCACCTTGCAACCATTTAATGGTTGTTCTGAAGGGTCTTTTGCAGGGACAAATGGTGAATGATGCGGGAAAGTTGGTTGTAATAGAAGAACTTACTCCTTCCCGTTTATTGGCTCCGGCTTTTTTGTTCGCTCCCAAAAATGAATTGCCTGTCAATATTATAGCAGTAGAGCCTTCTGAAATCTTGTTTATATCCAGAACTGATTTTACTGAGTGGATGCAATCGGATAAACAGGTTCTGCAAAATTTCTTAATGTTGATTTCCGGTCGTAGTAGTTTTCTGACAGATAAGATTATGTTCCTGTCACTTAAAAATATCAAGAATAAAATTGCCGATTATTTATTGCGTCATCTTTCTTCTCCGGATGCCTCTACAGTAAAACTGTCCGATACTCAGCAGGAAATTGCCGATCGGTTTGGGGTTACGCGTCCTTCGTTGGCACGTGCATTTGCCGAAATGGAGCAGGAGGGGATTATTTCGATCGATCGGAAGACGATTACAATCAATCGTTTACAACAGTTGAGACAAATAGCAAAATAACCCCGCTCCTTTTATTTATGAATTAGCGGAGTTATTTTGCAACAAGGCTTTTTAGTTTACTTGCTTAAGAGGGATTGTTTCATTCTTGCAATGTCTCGCAGGTAATCCTGCAAGTCTTGTTCATGTTCTTCTTCCATAGACAGGATGTGCTTGGCGATGTCACAGGTAGTGAAGTCTTTACCATTTGTAAATTCGGCGATTTCCTGGTAGCGTACGATAGCACAACGTTCGGATGCAACATTCTGGTTTAGCAGATTGACTACGTCAAAGTCGGTAGGGATGCTGTATTTGCATCTGGCAAGATCAAACCATTTTTTCGGATCTAATACAGGAACACCTTCCAGTTCGATGATGCGGTCTGCCAATAACTTGGCGTGGCCCAACTCTTCTTGGGCGTGTTCTTCAAATTCAGCTTGTACGTTTGCCCGCATAGCTCCTTCTGCAACGAAGGCACCAATCCAATATTGGTAGTAGGCCAACCATTCTTCGGATAATGCTGCATTCAGTTGTACTAACAGATTGTCTACATCTAATTTGCCCTTAAGGATCTTAACACTTTCTTTTGCCATGATTGTAAAATTTAGTTTAGTATAGCGCATAAATACTTTTTAGGAACAACTGATAGTTATATTTGTTCATATTGGGAGCCGGATATTATTTTTTAGATTGTTTTTCGTATCCCTTCTTATATTTTCATTTCCTGAAAATGGTGTTTTGTAACCATTGTTTCGTCATTTATCTCTTTATTGCCTAAAAAAGAGAGGAAAGATCTCGCATATGCGTACCATATAATATCCATTCTTCTGAGTAAAAAAAGATATAAAAAACCTTCCCAAACATTTGCATAAAAGAAATCTTCGTTCTACTTTTGCACCCGCATTCGAGCGAGAGTGGCCGTGATTGACATGATGCGAAGTAGGTAACGGTGATAGGGAAGGATGAGGTTAGCGAGGCTAAGCGAGATGTCCGACCACCCGGAGGGTTTCGAAAAAAAAACTTTTCAAATTTTCTTCTAAAAAATTTGTCAGTTTAAAAAAAGTCCTTACCTTTGCAGCCGCAATCGAAACGATAGCGATAAGTTCTTTGAAAATATTACATATCAACAAGTAGTACAAGAGACGTATA
>ENA-UEQN01000701-UEQN01000701.1-human-gut-metagenome-genome-assembly--contig:-NODE-701-length-29855-cov-5.199174_pt1 | contig 29855 bp, 20 predicted proteins | sample MGYA00242940_ERZ507944 | MGnify/ENA primary metagenome ERZ507944 (study PRJEB26167, sample SAMN06115449) | human gut metagenome | host: Homo sapiens | place: China:Fujian | collected 2015-08-20... | reverse complement strand
GGAACCCTGCCGCCCAAAATGTCACCGCTTGTCACCTCGTGGCACCAAATCGGTCCGCACGATGCCAACAGCCGTCATAGCCTTGTTGTAGCGGTACAAGCCGCACAGTCTTTTGTAGCCCAAATGGGCCAGAAAGGAGCGAACATGCATAAATCTGAAGTAGCCATTTTGGAGCGATTTCGAGCAGGCGAATACGACACCCTTCCACTTCTCATTACGCCCACCACGGCTGAGGCCGCAATCGGCATCAGCTCAAAACACCTGCTCAGAATGGCTGATCGGGGTGAGATACGCGCTGTCCAAATCGGTCGTAGATGGAAACTCAATCGCGACGACTTGCTCGCGGTCTGCGGACTACGCGATAAGGGCGCGGCGTAATGGGGCGCTCAATCACTGAAGTCGAGGCCATCGAGGCAGCGTGGAATGTACAACTGCCAACACTGCGGCTGGACATGCCATTGTTGAGCAGCGACGAGTTCAAGCGTCTGCGCAACGAGCGTGGCGATAAGGCATACACCGACATGGGCATCTGGCTGCAACTCTGCTCCCTAGCTACGAGCTACAAGGGTCATGCCCTTCCGCTCGACTACGAACAGCTGGCTCAGTGGCTTTTCAATAACCGCGGAAAATCGACCATTGTCGCAGATCACGTGAACGCACTGCTTGCAGCTGGCTTCGCATTCACCGACACCGATGGATTGTTATGTATGCCGTCTGTCGAGGCCGAGTTTATTCGGTATGGGAAAATGATTGTGGGTGGCACCCGCGGAGGCCGTCCACGCAGAAAAAAGAAGCGGGGATGACGGCCTTGAGTGACGAGCCGCCCAAAAAAGAAGCGCCGTCGGAATCGTTACTTCCGACGGCGCCAAACACCACGCAGGATGCAATTAGAATTGAAACCACTATATCACGCGAACGTTTCGCGCAGCTCAGCGGCGCGGAAGCGCCACAAATCTGCGCTGAAGCGAGCAAGGCCGAGCGTGAAGCCAAAAAGATCCTGCAGGAGGACAAAAGTAATCGTTGGCTGTACCTTGTCGCGCGGGGTAAGCTCGAGCTTGGGCTCATGCTCGAAATTTTGCGTTACGAACGCATCGGAACGCGCGGGGGATTCAAGATCTGTGGTCTAAAGAAGTACACCCAGGGGTTGGACACGTTCTTCGGCGTCGGAAGTGACAGTATGTCACGCACAAAGACCACATTGCTTCGGCGCGGCCTAATCGACACCGTCGACGGTGTCCTACAGCTACGATACTCCGCGCTCCTCAAAGATGCCAAGGACAAAGGCTGGAGCGGTTAAGTTAAATGCCGCAGCAATTAGAGGGTTCTGCCCAATCCGGACGGAACCCTCTTTCCTAAACAGGCAAGGCGATTACAAGACAGAAAGCTCACGCCAGCATGACGAGATACGGCAAGAGGTCGCGAGCGATTTGCAGGCAGGCACCGAGCAGTAGGAATAGCCCGACTCCCCTATAAAGACATGTCCTCTTCCCGAAGTGATCTGGTCGTATTATCAGGAGCAGGGCGAAGCTGAATCGACCGAAGAGCGAAATGGCGTGGAGCAAATTCACACCTGGTTCCATGAAGCCAGTCCATCTATCCGCTTCGGACTTATTTCGTGGCACCGCAGCCGGAGCACCGGTAGCCGATGAGTACCTGTTTGGTCCCGGTCTGCACCTGGCGTGTCCCCTGATGGGTCACGGCCTCATGGTGGATGGTTTTGTAATCATCTACTACAGAATAAGAACAACCGGTATCAAACTGATAGTTCATTGCTTCCATGCTGTCATAGCAAATGTGGCCGTCTGAGAACAGGAAATGGCTGCCGCTACGAACCTGCTCGTCCCATGCCTCCTGGTCGACAATGGTGTAATACTCGGTGGTATAGACAGGTTCGGAGCGGTACTGCGCCTGCCATGTATGCTCATGGGACGGCTTCGAGGTGGAGCCCGAGGACGGCTTGGAGTCCGACTTGGACGCCGTAGAGCCCGATCCCGTCGACGGCTTCACGGCGTCAGCCTTCTTTTCCTCGGCCTTCGCGGCGCTGTCGGCGGCGGCGTCTTTCTTCTCCTCGACCTTCTCCTTGTCGGCGGCGGGGGCCTTCGACGCGTTGTCCGTGACCTTGTTCACCACGTCCTTGCCGGCATCCCCCGTGAGCGTGCCGTCGCCCTTTGAGACGGCCTCGTTCACCTTGTCGAGGACCTTGTCGATGTCGTCCTGGGTGACGTCCCCGGCGGGCTTGGTCTCGCCGGTGAACTCGGTGGAGCCGGAGCCCTTCTGGTCGCCCGAGACGGCCTGCTCGCCGCCGCCTGCGGGGGTGGTGATGGAGCCGTCGGGGTTGATGATGGGGATCGCGGTGATCTCCCAGGTGCCCTCGGTGAGGCGCACGCTGTCCTTGCCCTCGATGGCGTCGGAGGCAGATGTGGCATGGTAGAACTCGCTGCCCTTGTCGTCGCCGTCGGTGCAGACGTAGCGGGTGATGAGGGGCGAGGACTCGGCCGTTACGCCCTCGGCCTCGATCTTGACGGCCCAGTCAACCGTCGACTCGGCCTTATCCGAGACCTGCTTCTTGTTGGCACCAGTGCCGGCCTCGACCTTGGAGGACTCGGGTGTGGGTGTGAAGGCGCCGGTCGCCCATGCGCCGCCGAGCCCCAGCCCCGCGACGACGAGCGCGACCGCGGCACCGATGGCGACCTTCCGCTTCAAAGGCATTGTGCCGTCTCCGCTTCCATCGGGTACGAGGTCGAGTTCCTGGTCCAGCTCGTCCTGGGGTTTGTTGTCGTTCTCATCCATGATGTTGCCTTTCTCTAATCCCCTCTTTAGATATTAGCCCCTCGTAGCGACATTTTTTCGCGCCCGATATGTTGCACGCACTCGCCCAACGCGATCGCATTAACAACGTTGACAGCATCGGCGCGACGGTTTTTCAACGTATAAAAGGCAGGGTTAGTAAATGACATCATGTCAATTTCTAACACTAGAAAGGATTGACTTCATGTCAATAAAAAATGACTTCAGGTCAATTTCGGTTGACTTCATGTCAATTTAAACCCACCCTCAAAAGGGGGCATTTAATTTTGGATATCCGCAGGTAGACAAGTTGTGAAATTGACTTCATGTCAATTTCCCTTTTATATAAATAATAAGTTAAAGAAATAGGTGTGGGCCATCGAAGCGTCAAAAAGCCCGCCCCCACCACAGCACCATTCAGTTGCTCCTTCAATCCATGCCAAAAGGCTCGCGTTCAACTCCCTTTCGACAGCCTGGGGCTACCCAAGGAGCCCCTACGGCTATCGAAAGCGCGCAGAACGCTCGCATCCACTCGGACCGTCCTCGGCCCCCACGGACGGATGGACGGACGCATCGGCAACGATCTATCCGTCCGACCATCCGGACGTAACGCCCTCTACGGACAGGCCAGAATTATGGAATCCACGTGATTTGAGGGGTACCGTTTTGGGTACTCGCGGGGTACACAAAGAAAAAGGTCAGAGACAACACCGTCTCTGACCTGCGTAAACTATGGTGGGCCGTCAGGGGTTCGAACCCTGGACCTTGGGATTAAAAGTCCCCTGCTCTGCCAGCTGAGCTAACGGCCCGCGGGTGGCATTGTACCACGGTCTGGGACTATTCCCAACTCCATTGGCCGTTCTGGAAAATCACAACTTCACGTCCATCAGGCGTAATGCCCGTAATATCGATGTCGTCCGTGCCGATCATAAAATCGACGTGCGTGCTCGAGACGTTAACGCCATGCTCCAGGAGCTCCTCCTTGGACATGTCATACCCACCCTCGATGCATTCGGGGAAACCGACACCTAGCGCGAGATGGCAGCTAGCGTTCTCGTCATAGAGCGTATCGTAGAACAGAACACCACTTTCGCGGATCGGCGTGTTCTTGGAAATGAGCGCGACCTCTCCCAGGTGAGCAGCGCCCTCGTCAGTATCGATGATACTTGCGAGCGTTGCCTTGCCCACGCGGGCGTCGTAGTCCACCACGCGGCCACCCTCGAACTTAATCCAAAAATCTTCGACCTTATTGCCGTGATGGATGAGCGGCATGGCCGAGTACACGATACCGTCGGCGCGCATGCGATCGGGCGAAGTGAAGACTTCCTCGGTGGGAATGTTGGGGAAGAAGGGGTGCCCATCGGGCGTCTTGCCCTTGCCGCCGGCCCACTCGTGACCTTTCGTCATGCCAATCGTCAGATCGGTTCCATTTGCCGCGTTGTAATGCAGGTAGTCGAAACGATTGTCGTTCAGGAAACGCAGGTTCTTTTCGAATGCGGCGTCATGGAGTTCCCAGTCGCTCTCTGGGTCCTGGCCATCGGCGCGCGCGGTGTGCAGAATCGCATTCCACAGCTTATAGATTGCAACCTCATCGGCGTCTCCCGGGAACACCTCGTGCGCCCAAGCCACGACCGGAGCGCCGGCGATGCACCACGGATTGATGTTGTAATCCAGTCCACGGCGGAAAACTTTGCACTGCGTATTCCTCGCCTTTGATGCCGCGGCCGGCTTGGCTGGATCGATGCCCTTGAGGGCCGCAGGATCCGCACCCTCGATAAAGACAAAGCAGGCACCATCCTGGGCCAAGGAATCCAGCTGCATGCGCTTCCACTCGGGCGTCTGCTCAAAATAGCTTTTCTCGACATGCTCGTACGTGAGCCTCGTCACGGCATCATCGGCCCAAATGACCGTCACGTGGCCGGCGCCGGCAGCATAGGCCTCCGCGACCACCACGCGCGCAAACGGCGCGCACTCGACCGGAGACTGAACGACGACCTCCTGGCCGGGCTTGACGTTTACGCCCTTGCGGACGACCAGACGCGCGTAGTTTTTAATCTTGGGCTCCAGGGCCTTCATGCCCTCCAGAGCCTCTTCGACCGTCAGGGCAGCTCGAATCATGTGCCACTCCATCTATCTATAGAACAGTAAAAAGGCGCGCCGCAAAAACGACGCGCCTTATATCTTAGCGATAAGTATGTATGCAAACGCTACTTCTTCTTGGAGTCCTTCTTGTCCTCCTCGGCAGCCGCGCGCTCAATAAGAGCGTTGAGCTTGTTCTCGGACATGCCCTCGGCCCGCGCGCGGTACATGTTGCGCAAGGGACGAATACGAGCGAAGTCATAGATAAAGTCGCCCAAAATGATGACGTAGGACAAAACAATGCCGACCATCTGGACAGGGCTGGACACCATGCCAGCGGGAGCGAAGTACAGCGAGGCCCAAATTGCCACGACGAGCACCATGCCAATGGCGAGCACAATCCACCAGATGCGACGGCGCTTGGTGTAGTCCTCGTCCTGCTTGAGGAGGATATTCGACACCGTATAGATGCGGTCCTCCTTGGCGCGCTGCTTAGCCTTGCGGGCGCGCTTCTCCTCTTTAGAGAGGCCCTCGAGGTTCTCGCCCTTCTCGAGCTCTTTGCGGCGTGCCTTAGACGAAGCCGGCACGACGCGAACGGAGCTCGCTGCTTGGCGGGCGGGCTTAGCAGATGCGGCAGACTTGCGCGCAACCCCGGTAACTTCGTGGGATTGCGTGCGCTTGTTCGTGGCGCTACGGGTACTCACTTATGCGTTCTCCTTCATGCTTGTGAACTGGGAGCCCGTGATGATCTGGAAGGCCTCGCGATAGCGCTCGGACGTGCCATCGATGACCTCGGCGGGCAGGTGCGGGGTCTCCCCCGTCATATCCCAGTTGGCCTTGAGCCAATTGCGGACGAATTGCTTGTCGTAGCTAGGCTGGATCTTGCCCTCCTCGTAGCTGGCAGCAGGCCAGAAACGGCTGGAGTCGGGCGTGAGGCACTCGTCGATCAGCGTGACCTTGCCATCAATAACACCAAACTCGAACTTGGTGTCGGCAATGATGATGCCACGGGTCGCGGCGTACTCGGCGGCAGCCTTGTAGATCTTGAGGGAAAGGTCGCGAATCTGCGTGGCGATGTCCTCGCCCACGATCTCGCAGCAACGCTCGAACGAGATGTTCTCGTCGTGGTCACCGATCTCGGCCTTCGTGGACGGCGTGAACAGCGGCTCAGGAAGCTTGGAAGCCTCGGTCAGGCCCTCAGGCAGCTGGATGCCGCAGACGGTGCCGTTCTCGTCGTAGGTCTTCTTGCCCGAACCGGTCAGATAGCCGCGGACGATGCACTCGATAGGAATCGTCTGGGCCTTCTTAACCAGCATGGCGCGGCCAGCGAGGTAGTCACGATACTCAGCAAACTCCTCGGGGAAATCCGCCGGGTCGATGGAAACGAGATGGTTGGGGACGATGTCGGCAAACTTATCGAACCAGAATGCCGAGATGCGATTGAGTACCTCTCCCTTAAACGGAATCTCGTCGGGAAGAATGAAGTCGAACGCAGAAATGCGGTCGGTGGCGACCATCAGCAGGTTTTCACCGGCATCGTAAATATCACGAACCTTGCCACGGGAATCCGGACGACGCTCCATCGTTGTCACGTGAGTCACTCCTTACCTAAATACGACAGAAATGCGGGTTCTTTCCCGCATGTTTTCGCAAACTCGGAGCGGCAGGGACGCGGCCCCTCCTTCACCGAATAGCGAAAAGCTAGTGCTCCATTGTAGTAGATGCCGCGTCTGCCGTGTGCTCGCGGGGCAGATGAATTGTAAAAGTCGTACCCTTTCCAAGCTCCGACTCCACGGATATGTAGCCATGGTGACGCTCGACGATCTGCTTGGTCACGGCGAGGCCAACGCCCAGGCCGCCAGCTTCGCGGGCGCGGCTGGCATCGGCGCGCCAAAATCGTCCGAAGATACGCGACAGATCGTCCTTGGCAATACCGATACCGGTATCAGAAACGGCAATGCTGACGTGCTTGCGGTCACTGAGCACCGACACCACGACCCAACCGCCCTCGGGGGTGTAGCGCATGGCGTTGCTCATGAGGTTGATAACACATTGCGTGATCATGTCGGGATCGGCCTCGACGACATCGTCGTGACCCTGGGTCTCGTCCGCAAAACGCAGGCGCAGATCGCGGTCGACAAACAGGCGCTCCTGGGCATTGACGATGGAACGCACGAAAGGAACCATGTCCACCGGCTCAAGGTTGAGCGGAGCCGCGCTGTTTTCCATGCGCGACAGGTCGAGCATCTGCTGCACCAGACGAGCCAAGCGACGCGTCTCGGAAGCAACGGTCTCCAAATGCTCATCGTCGGTGGGATACACGCCATCCTGCATGGCCTCGACCGTTGCGAGCATGGCCATAAGCGGCGTGCGAAGCTCGTGTGCAACGTCTGAGGTCAGGCGCTTCTCGTGTTTCATATCCTTCTCGAGCGAAGTGGCCATCTCATCGAAGGTCTCACCCAGCTGATCGATCTCGTCATCACCGCGCAGTCCCGTGCGAGCCGACAGGTCGCCGTCACGGATTTGCTTTGCGGTACTGGTGATGCGATGAATCGGCTTGGTGAGCATGCGCGACACGAGCGATCCGATAACGACCGAAATGCAGATTGCAACAACCGCGGCGAGGGCCATGGCGTTAAAGGTCTTCTCCCTAAACGCAGAGTCCGCCTTGGTGAGCAGGGCATCGGAGCCAATCGCCCACAATTTGACCTGACCCACGTGCTCGCCGGAGGACGTCACGATTTCAACGTTGGCAACGCTATTGGAATCGGTGGGAGCAGACGAGACTGGACTGTGCGATGCCTTCTTTCCGCTCGTACCGTCGGTCGTCGCCTGATTTTCGCGTACATCGGCAGTAGCGCTTGCCGAGGGCCACGAGTCATCGTAGACGATGACGCCCTTTTTATTGACGACCTGCATACCAAGATCGTCGGACACCAAGCTCGATGTCGCGACCGTACGCAGCTCCCCCGCGGTCCAAGAACCGTTTTCCTCATATGACGTTGCCAACTTTTCGGCAGCGGAATTGGCGATTTCGACAATATTGGAGCGCGTGTAATCCGTAAAAACCGTGCCCCATACAACGGAGACTACGCCCACCAATACCAATACCGTCATGAGCGATGTCAGGGCAAAAGCCAGGGCCATGCGCGAGGGATAGCTCATCGTTGGCCGTGAATCGGAACGAGGCGTGTTCCAACTAGCCTTGGAACCCGCCTCGTTCTCCTGCTTATGCTTTTGCCCGATTTCAAAGCGCGCAGGTGTCATATGTGATTTCCCTTATTTCTCGTCCGACTTATCGGTCTTGGTCGGAGCCTCGAAGCGGTAGCCGACACCGTGGACGGTGTAGAGCCACTTGGGCTTCTTGGGGTCGTCGCCCAGCTTGGCGCGAAGGTTCTTCACGTGGCTGTCGATGGTGCGCTCGTAACCCTCAAAGTCGTAGCCGAGCACCTTCTCGACCAGCTCCATGCGGTTGTAGACGCGGCCGGGATGACGGGCAAGCGTGGTGAGCAGCTTGAACTCGGAAGCCGTCAGGTCGACTTCCTTGCCCTCGACCAAAATCTTGTGGCCCGAGATATCGATGACCAGATCGCCGAAGTCGAGTACCTCGACGGCTGGCTCGTCGGCCTGATGGGCACGGCGGAACAAGGCGCGTACGCGCGCGACAAGCTCGCGCGGCGAGAACGGCTTAATCAGATAGTCGTCGGCGCCGAGCTCAAGACCGATAATACGGTCCTCGATCTCGCCCTTAGCCGTCAGCATGATGATGGGGACATCCGAGGTATCGCGAATGGTGCGGCAAACGCGCTCGCCGGGGATCTTGGGGAGCATAAGGTCGAGCACGACCAGGTCAAACTGATGCTTCTCGAACTCCTCGATCGCGGACTGGCCGTCGCCGACGCCCACAACCCAGTAGCCTTCGCGCTCGAGATAGGCAGCGACGGCGTCACGGATTGCCTTCTCATCCTCGACCAGCAGAATCTTTTTTGCATCTGAAGCCATAACACGGCCCCCCTGTCTCAATTAGCTAAGAACAAGCCCATTTTAACGCACCTGAACCCGCCGGATGCCACTATGACGCGGCAGCTCGGCGGGCGGTACTCACAATTACAACGCGCTTATTCCCCTGTTGGCGCCTTTTTAACCCCTCTAAGCTTAAAGAGAGAATAGGCGTGCGGTGACCGTCTCTGGTATACCCTGGCTGTTGCGCACCGTGGCGTACGTAAGGAATGAGTCCGATTTTCCCGCCGTAGCTGGATAATCGCCATACTCCAGGGCTCGGTCGGGCGACAGAAGCGAGCCGTAGGTCTTAGCCGAAGTGTCAATCAAAAAATGCGACGCCTGGACTTTAACCAGGTATTTATTTTTCCTTCCCGCAACGCACGCGAGCGGCTCACGCGAAAGGAAGAGGTATGGACCGCCCTCGTTACCGATATAGGTGCCCATATTGCCCAGGCTACCCACACCGTTATACGTCGCCTCAATGGAGAACACGAAGGTGTCGCCCATATACACGGCCTCGAAAGGCGAAACCGACGAAGGAAGCACCAGCTGAGCTCGCTTCGTATTGTTGCCGTCAGTCAGGTCGATCGCCGTCATACCGTAATAGACGCCCTCATCATTGTGCACGCGGGGCGAGATGGTCAGGATGCCGTCGCTCACACGCGGGGCGGATGCGAAGCGGCCCGTCGACTTCCAAATAGTCTCAGGCTTGGACTCGCTGGGCGACTGACGGTAGCAGTACGAATCGTTACTCGTCTTGCTGCCGCCGGACGAGGGCATCTTATACCAGATGACCGACGACCCATACGCTGTGAAGAGCGGCGGATCGTAATTTTCGCCACCGCGATCGAGCTCGACAGCGTTGCCGGTAAGGGAGGAGCCTGCAAGGTTTTGCGCATAGAGTTTCCAAGACGCATTGGCAAAGTTCATCTCGACCCACGCGAACACGCCATCACCCGCGCGAACGTCGTAAAACGCATAACCGGTTCCCTCAACGGGATCCTCGATAAGTGTGGTAAGCGAGCCATCGCCCAGGTTGAGCACACCAAGCGTATTGGCATGCAGGGCAGAAGCAGGCGCCATCATCGCGGCAGCGTAGTCGCCATCGCAGTAGTACAGCAGCGTGCCCAGCGGCAGCGTCCACGACGCCGCCGGCTCAAGATCGATATCAACAGCTTCGTACTCATCAGTGATCGAGACAATCTTCGAATCGTCCTTGATAACCTGCGGCTCGCCGGCGGCACCGTCGCTGGTGCCCGTTTTTTTCGAGCAACCGGCAAGCACCGTGGCAGCGCCCGCGGCAGCACCGCCGAGCACAAAGCCACGGCGCGATATTCCATTCTTGATGTGGTCGGCGATACCCATTAGGCGATCTCGGCGCGAGCGGCCTCGATAGCGCGTGTAAGCTGGTCGGCGCAGGAGGTCTTTTTCATACCGCAGGTATTACCGGCGAGAACCTCGATTACGCGATCAGCAGGAGCGCCCTCGACCAGCTTGGAGATAGCCTTGAGATTGCCGTCACAGCCGCCGGTAAACTCAACGCCCAGCACCTTGCTGCCATCGTCAGAGAGATTGAGGTGAATATTGCGAGAGCATACACCCTGCGGCTTGTAGTCAAAACTAATCATTGAGATCCCCTCTCAGAAAGAAATTTCAGACGTCTATTATCCCCGCCTGGGCCGACTTATTATCGCAAGCACCGATTCAACATCCTACGATGCATGGACTCGCGGGGGCAAGATTAGCAGTCCGCACCCTGTGCGTGGACCGTGCGCTTCTCCCGATACATATTGTGGTCGGCGACACGATATACATCGGCCAGCGTATTTCCAGCCGTCTCGACGGTCGCCACGCCAATCGATGCGCTGACCGTCAGGACCTCATCGCTTACCGCGGCAAGACCGAGACGAAGATCCTGTTCCAGCCCGAGCGCAGACTCGTTGTCAGTATGGGGGCAAACCAGCAAAAACTCGTCGCCGCCAAGGCGCATCGGCAGATAATCCGCACCAGCCACCCGCCGCAGCACGGACGCCGTCCGTCGCAGCAGTTCATCCCCCATCTCGTGACCATAGATGTCGTTGGTCCGCTTGAGATAATTGCAGTCCAACATAATCACGCTCACGGGCAAGTCCTCGTTTACCAGGCTATCTCCGCGCGATTCAAGATAGTTGCGGTTGCGAAGCCCCGTCAGTTTGTCTTGATATGACAGCTCCTCGGCATGCTTGACCATCGATATGTTGTGCGTCGCCACAACGACCGACTCCAGCCGGCCTTGCTCATCGCGATGCTGGGGGACAACCTGTAGCGAGTACCAAGCGCCTCGACAATCTCGCACCTCGGCAGCCAAGTACGGTACGCCCTCCATACGTTCACGAAGCGAACTTATATCTACGAGTCCCACAACCGCTTCGCGGCTTTCGGGGCTCACGATATCCCGGCAGACCGTGTCCATAAAGTCATATGCCTCGCTGTGCTCGGCAAATATTTTCGCTATCGCCGGCGACATATTGATCCCCTCGATCTCGAGGGTGTCGAGATGCAAAAGGAAGGTCGAATCGTAGATGGCGCCTATGGCATTGATAATGCCGAGCTGTTTATCCTTTTCGACCAAATTGCGGTGGTCAACGATATTTCGAGCCAACAGCACCACGACCCAAAACGCAAGACACACCAAGACGCCGACGGCGACAAATGAAATCCTGTCAGACATGACCTCAGATTTGGGATATAGCGCAAACAGGCGGTAGTCCTTATATGCCGCACGCACGGCATACCATTCGTCTCCTCGATATTCGATGCGCGTCAGGCCGTCGTCTTTCCACTCAACTCCTACGCTGGTGAGGAGTCGGGCGAGCGACACGTCAGCATCGGCACTGTTGGATGAGACAATCTCCGCATCCTCCATAACAAGCACCGTGGGACCCTGGTGGAAGGTACTGTTCGAAAGCACGTCGGCTATGGCATATGAATAGTCGTCCGCCGTATCGGAAACAAGTGAGCGGTATGCCAGGGCAACGCCGTCGCCATACGGAACAGCACAGACGGCAAAAACGACACCACGGCGCTCATCGACAGTTGAGTAGGTCACTTTGGAACCTTGATACATCGATGCGACCGGCGAACAGGCCAACTCATCTCGCCACAACATGAGCGGATCGCGACCATCGATGTCGTAGTGGGCAGCCATATGGCCATCGGAGTCCATGACCATCAGCCCCGAAAGGTTCTCGGCATGGACAAATTGCTCGATAAGATCGTCGTTAACCTCAACGCGATCAGAGGACAGGAACGTCACAAACGATTCGACCGCGGCGAGCAAATCGTGCGTCGCCTCGGTTTTTCTCCCCTGTTCGTAGCGGTCATATTTTTCGCAAGCGTTCTCCAAAAACACCATGGTTTCTTGGCCAAACCCAAGCGTTTTTTCGAGGCAGCGATGGGTTCCAACCGTATACAACAGGCCTAACAAGACGGCGCTGACAATAACGCTGGCAGCTATGACGTTCAGAGTCTTTCGACTCAAGCGGTGCTCATCAGTTGTCATGAATTTCCTCCTTGCCCGCCCGTCGTCGCTCCTGTCTTGTAATTGCCCACAATACGGTCAATCGTGCCATCTCGATCCATGTCGAACAGCGCGGTATTGAGATCCTTTACGACCGATCCTTCATAGCTGTCATCAAACGCGACGCCCAGGTCAACCGTCATAACATTGTCGGCAAACACACGGTAAACGCCGGGATACTGAGCAACGAGTCGGTCAAGCGACTGGACATCCGCCATCCAGCAGTCAACGTACCCTTTGACTAGAGCGGCTTTGCAGAGTTCGGCAGAGCCATATGATTTGATTTGAACGTCCGACGAGACCCCCAGATCCCCCGCAAGCAATCGGCGTTCACTCACCGAACCCGCAATCACCGCAATGGTCTTACTTCCATCGAGATGTGCCAAGGACTTGATGCCACTCGTTTTCTTGGCGGCAACCGAGACCGTCACGGTTAGATACGGCTCGGTCCAGTAATACTTATCCTCGCGATAACAGGGAGAATAGTCACACCACAGGCAATCGATATCACCGTTTTTGAGCAGCCGGTCGCGATCGTTCCAGTCAATATCGACAAACTGTGGCTTGAGCCCCGCACGCTTGCAGGCCTCGCGGGCGATGTCGATATCGATACCGGCGTAATCGCCCGTGGTATCGACATACACATAGGGGTCGTTATCCGTAACGCCGATTTTGAGCACCGGGAGATCTCTATCGGCTTCATTCGAGGAGGAAGAACTGCTTCGAACGGTATACGTCAGGGCGCCCGCACAGACGGCAACAAGGAGTATGAGCGTAAACGAGACGATGGTGGCCCGCTTGATGCGTCTGGGCACGTGCCCCCTTTCATCGAAACAGCAGTCGGAGTTCATTTTATTACCCGGGCGCATATGCGACAGTAAAAAAGCGCCTCGCCCAAGACGGGCAAGGCGCCAAAGGTTGAAATGCATCCGCAAGCGGTCGAATTAGGTTAACCCTACTCGAAGCTCAGCTGCTCCAGGCGATCGAAGACCGTATCGATGCGGGTGAGGAAGTCCCACGGATCAAAAATCTCGTCGAGCTTCTCCTGGCTGACGGTGCAGCGCGGATCGGCCTCGAGACGCTCCTTAAAGGTGGGGCCAGAGACACAATCCTGCACCTCGTGCCAGGTGGCCATGGCGTTCTCCTGCACAATGGCGTACGCATCCTCGCGGGTGATACCCGTATCGACGAGGGCAAGCAGGACCTTGGAGGAGAAGATGAGGCCGCGGGTCTTGTTGAGATTGGCCATCATGCGGGCCGGATACAGCTGTAGGCCGTCGATAACGCGAATGAGGCACTGGAACATATGGTCAAGCGCGATAAAGCTATCGGCCTGGGCGACACGCTCGGCGGAAGAGTGCGAAATGTCGCGCTCGTGCCACAGGGCGACGTTGTCGAAGGCGACCTGGGCGTTGGACTTCACGACGCGCGACAGACCGCAGACCTTCTCCATGGTGATGGGGTTACGCTTGTGCGGCATGGCGGAGCTGCCCTTTTGGCCCTTGCGGAAGGGCTCCTCGGCCTCGAGTGTATCGGTCTTCTGCAGGTTGCGGACCTCGGTCGCGATGCGCTCGCAGGTAGCCGCTGTAGTGGCAAGCACGCCGGCAAGATAGGCGTGGTGATCGCGGCTGATGACCTGCGTGGACAGCGGGTCGTGAACCAGACCCAGGTGCTCACAGACGTACTCCTCGACGAACGGCTCGATGGAGCTGTAGGTGCCGACGGCACCGGAGATGGCACCGAAGGCAACGTTCTTGCGGGCATCCTCAAGACGGTCCAGATCGCGCTTGAGCTCCCAGGCCCAAGAGCCAAACTTCATGCCGAAGGTCATCGGCTCGGCATGGATGCCATGAGTACGGCCGGCGCAGAGCGTGTTGCGCTCCTCAAAGGCGCGACGCTTGCAGATCTCGCCGAGTTTTTTGACGTCCTCGATGATCAGGTCGCAGGCCTGGGTGAGCTGGTAGCACAGGGCCGTGTCACCCAGGTCGGAGCTGGTCATGCCATAGTGAACCCAGCGGCTGGGCTTGGGGTCGCCCTCGGGAACATCGGCATCGATGTACTCCTTCATGTTGGTCAGGAAGGCAATGACGTCGTGGCGCGTGACTTCCTCGATCTCATCGACCTTCGCCTTCTCAAAGTTGGCATGGTCGCGGATCCACTGGGCCTCGTCTTTGGAAATACCGATCTTGCCGAGCTCCGCCTGGGCCTCGCAGGCCAGAACCTCGATCTCCTGCCAAATGGCGTACTTGTTCTCGAGGGAGAAGATGTGTCCCATCTCCGGGCGGGTATAGCGATCGATCATAGCGGCTCCTTTTTGGTTATTAGCACGTTGGTCGTAACCCAACCATTGTACCGTGCGCAGGTGCAAGTATGGGCAGTAGGCATTAACCTAACATTTTGGAATTGGAGCGAGCAACGGGACGTCCGCGCATTTGCTTCGCAAATCCGCACCGGCTGCGGTCGCCTATCGGCGACCTTGCCTGCTCGCTATAAACGCTTCGCGTTTATTTAACGCTCGCACCCTGTCGGGTTCGAGTCCCGGCACTTTATTGAAAAAGGCACAGTAACGAAACGTTACCGTGCCTGGAATTCGAATGGAGCGGGCAACGGGACTCGAACCCGCGAGTGTCAGCTTGGGAAGCTGATGCCTTACCACTTGGCGATGCCCGCTTGTGTTGGCTAGTATAACGCGGTTGTCTTGTTCGATACAAGGGTGGCGATGCTTGTTTTAGCTGTGGAGATTCGTTTGAAAATCGCGTCAATTGTGGAGACGAGGACCTTTGTCTTTCTTTTCTTACCATCTTCTACCTGCACTTTTATCTGATTGTTGTATTTGAGCTCGATTTGTCAGAAATCGGGCAAGCTTTTGGTCAGGCTCCGGTACTTACCCGCATGAGCCTCGGGGGTAGCCTCATCCTACGCGTCGCAACCTCCCCATGCGGCGCACGAGGGATAAGGAGCAGCCATGTCCAACGCACCCACGCACTCTGTCCACAGCGCAATCGCAACAGGTCCGCTGCTCCTGCTCCTCTTCCTGCTTTTCGGCTGCCTGACACCGGGAGCCGCATTTGCCGTCGATGGCTACGATCAGCTCGGCTTCCGCACTATTAGCGATGATTGTGGGCCCTTCTTCATCGGCAAGTATGAAGCTCAAGACGCCTCGGTTGCCTACTGCATGAACCAGGAGCGGCCCGGCCCCACCAAGCCGGGCGGCCCATGGCTCAACTTTGATCAAGGCTGGGTGTGGCTCGACGACGAGTTCGCGGCAATCGTTTGTCACGGATATCCTACCGCCACGTCGTTTGGCGGTTACCATCTTTCACCCGATCGCGCCCGCGCCGCGACCCAGCTTGCCGTATGGATGCTCAACGGCACTACCCATGTCGACGGTACTTACTCTTACACGACCGCTCAGGGCAAAACCAAGAGTGGGCACTTTACCACTGACAATGAAGTCGTGGCGGCGGCGCGGTGGCTCCACGGCAGCGCAAAATCAGGAAGCATCAAAGCCGCTCCGCACCGCGCGCGACGCTATCTAGGAGCCGTATCGGGCGGCAGCAAACGTCAGGACATGCTCTATGTACTGCCGGCGGTCTCTGCTTCCTTCAAAAAACAGTCTGCAAACGCCGCCATTACCAGCGGAAACAATACTTATCAGTTTGACGGGGCAACATTCGATATTTTTGAGAGCGCCAGCGGCGCGCATGTCGGCACCATCCAGATGGACAGCAACGGTCGAGCGCAGGCAACACTCCTACCCAACACGGCATACTACCTAGTTGAGACAACAGCGCCAGCTGGTTATATCCCCCGGCACGATCACATTGCCTTTACCACGACGGATAACGGCGGATACGTCACCATTGATGAACAACCCGGCACCATTACCTTGCGCATTGTAAAGCTCGACGCCGCAACGAATGCAGGCCCCCAAGTTGGGGCTTCGCTCGCAGGAGCAGAATTCGTGTGCGTATCGCAATCAACCCCTGGATGGACACAAACTCTCAGGACCGATGAAAGCGGTCGAGCTACCCTCACCGATGTCCCCCTGGGAACCTTTACCATCTATGAATCGAAGGCGCCCGAGGGCTATTTGCCCTCCGGTGACAGTTGGTCTTACACCGTTGGAGCCGACCAACTCGGCGATTCAGGCGTGGTCGAGATCGAATCTCGCGTTTCCGATATCCCCATTGCGTTTGACCTTGAGATTTCCAAATTCAAGGACTACGGCAATAGCGATCAATCCGGCCTGGAGCAGCCGGCAGGAAATGTTGTCTTTGAGGTTGTCAGTAACAGCTCTCAGCAGGTTGTTGGCACACTGACTACAAACATCTATGGCTTTGCCTCCACCAAAGACCAGCCCGAAGCATGGTTCGGCACAGGCAAGCGACCCGCCGGTGTCCACGGAGCTGTCCCATACGACCGTGCCGGCTACACGATTCGCGAGGTTCCGGAAACCGTCCCCGAGGGTTTTAAGCGTGCAGGGGAATGGACCGTCGGGGCCAATCAGATTTCCAACGGCGCCGAGCTTCAATATATCGTGGACAACCACGCGCTGTCGACGCATCTCCAGATTGTAAAACGCGATGCCCAAACAGGCGCTTCTGTTCCACTAGCCGGATTCACCTTCCAACTCCTAGACAGCAATCACGAACCTGTCTCACAAACTTGCTGGTATCCAGCACATAACGTAATGGACACCTTTACGACTGACGCGACCGGGACCGTCACACTGCCCGAATCGCTCGTGCCGGGCACCTATTATGCACGCGAGACCTCGGCCAAAGAGCCCTATCTTGTCGGCAAAGAGATCGAGGTAAACATACCCGCCGACATGAACCTAACGCCCGTTGCAATCGCCTCGTATTATGACCACGCCGCGACGGGAAGCATCAGGATCGTTAAAACCGATGCCGTAGACGGCAGCAGCCTCGCGGGCGCCGTCTTTGAGATCCGTGCCTCGGGTGATATCGTGCGCCCCGACGGTAGCATTGCCGCGCTCGACGGTGAGACTGTCGCTGCCGTCACGACGGATGAAACTGGAGAAGCACGCGCGGACGACCTCCCGCTGGGATCTGGCACCGCACGCTACGAGGTTGTCGAGACTCAAGCGCCGGCAGGCTTCTTACTCGATCGGACATCCCATATTGTCGACCTTACTTATGCCGACCAGAAAACACCCGTTGTAGAAGCACGGCTTAACGTATCCGACGATTACACCAAGGTAGATATCTCCAAGGTCGATGCAAGCGGCGAGCAGGAAGTGGAAGGCGCACAGCTCACCTTATATGGTCCCGATAAAACCGAAATAGACTCCTGGACCTCATCCGACAAGCCGCACCGCGTCGAACATCTTGTACCCGGCACCTACTCGTTGCGCGAAATGATGTCTCCGCGGACCTATGACCTTGCCGAGGAGATAACGTTTGAAATAAAGGATACGGGAGAAGTGCAACCCGTCGCGATGAAGGATGCGCCCATCGAGATCAAGGGACAGGTCGACAAGTGTCAGGAACTTGTCCAACCTATCGAAAAGGGCCTGTTGGCTAACGGCGATGGTAAAAACCGCGCCACGACGCAAACCAATAGTGATGGGCTTTTCTCCTATACCATCGATGCTCGAAACGATTCCGCTACTTGGGTTGATGAGTTTACGATTACCGATGATCTTGAGTGCGCCAAAGACGGCACAGCGAGATTCATCTCAATCGAAACCCCCGTCGCCATCGGCGACCTCAATGGTCTGTGCAACGTATGGTATCGCACGACGCCGTTGGACTCGACAGACGTCGATGAGCCGGCAAACGCGACACTTGACGATGGGCACGAAAACCCTTGGCTTGAGTCCGACGAAGTAAGGGAGAGTCTGGGTGAGGATTGCCGCCTCGTCGATTACGACGGCTGGCACCTCTGGAAGGCGGATGTCTCGACCACGGAATCCACCACACTCGAGGCGAAAGAACTCGACCTTGCGTCCAATACCGTCGTAACGGGCATTCGAATTGAATACGGTGCGGTAGCCGCCAACTTTACGACTCGAAGCGATGCGGATTCTTGGACCCGCGATGATCTCAAAGATGAGCACGACGACCTTGACGATGCCAAAGCAATCCTTGGTGCAGACGCTCGGGGCGCAGTCGTACATATGCAGGCAACGTCGGCTTATACGCCCCAAACCGCACTCACCAACAGCGCGCGCGTCGATCTTTGCCGCAACGGTGGCGGCGATAAACTTGAGTCACATGACGAGGACAGCGTCATTCAACGCTGTACCCTACCGCAGGACCTACCGGCAACAGGATCAGTTCCCATCGCCGCTTGCATCACCGCGCTCCTGACCTCGGGTGCCGCAGCCCTATGGTTCGCTCGCCTTAGGTCGATCCCAAAGAACCGCTAGCACGATGAAAAAGCGGGCGAGCCAGTCCCCCGGCTCGCCCGCTTTCAATCATTTAAATCGCCGTATCTACTCTGCAGACGAAGATCCACCATCAACGATTGCCTGCTCGGACTCAGGAATCCCATCGGCACCCGTGCTCTGTTCTTGCTCCACCTCTTCGCTGATTGCGGAGGCGGGGGTCGAGCCCTTCGCACCCACGATGTAGGCAGCCCCAAATCCTAACGCAATGGCAATCAAGGTCAAAATCACGTAGACAGGCCAATGGCGCTTAATATACGAAAACACGTTGACTCCTTAGAGCTCCGTCTACGAACGGCGGATAACCTCGGTCACGACCTCGGATACCGTAGCAATGTTCGTCGGGTTGACATTGTGGGGCAGGTCGTCCTCGGTACGAGCGCAAGCCAGACGCGTGCCGTCCACGCCGGCGATGGTGAGGGCTCGGCGGCTCGCCTCGAGCGCGGCATAGGCATCGGTCTTGGCATAGGGCATCTCGAGCGCGCCACAATCGACATGGAACGACTTGCAGACCTTGCTGACCAGGTTCATGATGCGGCGATCGCCCTTGAGCAGTTGTTGTTCGCCCTCGACCGTCACAACCGAAAGCCTACCGGCGCCGACGGATTCAAGATTGATAAAGAATACGCCGCGGAGCTTATCGCGATGCGAAGCCAAGAAGGCCTTCATGCCGGCGCCATCACAATCCGAGGCGCCCGTTGCCACAAACCAGATATCGTGACCGAGCAGCTCATCATCGCCCATAGAGGCGACAGCCGCGAGCATATCTTCGGAAGAAGCGCCATCGGAAGACGTAGCGCCACCCTTCCAGCCATCGTTATCGTCCTCGAAGTTATCCCACGAACCGATACCGCGACCGGACTTCTTGGCATCGTAATCGTCTTCGACGCCCAGCCAGTCACTCATGCTGTCCTGCTCGTTTTTCTTTTTACGGCCGAACAGGCCACCCAGGCCGCGCTTACGAGACTTGGGTGCCGCCGGGGCGGGAGCCGAAATGGTCTCAATCGGCTGCGCGGCCGACGCAACGGGCATAGGAGGCGCAACGGGTGCCGATGTGGGTTCGGGACCTTGGGCGGTAGCAAAGGGGTCGTTGACCTGGGCAGAGGGATCGGGAAGGTCGAACAGCGACGTGCGAGACGCAACGTTTGCCTGCTTCATAGACGGCAGCGACGGATCGGGGACCGAAGCCAGCGGAGACGAGGAAGGTGCAGGCGACGGTGCCGACGCCGGATCGGGAACATTCATCTGCGGACGCGGCGATGCTTGGGAGGAAATCTGGGCCATAAGGGAATCGACCGTTTCGTCCTGGGTGGGAGCGACATCGGCAACCGTGGCACCGGAACCACTCGGGGTCGGCATGGTGAAAATCTGCGTGGAGTAAGGCCTCGACTCATCCGTTTCGAGAGTCTCGGAAACCACAGACACTTCCTCCTGCTCGGCCTCGGTCGAATCACCTTGATCGGCTGCCGCGTATTGCTCTTCGCCAGAGTTGGCCTCGACGGGCTCGTCCTCGGCAGCATCAATGGGCTCGTCATCGTCCACCGCGTCGCCCTGTTCATCGGAAACAGGAAGGGACTCGGCAATCGCGGTGCCCTGCTTTTCAAACGTTATCGTGGAATCGAACTTCGCGGCATCAAACGACATGGTGCTATCGACGTGCTGCTGAGCCTCGAAAGACGTTGTTGCCTCAACAACATCCGCGGACGTCGGTTGCTGGGACTCAAAGGACGTTGTAGCTTCGGCGGCGTCGACGGGCACGGACTGCACAGCCTCGTTCTGCTCGAACTCTTGCGCCGCGAGCTCACGTGTCGCCTCGGCTGCCTGCTGCTGAGCGATAGCCTCCTGCTCGGCAGCCTCGCGTGCGGCAGCGCGCTTCTCCTCGAAATCGTCGACAAATTTCTTGCCCTTTGCAAGCGCACCCTTAAAGAAGTTGGAAGCGCTGGCGCCAATCGAAGAGAACGCGGATGCAATATCGGCATGGGGCGTTGCCGCGGGAATCTCGGCCGAGAAATCAGTATCGCTCTCGTAAGACACGCGCCTCGGCTGTTCAACGTAATCGTCGTCAGACTCGTCCGCAACGTCTTGTGCCGGCGCGGCGGGAGCCAAAATGTCCAGTCCTGCCGCGGGATCGATCGCGGACACCGCCTCGGGCTCGGCAACGGCAGCGGTAACCGCGGCAGACTCATCATCCACAGTGACAACGGGCGCAGGCTCGGGCTCAAACGTCGGCTCCTCGCCCTCCTCGTAATCGAGCGTGCAGGACTCGGGAAGCATTCCGAGCGCACGGATGGCATCCGAACCAAAGCGGATGTTGCCGGCGGCGTTGCGATAGAGCTTGGGCTCGGGCTCGACCGCGGCAGGTTCCTCCGCCGACTCGGCAGCGGGAACCTCGTCATTGAACTCTTCGGCCTGGACAGCCTGATTCTGATCCTCGGGCACGATAGCGCCGATCAGCGTCTCGTCGGCAGATGCACCCTCAAAGCCCTCGATCTGCTCGTCGAAAGCCTCGCCCTGTTCGGGCTCGGTCTGAGCGTCGGGAGCAATCGGCTGACCGAATTCGTCCTCGGCGTAGGTAGGCTCTTCATACTCGATGGTGTTGCCGTAGTCGTTTTGCTGCTGGGCCGCGGCATATTCCGCCGCTGCGCGCGCCATTTCCTCGGCACGACGCTTCTGCTCCCCAAAATAGGTATCGAACGGAACATCGTCGGGAAACTCGTTTTCGCCCTGGAAGGGAGCAACGTTGTCCATAACGCCGAGCATAGCGGCGACAGAAGACTTGTTGCACACCGCGCCGGACGTATAGGGAAGAATGTGGCGGTTAGAGATGATGTTTGCCGCGTTGGCAAGCGCAACGAGGGAAGCGAGGATCGCGACAATCCACAGCAGAACCTTGAGCGCGCCGGGGAGCGGCAGGATGCGCAGGATGGCAACGGCAGCGGGGGCAACCGTGGCAACGGGCAACAGCTTGGCGATGAGCGCACGATACGAAGCATAGGGCTCGCGGGCGAGCAGCTCAGCACGGGGAGAGTCGTAGTGTGCGACAACGACCACCGGGCGGTTGCGCGGAGACGCGAGCGGGCCCGAGGCCTTGTGGTAGGCGATGACATTTTGGCTCACGCCCGTCTTGCCCAGGCGCGAAACCACGGGATGCCCTGTGCGCTCGAGCACGTAGAGCACGGCACCGACAATAGCCAGCAAGGTGCCGACCAAGCCGATACCGCCGCCGATGCCCATCAGCAGGGCGCCGGCAAACGCAAGAATACCGGTAACGGCAAATGCCAACCTACTGGGCGCCGGGGCATTGAACTCCTGAACCTCGGGGTCAAAGCCGTGGTTGCGGAAGATCTGAGCGATATCTTCGGCAGCCAAGCGCTCTTCTTCGCTGCATGCCGGCGTAATGCCGGTGTTCTGCAGCAGGTGGTTAATATAGTTCTGGGTGTTCGCCATGTGCGCTCCACATCCATAATCCGACAAATAGGCCCAATGCATGCACATTAGAACCGTATATAGTCGAAAGTATACCCCGAGCGAGCGCAAACGACCGAATTCGGGCTATCTTAACGCCCCGAGCGGACAAGGATATAGCCTAATCTCCATATCGGACTAAAATCATGGCAGCAAACCACCTTCTCATGCGAGGACTCTATGACGGCAAGCGACACGACCGAGACAATTAAAAAGGGAAATTCGGAGCCCAGTTTCGATAAAACGGCTCAGCGCATCCTCAATCTTTTCTTTGTGCTCAATAGCTCCCCCGAACCGCTGACGACCGAGCAGATCGTCTTGGATTCTGACCTGGGATATGGCTCGGGCAATATCGACTCGGATAAGCGCAAGTTTCGACGCGATCGTGACAAGCTGCTCGAACGCGGCATCTTAATCAAGGAGGTTCGCCCCACCGGCGCGCAGGAGACCGAGGAAAGCTCGTGGACAATCGACCGCGAGCACACGTTTGCGGCAGGCGGCCTCATTACCGCAGACGACGCCGATATCCTGCTCAACGCCATCGACCAGACACTAGCGGCCGGCTCATCCACTTTTGCCGCACCGCTTGCCGATATTCGCTCCAAGATTGCCTATCTCACCGGCAGGACGACGGTAGACGAGGCGCCGATCAGCCGCTCTCCCACCGTCGATGCGGTTTGGAGCGCCTTTGCCGAGCGTTGTGCGCTGCGATTTTTATATCAGAACGGACGCGGCGAGCAGAAAGAGCGTACCGTCCGCGTCTACGGCATGTTCGAGCGCGAGGGCGTGGCGTATTTCTGCGGCCTCGACAACGTCACCGGCGACATCAGGACATTCCGCTGCGACCGTATCGTTCGCGCTTGGCGTCCTTCGAAGGCCTACGTCATCCCCGCGGACTTCAATCTCAACGACTATCTGTTCTTTGAATTCGATTTTGCCGACCGGCCGCCCGTTGCAGCCACGTTCTCGTTCGCCCCTCAGACACAGATCGATATGATCAACGGCCTCACGCGCGGGCGAGGTGAGCTCGCACACACCGATGTGGGATGGGCCTGGACCGTTGACGTGCGCGATCTTGAAGCCGCCGCCTCATTTTGCATGGCCCACGCCATGGACGGCATGAGGCCCATGGCCCCCAAATCGCTCAAGCAGGCGTGGAACCACCTCATCGAAAGGACGGTGCACGAGTATGCCCGTGCGTAAACTCACCAGCGAGCAGAGACTCTCGCGCGCCATCGACATCATGGAGGCCCTCTACGCCGCCGGCGAGAGCGGCATGACACGAACCGAGATTTGCAGTCGCTTTGACATCACAGGGGTATCGCTCGACGAGATTCTCGAGATCGTCTCGACGCTCGCGGACCGAGAATCGGGTGCGCGCATCATCTGCGAATGCCACGGCGAGCGTGTGGTCCTCACCGGTGACGCCGGGCGTGTGCTACCGCTGCGCCTGAGTGCCGCCGAGGGCGCTGTGCTCAACCATGAACTTGAATCGTTGGGGATCGAGCCCCAGGCGGCAGCTCGGATTCGACATGCTCTTCTACCCGAAGAGCTCGGCTATAACCAGCGCGTCTTTGACACCGTCAACCACGGGTCGCACTGGCAGCAGCTGAGCTGCGCCATTCAGGACGGTGTTCGTTGCCGCATCTCGTATCGCTCGATGGACGATGCACGGCCACGCGAGCGTCTGGTCGACCCCTTGCGCATTACGGCAAACGGCGACCAAACATATCTGATTGCCTGGGACATCGCGGTCGATGAGCAGCGCACCTATCGCATGGATAAAATCGAGGGACTCACCCTGACGGAAGACTCCGTCGTGCCTCACGCACCGGACGTTGCATCCCTCCACGATACCCTTGCCCGGACGCAGCGTAGCGCAAAGCTCTTGATGCCATTCGATATGGCGGAGCATCTGGACTGGGCCGGCATCACCCTCATCGAGCGCGGCGGTGCAGACATGGCAACGGTAACCGTGCATTACGGCTCCGAGCGTTGGCTATTGAGCCAGATAATCGCAGCGGGCGGAGCCATCCGCATCTTGGATGACCCCGCCCTGTCAAAGCGTCTGTGCGATATGGCAAAAACCCTCGTCTGTCCGCTTTAGCGCCGCCGCTCGTGGCGTGCGCGCCACAGTTGCAGATAGTGACCGATCTGCGCCGATTCGATGCGCTGATAGGAGCTCGTGGGCAGCGACGTTAAGAACTTCTTTCCGTAGCCCTTCGTCACCAGGCGCGGGTCGGCCAGAATCAGCACGCCGCAATCGGTCGACGAGCGGATAAGGCGGCCGGCTGCCTGCTTGACCTCGAGCACCGCCTCGGGCAGCGAATAGCGCGCCCAAGCGCGGTCTTCGCGCAGGTTGCGCTCGCACGAGAGCGGGTCCGTGGGGCTCGAGAACGGCAGCTTGGGAATGATGACGCAGCGCAGCGTCTCGCCGCTGGCGTCGAACCCCTCCCAGAAGGCCTTAAGCGCAAAAAGCGATGAAGTCGGCTCGTTGATAAACCGGTCGCGCAGGCGACGAGGAGATGAGTTGCGCTGCTGGCAGTTGAGCTCCAGACCCGCACGGGCCATCTTGGGCTCGACGCGGGCGTACAGGTCTTCCATGTCGCGCCGATTGGTGAACAGCGTGAGCACCGATCCGCCCATGGCAAGATGGGCGTCGACCAGCACGCGCTCGAGCGCCGTAAGATAGCTTTCACGATCGCGCGGATCGGGGATATCGCCTGCAACGACTACAGCCATGTTCGAATCGAAGTCGTAGCTCGAGTCCAAGTGCAGCGATGAGGATGTTGAAGCACCAATGCGATCGAGGCCGACAGCATGGTTAAAGTGTTCAAAGCTTTTGGACACCGTCATGGTCGCCGAGGCAAAGATAGCCGTGTGGACCTCGGGCAGCCACTCGGTTGCCAAGGCCTCGCCAATATCGATGCGCTCCGCGGTCATCGACTCGCCGCCGGCACGCAGCCTGCGATTGACTTGCAATGAGTACACGTAGTGTTCGTCGGTACCGTCAATGATGAGCTTGAGGTTCTCGGCCAGCTCGTGCAGGCGGCGCGAGATATCACCCAGGTCGACAACGACCTCGGGCTTGTCGGCGGCAACGGACTGCACGAGCGCGTCGACACTCTTGTCAGCTTGTTCCAATGCGTCGATGGCAGCGTAGGCCGACTGTAAGAAATCATGCCAGTCGTCAGATTCGCGCAGCTCGGGGCCAATCCATAGGTTCGCATTGTCATAGCCCCCGCGAGCACGGCGGCCAAGCTCGCGAACGCCGTCAAACACATCGGCAATCGCCATGCTCGCACGCACAACTGTCGACGTCGCCTTGGCGGTAAGACCCAGGTAGAGCGTAGAGCCCTCCGAGGTTGCCAAATCGCGGGAAACCTGGCTCAGCGCACCGGTGCTCGAGCCGCCCAGGCGCTCAAACAGAACGCGCGATTCATCCGCCGACACCACGCGCGCCCATTGACGGCGTGCCTCGCGCTCGATGGAGTGGGCCTCATCGATCACCCAGTGACGGATCGGAGGCAAGATTCTGCCCTCGGCCGCAACATTGCGGAACAGCAGGGAATGGTTAGTGACCACCACATCGGCATGCGCCGCACGACGGCGAGCGCCGTGGACCAAACATTTATCAGGGAAAAACGGGCAGAGGCGACGAGCGCACTCGCGCGAGGCCGTCGTAAAGTCGGGGCGGTTGACGCTGCGCCACCGAATGCCGAGCGAGTCGAGGTCGCCATCGGCTGATTGGCAGACGTACGCCATAATGACCGCGACCGCCGTGAGCGTGTCCGCCGGATCGCGCTTGGTGGTAATCTCGACCTGGCTGCGGCTCATGCGCTCGAGCTTGCGCAGGCACGGATAGTGGTCATACCCCTTGAGAGCGCAAAATGACAGACCACCGTCCAGTTGCTCGGCAAGTTTTGGCAGCTCATGGTACATGAGCTGGTCGGCAAGATTGTTCGATTTGGTCGCAATACCAACCGTGATGTTGTTACGGCGTGCTGCCTCGGCAAAAGGCACCAGATAGGCCATCGATTTGCCGACGCCTGTGCCCGCCTCAATTACACGATGAGTGCCCGTGACCAGCGCATCGCGGACCTCGAGCGCCATCGCGATCTGCTCATCACGCGGCTCGTAGGTGGGATACATGCGATTGACCAGGCCACCCGGCGCATAGTCTGCCTCAATCTCCTCACGACTCGGCATCTTGAGGACCGGCAGTTCGTCGGCGTCCACCCGATCGTCGACGCGATCGGCCTTGAGAACGTCAGCACGAGCGGCGCTGAGAGAGAAGATAGAACCAGGGTTCTGTCCCGCCAAGAATGAGAATATAGGACGATAGGACCAAGGCACATCCGAGTGCATGTCGGCTAGGCGCGCCATGAGGCCCTGGGGCAAGTCGGTGAGCGCCACGAGCAACACGCGCCATACGCCACACAGGGCGTCGACGTCGGCATTGGCACGGTGTGATACCGAGTCACAGCCAAACAGATCGGCCATAAAAGACAGCTTGTGCGAGGCCAGGCGCGGAAGCGCGATGCGCGACAGCGCCAGCGAATCGATCCAAATATCGCTCACGTTGACGCCGCCTTTGACCGACTCGATAAACGAGCGGTCGAACGTGGCGTTATGTGCGATCACTGGGCAACCACCGACAAAATCGGCGAGAGCGGCGACGGCCTCAACGGCCGACGGGGCATCTGCCACATCGGCATTTGTAATGCTCGTGAGCTCGGTAATCTCGGCGGGAATCAGCTGCTTGGGATGCACGAAGGTATCGAAGCGGTCGATGATCTCGCGGCCCGAAAGACGGGCTGCGGAAATCTCAATCAACTCGTTGTCCTGTACCGAAAGACCCGTGGTCTCGGTATCGAGGACGATAACGTCCTCTTCGATGAGGCCAAACGATTGCGTCTTTGCACGTTCGGCGAGCGTGGCATAAGAATCGATGACAAACTGTGGCGTTCCAGGAGATACAGCGTCCTCGATTAGCATGCAACGCCCGCTCGACGGAGACCCATACGGATCAGGCTGTCGCACACCTGCGGGAACGTCATGTCGTCGGTGTGGCGGATCTCATCCGGATACAGCGACGTATCGGTCATGCCGGGGATGGTGTTGGTCTCGAGAATGACGGGGCCGTCCTCGCTCACGATAAAATCACTGCGCGAAACGCCTAGGCAGCCGAGGGCCTTGTGGGCCGCACAGGCAAGTTCCTGGGCACGCGCATAGTTTTCGGGCGAGATCTGCGCCGGAATACGATGGATGTCAGTGGGATCGACGTACTTTACGTCCAGATCGTAGAACTCGCAGTCCTCGGGCTTGCGAATCTCGACAATCGGCAGGGCGCGCACGTCGTCCTCGCCGTATACGCCGACGGTGATCTCGGTACCCTCGATGCACTTCTCGACCAGCACTTTGTCGCCGTACTCAAACGCCTTGGCGATTGCCGCGGGCAGCTCGGAGGGCTCATGGACCAGGGAAATGCCATAGCTGGAACCGTTGACGGCGGGCTTTACAAAGCAGCGCTCGCCACAAATCTCGACGATATGGTCGATATCGACTTCATCGCCTACCTCGAGCGCAAGGCCGGGGGCAATGGGAATGCCCGCCTTGGCGTACAGGAGCTTAGAGACCTCCTTGTCGGCACCGCAGGCGCTGGCAAGCACGCCCGAGGCCGTGTAGGGGATACCCAGGGTCTCCATGGCGCCCTGCATGGCGCCATCCTCACCGCCGGCGCCGTGCATGGCGATAAATGCCACATCAAAGCCACCGGTCGCCATGGTCACCATAAAGTCCTCGGCGGCCGTGTCGAGCAGCTCCACCGAGGTGTAGCCGGCCTCCTTCAGTGCCACCACGACGTTCTTTCCCGAATTGAGCGAGATCTCGCGCTCAGCGGAATGACCGCCCGCCAAGACCGCTACGTGCATGTTCTCTAGGCTTTTACCCGGCATGGGCAGACTCCTCCTCTATAATTTCTGCAGCTGATACCATATTGTAGCGATACCCTCTACGTTTCCCCAAAATCGAAAGGCTTCCATGAATCCCAGGACTAAATCTCAGGACATTCGCGACTTGAGCCAAAACGATATTCGCGAGCTCGTGGCCGAACTTGGCCAGCCCGCCTTCCGCGCAAAGCAGCTCATCGAATGGGTCTTTGAGAAGAACGTTTGTTCGTTTGACGACATGACCAACCTTCCCAAGGCTTTCCGCGAGCAGCTTAAAGAGGCTTTTGCCTTTGACACGCCGACTGAACTCACCAAGCAGGTTTCCAAAGATGGCTCTCGCAAGTACCTGCTCGAGTACCACGACGGCATTTCCGTCGAGACCGTCGGTATGCCCCGTCGCAACAAGCTTTCCGTCTGCGTTTCCACCCAGGCAGGCTGTGGCATGGGCTGCGCCTTTTGCGCTACCGGTCTCAACGGCCTCAAGCGTTCTCTGACCGCTCAAGAGATCGTCGACCAGGTACTTCATGTATCCAACGACTTTGGCGAGCGCGCCACGAGCGTTGTCTTCATGGGCCAGGGCGAGCCGTTTGCCAACTACGACGAGGTTCTCAAGGCGCTGCGAATCCTCAACGACCCCGACGGCATCGGTATCGGCGCTCGTCACCTCACCGTCTCTACCAGCGGCGTTATTCCCGGTATTCGCAAATTTGCCGACATCCCCGAGCAATTCACGCTTGCCGTTTCCCTGCATTCCGCCATCCAGTCGACGCGCAATAAGCTCATGCCCGGTGTTAAGAAGTACACGCTGCTTCGCCTTCACGAAGCGCTTCAGCTTTACACCGAGAAGACTGGCCGCCGCCCGACCTATGAGTATGCCATGATCGAAGGCGTCAACGATACGAATCCCGAGATGCAGGCGCTCTGCGACTTCTGCGAGGGAACGCTGTGCCACGTTAACCTCATTCAGCTTAACGACATCGAGGGCAGCCCGCTCAAGCCGTCGCCGATTCATAAAGTTGAGGATCTTCAGCGTCGTCTTGAGTCCCGTGGCATCGAGACCACGATTCGTAACTCCCGTGGTAACGATATTGACGCCGCTTGCGGACAGCTGAAGCAGCGCTTCAAAGTTCAGAAGAACGCATAGGGGAGTCGCACCCCAAAACGTTTCATGTGAAACATCGAACGACCCCGGTTGCAGAATATGCAACCGGGGTCGTTTCGTTTATTGACCTTAATTTTGAATCAGCTGCTACCTGTCCCATTTTTTACAACCAAAATAAGGGGTCCTTGTCTTGTGAATCAGACAAGGACCCTTCAAAAAATGCTGGGTAATTGTTAGGTACCTAATAGCCTACATTTTCCCATTGGTTGCTAACCCAACCTTGATTAATCTTGGGATTCTTCGTTACCTGAGCTGTACGCATGGCAACGTCTTCTGTCATAACATCCATTTTCTTCTTGGAAGTATCAACGATATCTTGCGCGCCACGAAGCAAACGACCTCGAAGTTCATCGTCTGTCGCGATCTTATATCCAGCAAAGGCACCAGCCGCGACAGTCGTCACCAATGCAATCGCAGTTAAAATTTTATTCCTCA
>ENA-UEQN01000682-UEQN01000682.1-human-gut-metagenome-genome-assembly--contig:-NODE-682-length-30327-cov-22.280628_pt1 | contig 30327 bp, 22 predicted proteins | sample MGYA00242940_ERZ507944 | MGnify/ENA primary metagenome ERZ507944 (study PRJEB26167, sample SAMN06115449) | human gut metagenome | host: Homo sapiens | place: China:Fujian | collected 2015-08-20... | reverse complement strand
TTGAATTTTCCGAAGAAAACAAATAATCCGAACCCATCTCCTATCGGAAACAAGTTCGGATTATTTTTGTTTGGTCCGCCTGACATTCCCCCAGTCGAACCTTTCCGTCACCATCTTCCCTTCTTATTTTTTCCTCACCTGTCCCCTCTCCCATCAACCTCTTTCCGCCGACACGTCGTCCAGCATCTCATCGTTTCGATAACAGCCGCTTTTTACACGTTCTTCCACGTCCACTTTAATTAAACAAACAAAATCCCCTCTCAGCAAGTCAACGCTGAAAAAGGGGGATATGTATCATTATATTTTTTTGCCGGTACGCTTTTTGTCAATCAATTTATAAATTGATTCCAAAGAATTTTGAACTTCTTTCCAAAAATTTTTTGCTCTCCTCCTAAAGGCAGCGGATGATTTCCGGCCTCAACTATCATGTCTTCTAGATTTCCACACTGCTTTGTCAGTTCCGAAAAGAACTCATTATCATCATATTTATAAAACAACGCCGAGAAATTCATTTCACTCAGAACGTCACAAAATTTGTTTCCATTACGCAGATAGCCATTGCCATCAAAATCAAGGCTCGTTCTGGATTGGGGAATCTTTTTTATAAGATATTCGTCAAAAATTGTGCTGCAATTAGACGAACGAATAGTAGCAACCGCGGACTTATTCGCTGTAATAGCTGCATAAATAGCCACTAGAATTGCAAGTCCTGAAAAGAACGCAGAAACCGGATCAATCATTCACTCACACATCCTTTACATCAGCATTAGACGATCCAGAATGGTTTTTTTAGGATTGGAAATCTTGGGGGCAATGACATCAAAATTTTTCTCCATTCCCTCACGTCCGATTTCAGTATAAATTTTTCCAAAGAACCCCTGGATAAATGAAGATGCCAAATAATCAATCTGCTCAGGGAAAACAATTGTAAACGGCTCATTCAAGTTGATCTGACCATCGACCTGTGCATCAAACAGTTTTCGGCCATAACTATTTCCCGCAAGTTTTGTTAAACTCCTATCTTTTATTTCAAGAGGAATCACTTGTTTACTCATAATGCATTCTCCGTTTCCATCACAAAATTCAAATTGTATGCAGTCCCAGGGAAGTAGATTGGAAATGTTGAAAAAACATGCTTGTCCGGAGCGCAATGTTGAAAGTCATGTTCATGATTCATTCCAATCCAGTGATCTTCATCATATTCCAAAAGCGACCGTATGAATTGCATTTTCCGTCTTCCTGATAGAACATAGCAGTTGTTTCCGTCTGCTTGAACCTCAAGCCATTTTATTAAAGTAGGGAGGCCCGTTCCCCCGATAAGATATTCATTCGGTCTGCCAGATATGCGATCTTGGAAGGCACTCAACATAAAAAACTCATCATCTCCATAGCCTTCCCTAAAAAATCTTCTGTGATGCATGTAGATTTCGCGCAATCTCCAATATCGTGCACTGTCGCTCTTATCTCGTAGTTCAGAATTAACGCATAACTTTGTCTGTATTTGCGACGAGAGCAACGTCGCAGAAAAATTAACAACACAAATATTCACACCGTAATACTTTGGCCCAGTCGGGTCGTTCCGGCGAACATAGTCACGTGGTGTCACATCAATATCAAGGAAACAATCTGAGCGGCTATGCTCAAGTGCATTTCCCACCAACTCTACAGCAACTTCAGCAAGCAAGTCACTGCGAGACTTTGTGATTCCAAGATTCTCAAAAAACAAGCACAATGTTGTGATTGCGGAGGACAATGTCTCATCATCATTTTCATTGGCTAAAAAAAGTTTGCGATAATAATTTTTTCCAACACCAAGCCTAAATTGACGGACAAAATCCATGGCAGGCTGCGCAGGTCTTTCCAACATATATAGAGGTGACAGTCCAATACCATCGGTAAAAATATTCGTTTCTTTCTTATTGTAATGAAACTGTACAGATATACCGTGATCCGCAATAATATGCTCGATATAGCATTCTAACAGAACATATGTAAATTTTTCGTCGAACACACCGTTTGGAAATGCGATTAAAATAGACGAAATCTGGCTGTTGTTGTGCACGGTAAGAAAAAGCCCGGCAATGAGTTCGGAAACCGTGTCAACCGTCAGCAACTGCTGATTTCCATAAAACAAACAGGATTTCCCGTCTGGTAGAAAAACAGGTGTAAGTGCTTTAGCGGATGTCGCATTCCGCAATTGCCGCTCAAGCAGGGTTACGTTCTTCATACACATCACCGACCTAACCGATAATCATACTGATACACTATGGTAGTTACAAGGTCATTATAGCACACATTCTAACCACTAACAACAAAAAAATCTCCCCTATCCGCCTTGTTTACGGTCGAATACGAGAGATTTTTTTGTTTTGCGTTGACTCCGTTCAGGTTCGACGTACTCCGAACAGCAACCCTTATCACGGGGCTGCGGCTCTTGTCATGTATGGGGTCAGTGCACGCCCTTCTTCAGCTGCTCCAGATAGCTGTCCGCCGCCAGCGCCTCTTTGGTGAAAGAATTGTTCTCCCACCACGCCCAGATGGCCGCCGCCGAGGTCAGGCCTGCCGTCACCCACTGCTCCAGCTGTGCGCTGTCAATGGGCAGCAGCGGCTTGCCGCAGGCGCTGAGGATCTGGTTTGCCAGGGCCAGGCCCAGCACGGCGGTGCGTGCCACGGTGCCGGCGGAAATGTTGTTGTTCTTCGTGATGTGTGCGTTCATGTTCAGGTTCCTTTCTGCTCTTCCGAGCGCTGCTTTAAAATGTCCACGGCCTTTGTCAGCGCCGCCGGGATCGGCAGGCCCATCAATCCGGCATTCTCAACGATGGAAATGGTCTCGTTGCAGATAAAGCCGATGACCACGGCGTCCCGCACAAAGCTGGTTGCCATCACGGCGTCCAGCCGGCAGGCCACTAGCACGATCAGCAGGGTCTCTCCCTTGCGGATCAGTCCCTTCCAGCCCGCACGGCTCTCCAGCGCGCCGGTCCGGCTCTTGGGGCTGGCGTGGAATACGCCCGCCACGATCAGGCCGGTCACGTAGTCCACGGCCATAAAGAGGATCAGCGTCTGCAGCGCCGCATCCCAGCCGCCGTACAGGTTGGCAATGGCGGCCCCCAGCGCCCCCACGGCCATGCAAAAGGTGTCTTTCATGTCGTTTCCTCCTTTCGTCTCATTTTCGTTTTAATCGTCTCAAAGCGGTGCGCCGTGAGACGATCAGCCCACCCACCGGCTCTTGTTGGGCCGGGTGTCCACATGCACCCAGCCCTTGGCGCGGCCCGCCTTGACGGGGTAGCGGCCAACGCCACCCCAGGCGGGCATCAGACTCTCGGCGTAGGCGGCCACGTCCTCGACGCTGACGCCCTGCACCTGGATGTCAGCCGCCCGGCCCAGCAGGTGCTGGCTGGATTTTGCACCACCCACAGCGGTGTTGTGGGTGGCCGTGCGGTAGCCGCTGGTGATGACCACCGCCTTGCCAAAGTGCTCCCGGATGGCCTGCAGCAGCACCGTGAGGGCCTCGTCCACCATGATGGTGTCGGAGCCGTCCCGGCACCGGAACTCTCGCACCTTAAAGGCCGGGGCCAGGCTCTTGTTTCCGTTTTTGGTCAGACTGTATTCCTTAATGGCCATAGGTTCACCCTCCTAATACGTTTTCCTCTCCGTCCACCAGCACCTCCTGCGGCAGCACCAGGGCTGGGCGGTAGCTGTAACTAGACTTCGCGCTTATACTTTTGAACGCTCCATCTGCGGTAACATACGCCGCCTTACTCGGGGTCCATCCACCGCCCGTAGGTGTCCGGGTCCAGTAAGGCCGGGACCATTTTCTTCTAGCTGTTGCCTCGGTGCGAAAGTAGCTCAGCGCCGCACCCTCTTTATATGCGTTGTTCAGGGATCCATTCAGTTCCGTGATGCTGAGCGGAAAGACCTTTGTTGCCAGGCCATCCGCCCCCTCTCTCCGGTCCTCCTCCATAGGAAAACTTTCGGTGCCCATATAGGGGATTCGCACCTTCTTGATCAGCGGCTTGATATCCGCTTTGATCATCCTGAAAAATGTGTCTTCCAGGTATATTTGTGAATCGGAATTCGCGTACCCGGTACCGCTGGATTTATAAGACCCCGTGAACCTTGCAGAGTTGCACAGCAGCCACGTTCCAAAGCAGCTTGCGTCGTACATATCGCCCGGTAGGCCCTGATGCACGATGATCCACTCCGTCCGGATGTTGTTTACATTGAAGTACACCTTTCCGCCCACCGCACGGTCCCCCAATGGTGTGCCCAGCTGATACCACAGTTCGGCAACGCCACGGGGGTCTCCCCAATAGGCCTTTTGCACAGCCTGGGCAAGACTAGCGCCGTCTCCCCAATACAGTTTGCCGATCTTTTCGGCCACGCTGTTGGCACCCACATAGCCGCTCATGGAGCCACCACCTCCTCGTCAGGCACAGGCTCCTCGGTCTCCGGCTCCGGCAGGTGGATGTCCGTGTCACTGATCACCTCGTCAGAACTGGCTTCGCTGGCCGTGCTGGCGGTGCTGTACACCAGGTACACCGTGCCGCTTTCCAGTACGCTGCCGCCGGGGATCAGGTCCTCCGTCCCGGCTGTGATTTTTGTGGGCGTAAAGCCCAGCACCTGGGCAATGTCCTCTTTGGTGAGGGTGTACTGCTCCGCCAGGGTCAGTACCTGCTTCTGGCCGTTCCCCTTCTCCATGGTCAGAGTGTTCCCCTGCACCTGGGCTCCCTTCAGGTACTCGTCGCTGCCTGCCTTCACTGCCCCCACGTCGGCAGCCTCCAGCTTTCCGGCCTTCCCGGTGCCGCCGTGCTCTGGCTGCAGCACCCCGGTCATGGCCTTCAGGCTGGTGGTGTCCTGGGTGGTAAAGGTCCGTTTGCTGCCGTCTCCCAGTTCCACCGTCAGGATCTTTCCTGCCAGGGTCAGACTTTTCACCACCTGGTCACTGCCCTGGGGCACTGCTCCCAGGTCCTGGGCCGTCAGGATCACCACGCCTCCCTTGCCGTTGACGCTCACCACCTTCCCGGTCTCCGGTGCCGCCAGCTCTGCCCGGTGGGCTGCTGCCTCTGCCCTCGCCGCCGAATTTTCAGAGTTTTCAGCCCCTGCCGTTGCCGTCCGGGCCGCCGTCTCTGCCTGGCCCTTGGCATTCACCGCCCGGGTTGCTGCGGTGGCCGCCGTCTCGGCGTTGGCCTTTGCGCTGGCTGCGGCCTGCTGTGCCGTGTTGGAGTATTCCAGCACCCGGGCCACAAAGGTCTCGTACTGGGTGGGGCTGATTTCCACGTCTCCGTCGGTGTTCAGAGTGCTGTAGCACTCGTACTTGGTGGGCTTTGTCAGGGCCCGGTAACCGTCCGCACCCAGGGCCAGCAGCATCCACTGGCCGCCGGGGCTGGCCGTCAGGGTCTTGTCCACCGCCACGCTGTCTTCGTCGTCCAGCAGCACCGGTGCGGGCAGGGTGCCGTCCAGCCACTGCACATGCAGCGTCACGCTCAGGCCCTGCCATTCTGCCGGCAGCTCAAATTCCAGCTTTTCCACCCCGGCGCTGCTCTGGCCGCCCACCTTCAGCACCCGCACGTCCGGGGCAAACTCCGCCCCGGCAAAACTGCGCTTCAAGATCTTCACACGCATTCGCGTCTCCTCCTTTCGCCCTTCCAGTCTACCGCACTCCGCTGCACAAAAAACCTGCGGACTTTCTGCCAAAGCAAGAGCACCCCGGCAGCCATTTCCGGCCGCCGGGGTGCTCTTGCTTATCTCAGATCTGCGTAGGGGTCATTTACCGTGGTGGTCTGCGCCTTTTCGGCGTTCTTCAGCCAGGCAGCAAAGGTTTTCTGCTCGTACAGGGCGTTCCCGTCCCCATCGGTCAGGGCCAGCAGCATCTCCTCCAGCTTCTGCCGGTCGTACTCACTGCCGGCCAGATATTCCGGCTTGCACACTTCCGTGATTTTGCTCTTCAGGTTCGTCACGCTCTTTCCGGCCCGCAGCAGCCGGTCAAGCTCTTCCTGCACATCCTGTGCCCGGCCGCTGTCCACGGCCGCCACCAGGTCATCGGTCACGTTGTCGTTGTCGCCCTTCAGCACCTCGTTGGCCCGCTTGTTCACGGCGCCGGTCACGCAGTCGATCACCGCCTCCCGCTTGTCCGCGTCAGCCTTTGCGCCTTCCCGGATGCCCAGCGCCTCGTACAGGTCCCGGATCACCTGCCGCGTCAGCTGCTGGCGCTGGCTGTCGTTGTCGTTCACCTGGGCCCGGGCCGCCTGCTGCACCCGGTCGTCGTACTTCACAAGGCGGGTCTTCAGCTGCTTGTAGGCTTCTTCTTCCTTGCCCATCTCCTGCAGCTTCTCCATAGCCGCCTGCGCCTCGCCCGCGTCGCCGCTGGCATAGGCATCATACAGCCGGTCGTACTGTCCGGTTGCGCTGGCAGGCAGGCTGCTGAAGGTAAATTTCCCGCCGCTGGCCACGTTCTCCGCGTCCTGCACGTAGCCCTTGAAGGCTTCCAGGATCTTCCGCCCGTTGCCAAAGGGCACACCGGCAATTTCCAGCCCGTCCTCCATCAGGGTCCAGGCGTATTTCAGCACCTTTCCGTGGTGCGCGGCCAGCTTTTCCTCGTCCATGTCCGAGGTGTCCTTTCTCCATTCTTTGTAAAATTTGGCTGCATCCCCGGCCAGATCGTTCACGGCGCTGATGTTCGTAGCGCTCACCACATCATAATCCTTGCCGTTCAGGGCGTTGTCCACCAGGCTGTACACCTCGCTGCCAAACAAAAAGTTTCCGGCCGCGCTCTCGGTAAACAGTCCGGTAAACCGGTTCAGCAGGCTCTTCAACGTCACGTCCCCGTTTTCGTCCTGTTCCCGGTCCCACCGGTGCAGCAAAAAGTCCGCGCCGATCTTCATCAGGGCAAACATGGCCGTCTGCGCCACCTGGCTGCCGGCAGCTCGCTGCAGCTGCTTGCCGGCCCGCTGCAGCTCTGCCTGGGTCTCTTCGGTCTGGCCCTGCTCATACCGCGCCTTCTGGGCGTTGTAATCCATCACGGCGTCAGCCAGGATGCCGTAGTTCTGGAACCGCTGGGTGGTAAACATGGTAAAGGTCTTTACAAACTCATCCGGGTTGCGCTGGATGCCTGCCCGCTGCATCACGGTATAGTTGGGCTGGGTCTGCTCGATCACCTTCTGGTACATCCGGTTCACGGCCTGCCAGTAGTCCTCACTGCCCTCTTTGGCAGCTCCCTCGGCAAATTCCCCGGGGTGGTTCTTCACGTAGGCCTTGCTGCCCTCCCACAGCGCTGCCACCGTCACCTCGTCCACGCCGTTGATCCACCCGGTCAGGGCTTTCGGCAGCTTGTCCATGGCCTTTTCTGCCGGTGTGAGGCCTTTGCCAATGCTGGCCAGTTCGCCCCGCTGGCTGCCGCGCTTGCGCCACTCCAGCAGCACGTCCCCGTGTTCCGTGATCTCCGTTTCCAGCGCCGCCCGCTGCTTGGTAGAAAAGTTTTTCACAAACGGCACCACCGACGCCATGGTGTCGCTGCCCAGCACGGCCGCCGCCGTGGGCAGACTGGCTGCCTGCGCAATGGCCACGCCCGGGTTCAAAGTCAGGATCGCCCCGGCGTAGTTGCCCCGCAGCCGGGCCGCCATCCGGCTTACGCCGTTGTCCCGCTTGCGCTGGGTGGTCTGCAGGTCGGTCAGCAGGTCGTTGATGTACTCCACCGCGCTGCGGCCCCACTGCTCCTTGATGATGCCGTTTTTCAGGTTGTACACGCCATCTTTTGTTTCCACGTTGCTGTTCAGCACCTTCTGCACGTCCCGGATGGGCAGTGCCAGGCCCGCATAGGCCGCCGTGTCCCGGATGCTGCGCTGCACCACATTGCTGCACTCTTCCAGCAAAATGGGCTGCACGGCTTTCTTGACACGGTTCTTCAAAAAGCCCCGGCCCTCAATGGTGGCGTCAAGGTTCAGCCCCTCGATCTGGGTCGCCAGGGCGCTCTTGTCCACCGCAATGGGGTAGTAGTTTTTCACCCCCGCCCGGTTGTAGCCCAGCAGCTGCATGCTGGTCTCGTTGATCAGGTTTGTGGTGTACCGGTTGAACAGCTCCTGCATATCCGCGATCCACGCCCGGTCGTAGTCGGTCAGGGCGTTTTCCACCGTCTGCAGCACCGTGTCCACCATCGGGGTGCCGTCGGCATTCTGCAAGCCGCCCAGGTGCACGGTCTGGCCCTCCTGGTAGGCCCGCTCAATGTTTCCTTTTGTGTACTGTTTCATGCTCGGCACCGTCAGGCCGCCGTTCAGCAGGTGCTGGCGGCTGTCCGCGTTCTGCAGATGCATGTACAGGCTGCACAGCATGGCGTGGTTCAGCGGCACGCTGTTGCCCTTGGTGTCGGTCAGGCCGATGTCCACCGTCTCGGCCCCCGGCCCGGCAAAGGCGTCCATCTCTTTCAGGTGGGTCTTGCCCGTCACGTCCGCAAAGATTTTCTCTCCCTTGATGGTGATCTCGCTCTGCCGGCGCTGGCCGTCGTTCAGCATCCTCGCCAGCTTCTCCATCTGGCCGTTCTTTGCGTAGCCGCCCAGCATGCGGAACACCCGCTCGCCGCCCAGCATGTCCAGCTGGTACTTGGTCAGCGTGTTCCGCAGCCCGTCAAACCGCCCGCCGGGGCGGTTGCCCTTGCTGGTTTTCACCTCGTAGGCAGCAGCGTCCGCAATGGCGCTCACTTCCTCAGCCTTTGCAAGGCTCAACGTCTTGTTTTCGGTGCGGATCACATGCAGCGTGCTGCTGGTAATGGCTTTCAGCAGCCGCAGCTGGTCCGCTGTCATGGGCAGGCTGACACGGTTCTCCGTGTCCCGGATGCGCGCTTTCAGCCGGTCCTGCAATGCCCTTGCCTTCTCACTGTCCGGCAGAGCTTCCGCCTGGGCCAGCTGCTCGTGCAGCTTGTCCAGCCGGGCGTTCTTCGCAGCTGTCAGGTCCTCCCGCAGCGTCTGGATCAGTTCCGGCACCTTGCTCTGCTTCCAGTCCTCGGTCATGGCGTTGGGGGCTCCCTCGCTGCCCATGCTGGCCGTAATGCTGTCCTGCAGCCTCGTCAGCTGGTTCACAGCCTTGCTGTTCAGGGTCACCAGGTTCGCCAGCTTGGCCACCTCGGCCGCCTCCACGATCAGCCCCTTCTGCACATACTTGCCCTTCTGGGGCCGCAGCACCATCTGGTTCAGCTGGGCCGCGTTCGCCCGGATGCTCCGTTTCAGCTCGTCCGCCTTCCGGGCGTCCCGGGCCCGCTGCACCCGGTTCTCGGCTACTTTCTTCGCAACAGCAATGTCCTCGTCCCGCTGCTGGCGGGCCACTTCCAGCGCAATGGCGTTCCGCTGGGCCTGTTTCTGCTGCCAGGCTTCCCGCCGGCGCTCGTTTTCGGCCTCCCACTCCATGATCTCGTTGTCCTGGATCATCAGCGAGCGCTCCGCCCGGTCGGCCCGGCGCTGCTCCTGCTTCACCTGGTCGGCCAGGTAGTCGTTTTCTTCCCGCAGCTCGCCCATGCGTTCCTTGTACCACAGCTTTGCCGCGTCCATGTCTTCCTGCCGCTGGGCTTTCAGCCGCTGCTCCTGCTGCTTCAGCTGCCGGCGGAACTCCTCCCTCTGGTAGGTGATGTACTCGTTCACGTCGCCCAGGTTGGTAAAGGTCTTTCCGTCGATCTTCACAGCGCTCCGGGTCTCGGTGCGCTGGTTGGCGGCCAGTCGGCGGGCAAACTCCTGCCGCTGCACTTTCTGGACACCCTGCATGCCCTTCTCCACCTCGGCGGCCCTTGCCTCGTCTCCGGCCGCCGCCTTGGCCATCTGCAGCGCCTGCTTCTGCATGCCCTCAAAAATAGCCTGGGCGTCGGTCATCTCGGGCACGTTCATAATGTCCTCGATCATCCGCCCGGCCAGCTCCACCCGGGCGTCCTCGTACTCGGCCTCGTCCGCAAAGCGGCTGCGCATCTCCGGCTTGATGCTGTCATGCAGATTCATCAGCACGTCCAGCCACTCGGTGCTCTCCATGCTCATGACACCCTCCACACCGGCCTGCTGGGCCGCCGCTTTCCACAGCGCCCGCGCACCGTCCTGGATGCCGCCCACGGCCCGGGTGTCGTTCACAATGCTCTCGTACTGCTCCGCCGGGTTTCCGTCCCGCACGCCGTCGGCCTGCCGCAGGGCCACACCGTGGCTGCGGGCCTCGGCCACCGCCGCGCTCCAGTTGCCGTACCGCTTCACCAGCTCCGCCTTGGCCTTGCCGGTCTTGTTCACGGTGTACTCCAGCCGGTGCAGCTCCGGGTATTCGTCCCACAGCTCACTGTTGCGGTAGGTCGCCCCGTCCAGCACCTCGCCCGCCAGCGTCTCGGCCAGCGCCTGGGCCTTTGTCATGTCCGCGCCGTCCGCTTTCAGGTAGTCCACCAGCACCCGGGTCTCGTTGGCCAGCTTTGCCCGGTCGGCCCGGCTGGCGTTGGCTTTCGTCCACCGCGCCGCTAGCCCGTCCAGGCTGTCCTGGCTCACCTTCACGCCTCTCGTCACCCCAAAGAACTGGCTCAGGGTGTCCAGTGCCGCCGCCGTGTTCGCAATATCCCGGCTCGCCTGCCGCTGGTCGTTCTTCTTTGCCTCCCGGCTGGCCTGCTCCGCCAGCTGGAAACGGAACTTTGCAAGGCTGCTTTCCTGCGCCAGCTCTCTGGTCTTGTAGTATTCCCGGATCTCCCGCACCACCTTGTCCGCATCCACACGCCCGCTGTATTCCTTGCTGGCGGCAACCCTGCCGTCTGCTGTGGAGATGTCCAGCGTGAACTGCCCGCGCTCGCCGCTCAGCTGCTCGGCCATTTTCCGGATCTGTTCCAGCTGCTGCGCCGTGGGGGCCGTGTCCGCCGAAATGTCCACGCCCGGTGCCTCGGCCATCACACGCACATTGCCGTCCAGCAAAAACTCATTCAGCGCTTCCGTGCCGTTCTTCACTTCCGCCGGGCCGAACACCTCCAGAATTTCCCGGTGGTCGGTGTCCCGGCTACGGTCATTCTGGGCAAAATCCAGCATCTGGCCGTCCGGCAGAATGTACCCTGCCCGCCGGAATTCTTCCGTCACGCCGAACTGCTCCTTCGCCAACATCCGCCGGTACTCCGCATTGCCGCCGTACGCTTTGGCTCTGGCATTGTAGGCGTTCTGTGCATCCTTGGCCTGGGCATCCTTCCGCTGCTGCAGACGCTCATTGGCTGCTTTCATCTGCTCCGTCAGGGCGCTGTCCCGCTCTTCCAGCGCGGCCAGGCGGCTGTTGTACTCCTTGCGCTTTGCAAGGTAGTCCTGGTATTCTGCGCTGTCCCGGTAGGCCTTGCCCTCTGCGGAAAAAACGCCCAGCGCCTTTTTCTTTGCCTCGATCCGCTGCACTTCGGCACTGTTCAGCCATGCACTGCGTTCTTCCTTCAGGGCACTGCGCTGCTTGGTCAGCTGCTGCTGTTCGGTGCGCAGCTTTGCCAGCTCATCCTGCTCCGCCAGCTGATAGCGCACATTTTTCTGCACAGCTGCATTGTTTTCCTTGCTTTTGGCAGAGGTTTGTGCTATAGTAGTGTCAGAAGATACTTCCTGAGCATCCGCAAGGGTGCTCCGCACAGCTTTCGGGAGCTGTGTGGGAGTATCTTCTTTTTTTGTCATATTTCCCTCAGTGTCAAACGTCACATAGCTTCCATCTGTCCAGCATACCTCATGAACATAGAAATTCTTCATGCCATTCTGCCGGGTGTATTCTCTTACAATCACGCCTTCATACAGCTTTGTTCCGTCAATTTCGACGGGCGCTGCAAAGACATAAGTATCATACCCTCGTCCCTGCCAGTTTTGCTCATACCCGATTTGCTTTCCTTTTTGAATTACTTCGGGGACTGCAGCAACCGCAACCTGTTTTGCTTTGCTGTTCCCATGCTGCACCGTTGCACGTGCACCGCTCTTTGTCAACTCCACCGTTCCGAAGTTTTCACGAATCACTTTGTTTCCTATAGAATCAAAGAATTCTTCAACATTGGAAATGTTTTCGTTTCGCGTTTTTCCGAAAGACACCTCTGTTCCTTCGATTGTCGCCACCGGTTTCATTTCTTCCAATTCGTCCAGATGGCCATTCATCTGCTCTACCAGAGAATCTTTTCCCTCGTGCAGCTGGAACCGCACCCCCTGCGCCGCACCCTCACTCTTGAGGGCTGCGGCGTTTTCTTTTGCCGCCCGCAGGTTGTCCATGGCCTTTTCCGCATGGGCAAAATAGGCGTCCTGCAGGGCCCGCTTTTCCGCCTCGGCCAGACGCTGGGCTTTCAGGGCCGCCCGGTTCTCCGGGTCAAGGGTCAGCGCTTCCTTTGCCCGGCTGATGATGCCGTTCAGCATCTCCTTCACGGCGGTCATCACCTTGTGGATGGTGCCTGCCTTGCCGGCGTTCTTCTCCGCCTGCGCCCGCTGGAACTCCGCCCACCGGGTCACGCTCTCGGCACTGTCAAAAATGCCGCGCCAGCTGTCTGCCACCAGTTCCTCTGCAGCCTGCTCGTAGGTCAGGCCCTGGGCGGCATAGTCCTTCACCTTGTCCCGGATCAGCTCGTCCACGTTCTCAAAGCCCTCGCTCTTCGCCAGGTACTCCAGCGCCGTGTTCTGCACCGCCTTGGCACCCTCAGCGTCCAGAGCGTTGTACCAGTGGTAGTCCTCGTGCAGCACCGTGCCAAACACGTCTCCGTTCCGGTCGCCAAAAAAGATGCGGCCCGTCTCGGTGTCCACATAGGCTTTCACCCGCTCGCTGGGGCTTCCGTCCGGGCCCAGCAGCACGCTCTTCAAAATGGCGTCCGTGCCGGTTCCCGCCGCGTTCAGCCGGATCACCTGGGCTGCCACATCGTCCGCCGCGCGGTCGCTGCCCTTCCAGATCACCCGGCCCTCGCCTTTCGTGCTCTGGTCGGTCAGGGCACCGCCCAGGGCCCCGCGCTCCACCGCGCCGACTTCCACTTCGCCCTGCCCCTGCAAAAAGGCCGCCCGCAGTGCCTGCTCTCCGCCGGGCTGCTGCAGTACATAGTTCGTGTTCGGGGCAAGGTTGTTCATGCCGCCCGCCAGCTCCAGCGCCTTGTCAAAGGTTTTCACCCCGTCCATCTGGCCCATGCGGTACATGCTGCTGGCCGCCGCCGTGTAGTGTTCCAGGTCGGCAACGCTGTCCGGCACCATCCGGCTGATGGTCTCCGCCGCGCCCTTGCTCACCTTCCAGTCCGTCAGGGTCCGCTGCACGGCCCGCTGCTTCTCAGTCAGGGTCTGCTGGCGCAGCCCCACCGTCCGCCGCAGGCCGTCCGGTGCTTCCCGGCTCTGCTGTGTCGTCTCCTGTGCTTCCTGCTGTACTTCAGCCCGGCTTTCCGCCTGTGCCTGCCGGTGCAGCTGTTCCGGGTCAAACAACATGGTCCTGGGGTTTTCCGGGTCTACCGTCCGCACTGCTTCCGTGCCGTCCGCAAAGCGCACCGTCATGGTGTCGTTGCTCATGCTCACGCTGTAGCCCTGCCCGCTTTCCACGGTTTCCCCGGCCTTTTCCACGGCACCCTGGCCCGGATCAGCGGCAGGGTTCTCTGCCCGCGCCGCATTGTTCCCGACATTTGTGTCGGGAACTTCCGCTGCCTGCTGCTGTGTCTGCTGGGCAAGCGTGCGCAGGGCTTTCCGGGTCTCGCTGGCCGTGGCGGGCAGCTCCATGCCGTACTCCTCCGCAAAGGCCGCACGGTTCGCCTCGTTGGCCGCGTTCGGGGTAAACAGATTGATGGTCTTGCCCGTCAGGGCATCCGCCTCCATGGCGGCCGCCAGCTGCTGCACCGCCGGGTTCTCGCTGCGCACCGCCGGGGCCGCATCCTTCCGGGCAGTCGTTTCCGCAGCGTCAGTATTGCCCGTCTGCTGCATGGCGGCGGCCTGGTCTGCCTGCTGCCGTGCAGCTTCTCCCGGCTCCATGGCCCGCGCTTCCAGTGCCCGCTGCGCCGCTGCAGCATCCGCCGCCCGGCTCTCGGTGTCCACCTGCACCGGGGCAGCCGTTTCCATCCCGGCCCGGGCATCCAGCGTCCGGCTCATGGAGCCCAGCCCCGTGCCCACGGCACCGCCCAGGGCACCGGAGGCACCACCCGTCAGGCCGCTCTGCAGCGCCTGCAAAAAGGTGTCGCTCTGCAGCAGCTCGTCGGCGGCCTGCTGGTCGCCGCCCAGCGTGGCATCAATGATCTTGTCCGCATAGGTCTCCACAAAGGCCTGTACCGCATTGTCCACGCCGCCGGAGATCGTGTTGGCGGCCAGCTGGCTGTTGCCCAGCCCGCTCACCAGCTTCGAGCTGCGCACAAGATCGGCCAGCTTTCCGGCCACCGTGTCCCGGGCATAGTCCACGCCCATGCTGCGGGCCATGTCCGCCACGCCCACGCTGTTGATGGCCCAGCCTGCGCCAAACTTTGCAAGGCCCACGCCCACAGCCTGGCCGGCGCTGGTGCCCTTCTCCACGTCCTGGCCCATGCTCTCGGCCGCGCCCTGGGCGCTCAGCACCGGCAGCACCAGGTAGGGGCTCACGCCCGCAACAGCCAGGTTTTCCGCTGCGCTGGTGGCAACGCCCATGGCTGTTTTGGCCGCCGGGCTCATGCCCGCCTGGGCCGCTGCCGTGCGCTGCTGGCCGTAGTGGTACAGCTGGTAGCCAAGGCTCGTGTCTTTATCCAGCGCCGTTTTCTGCACCGTCCCGGCAATGCGGCTGCGCATTTCGTCGATCTCGCTCTGGCTGTAGCCCATGCCGCGCAGATCCTCGTCGGTGTACTGGGGGTTATAGTCCATGTCCACCGCCGTGATCCGGTCTTTCAGTTCCTTGCCACGGGCATCGCCTTCCAGTTCCTTGTCCAGCGCCGCCTCGTTTTTCTGGGTAGCCCGGATGTCCTTCGCGCCCTGGGTGGTCATCTCGCCCGCCATGGGCACCGCCGACGCCACCGTGGCCGCAATGCCCTTCGTGGTGTCCGCCGTGCGGCGCATCGCCCGGTCGGTCACCGGCAGGGCATCATACTCCCGGATGTATGCCCGGGCCTCGTTGATCTCCTGGGCCGTGTACCCCATCTTCAAAAGGTCTCCGGGGCTGTACCGTTGCTTTGTACCGGTCACCTGCACGGCCTGCTCCGGGGCAACGCCCTTGTCCTCCTGAGTGGTGTACTCCTTCTGCCGCAGCAGGTCCACCACCTCCCGGTGCCGGGAGTCGGCATCCATCCACTGGTTCAGCTCGTCAAAGCGGTCGGTCTGCCGGTCCTTGGCAAGGGCGTTTCCCACCTTCTGCGCCGCCTTGGCGTAGCTGCCGTAGGTGCCCTGCGCAATGGCCCGCTGTTTCGGGGCGTTGTCGCTGCCAACATAGTTCCAGTCCGGTTCGTAGTCCTCCTGCCGGTCCGTGGCCACCGGGCTGCCCGTGTTGCTGGCCATATCCGCCAGCACCTGCTTGCCCAGCGTGTCCGCGCTCACCGTGCCAAGCACCTGCCGCGTGCCGCCGGTCCAGGCCGGGGTACTGGCCGTCGTCTGCAGGCGGCTGGTGCTGGCGGGGGCAGCCGTCATCTGGCTGCGGATCTGCGCCACCTGGGCCACGCTCAGGCCCGTGCCGGTGTTTTTCGTGTTCGTAGCAGCCGCCGGGGTGGTCTTTGCGGTCCGGGTCGTCGTCTTCTTCTGGGCTGCGGTTTTTGCGGCGTCATTCGCTTTAATCTGCTCCCGCATCTGGCGCACCTGTTCTACACTCAGGCTCATGTTGCTCCTCCTTTACCATCCCATAGTCTGCGACACCTGACTGATGGTGCTGTCGCTGTAATTTTTCCGGATCAGATACTCGGTGATCTGGGCCATGTCATAGCCATTGTTTGCCATCTGCTGTGCTTCTCGCAGCGCCGTATTGTAATTGCCGCCTTTCGGGCTGGCCATGCTCACCGACGCCCCCGCCACGCCGTCCACCGTGCCGCTGGTACTCCACGGCGTTTTGGTGGTCGCTGCCGGCAGCTTGCTGGTCGTGGTTCCCGCCTTTCCCGCTCCGGTTCCTCCCGCCGCGCTCTGGGTGCTGGCCTTGGTGCCGGTGTCTGCCTTGATCCATCCCGCATTGGTCAGGGTCCGCTTGTAAAAGTCGTACAGGGGCTCGGTGCCCTTCATGCTGGAAAATTTGTTTGCCATCTGCTGCAGCTGGCTGGTCGTGTAGCCGCCGCTCTTGCTTCCCGAGCTGCTCCCACCGCTTCTCGTGCTTCCGGTGCCCGTGGTCTTGTACCGCTGCTGCAGTCCCAGCAGCGCCTGCTGGTATGCAAGGTTCGAGCTGTTCAGCCGCCCGGCAATGGTGCCGTAGCTGTCCGTGCTGTCCCCGCTCAGTCCTGCCATCTGCAGGTAATTCTTTGCTGCCGTGTCGTTGCCGCTGCCCGCCAGGCTTGCGCCCTGCAGCAGGGCCGCCATCTTGTCCTTCTGGGTATCGCTCATGCCCTCCCAGGCGTCCAGCATCGTGCTGTCCAGTCCGTACTTGGTCAGGGTCTGGGCTGCCAGGTCATCAAAGCCCGCCTGCTTAAAGGCCTGCGCCTGTTCCATGGCGCTGATCTGGTCGCTCAGCTGGGTGCGCTGCAGGCTGTCCGCATACTGCTGCTTCTGTAGTTCAAACTCCTTGTCCCACTGGTAATAGCCCTGGTAGGCATCGTACCCGGTCTTTACCGCATTGCCCACTCCCTTCACAACGTTCCACACATTGTTCCAGAAATCGCTGTTCTCCTGCCGTGCCGTGTCCACCCGGCCGCTCAGGTAGTCCCGCCAGTTCTGGGCATTGCTCACGCTGCCGTCATACTCGCTGCGTTCCAGGCTCTGCTGGCCCAGCAGGTCGTCCAGCACGCTGGTGGTGTCACTCATCTTCTGCTTCCAGTTCTGCAAAGCGTCCGCCCGCAGGCTGCTCAGGCTGTTGTCCACGCCTGCGATCTGCTCCCCTGCCGCCTGGTTCGCCGCGGTCTTGGCCCAGTCCGCACCGTACCCGCCCGCCAGGGTATTGGCCGTGCCGGCAGCGGCTGCCGCGCCGTTCTGGGCGTTGGCCACGCTGTTGGCCCGGTACTGCTGGTAGGCAGCGTTCATGGCGTCCGTGTCCACGCCGGTGCTGCCGGTCAGGCTGGCATCCGCCAGCTGCACCAGCTTCTGGTTGATGCTGTCCGTGTAGTTGTTCTGGTAGGCCCTCGGCATAGCCTGTTCGGCCTGGGCCAGCTTCTTCTTTGCCGTGTTCAGTCTCGCAATGGTTCCCATGGTGTCCCCTCCTTACACAAAAAAGAATGGTAAGATCTGCGCCGCCAGCTGCACCGCGCTCAGAATGCCGTTCAGCCACCGGCTGGTGCGCTGGCTGCTCTCGCTGCTGGCCTTGTCGTACTCGTTCTGGCGGTACTGCAGCCCGTCCATCCAGTTGGCCATGTCCTTCTGGTAGTTCTGGTAGTCCTGCTGTTCGGCGTTCTGCAGTCCGCTCAGCTGGCTCTCCAGCCCGGTGCGCTTGGCCGTGTACTCGCTGCGGCTCTGGTCCTGCAGGCTGTTCAGCACGTTGTCCAGGTTGTTCATGGTGGCCGTGTAGGCGTTCTGGCCCGCCTGGGTGCCGTAGCTGCTGCCATAACCGCCGGTCTGGGCGGCGGCATTGGCCTGTGCATTCTGGTTCGCCAGCTTGGCCGAGCGGGTGTACTGGCTCTTGTACTGCTGGTAGGCCGTGTCGGCGTCCGGGTCGTAGTCAAACTCTTTCATGCCGTCCAGCTGGCCCATCACGTCCTTGATCTTCGGCTGGTGCTGGCTCACATAGTCCGCCGGGCGGGTCTTTTCGTAGTTCTCCAGTTCCGTCCGGGCATTGCTCAGTCTGCTCATTCCGTCTCCCCCTTACTGCTCAAAAAATTCTCGCTCATGTTCTCGCTGTCCAGGTTGGTCAGCACGTAGCCCAGCTGTTCCTGCAGCTGGTACAGGTAGTTGCGCAGCGCCCGGGCGTCCTCCGGGTCCATGCTGCTGCCAAAGCTGGGCAGGCTGATGCCGTTCAGCCCCGCTAAACTCGCCATGTTCATCCCTCACTTTCTCGGCCCGGCCCCGGTCACCCGGCCGCCGGTGGTGCCTGCCAGCGTAAAGGCCATGCTCCGCAAAGCGATCTGCCCCGTGCCGCTCAGCTTCAGCCGCATGGTGTCGTGCCGGCGCGGCTCAAAGGGCAGGTTCAGCCGGGCATGGTCTCCCGTGGCGGCCGCCGTGCGCAGGGTCTCCCAGGGTCCGCCGTCGTAGCTCGCCGCCAGCGTCACCACACTGTGGGTCTGGGCGTCCAGCCGCAGGGTGATCCGGCTGATGTATTTGTCATCCGTCTCGGTCAGTCCAATGTCTCCGCTCACCGCTTCAAACTGCAGCGCCGCCTCGGCTTCCCCTTCTGTTTCCCGGTCGGGGTCTGCCGCCCACAGGGCCCGGCCGTCCCACAGGTACAGCTGCCGGCCGGTGCTGGCCATCTCGTAACCCACGGCGCTCTCCTCGTGCCACAGGCCCCGCTCCGTGTCGTACACCAGCAGCCGCCCGGCGCTGTCCCCCTGGCGGCGCAGGTACAGATAATACCGCGCGTCCAGGCTTCCGGCCGCGCACCACGCGGCCCCCGTCAGCTTCCCGGTGTCCAGCGCGCCGGACACCTTGCTGGGCAGGCTGCCGTCCCATGCCATCACCCCGCCGGGCGAAAGGTAATACAGTGTCTCGTTCAGCACGCACAGGCTGTGGGCGGCGTTGGCTGCCACGCCCCGGCACCGCACGCTGGAAAGCTGGTAGTCGCTGGGTTTGGAGCCGTACAGCTTGTGGATGCAGTTCTCTTTGAAGAACAGCACATACCCCATGCAGCTGGCCGCGCCGGTAAAAGTGCCGTCGCTGCCCACGCTCACGGCGTAGCTGTCCGCTGCAATGCCCCGGTAGCTGTACCAGTTGGTGGGGTCGCCCAGGCGGCAGGCGTAAATGGTGTTTTCCTTCTTGCTGCAGCCCCACACCCGGTTGCCCTGCTCCGTCACAAAGTCCAGATCCGGCACCCGCCGCTCCAGCGTGATGCTCACGGCCAGGCCCTCGTTCTCGGTGCGCGCCCCGTCCAGGCTGCGCCAGCTGGTGCCCGTGGCCGTCACCGTCCAGCTGCCATAGTACCGGCTGCTGTCCTGGGCCGGGGTCAGGCTGGCCACAAGGTCGTCCCCCTCCAGCGCCTGCACCACGATCTCCCCGTTCAGGTCTGCCGCCAGCGCGTCGCACACGGCCTGCGGCATGCCGGTCAGGGTCACCGTGTCGCCCTCCTTCAGCAGGCTCCCGATCCCCGGGCAGGTCATGCGCACCGTGTTCACCAGCACCTGCACCCACTTGCCGCTCTTGGCGCTCCACTTTTCCAGCACGCTCTCATAGTCGTACAGGTTCTTCGGGTCGCCCTTCAAAAACAGCTGCCCGTCCTCCGGGCTCTCCGGCTCCGTGTCGCCCGCACCGGTCACCTCGTATACCTTGCCCTCCGTGTCGCAGGGGCACACGGTCATCTTCCGGTCGCCCAGCTCCCACTTCGCCCCCAGCGGCTCCAGTTGGCCGGTCTCAGTGTCAAAGGCCAGCTTATCCGGCCAGATCAGCACCTTGCTGCCCATGCCGGCCAGCGCCTTGCGGTCGTCCGTCAGCACATTCTCCAGCGTCACCGCCGCCGTGCGGCCCGCCTGCCCGTCCGGTGCGTATTCCAGCCCCGTGCCCCGGCAGATCAGCAGCCCGTTCAAGTGGTACATGCCGTTCACCTTCTCCACGTCCCGCACCTTTTTGCGCAGGGCCCGGGTCTGCAGCGCCGGAAATCCCCTGCCGGAAAAATTCAGCGCCGCCGAGAGCTCCGCCTCGCTGCAGCTGTAGGTCTCGTTGATGCCCCCAAAGGCCCGCAACAGTTGCCGACTGCCGGTCAGCTGGTTCAGGTTCGTCCCGTCGATCATCTCTCAATACCTCCACTGCACCCCGCCCGCCGGGGGGTATTTCTGCCGCATCCAGGCTGCAAACTACTGGCAGTAGTCACTGTACATCTGCAGCTCGTTCACCGCCCGGGCCGTCTCGCCCAGGGCCAGGTCCATCTGGGCGCACAGCCAGTGCTGGTACAGTGCGCTGAAGGCATCCGGTGCCAGCAGCTGGGTGTCATACTCCAGCCCGTCCCCGGCCATGTCCGCGCCCACAGCGTCAAAATCGCCGCAGGCCGAGCGGTTCACCACCGTCTGCCGCAGCCGCGCGTCGCACTGGCGCATCCACATCTGCTTCATCTCGTCCCCAAAGTCGTTGTTCGGCCGCATCTGGTCGCAAAGTTCTATCGCCTTTCCGGCTGTCATCGTTCCGCCTCCTTAGCAAAAACACCCGGCACAGCAAGTGCCTGCCGTACCGGGTGTTCTCTTCACGTTGTTCTTACAGCTTCTGCAGTGCCGGCACGTTCTGCGCCGCCGCCTGGGCCGCCTCGATCTTCGCGTTGGCCGCGTTGTCCATCTCCTCGCTGTGGCGCAGCACCTCGGCCACCGCCGCAGGCACCTCCACGTCCACACCGCGCTGGATCAGGTACGCCTCGCCGTTCACGCTCACAAAACGGGCGCTGGAGTAGCGGCCGTTGTCCTTGAACAGGTGGATCACCTCGGTGGCGGGCTTCTCCGCCTGCACGTCCTTGGTGTCCTGGGTGGCTGCTTCTGCAGCCTGCTGGGCGGTTTCTTTCTTCACTGCCATTTTGTGTTCATCCTCCGTTCCTCAGTTTGCCTTCGCCTTGGCGCTGTAGCGTGCGCTGCAGCTCTCAATGCGCACCATGTACTGCTCGCTCAGACGCTCGGCGGTCTTCACGGCCTTCCAGCCCACAGAGGCACGCTGGTTCAGGGGGTCATCGCCGTAGCCCAGTTGCTTCACGATGTGCTGCAGGCCGCCGCCCTCCAGCTCGGTGGTGGCGTAGGCGTGGGCGCCCAGCACCAGGGTGCCAAACACCGCAAGGCCGCTGGGGCAGCCGGTGCCCGTCCAGATCTTTGCCTCGCTGGTCTCCACAAAGCGCACGTTGCCGATCTTGCCGATCTCGCCCTCAAAGATCTCCTCAGGGCTGGCGTACTTGTGGGCCTCCACCCAGGCCAGGTCCTTCTTCAGGTCGTAGGCCGTGTACGGGTGGATGATGCACACATAGCTGCCGCCGGCAGAGCCGATGGGATCAGCATTCTGCACCTTCAGCTGGGCCACCGCCTGCTCAATCAGGTCCACCGTCAGCTGGGCCGTGGCGTCCAGGCCCGCACGGCTGGTCACGGGGGTCTCAACGCCGTCGCTCACCTTGGGGGCGTAGATTACGTTGGTGCCGCCGGCCAGAATGTCGCGCACGATGGTGTCCATGGTGCGGCCGCTCTGGCTTGCCAGCACGCTGGTGGCCTGCACCACGTTGTTGTCAATGGTGGTCATCTGCACCATGTCGGTCAGGGGCACCCAGCCGCCGTACTGGTGCACCTCAGCGGTCACCGTGGTCACGGTCAGGGCCTGGCCTTCCGGGGTCACGCCCTCGGTCAGGGGCGTGGTGGCCTTGGGCAGCGCGTCATACTTGCGGAACTCGATGATCTTGCCGTTGTTGGCCGGGATCGGGTAGCTGTCGCCGAACTGGTCATGCACCAGCGCCGGCAGCGCCTGGTCGATGAGGCGGCGCTCGTAAAAGGTCTTCATCTCGGCGCTCATGCCGGAGCTGCCGGTGGTGTTCTGCAGCTGCTCGTGCGCATCCGCAAACAGCTGCAGGTTCAACTTCTTCCATTTCATGGTTTGGTCCTCCTTCAAAGGTTTATGTTCTCACACCCTCGTGTGGGAAGTCGTTACAGCGTGATCTTCTCGCCCCGGCGTGCCCGGCGTTCCAGGTCCTCCAGCTGGCGGCGGCTCATGCTGGCCACGTCCACATGGGTGGTCACCGCGCCGCCGGGCCGGGTGCCGTTCTCGCCGGGTCTGCTGGCCCGCTGCTGGATGCGGGCCGCCACGCCCTGCTCCACCTTCTGGGCGGTCTGGGCTGTGGCCTGCTGCATGATGTGGTCAAAGTAGGCGGCCCGGTAAGCGTCCGGCAGGCTCACGCCCCGGCGCATCAGGTCGGCCACCTGCTCGTTGGCCAGCACCTCCTGCAGCTCAAAATCCGGGTACTGGGTCTTCAGCTGGGCGGCCTGGGCCTCCCACTGTGCCTGGATCTGGCTCACCCGCTGCTGGCGGGTTGCTTCCTGCTGCATGGCCTGCAGCTGCGCGTTGCGGGTGTTGCTGCGCTTCAGGTCGCTCTCCATCTTGTCCAGCTCCCGGGCCGTTTTCACGCTCACACCCCGCTGCTGGGCCAGGTCCTCGTAATATTTCTCGTCCTTCACGCGGCCGTTCTCCACCGCCTCGATCAGGCCATCCATGTCATCGGTGTCCACGCCGTAGGCATTGGCCAGTGCCTGGGTCAGCCGCGCCACCTGCGGATTCTGCCGGATGTTCTCCGTGGCCTTATCAATGGCCCGCTGCATCATCTCCTGGAACACGTCGCTGTACTCGCCCTGCACCATCTCGCCAAAGGCTCTCCGGCGCTCCTCCGGGGTCTTTTCGGCCTTGGGCTCCTTGGCAGGTTCCTGGTGCTTCTCCGCTTCCGCCGGGTCACTCTCACTGCCAGAGGCCCCCTCCTTGAGGGGGCTGCCGCCCGCAGGCGGCTGGGGGAGTTTCTCCCCGCCCGCCGCCTTGCCCTTCAGCGCCCCGCTGCGCCGTGCCAGCCGCTCCTGCGCCGGCCGCAAAGCCGGTGCCTGCACCGCCGGGGCGGCCGCTTCCGCCGCACCGCCCTCTGCAGCCCCTGCGCCGCCGTCTCCGCCTTCGGCAAATTTCTGCAGGTTCAGTGCCTTTTCCGGCGCATCGCAGCCGTCGCTGTCATCGTAAATGTACAACTCCACATGGTCCGGGTACTGCCCGGCCAGCTCGCTCAGCCCTTCCTCCACAAAGTCGTACCATGCAGCAACCATGATTCCGGTCATGCCGCCGCTGGGCTTTGCCTGCACCACAAAAGACTCACCGTGCTGCACGCAGCTGCTCTCCAGCTGCTTCTGCCGTGCAGCCTCCTCCACCTTGTTGGCCAGCGTCTGCAGCAGCACGCTCACTGCCGCACACACAATGTCCTGGCCTTTGGGTGCATAGTCTGCGTGGCCGCTTGCTGCTACACTATAGCCCTTGTCGGTCTGCATCATTTCCACTTTGATCACGCCGTTTTCCTCCTGTCGTTCCTGTTCCAATCGGAGAGCCGAGAAAAAAGCGTTAAGCGCAGCGGCTAGCTTTTTTCCGGTTCGACTTCTTCTTTGGGGTCTGAAAGGGGCGAGCAGCCCCTTTCTCGTGGGTCCAGCGCGTCGAAATCGCTGGCGCTTTTCCGGTTCTCTTTTGTGCGGCAAAAGAGAACGTTCCCCGTCATTCCTTATTCGGGTTGTTCACGTCCATGGCCCGCTTGGCCGCCTGTGTCGAGAGACTGTTGTTCCCTTCGCCCACCGCAGCGCCCAGGCTGTTGGTGGTGCTGCGGGTCACATTGCTGCTGCCGCTGCCGCCACCCGTGCTGCCCGCCGCCTGCGCAGCCGCTCCTGCCGCCTCGCTCACGTTGGTGCCGTTCTGCTGGTCAATGATGGCCGCCATTTTCTGCATCTGCTGCGCCATCTGCTGGAGCTGCTGGTACAGCGTGCCGTTCTCGCTCACCCGCTGGCGCACCTTCTCAATGCCTTCAAAGTCCATCATGTCCAGCGCCGCCAGGGCCGCGTCGGCGTTGGCAGGCGCAAAGAAGCCCATCTGGTAGCACTCTTTCGCCGTCTCGTTCTGAGAAAGACGGCTGAAGGTGCTCTTCTTGGCCGCGCTCACCGTGATGTCAAACACCGGCTCATGGTCGCCCAGCTGCACCCCTCCGATCTCGCCGCCCGGCACGGCCCGCAGCTGCGCCGCGCTGAAGGGAGTGTACTCGGTCTGCCCCGTCTCTCCGGTAACGCGGAACACCCGCTGCTCGTCGTAGAACTGGCGCATCAGCTCAATGATCAGGTAACACTCCTTCGCAAAGGAGCGGTACGCGCTTTTCAGCATGTCCCGGCTCAGCTTGCTGCCCGCTTCCTGCAGGGCCGCAATGGCGCTGGCCGCGGTCAGGCCGCTGGTAGTGCCGCCTTGACTCACGTCCCGGTTGCCGCTGACCTCCTTCAGCTCGTTCACCCGGTCGTCCCGGTAGGTGATGCAGTTGCCGCTCAGCACGCTGGTCTGCAGCGGCATAAAGGTGTCGCTGTTCAGCCGCCCCACCACATGCACGATGTCCCGGCTGAAGTCCGCCAGTTCTTCCTCGCTCACCCCGGCCGAGTCGCTCACCACAAAGCGCAGTTTGCTTGCCAGTTTCACGTTCTCGTCCATGGCGTGGTTCATCTCGTCAATGGCGGTCTGGGTGTCCTTCATCACGTCGATGTAGCCAAAACCCGCCGGGCTGTCCTCTTCCATGAACAGCGGATCGAATACGAAGGGGTACTGCCCATGGTCGTACAGGCCCCGCTGTGCCAGTGCCGGGTCGTTCTGGCTGGCGTACAGCACCACCCCGTTGCAGAACTTGCAGTAGTGCAGCACCATGCGGCCGCTTTCGTCCGGGCGCTTATAGTACCAGTCCACCACCACACTCTTGCCGGTGGTGTCGAGCTGATCGTCGTGGATGTACTCGGCCACGTCCAGGCTCTTTCCGGTGTGGCCTTCCAGCTGGGGGTATTTCGCCACCAGCTGCTCGTTGTCCTCCAGGCTCAGGCTGAACAGGTTCGGGCTCTCCTGAATGTCGCTCACGCCAGGGGCCCAGTACAGCATCAGCAGGTTCACGCTCTTCACGCTGATGTCGCCAAGGCCCCCTCGCAGCGTCGGGTCCCAGAACACACCCTTCACGCCGGTGCCGGTCTTGAGCTTGCGCCACCAGGTGTCGCTGTACACCTGCTCATAGTCGCACTGCTCCAAAACCACCGGGATGATCTTCGAGAGTGCCTTGGCCGTTTCTTCGTCGTCCGCCGCCCGGGGCAAAACGTTGGGCTCCGGGTAGTTGTCCATGGCATCGGCGTGCTTGTTGGCGATGCTGTTGAACAGCCACCCGCTGGAGGGTTTGGGCTTGTCCTCCATCATCTTGTTCTCGCAGTTCTTCCAGTGCCCCATGCGGAACCACAGCTCGTTGTCCACAATGCGCTTGTCCAGCGACGCCTTGCCCGCCTTGTATTTCTGCAGGGTCTCCCCCGCCTTTGCGATCTCCTCCGGCCCGATCACCTGCGCCCCGGCAGCATCCTCCGTGGGTTTGCCGCCTGCCGTCTGCAGGCCCGTTCCGGTCACAGGCTCCGGCGGCCGTGCTCCCAGGCCGTTCAGCATCCCGGCCCCCGCCGGGGTGGCAATTCCGCCCCGATCTTCCGGATACAACGTCTTTCTCGGGTCCGGGTACCGCTGCAGCAGCTCCTGCAAAAGTTTCTTTCTGTCCACTCTGTCACTCCTTTTCTTCCCATTCCTCTGAGAAAAGCTCGCCCTTTGGGAGAGCTCCGTTGCAGCGCCGCGCCATCGGACTGCAACGGTGAGAGGGTTACACCCGCATCACTCTGGTGCGGCTCTTGTGCTTGTCCAGATTCAGCGGGTCGTCCCGCAGCACCGTCTCTTTCTGAATCTGCCGCGGGCTGATGGGGTTTTCCATCAGCACATAGCGGCATTCGTCATAAATGTGATCTTCCTGATCCGAGTCAATGTCCTCCACGTTGCTCTCGTCGTACACAAGGTTCGGGATGGTCCGGATAAAGTGCCTGCAGGTATCAAACACCTGCAGCATGGGCCGCCCCTCGGCGTTAAAGGCCAGCCGGTAGTGCATCTGCATCTTTCCGGCAAGGCGGGTGTGGTCCCCCGGGTGCCATACCAGGTAGTACGGGTGCTTTTCCTGCATCTGGGCAATGCTCTCGCCCTGGCTCTCGTTGAAGATGGCCGGGTCCGCCACACCCTGGATCACCCGGCCTTTCAGCATCGGGTCGTTCTCCTCCGCTTCCTTTATGCGCCGGGCCTGCTCCACCGGGTCGATCTTCAGGCCTTCGTTCGGCGTGCCGGTGCAGCCGTACAGCTCCTTGATCCGGTACAGCCTGCCCTCTTCGTCCGCTGCGTACCACCCCACCGAGAAGGGCCGCGAGTAGCCAAAGTCGTACCCGCGCCAGATTTTCCAGTGTGCCGGAATGCGGAACGGCTTGATGACATGGGTCCACCGCTGGTCCTCGTAGTGGGCCGGGTCGTTGCGCCACTCGGTGAACACCTGGCCGCTGAAGCTGTCCCAGCTGCCATAGAGCAGCGCCTGCTTTTCTGCCTCCGGCAGGCTTGCCAGATTGTTCAGATACCCCGGGTCATTTTTCAGCAGTGCCGGGTTGTCAAAGATGGTGGAGGGGATAAACACCCGCGTGCGCCGCAGCTTTTCCACGGTGCCGTCCGGCTTCTTCACGTCCACCAGCTGCACCATCCGGGTGCCCGGGGGTGCCGGCGTGATGAACCGGGCCTTCACCCACCCGTGGCCGATGCCGCCGGGGTTGGCCGTGGCCCGGATGTACACCTGTGTGCCCGGCCCGCTGGGGCGGTTGCGGCTCATCAGGTAGCTGTACTCTTCCCAGGTGAAGTGGGTCAGCTCGTCCACCCCGATAAAATCAAACTGCTGGCCCTGGTAGTTGTATTTGTCCTGGGACCGGAACATGCTGCCAAAATAGATCTTCGCCCCGCTGGGGAAGGTCCAGCAGTGGTTGCTGGCATTGTACCGGGCCTTGGGGAATGCGGGCTTGTAGTACTGCATGGTCTTGTCGATCAGCTCCCGCAGCTGGGGAAAGGTCTTGCGCAGGATCAATGCCCGGTAGTTGGGCACATCCACCTGCCGCAGCGCCTCGATCACCAGCGCGTCGCTCTTGCCGCCGCCGGCCGCCCCGCCGTACAGGGCCTCGTCCTCGCTGCGCCGCATAAAGGCCGCCTGCCTCGGCTGCGGCCGCCAGATGATGGGCCGGCCGTTAATCTCCTGCCGTGCCATCCAGCACCACCTCCTGCTGCTCTGCGTCGTCCTTTGCTTCCATCAGCACCGCCGGGGCAGCGCTCTGGCTGCCGCCCTCGTCCCGCGGCACCAGCGCCGCCGCATTGGCCGCAGCGTTCAGCAGCACCGTGGCCACGTTCGCCGCGTCCTTGTCGGTCATGGCCAGCGCCTCGTACCGCTCCAGCTGCTGTTCCAGCTCCTTCCGCTCATCGTCCTCCAGCCGCCGGTCGTAGCTGCCCGGCTCACTGTACACCACAAGGCCGGTTTCTGCCGCGTCCTGCAGGTTCTCCGCCTCGCTCTTGAGCAGCCCGCCGATCGCAAAGTCCCTGGCTCGGGCATCCTCGTCCAGTTTTGCCCGCAGCTTTGTGCAGATCTCGCTGGCCCGCTGGTTCTCGGCCACCCGCTGCTGCAGGTAGCCCACCTGGGCCCGGGCTCCCAGCGCCGCCCGGGCTGCGATCTCCCGCGCCGCCTGGGCCCTGGCCTCGGCAAACACCCCGTCCGACTTTCCGGCCTCCTCGGCCATCCAGCTGCGGATGGTGCTCTCCGGCACGCCGTACTTCCGGGCCACTGCACAGATGGAGTTGGAGCTGATCATGGCCATCACCACCTCAGCCCGCACCCCGGCCGGGTACTTCTTCCCGCGCCCCTGCCGACCCGGCACGGTATTTTTGCAGTATTTCCGCTGTGCCATCCCAGGCCCTCCCTCTGTGCTCATGGTTCCAGTCTATCGCAAACCGCCGCACAAAAAACCTACGGACTTTTTGGGGGAGTGGAGCACGGGTTGTGTTTGCTGTTTTTTCCGCAGCGGCCTTGCGGCGCTTTGAAAAACCAGAACACTGCCCCAGCCTCAGCTCCCAGCGTCTGCTGCGGCCCTTGGGCGGGCCTTGCATCCTGCTGGCCGCTGCCCCAACAGCTCCTCCCTGCTTCAGCCGCAGGCTGCGGTCGTCGCCGTTGCAGTACAAAAAGGCCGCGCGCCGCAGCGCTCAGCCATCTCTCTTCGTTCCCGCAGCTGTCATTCCGCCTCCAGCAGCCCTGCCGCCGCCGCATAGATCCCCACCGTGCTCAGCGCTTCCAGCTCCTTGCTGTAGTAGGTCGTCCGCCCGATGTACAGCGCTCGGATCACGTCCTCTTCCCGCATGCCCTCCAGGTAGCGCATCCGCAAAAGCTCCCAGCAGGCAGGGTCCGTCCGGGCATAGTAGTCCCGCACCCGGTCCAGCACCGCCGCCCACTTGCCGCGCCCGTCGTACTGCCGCAGCGCCCTGCGCACCTCTTTCCGCTGCTTTTTGGTCACTGCCCGCCGCCTTTCCCGCTTTTTTTGCCGTTTTTGGCTGATATCTCACACATTCCCCGCACAAACCGCCTATTTTACGCGCAAAATAAATATTTCTTGTCTGTCATGTGCGAACTTTCGCAAACTCCCGCCGCCGCAGGATCACATAAGCCTGCGGTTCGGTGGCTTCCCAGCCCTCCGACCGGGGCTCGGCATTCTCGTGCAGCCCGCCGGGGTCAAAGATCTGGATCTTCACGCACTCCCACCCCGGGAACAGCTTTTCCCACCACGCCGGGTCCTCCGCGTGTTCGCTGCAGGCCTCCCGCAGCTGGCGGCGGCTCCACTTGGTGTCAGCTGCCGGCTGCTCCTCCGGCAGGGTCAGGTTGCTGGTTTCCAGGCACCGCCGGAAGCCGTGGCCGTAGATGTACCCCACCGTGCCGCTCGTACCCTGCCCGTCAATGCCCAGGATCTTCTTCATGATGATCCGGTCTGCGTTCATGGTGCCCATGGGCTCAAACTCCCGTGTGCCGGGGACACGCCGCCGCCATAGATCCTCCAGCATATACCGCAGCTCCCGCCGCTCTGCCTCACTCAGCCCCGGGCACTGGGCAAAGCCATGCATGTGCAGCCGCCCGGCCTCGCCGTTGCGCACGGCCCACAGCATCAACTTCAGCCAGGTCCCCCGCACGCCAAACCGTTTGCGTGCCGCCCTCTGCACTCGCCGGGCGTAGTTTCTCACGTCCCGCCAGCAGCCTTCCTCGTCCTCGGGCAGGTAGGCGTCCTCGTATGTAGCGGTCAGGTAAAAGCCGTTCTGGTCAAAATTGGCCAGCACCTTGCGCAGTCGACGGCGCAGACTGGCGGCCTTGTTCCGGCTTTTCTGGCCCTTGTCGCTCTCTTTGCGCTTCTTGCCCCGCTGGCGGTGCTCCTGATCCGTCACGGGGTAAATGCCCACGGCTTGGTATGTGTCCCCGCAAAGGGTCCTTTTTTCCCGGATGTAGCTTTTTCGCATCCCGGTGCCCTCCCTGTCCGGTAAACTTTTCGTGTTGGTTTCTTTTCTGTGGCCCACACAGTCACAAGATTAACGGGTATACAAGCCCCCCAAAGCGCCCGCCCCGGACGCTTATTATAAAAAGGAAGGGCCTGTTCAGTTCAAACGCCTGCCGCCAGATTTTTCCCATCTGGCAGCACCCGTTCGGCCTGACGCTCCCGCCGTCGCCAAAGCCCCCGGCCGCGCGCTGTCCACGCCGCCGGGGGCTCTTTATTTGTGGGTTCCGCCCATCCAGAACTCCGCGTCAAAGTCGTTCCGGTTGATCTTTCCCGCATCGTTCTGGCTCTTCGTGTAGGTCTTTTCTTTCTGTATCTCGGCTTTCCAGGCACGGTATTTTTCGCACCGGTCACTGCAGGCCGGGTGCCGGTCCGGGCAGTCCGGCGTGCATACCGGCCTTACCATGCCGGCTCCGTCGGTTTCCCCGCCGCTTCCCAGTACCCGTAGCTCAGCTCCTTCTTCCCACGCTCCCGGGCCTTGGCGTTGTAGCCCTCCAGCTCCCGCACGTCCAGCTGCAGCGGGTCCGGCTTTTCCAGGTACTTTTTCAGCCGTATCCGTGGCGCCGGTTTCGGCACCGGCAGGGCAGTCATTTTCGGCTTTGCCGGTCGCTTCGGCGGCTTTGCCTGGGCGTTCTCCGTCTTTTTTCGGCTTCAGCCGCACCTTGTAGGCTTTCCGGCTGCAGGCCACCTCCACCTTTTCCCGGGTCACGTCCCACCGGTGCTTGCAGTGCCGCCTGGTCTTGCGCTGCTGGTCCCGCCACAGCGTCGGCAGGACCTTTTCAGAGACCACCACGCCCTGCGCTGCCAGATCTGCCGCCGTGCCCTCGTACAGCACCTTCCCGCTGTCCGGGTCGTGAAGACTGTATTTGTATACCATCATACGGCTTTGCCCTCCTGCTTCCCGGCCTGGTGCTTTGCGGTCGCAATCTTTTCCTGCCGCCGCTTGAGCGGGTTCACCCGCTCCTCCCTCACTATGTCCCGCACCTCCTGTACCTGCACGTCCCACTTTCCTGCCGCCTTTTTGCAAAAGCGCTTCCGGC
>ENA-UEQN01000678-UEQN01000678.1-human-gut-metagenome-genome-assembly--contig:-NODE-678-length-30529-cov-9.202318_pt1 | contig 30529 bp, 28 predicted proteins | sample MGYA00242940_ERZ507944 | MGnify/ENA primary metagenome ERZ507944 (study PRJEB26167, sample SAMN06115449) | human gut metagenome | host: Homo sapiens | place: China:Fujian | collected 2015-08-20... | reverse complement strand
GGTACGGACCATCTGAGAGGTGTAGGAGTTCTCGTTGTCGTACCAAGACACGACCTGGACCTGATAGGTGTCGTCGTAGCTACGCTGGTTTTTCGCGCACTTTTTGTAGTCGTTCATAATTTTGAAACAACAGTTACAGTACCACAGCGCACAGTTGTCGTACTAAACACGGCTTGTTCGTACCACTATTATACCACGTTTCATCGTCGTTTTCAAGTTTTCCCTGTCTCTTTTTTCGTCGGTATATTTATGCGATCTATAACGTATATTCTCATTTACCAGTCTTCGGAGAGCCTGGGGTCCAGGGGCCTCCGCCGGGGCGTCTGCCCTGCCCAGGTACTCTCCTCAGTCCGTGATCTTGCGGCTTTGAAGGGCGATCCTGGGGTAGATCTTATGGGGGGTGAGCAGATACCAGATGGCTGTGCAGCAGGTTGTTCGTGTCCCTTCCTGCGCTTTCCCGGCGGTTTTCTGATTGAAATTTCACCGGACGTGTTTTTGAAGGGAGCGGTGGGAGAAGGGAGATATTTGTTTGATATAGGACAAATTATGTGATTCCTTCATTCATTCTGTCTCTGTTTCCAACGAGGACGGGCTCAGCGAGATCTTTATTTTCCCTGGCATCAATCGTCCCCCTAGCACACGGGCCATCATAGAATACACCTTCTTATAGTCAGGCCTTGATGTGTTCAGAAAACGCACAAATATCTCGCTATCCTCTGTCAGCTTCTCGATGTTGTTCTGAAGTTTTTCTACATCCCGCCAGCTGCGTCACCTTTTCAGCCGGAGATTTTCACCTCTCAACTATTTTTCGTTCTCTGAAGCTCCCCTAGCAGCTCGATTCCTACTCCTCTCCTTCGCCGTTTCTGGCATATCGATCAGTCCAAACCGATAGAACATTCCATAAATATAAGTCACGCCTCGGATGTCGCCCAGAGCTTTCGGGCGGTCCACCACTGCTCCCACCTCTTTTATATTGTTCAGTGCCAGCAATACCGAACTCCAGGCCAGGCTTTTACTGTTCTCCCGGCGGTCGATCCAAAGCTCTTTTGTGTATTGCCCATTCCGGCCTTTTCGTATTTCATAGGTAAAGGGTAAACCGGAGTAGGTTTTGAACCGCACTCCAGAATAAAGCAGAACCACTTCCCACAGATGCTCCTCTGTCGGCTCGGTTCGCAGTTTTCTTACTGCTCTGTATCTCCGTTGCCGCTCTGCTCCCACGCTGATTTTCCCTTTTTCTGCTGTGCTTGGGAAGTACACACCTTTTTCATAAGGCAGATACGATGTGACGGAGGCTCTGGACAACTTAAGGGATGATGCGGTGGAGAGAACTGCATCCTTGTAACCCTGTGTCTCTCTATAATTATTAAAGGTACGCCACACCATCTCCGCTACGTCTGATTCATAGATCCCGGCTGTGATAAGCAGCTTTCGGACTTTGATGGGGTTGAGAGACAGGGCGTCGGCGATGGCTTGGAGCGTCATACCGTCCTTATAGCGTATTACTGCAGCGTCCATCTGCTCTTTCAAATTTTTCCCGGCATTATACTCAGGCTTCAACTTCTTTCGACCGCCGCCCGGATTTCTGGCTTTATATGGTATTTTCTCGCCCATGATTATTCATGCAACTCCAGCGGCAGGCCATCCGGGTCGTGGAAGAAAGTCATCTTTTTGCCGGTATAACTATCCACACGGATCGGCTCACATTCAATCCCAACTTCTGCCAGTTCTCTCACCGTCTGCTCCACACTCTCTACACAGAAAGCAAGATGCCGCAGCCCACATGCTTCCGGACGGTTCACACGCTTCGGTGGATTTTCCTCAGCGAAAATCTCCAGCTCCGTGTGTTCATTGACACGAAGATCCAACTTCCAGTCCTTACGCTCCGGGCGGTAGTTTTCTCTGATGACAGAGAATCCCAGTTTGTTTACATAGAAATTCTTTGCGGCTTCGTAGTCAGATACAATAATCGCAATATGATGAATTTTTGATAAATTCATTTTCGTACACTCCATTTCTTTTATTTCCGTTATAAACTATATAGCGACCTTCAAAAAAAGCCGTGTGAACTTCTGGAGTTCAGTTTGTCCACACGGCCGATCTTATTTCAGTTTTTCGAGGATTTCATCCGCACTCATGCCGCTGGCCAGCAGCTTCTTCAGCACAGCCTCTGCTTCGGTCTTCTTCGCTTCTTCAGCGGCCTTAGCATCTGCCTTTGCTTTCTTTGCTTCCAGAGTGGCCACTTCTTTTTCGGCCTTCCTCAAAGCAGCCTTTTTTGCTTTCAAATCAGCCTTCAAAGTGTCAATGTTTGCGGTGATGGATGCAATCTCAGCTGTGAGTGCTTCCTTTGCGGACTGCTTTTCTGCAATCTGTGTCGCAAAATCAGCAGTCACAGTTTTAGGTTTATTCTTGCTACCTTTAGTTCTGGGCATAGGTGATAACCTCTTTCTTTTTATAGTTGTTTAAGTGTAGCACTGTACGTATATGAGGGCAAGGATATGACTCGTCTATCAATTAGTCGGTACCCCCCATTCAATCTGATTCTTTGCTTTTCCCGTTCGGTTATCTCTCCACGAGGCAAACAAAAACTCATCAAATTTACAAAATCTCGTCTCCCTATATGGATATTGTCTATCAATGCTTCCAATATTTGTGATATAAAGTGTTCGCATTAAACGCAATTCATAGCTTCTATAGGTAAGAGACGAATTTAGACGCTCATATAAACCATAGTTAAAGGCATCATCCATTTTCATATGTTTAATGATTTCCGAGTATTCACCTTTATAATCCACAAAAAGTGCAAGGTTAATTGCACAAAGTGCAAACAACTCATCACTAACTCTTTTAGAGTAATATGCCACACCGTCATAACGCTGTTTCTTACATGCCATCATAATTGATTGTGAGATTATGTATTCTGACTTAAATGTTCGTCCTATCTCGTTTATCCTGTAGGAAGTTGCAATCGCAAGCATATACAATTTCAGCCAACAATGAACACGATTTTTTTCAAAGTTAGTCTCCCTCAATGCACTCAAGTCCTTTATAGAAACTGCCAAATTCAAAATTTTCTGCTTGCCATCCAAAATGACGGGCGATACATTAAAGTCATTTACTGGTGGAAAACCAGTTTCTATCCAGCATCCATACGAAGAATTTGCCAAGTATAAACTTGGATTTCCAGGAATGCTAAAACGGTAGTTTCCTGACTTTGCTCTTAATTTCAATGGCAAGTGCAACATATCCTTTGCCAAATAGGCATTCGATGGATTTCCCATTCGGCATCTAAAAAACTGTATCTCAGTTCCTTTAGCACCTGGAAATGCATAGCTCTCATTCAATGAACTAACTGCAACCGGGTTTTCTCCGATGTCCTTAATAAGATTTCTTACAATAGTATTGCACTTTGCAATATCTGCTCGATAATAACACTTTAATGCTTCTAGTACTTTTTTCCTAAATTTATTGAGGATTTTAAGACTCTCAGCATCTGCCCCTGCATTTTCCGCCTGTGCGATTACAATAGAGTACTTCTTTTTCAAATCATCAAGATATTCAGAATCTTTTTCTAAAACAAACGGAGCATACAATTCCTTGCAAATAAATTCATTGCTTACCCAAGTCAAGCTCATACGCTGTTCTCCACATAGTAATCTGCATTTTTATTCTTCGCATTCTTAGCCGCTTTACAAGCGTTGCCTACTACTCACCACGGAGAGGTGTGCAAAGTTCCGAGCGGCAAAGCTGTGAGAGATCTCCCACAGCTCAAGTTATTACTTTTATCAGTTTTTTTCAAAAGAGATTCTTGCTTGCAATCCATGCCCCTACTACTGCTCCAAGTGTATTGAATAGCACATCATTCACATCTGCCATGCCTCTACCTGTAAAATACTGTAGTTCTTCACAACACACTGAGAGTAGAAAAGCCGCAGCGATTATTCTCTTTCTGTTCATTTTCCATCTCTGACCTGTCCAGCCGAACGGAACATATAGGATCAGATTCAACAGATTGCCCGCCCACACACCGGCATTGGACCATAATTTCAAGTGCAGTCGGATGTTCTCATTATATCCCGGCGCACGGCGCAGCAATGTGATATAGAAAATCAAAAATACACTATAGGTAGTAGGAAACCACTTCTTGTCTCTTCGGTTGAGCCACGCCAGTAAACCCAAAAATATTAAAATAACACCCTCGCCTACTGTCAGGTTCGCACTCGTGCTGCAATGGATCTGGTGGACAAACTCCCTCAAACTCCGTAGCCTCTGCTCTTAATGGTTTCCACAACCTGAGACACATACTTCTGGCAGGTATCGTGGTCGGGAGCTTCCACCATCACACGCACAACCGGTTCCGTGCCAGACTCACGCACGAGAATACGACCAGTGTCGCCAAGTGCTTCGGCCACAGCCTTGACTGCTGCCTGCACTGCATCGTCATCCTGTGCGGCTTTCTTGTCGGTCACACGGACATTCTCCAGCACCTGCGGGTAGATCTTCAGCGGCTCAGCCAGCTTGCTCATGGGCAGTTTCTTGGCAAGCATTACTTCCATCATTTTCAGACTGGTCAGGATACCATCACCCGTACTGGCGTACTTGCTGAAGATAATATGACCACTCTGCTCACCGCCGATACGGCAGCCGTTCTTAGCCATGTACTCATAGACGTACTTGTCACCCACTGCAGTCTTGGCGTAGCCGATGCCCTTCTCATCAAAAGCCTTATACAGACCAAAGTTGGACATGACCGTGGTAACGACGGTATTGGTCAGCAGTTTGCCACGCTCCTTCATATAGCAGCCATAGATGTACAGGATGTGGTCGCCAGTGATGACATTACCCTTTTCATCCACACACAGGCAACGGTCAGCATCGCCGTCATAGGCAAAACCGATGTCCAGGCCCTTCTCTACCACGAACTTCTGCAGACCCTCAATGTGGGTAGAACCAGCATTGTTGTTGATGTTCAGACCGTTGGGCTGTGCATTGATGACATAGGTATCTGCGCCCAGAGCATCGAACACAGACTTAGCGATGTTCCAGGAACTACCGTTGGCGCAGTCCAGACCAACCTTCACGCCTTTGAAGGAATAGATGCCGAGGCTGATCAGGTAGCCCATGTAGCGGTTGCGGCCGGACACATAGTCCACCGTGCAGCCAATGTGTTCCCGGTGAGCGAAGGGCAACTCCGACCAGTCCTTATCGAACACATGGAGCTTGCCGTCAATGTAATCCTCGACCAACAGCAAGATTTCCTCCGGCATCTTCTCGCCATAGCAGTCGATCAGCTTGATGCCGTTATCATAGTAGGGATTATGGCTGGCAGAGATCATGATGCCGCAATCAAAATCATCCACCCGGGCGATGTAGGCCACGCTGGGCGTAGTAGTGACGTGAAGCAGGTAAGCGTCTGCGCCGGAGGCAGTCAGGCCAGCGACCAGGCTGTACTCGAACATATAAGAGCTGCGGCGAGTATCCTTGCCGATTACAATGCGTGCAGGCTCGTTGTTACCGTTACGCTCACGCAGAGCGTTATAATACCAGCCCAGAAAACGACCAACCTTGTAGGCGTGGTCGGCGGTCAGAGTGATTCCAGCTTCGCCACGGAAGCCATCGGTTCCAAAGTACTTTCCCATTATGTAATTGTGTCCTCATCCAAAGAGTGATTTAACGAATATATGCTTTAGCCGAGATAGGCTCTCGTTGCCTGCTGCTCACCACGGAGAGGTAGCATACTTGAGCAGTACAGCCATGCTGATGCATGGCTGCTGTGAAAAATCAGTATTTTCTCCACACCATTTTATTAACTACGTTGACATACCCCTGAATGATGCGAACCACCTTCATGGACACCGTTTCATCCACATAGTCGGGGCAGGGCTTGCCCAGAACGCCCTTCTGCTTCATCTCGATCGCCATATCAGTGGCGTTGAGCAGTTCCCGGGTGGTAATGCCAGCCAGAATGAAGTCACCGGCCTCCAGAGCCTCGGGACGCTCGGTGGAGGTGCGGATGCATACGGCAGCGATGGGATGACCGATGGACAGATAGAAACTGCTTTCCTCGGGCAGAGTGCCAGAGTCGGAGACGATTGCCAACGCGTTCATTTGCAGCTTGTTGTAGTCGTTGAAGCCCAGCGGCTCGTTGACACGGACACGAGGATCCAGCTGGAAGCCGCTCTTTTCCAGGCGGTGCCTGCTGCGGGGATGGCAGGAGTAGAGAATGGGCATATCGTACTTTTCTGCCAGAGCGTTAATGGCGGTGAACAGGCTCAGGAAGTTCTTTTCGGAGTCGATGTTCTCCTCACGGTGGGCGGACAGCAGGATATACTTGTCCTTCTCCAGTCCCAGACGTTCCAGCACATCGCTTTTCTGGATTTTCTCCAGATTCATGTGCAACACTTCTGCCATTGGAGAGCCGGTCTGGTAGGTGCGCTCCTTGGGCAAACCGGTATCCGCCAGATACTTCCGGGCGAACTCGGAATAGCACATATTCACGTCAGAAATCACATCCACGATGCGGCGATTGGTCTCCTCGGGCAGGCACTCATCCTTGCAGCGGTTGCCAGCCTCCATGTGAAACAGCGGGATATGCAGCCGCTTGGCACTGATGGCAGACAGACAGGAGTTGGTATCGCCCAGCACCAGATAGCCCTCCGGCTGCAACTCGGACAGAAGCTCATAGCTGCGCCCCAAAATGTTGCCGCAGGTCACGCCCAGATTTTCGCCCACAACAGGAACAAGAATGTCCGGGCCATACTCCCCGAAGGTGTTTTTCAGCTCAAAATCCTCCCAGAAAACGGTGGAAAGGTTTCTGTCCCAGTTCTGGTTGTAGTAGACCACACAGCAGTCAAAATATTCCCGGCAACGCTTAATGACAGCAGCCAGCCGAATGATCTCCGGGCGAGTGCCGCAGCCGATCATAACCTTGGTGCGCCCATCGTTTTTCCATGTAAAATTATGTTCCATAAAAATCTCCTATTGCCAACCAGTATTTTCTTTTACACCGGCTCAAAGAAGGTGTCCGGATGGTTCGGGTTGAAAATCTCGTTGCAGGTCATCACCGTCACCAGATTTTCCGTCTCCGACAGGTTGATGATATTGTGCGTCCAGCCGGGAATCATGTGGACAGCCTCAATCTTGTCCCCGGAAACTTCAAACTCTACCGTTTCCCCGGTGTTAATATTCCGTTCCTGAATCAAGCCATGACCAGCAACCACAATGAAAAGTTCCCACTTGGAGTTGTGCCAGTGCTGCCCCTTGGTGATTCCGGGACGGCTGATGTTGATGCTCACCTGTCCATAGTCGGCGGTATGAACCAATTCCGTGAAAGAACCACGGTTGTCCACGTTCATCTTCAGGGCATACTTGAACTTGTCCGTCGGCAGATAGGTCAGGTACAGGGAGTACAACTTCTTTGCAAAGGAGCCATCCGGCATCTTCGGCATCATGAGGGTCGTGGGCTGTGCCTTGAACTCCTGCAGCAAGTCAACGATCTCGCCCAGCGTAACCTTGTGGGTCACGGGGACACAGCAGTAGCGCCCGTCTGCTTGCAGAACAGTCTCCACACCGTCAAATTCACAGTGCTGCTCCTTGCCCTCCAGCAGGTCGAACATTCCTTCTACCAAGTCGTCGATGTACAGCAGCTCCAACTCAGTGCTGCGGTCATTGACGGTAAATGGCTCGTCATTGGCAACCGCCCAGCAGAAGGTGCTGACGGCACTGTTGTACTTGGGGCGGCTGTGTCCCATCAGGTTCACAAAGCGGTAGACGGCAACCTTTGCGCCGGTCTCCTTGGCGTAGTCGAAGAACAGCTCCTCGCCAGCCTTCTTGCTCCGACCATACTCACTGTTGCCGAAGCGACCAGCCAAAGTAGCCTGAATGGAGGAGGACAGCATAATGGTTGCCTTGTTGTTGTGCTTTTTCAGGCAGTTCAGCAGGTCGGATGCAAAGCCGAAGTTGCCCTTCATGAAATCCTCCGGGTTTTCCGGACGATTCACCCCTGCCAGATTGAACACAAAGTCCGCCTTGCGGCAGTACTCGTCCAGCTCCGCCGGGGTGGAGTTCAGGTCATACTCGTAGATTTCTTCAATATGCAATGCCGGACGGGTCTTATTTTTCCCATCCCGGATGTTTTTCAGGTTGTTGCACAGGGCAGTTCCCACCATGCCCTTGGCACCTGTGACTAGAATGTTCATTCTCTCACCTCTTTAATGTACTGCGGTGCAGTCCGGAATATCTGCGCCATCCAGCACGGTTGCATGATTGCAGATGGTGCAGTTGCTGCCGATGCGGGCAAAGTTCCCCACCGTTGCGCCGGTGCGAACAACACTGTTGGTGTAAATCAAAGCGTAGTCCCCTACCGCTGCATCACAGTGGACCTCTGTTCCGGCATTCAGCAAAACACCGCTACCAACGGATGCACCGTTCTGGATGCAAGCGTTTTGCAGCACCACACAGCCGTATCCTATCTTGGAATACGGACTGATATAGGCACTGGGAGCAATGATGTTGGGGAACCCATAGCCAAGTGTTTTTGCTTTCTCATACACCTGCGCCCGGAACTGGTTGCTGCCGATGCCCACCACTAACAAGTCGTAGTCCTTCCGCAACTCCGGCAGATCAGCAATTCCGCCAACCACCGGAATGCCACAGATCTCAGTGTCCACGTCTTGTCCATCATCCACAAAAGCACAGTCGTATTGGAGCATCGCCTGCTCGGCTACCATCCGGCCGAAGCCACCGGCACCAACCAGCAACAGCTTTTTCTTAGACATTGGGGATGCCCTTCAGTGCATTCTGGACATATTCAGTGGTCAGAATCTTCTTCACCGTGCCCTCAACATCCAGACGCTCGGTGTTGTGGCTAGTGTAGGACTCGTCCGCCATGGTATGTACCTCGCCCTTGACCACGAACTTGTCGTAGTTCAGGTCACGGTTGTCAGCGGCAACACGGAAGTAGTGACCCATATCCTGGCTGCGCAGACGCTCCTCACGGGTCATCAGGGTCTCGAACAGCTTCTCGCCGTGACGAGTGCCGATGATGTTCGTGCCGGTATCACCGAACAACTGCTGGACTGCCTTTGCCAAATCGCCGATGGTGGAAGCATCAGACTTCTGGATGAACAAATCACCGGGATTTGCATGTTGGAAAGCGAACAAGACCAGATCCACAGCCTCGTCCAGGTTCATCAGGAAACGGGTCATGTTGGGATCGGTGATGGTGATGGGGTTGCCAGCCTTGATCTGGTCGATGAACAGAGGAATGACAGAGCCACGGCTGCACATGACGTTGCCGTAACGGGTGCAGCAGATGGTGGTGCCGCCACGCTCAGCGGCCACACGGGCGTTGGCGTAGATAACGTGCTCCATCATGGCCTTGGAGATACCCATGGCGTTGATGGGATAGGCTGCCTTGTCGGTGGACAGGCAAACGACACGCTTAACACCGGCGTCAATAGCGGCGTGCAGGACGTTATCAGTACCGATGATGTTGGTCTGGACGGCCTGCATGGGGAAGAACTCGCAGGAAGGAACCTGCTTCAGTGCGGCAGCATGGAAGATGTAGTCAACACCGGGCATAGCGTCACGGATGGACTGAGGATTGCGGACATCTCCGATGTAGAACTTCACCTTCTTGGCAGTGTCAGGGTGCTTGGCCTGAAGCTCATGGCGCATATCGTCCTGCTTCTTCTCGTCACGGGAGAAGATGCGGATTTCCTTCAAATCGGAATCCAGGAAGTGCTTCAGAACGGTGGAACCAAAAGAACCAGTACCACCAGTGATCATAAGGGTTGCGTTATCAAATGCAGACATTTTTATTTTCCTCCTAATCTTTTATCAAAAAACATCCTTCAAAAGAATTGCATCAATCATCAGTTTGACATTTGGCTGCAAGTCTTTTATGAGGGCCGGAAACAAAAGGATTGTGCTTATTTGCGTCAGCAACGATGCCAACGCAGCACCAGACGCTCCCCACAAGGGAATCATAATTGCATTCAGCAATACATTTGTTATTGCTGCTCCGATATACAAATATTTGAGATAATTTTGTTTACTGTAAGAAACAACCCATGCATTTCTGGCTACTCCCAGATAGGAAAATGCTGTATACCATGTAATGATTCTCAACGGAGCTGCAGCCGGGGCGTATGCATCACCATACAAAATACTCACGATCGGAGACGCTAAGAGCGAAAAGAGAAGTGAAACACCCACAGACACATAGAACACAATTGCATAAAGCTGCTTGTTCTTGCGTTCAAACAGCTTCTTATTATCGAAAGACTGCAAAATAACCGGATACAGAGAATCAATTATTGCAGTCAGCAAAAACACCCATGTATTGCACAGTGAAACTGCCGTTGAATAAAATCCCACTTCCGACTCATTCAACATTTGTTTCAGCATGAACTTATCCGTACTGCCGTAAATCGAGACCATCAAGCCAGCTAAAATGAAGTGATAGCTACTAAAGAATAATTCTTTTGCCTTGCGTACTGAGCACTTAAACTGAGGGCCGTTGTGCTTTTTATACATGACAAGAAGGACAACAGCCACCACCATGTAGTCGATAGAAGTCGAAATGGCAAACCATTCTACGCTTTTTCCTGTTGCCAACAGCCACACTTTATAAGCGGAAACAACCGTATATGATACTACCGTCGCAAAAGCAGAGTATTTCGATTCAAGTTTTGATTGAAACCAATAGTCCAGGGTGTCCATCACTTGGAAAACCACACCAATGCCGCAGAGAAACACTACAATGTGCGTCGTAGTCTCTCCCTTATCAGCGATCAGCGTGATACACACCATCATAAGTACTGATAAGACGCTGGAAACCGTTCTAAGGACAATCGCCGATCCAACGGTTTCGCCTTCCTCATCGGGATGATCCACAAAATTCTTTACGATAACCGAATTGATTCCAAGCGTACAGAATGATGCAAAGAAAGATGTGTATGTTGCAGCATAATTAATCAGTCCGAAATTGCTTGGTCCCAGGTATCGTGCCGTAAGTAATCCAACAAAAAACGCAAGCAGCATGTGATATACCCGTCCGGCAATAATCCAGCTTGCATTTCTTGTCACCTTACTGCTCAGTAAATCTCGTATCTTCATACTTCTAGACTCCTAATGACTTTTGCCGGAACACCACCAACCAAAGTATTATCCGGTACATCATGTACCACACACGCACAAGCAGCTACAACGCAGCCATTACCTACAGTTGAATTGTTGCAAATCGTACTTCTGCCTCCAATCCATGTTCCGTTTCCAATCACCTGATGATAAATCTCGCCCTCACCGGCTCTTCGGGTCCTATCTCCAATTGCGTGTCCGCCCGTTTGAAACGTAACCTCTGGACCAAGATCACAATTATCGCCAATTTGGACTGTACCGTTTCCATTGACCTTACAGTTTTTACCAATCCAACAATTATTTCCAATCGCAATGGTACCTTTGCATTCAATAGGGCCAACTATTGTCGTCCCGTCTCCGACTGGACACCCGATTCCACGGAGCAATTTTCGTTTCATATTGCACGCACGCGGTTTTGTTCCGACAAAAACATGGTTAATCAAAAACAGATTTAACGTTCTCTTGATACCATTTAAATGCAGCATTCTTTTAAGATTCATTTGCATGATACCATCCATTATCCAATATTTCTGCGCTGCTGCAGGGACCGTCTTCAAACAAAGTCTGCACCGTGTTGCCTTTGATGATTTCCCTTGCTAATTCAACAAATCGCCCGGATGCCACCTGTGCATTCCATGTATCTGAAATCGTGGCATAAGCATTCTCGCCCATCTTTCTTCTATAGGCGTCATCGTCCAACAATCTACAGACCTGTTTTTCAAAGTGCTTTTGATTCCCGTTTTCGTAAATCAGACCATTTACGCCATCCTTGATTAAGAAAGGCACCGAACCAATTGCGTGGCTTGCAACGACCGCACATCCGCTGTTCATCGATTCATTTAAGACCGCTCCCCAGCCCTCATTAAAATCACTGGTAAACAGGAATATATCGGCTCTTTCCATATGAGTACGTACTTCATCCGGAGACATTGCGCCAAGCATTTCCACGCAATCTTCTACGCCTTTGCTCCGAATCATTTCACGAAGCTGCGCTTCCATCTCTCCATTGCCGATAACACTCATTCTGAAGGAGTATCCCTTTTCTTTAAGCGATGCTGCCAACTCGATGGAAGCATCCGGATGCTTCAATCCTATCAGTCTGCCGGCCCATAGGATTGAAGCCTGAGGATGCTTCCATCCTGCTGACGTAACCGATAGCTTTCGCTTCATCAATTCAGCGACATCATATTTTTTGGTCTCCGGGAAATACCCCCACTTAAAGGTTCTTCTCTTAAAATTTGTGTAGCGATTCAAATCCGCAGCAGTATAGGCACTGCTACAGCAGAAATACAACGGTCCCTTTTCAAACGGTTTCAAATGCTTCCACGCACTCGCAAAATTGTGCGGGATCTGCAACACCCCTGTTCCCTCCTTAAAGTAGCGCTCACTAAACTTAAAGCACAGTTTTCCTTTGCTCGTGCGGCGCACAATCAGACTATCCGGGCATGAGCCGTATATCGCTACATCTGCATCATCAATTAGTTTTTCGGCCTGATGCATTTTCTCCTCAGAATCGTAGGCACAAAGCACAAACGGGTATTTGTGATTCATATCCTCATACCCCATGTCAAGTCTCTCTTGCGGAATCGCTTCTAAGGCAACAAATGTATACTCCACACCATCTTGACTTAAAATTCCCTGTGAGAAAGGAAGCTGATGATGATTCATAAAATTAGAAACGTAAGTTATCTTCATATGTTCCCCCTCAGTATTGTGACAGCTGACTTCGGATGATTCCACAAATCAATAAATAAGAAAACAACAGCGCTCGACACCCGGTAAGAACAGGCTCAAAAAAGAATTGAACTGTTACAGAAGCCGTTATTCCAGTAATCAACACTCGATTTTCAATTGGTACTTTTTTATTTAGAATATACTTAAGATTAGAAAAAGTAATCTGTATGGTCACAATCCATATAAGAACAAACGGAATTATCCCAGCCGAGTCAAAGACATCCAGCCAAAGTTCATGTGCGTAAAATCCAACTTTACTTAGCACCTTCCTTCCGCCCCATGGATAATCAAACATTAAGGCAACATATTGATCCCGAACGTTTCCTCTATCGCTGGATTTGAAAAAGGAAAGCAAATCCTGTGACTGCGCTATATTCGCATACGATATTCTATGGAACAAATATGTCGATTCAAACATTTTTGTTATTGTATCCTGATATTTAATGTATACCGCTATAGCCGCAACAGCAAGAACAAGAGCAATCAGAATAAGTTTTCCAATCGCATTCATCTTTTTTATGTCATCCTTTTGCCCACAGATATACACAATCATGCTCAAAGCAAAGCTGACACCTACCAATGCAAAAAAGGTTCTTCCACCTAAAATCATGTCATATGCGAAAGCAATCACTATTAACAGAATGCCAGCAATCCATTTTTTAACTGAATTGCTTTCCATAATCAGATAAAAAATCACACCTGCAAAAAGTGTTAAATATGTTGCAGCACCCGTTGCTGATGTTTTTGCTCCCAGACTAAAGAAGTCGTAATGTGTTCCGCCAGAATTGATTCCGCCGAAACGAACCAACTCATACAAAAAATTCACAACAGCATGACATGTCATGCCTGCTACCAACAGTATCGTCACCGATTTCAACTGCTCTTCTGCCTGAGCCAATGCTATTCGTTCATTCTGCACTCGAAGCCCGATATAATAAGCCATAGGGCATCCAATTGCGGATATTCCTGCATTTAAACCATTCTGCGCTGAAAAAACAAAAAAGACAGCCGCAAAAAATACAAGTACAACAAACACATTATCATTTGCCGGAATATACAGCTTTCCCCTATCAAAAATCACTACAAGTATAAATACTGCCGCAAGGATCAAACTGCTTTGATTGAATACGTTTAATGAAAACAGGAAAAGAAGTATATATAGCATCCTGCTTGTGAAATTTTTTTCTGAGAGCATTCTTTATTCCTCTAAAACATTTGCGTACAATTCGATGTATTCTGCAAACCTTTTTTTCATATCAAAATTTTTTGAATACGCAACGATATATTCCTCATCGTTGCACCTTTTTTTCTCGCAAATGTCCTTTATTGCTTTCTTTGTCGCCTCGATATCATTTGCTTCTACAACAATTCCTGTTTTATCATCCAACATTTCCGGACTTCCTCCCGTATCAAACGTCACGACAGGTGTTCCACATGCAATAGCTTCCATATTGACTGTTGGATAATTTTCTTCTCTTGTCGGCATCACAAACACGTCTGCTGCACTATAAATCTCAGCAAGTTCTTTCTGGTTCTGCGTTCTATGGATTGAAATGATATTATGCGGCAGGTTCTTGTCGATTTCATCATCCGTACCGACAAGGACAATCTGATACTGCTCGCCCAGCTTTTCTGCCATTTCGACAAAGCAATCTAACCCTTTGCGATAACCCCATGCAAAGGAAACACCCAAAACTATATATTTGTCTCCCGGAATCCCGTACTGTTTGCGGAAGTTGCTATGGGTAGGTTTGAACACATTTAAGTCAATGCCATTATTGATGACTTCAATTGGATACTGTTTTAAATACGATTCTCGAGCCAATCCTGCCAACCATTCAGACGGCGTAACAATCGTCATGTTCTTTACGCCGGAGAACCACTTCTTTTTTAGTTGCCACATTTTCTTCGTATTGTCATAGAGCGAAGCAGGATATTCCTTATACTGCGGGCAACCATAGCAACCAGCCTTCCATTTGTCGCACTTTACCATGGTAAAGTGCGGACATTGCCCGGTAAATGCCCAGCAATCGTGCAATGTCCATACTGTCGGAACATTGTGCTTCTTTATGTACGAAAAAAGCATGGGGAGATTGATATACGAATCATGTAAATTGTGGAGATGAATAATATCGGGCTTGAATTCATCAATCTTCTTCAAAAGTTTATATGTCTCAAACCATGCGAAGCACCCATTGAATCCTGTGATTCTGGCAAGCGCAACATTTACCCGGCGACTATTGAATGTTCCGATTCGATAATAGCCGCAGTCCTCACCTGCATCACGGTTCGTTGTGGTAATAGGCGACGCACACATTACCTCGTGACCCTGCGCTCTTGCTACCTCGGCAATCCCCATCATGATTTTTCCGGTGCTTCCTTTTGCCCCACCGTTAATTTGCACAATCCGCATTCCTTGTACTCCTCACTGATTATCGCTAAAAAATGTATACCCTCTGCGTCTCATGATTGCCTTTGAGAGATTAAACAGCGGCTTCGGAAGCCACTCACGAAGCCATGTCCGGAATTCAAGCATCCATTCGTCTTTGGCTCGCATATCTTCTCGGTTACCTTTATAAATAGGATTCTCATCGAAATACTTACGAGCCTTCGTCAGCACCTTTCCCTTACGGATCACGTCAAGAATAGGAAATTCACCACGTCGGCTATCAGCACAGCGAGCATTCAACTGACGTGCCATATTCGTCAAGGCAACCTCATACTGCCAGGCATTCAGCGTTTTTGTCAGTGTTCTCTCCATGAAGTCTTTTTTCCAAATACCCGCATAGAGACTGACAATGTAATCGCCTGCATAATTGTCCAACAGAAAAATATCCGGTTCGAGTTCCTCAGCTTTTCTGTTCCTCAGGCTCTTCATGGTCATAACAAACAGGCGCAGATAATCCATCTGATGCTTTTCCATGATCTGAATATCTTCGTTAATCGCCTGGGTAGAAATACTCTCCGTGAGGAAATAGTCATCCAAGGTGAAGAGAATATACTCTGTCTTAATCAGCGGCATCACAGCTTTCAGACGTTCCGTTATTTCCGTTCCTTCGCCTGCTGCTACCACCGTTACATTTTTAAATGTCCGGTCAGTGGGTTTGTCTGTCACCAAAAATGTTTCCACATTTCGGTCTGCCCAGTTCTGATTCAGGAGCAAAATATGTGCGTCCCACAAATCCGAAAACTTGTCACACGTCGAAATAATAATTGAAAAGTTGTTCTCCATCACCATGTATCCTCTGCCACTTATTTCATATGTCGAATTGCCTTTGCAACCACATCTTCCGAGGTCTTGCAGCTTGCCTGCAGATTGTGATGTTCTCTTGTCATCACAATCGCCTGTTCGTAGTATTTCCTTTGAAGTTCCTGATCCGAAATCAGATGTGCAATCGAATCCGCCAATTTGGTTTTATCCGTACAAACCATTGCCGCATCCGTTGACAGCATATACTCAATAATGCCGCTTTCCAACGAGCCATATGTCAAAATGGAAGCACCGCTGGCCAACGCATCAGCCGCCTTTGTAGAGAGTGAATACCGTGAAAGGTTGATGTCCTTTTCCTCAAATCCCTCTACAATAACAGTTATGTCGCTTTCTGCCATGCGCTTTTGAACCTGCGTGTACGGCACAGAACCCATATATTTGACATTTTGATTGTCCTTGAATACAGAATAGACCTGCTCGTCCTTTTCGTTGGAATAAACCTCCAGCATATATTCTGGATTGATTTTCCCAAGGGCGTAGCCAATATCGTTCAGGGAGTTGTTGCGTCCCATACCGATATTTCCGAAGTAAGTAATAACCGGGCAATCTTTGTTAATCACGTTGAACGGTTTACGCTGAACCGTAGAAGTCAAATAAACCGTTTCGCCGTCCAGTCCAAATTCCGAATTATACTTATCCCGAATCTTGTCGCTGATGTAAATCGCACTACCCGGCCAAGCCAGAACCTTGTCAATCAATTTCTTGTAGGTCGATTTATAAAGGTGATAGATCGGATTCAGCGTCTTTTCCACATTGAAATAGTAGTCATCGCCAATGCAGGAGACAATTGGCACGTTATATTTCTTGGCGACATACATTGCAATCTGCGGGATAAAATAGTCATCCGAAAAAGCCAGAAACACGCATTCTGGTTTGAAGTCATCTAGCCAATTATTTAGCTTCTCCGTGCACCAAAATCTCTTACGCCAGAGGATTCCCCTGAGTAAATGTGTAAGAGGCGTATGCTTTCCACCGAACTTGTAGGCAGCTTCTGCTTTTGCATTTCCGAGTTCCAAATCATTGTCTTTCCACTCGGTGTCAAGCTCATCATAATGATAAATTACGCCAGTATCGACTTTCTTCCCCATCCACCGCTGCAACACACGGTGATCCGTAATTTGGAAAAGCGTTTCGCAATGCCCCTTGCACGGCTTCTTTGTATTAGAGAATATCTGTGCAATATTCTCTTTCTCCCAATAGTGAAAGTACGCATCAAAAGCGCGTGACGTTGATTTTGTGTTATATGGAACTGTTCCTACGATCAGCACTCTCGGATGCATATCGTTTCTCCTTTGAACTTTTATCGAATATTCAATACTTTTTTGAGTACAACATTTTGATTGAGCAGGCGGATAACCACTGCACATAGCCCTATTGTCAGGGCAAAGTTTCCGGCAGTCAGTAAATACCCTTCAATACTGCTAAATTGGATTACAATACTGCTTTTGAAGATATTGAGAAGCAGGCCGTGCACCATGTAAATTTCCAAGCTTTGTTTTCCTGCCCAAAGGAAAACATCTCTTACTTTTTCTTTCCGGTTAATACAAATCTCAGCACAACATTTTGACTCATCATCACTATTGCCATCACAGTAAGTGCTACCGTAATCATATAGTTGACCAGAACCATGCTCAGCCCTGTCGGACTGTATAGAATTGGTGCTTCGTCCAGCTTGATTAAGCTGAGTAGCAGATAGTGAGTGAGGTACACTTCCAGTGAGTGCTCTCCGACCCACGCAAGGGTACCCCCCCCCCACCGATTTTTCGGAGAAGATCCCCTTGCAGAGTCCACATACAGCAATACATCCCGCCAGCGATGTTGCCGCACGCAAGATAATCGCAAGACCACCATCCGACATCTCATAAAGCGAAAATCTAAGAATGATGAACAGCCACATTACAAAGCAGATTGCGACTACGCTATCGATCATCTTTTTGCCAGTCTCAGATTCCTTCATCCTATCATCAAACTGACCATACAAGAACCCAGCATAGTAGAAAGGCATATAATAGAGCGTCAATTTGATTGCAAAGAACGAAAGCCCTAAAACTGCACCTATTCCAGCCAACAGAACCATTCCTGCCAAGTAGCACCCCAGAAGTACAATCTGTTTCTTCAGCAGGTTTTCTTTGCTCACCCGTTCTGCAATGAAAGACGCAATACCAAAAATCATGCTAATCGTCCAAATCGTTGCAAGGAACCAATAGCCTGAATCCATATTCCACAGGAGATGCTTAACGTTTAAGAAACCATCCTCTCCGAAGATGATGCCTCTAACTAAAAAGCTCCATACCGCCCAGGGCAGCATATAGGCAACCGTTCTGCGCTTTACATATTTCCACAGTCCATTGCCGTCAGAGATTGGGCGGCTATATTTCGTTACATATCCGCTGATTAAGATAAACAACGGCATCTGCAAGGACCAGATAATATTAAAAAGGAAACTGCTCTGCGAATTGGCCGTGCATCCCGTCATCGTATGTCCCAAAACAACCAGAAGCATCGCCATGCCACGCATGATATCCACAAACTGATTTCGGTTCTCTGCTTTTTCCATACACTACCTCTTTCTTAGTCTTTCAATAATTTCCGTGTCAACATCTATGTCAAACTTTCTTGCGATAATTTTCTCCGTCTTTTTTAGTTCTTCGTAATCTATAGTCGTTAATGTTCTGGGGCTGCTCTTTCCTTTTTCCCACTTGATATAATGCAAGTACGGTTTTGTTGTATTTGCAAACGGTGAGTTCATAACCAAGGTCTGAAAAAAGCATTCATCTGAGCACAGCGAATGTTCAAAGAATTTTTCATACTCCGTGTGTTCATTCAAATAATCGATTATCCACTGCGCCGTCGTGCTATTCAAGCACCACCACTGTGAGCCAAACCAGTATTTAAAGTCATCCGGTGCTTTTCTTTTAAATATGGGAAACGTCTTATTCCAGCCGCCTGTACCATAGATCCACAGGTTTTTCAGCACCTTTTGCCACAACTTGCGTCCTATAACGGAATTCGGAAAATACACATCATTTCTTTTGTTGAAAGGCTTTATTTGACTGCATTCAATAAAGTTCGCTTCTTGATTTGCTTCAAGAAAATCAAGAATGTTGTCCATAGGGCGTAGAGGATAATCCTGACCGCTTATCAGCCAATAGTGGCTGTACCCCCCCCCTATTTACAGCAGCTCTAAGTAATTGCAATGTGGCTTCAACCTGACTGTACTGCGCCCATTGCACATCAACGCATTGTTGCTCTGGAAGAATGTAAACTCCCGCTCTTTGGGTTATTTTGTCCTTTATCGCCTGCGATTTCTTGTCCACATGAACAAACACATCAACCATCGGATGATTTAACGCTTCCAACAACAGATTTATTTGTTCTGGATTCTTGTGGCACTGCATTAAAAAGGCAACCTTCATCATCAATCCCTCAGCACTTTCTCAAACATAAACTTCCGCAGCCAGTTCGGAGCCAACGCCGATCCGCTACGGATCACACAGCTCTTAATATACTGGCCGTTCCCAATGAATCCTTGCTGCTTCATAAATTTGAACAGCCTTGCCTGTGTCTTGGCGTACTTCCAACCGGCTCTTCTCAAATACATATCCGAGCCTGCCCGCATATGGAGCAACGGCTCTTGAATGTTATAGCCCTGAAACCCAGCCATCAGCATCCTTAGCCAAAGGTAGTAGTCCTCCAGCAGATAGAAGTCCTGATACGAGCCAGCCGCCTCGACCGCCGTTTTCTTATACATCACACAAGGATGATTGAACGGGCATCGTTTCTTTGCAAACTCTACGATTTCAGCATTGGTCTCCGGTGGAACGCGCCTTGTATCTACGACCTCTGGATCAGTCGTAAATTCTTCTACGATACCGGAGCAAATGCTCACCTCTGGGTACCTGTTGAATATTCCGATTTGCTTTTCACAGCGGTCAGGACAGGAAATATCATCGCTGTCCATTCGGGCGACCAGTTCATTCTTGCAGTGCTTGATGCCCTCATTCAGCGCATTGCCGAGGCCGCAGTTCTTCGCCAGCCGGACAACGTTCAAAGTGTCGCCCATCTCCTGCTGCTTTTCAGCAATAATGGCATCTAACCCGTCATTCAGCGAGCCATCGCACACCAGCACAAAATCATCTGTTGGAAATGTCTGTGCCTGAATGCTCTCAATCGCCTGCTTCAAATACTCCGGCTTCTCTTTGTGGTAAACCGACATCAGAACGGAGTATTCTCTGTATTCCACAACACTCATAGTTCCTCTCCGCATATCAAAGACTACAGCCCAGACTCATTCTCCAAGAGTCTGAGCTGTTTTTCTTATAAAGCTCTACCAATCGTCCTCAGCAGTACGAATCACTCACTGATACGTCTGAATTTTGTTCCAGTCAAAAATGGTTTTCAGGTTAGTTTTATGCACCACACCAGGTCATCAAACCGTTGCCTTTTCGTTATTTTCTGTTCCCATTGCGGTGGTCGCACCCTCTGCGATGCCTTCGGTGGACTCCGGCATAAACAGGATCTTCACTGTAGCCAGCATGATCTTCAGGTCCTCGACCAGGCTCGGATGGGCAATATACATCAGGTCCATTTGCAGCTTATCATACGGTGTAGTGTTATATTTTCCGTACACCTGTGCATAACCGGTGAGGCCAGCCTTGGCCTGCAGGCGCAGAGCAAACTCCGGCATCTCCTCGCAGTACTGCGCTGCGATCTCCGGGCGCTCCGGGCGGGGGCCAACGATAGACAGGTCACCTTTGAGGATATTCAGCAGCTGGGGCAGCTCATCCAGACGGCAGGCACGGATGATATGACCGACCTTGGTGATACGGTCATCCTTGTCACCGGTGGAAAGGCGAGCCACACCGTCCTTTTCTGCATCCACACGCATCGAGCGGAACTTCAGGATCTCGAAGGGCTTACCATCCTTGGTCAGACGCACCTGCTTATAGAAGGCGGGGCCACCATCCGACTTGACTGCAATGGCGGTAATCAGGAACAACGGGCTGAGAACAATCAGGGCCACCAGGGACAGCACAATATCCATTGCACGCTTGACAAAGAGGAACTCCGGTTTTGCCATGTATCGACCGACTCGCAGCACCGGAAGGTGAAGCATATGCATCGGCCAGGCACCGCTCATCAGAACATCGCCCACACGAGGAATGATGAAGGTATTGATGTCGTTCATCACGCAATACTTCAGAATGATGTTACGTTCATGGCTGTGGACGCCGCTGAGGAATACGGTCTTCATACCATCCAAAACACTCAGATCTTCCAGGCACTCCTCTACGCTCAGAACTTTTTTCACCTCGTACTTGCTGTCCAGACCGTAGTCCTGGATCAGCTTTTCCATACCACGGCGCACATCATAGACCACGGTGGTAGGCTGCGGAGGGAATGCTTTGTAATACCAGCGATGTGCAACCGCAGACCAGATGCCAGCCATCACAAACTGTCCTGCAATGGCAGCGATTCCCGGCAGAAGATTGCACAGCTTCGTGGCCATCAGGCAGATCACAATGTAAAAGATCCCGTCCGTCGCCATCGCCGCCAGGACCTGACCGTACATCAGTTCGGAAACTCGCTGCATGGACATCCAGAATGCATCATAGGTCTTGCCCAGCAGAATAAACAGCACCGCATATAGGCCCAAAATAACTGCATGGCCCTGCCAAGTTCCATCCAGCGGTGTTTTTGCCGCATAGTACCAGACCCAGCAAGCCGCAAACGGAAGTGTGATCATCACCACATCCAATACCTTTACGAGTCTCAACATTACATCGTGCCGAATTTTTGTCATAATTCCCTAACTACTCCTTTGTTCTCGATTCAACGCTTCCGGCTCTTTTTACAGCCATTTTGAGGACCATGAAGCCGCTTGCCCCGACATTTTCGTCGTTATCCACTTCCAGGCAAATAAAAACCCCGGGCGACAGATTCGTCCAGGGTCATTTCAAATGCAATGCGGCCACGCTGTTTTAGCAGGTTTCATCTTCCTGTGTCATTAGAGGTCCCGTGGGGCATTTTCTTGCGCTGCTCAGGCTGCAAGCCAGCCCTCCCGAGCCAAAATCAGGAAGTTATTGTACCATCGCGTTCAATCAGGCGGTTTCTTGCTGGTTATGTACAATCGCAGAGACCGTCGGGTTATCCCCAGCCGCAACTCCGGGGGCACCTTTCATCCCCGTGGGAAAAGATGCCATGACTCCTTGGATCTTTTTCTCATCACAACCACTATTTTACCATAAATCCCATTATGTTACAAGATTTTGCGGTAGGTTTGTGGTTCAGACGCCTCCAAAAAAGGGTCCGTAAAATCAGGTTTTTTCCATATTGTATCCAAGATTCTCCAATATCGTCTTTCCACCTGCAAAAAAGCCGGCTCTACGCCTTAATTTTCTGGTTCTACCCTCTCCTCTGTAAAGGACATCTGTCTATTTTTGACCTATGCTGGGGAGATTTTACTACTCTCCCTTCCTACTGTATTGGACACCTATTTCAGATTTTTAACCACCCCCCGGGGTCCGTAGAGGGGAAAAAACTTTCTCCACCCCGTATAGGAATTGTTGCCCTCTCTCCTCCGCCGGGAGCTTGGTAACGATCACAGGGGGCACCCTATTCCATCGGGCAAGGAAACAGGCAATCAAGGCACCACCACCCCAGAGCCCCACAAGATTTTCCATAACCCCTCTTATAAGCACCAGCAATTGGACACATATTCCGTTATCCTATTGTCAGACCCCCAGATTTCATGGCAGGCCGGAGGTCCTGTTTCACAAAGTAAAGAAAGCCAGCGGTGGCGTTCCACACTATTGTATGGCGAAGGATCAGGTGCATTCCAACGTCAGACCAGGTCCTCTGCCCAGTAGGAATTCCCAGGAGAAAAGCTGCATCAAAAGCAGATAAGTGCGCCACCAATGTCCCACCCTATGCAGCAAAAAAGGCCCTCCAGGCGGTTCAAAAACATCGAATGCACGCAACAAAACGCAGGAGAACGACATCATGTGTAGAACTGATTCATCCTTTTTAGGTCTGTTGGGTCTGGGAGCTTCTGCGAGTATCATGCAGGACAGTCCATTAGCCAAAAGAAAGCTGTTCATAAAGCTGTCGTAGAGATGGGATATGTCGCCCCCATGTTCTGCGAAAGAAAACGCCCTGCCGCTCAGTGACGAGTAGCAGGGCTCTTCTAGGTTTGTGCTGTTTGGTGCCGGGTCAGAGTTGTCGTGTAATGCGATTCCCTTTTGACAGCTTAAAATTCAGTCATCAAGCGATGTCCACGGTGTAGCGGCCTTGTATTTATATGGCAGCACGTCACATTCTTTTTTATGTACACTTTTTAATGGTATCAAATCAAAACAGAGCCACACAGCACTTATCTACATCCATTATTTGAAATGTTTTACCCTGATCGAATCATCGCCCGTTCCTCATAGGCGTCGTATTCGTGAAGTATGGATAGAGAGCGATCTTTGTGTGCATATTTTTCACTTATATACAATCAAAAAGTAGCTTGGCGCATTTTTTGCTAGTCATATATATACGTTATACCAAATTTTGCGCCACCAACTATAGTCACTGTTTCATCAACGTCCAGAAAGTTTTATTGCGATTCTCATTTCTCCTATTCTCTCTATCACTTACAATCTTAACGCCATAACATGGAAGGAATTTATTCAAACCCATCTGGCCCGGCTCTCTCCCTTGATATCTTTCAATATAGCCAAAACTCATAATTTTTTCTGTCATTTCCTCTGAATCCATCGGTTGATTCAGGTGTGCATAGAGCCAATCTTCCAAATCCTTGAACCGATACGCTTTGATGGGTTGGTGTAGATTAAACATCGCATACTTCATAAATGACTCAGGATAATTCGTTGAGCTCATAATGTCATCAAGCATTTCGATATCGTGCTCTACCTGTTGAAGCCCCAGCGGATTGATATGGTATCCAGTGACTACATTGTGTTCCAAAATTTTACTTTTATCAATCTTCTTCTGAATCGCCTCCGGATTGTCACTATGCAGGTATTTATCAAATTCTTCTTCCCCCGCCATGTACGCCTGCGCTGGCAAATACTTGTTCAATAGCATGCTGCGAAACTTTTTCAACCCACTGTTTGTGCCCCAGTACCAGTCAAGACTATAATCCCTGAAATAAACAGTACAGGTGTCATCTGCATCCAGGGAGCGCTTGCGTCCGAGCGACTGAGCTATTTCCAGAGGATTCCATTGGTCGATAAAAATATGCTTCACGCCCCGATCTTTCAATCCGATTCCCACACCCATAGCCTTTGTCGTGAACAGAATATCCTTTAGCTGCCGGCCATCCTTCACACAGACCGACAAATCGCTGTACTTTTTCCGGTATCTTTCGTTGAAGGGTGAACAATAATATGCGGCTGTGTTGCCAAATATTTTTTCCATTTCATCCAGATCATCACCAAGTTCCACGAACACGATTGCCTTTTCACCCGCCGGAAGGCGTTTCAGAATTGTCACCAGATTGTGTCGGGCATAGAAATAGGCGGCTTTGACGTACTCATAGTGCTGCGGCAGCCTATAGATCCGTTCAGGCTGCGTTGGACCGCCTTTTTCTTCCAGAAGTTTCCAAGTATCCCGCCCGGTCGCACTCATATAAATCACGGTATGATCCTTCTCTGCCTGTAGGAGGGCATCAAATGAATAGTGTGTATTGATGTTGAAGGCTGAGAACTCGGACCAGTAGTGGCATTCATCCGCAATGATAATTCGATGTCTGGCCAATAGCTTCTGAAGGCTTCTATGATCGGATGTGTCTCCTTTACAGAGCTGCTCAAGTTTCTGGTAGGTTATAACGGTTAAGAGCTCTTCATACAGATCCCATTCCTCTTCCGAAGCATCGCCGAACACTGTCAAGTATTCTTCCCTGCGTCGGTTTTCCAGATCTTCATGCAAAAGCGTCAATGGGCAAAGCATAAGGATACGGTTGTCACAATTTCCCTCCAAAAATTGATCAATCGCCCATCCAGCCATCTTCCGGATAACGAATTCGCTCTTGCCTCGTCCGGTCCCCATATCCAAAAGGACTCTTCCATTTCCCCAATGCTGGAACGCATCACCGATCAGCTCCGAGGCATACGCCCACCGTTCCTCCGCCGCCGGGAGGTCCTCTCCTATCTGTCCCAATGGCACGATTGCCTCTGGGGCCGCTCCTTCCACCTCTGGCACACCCTGTACGGTTTCATTTCCCGCCTTTTCCCGTGCTGTCAAGGCTCCTACCGCATCCGGCATGTTCCCCTCTACAGTGTCTGGGAGATCGTCCGGTGGGCCATCCGGCACAGTGTCTGCTTCCCTCCCTGGCACATTTTCCTCTGTGGCGTCCGGGACATCGTCCGGCATCGTGTCTGCAGCTCTTTCCGGTTCACCCCCTGATACGTTGCTCGGCACAGCCTCCAACATACCACCCATTGAGGTGTCCAACACATCAGCTCGCACAACGTCCTGTGGAGCGTCCGGCAAGTCCTCCCATACCGTGTCCTGTGGGGTGTCTGGCACCCTCTCCGGTCTCATAGTACAGGGGATATCCCCGGCGGCTTGCTCCGTGGCGTGGCTGGCCGCCCTCTGTGCCTCCTGCTCCGCCTGCTTCTCCTCTGGGGTCATCCTATTCCAGCACAGAAATCTGTCTACCTCCTCTAAGGACTCCTGCACGGTCATCGTCTTTGGGTCCTTGGAGGGGTGAAATTCCGGCTCGTCCCCCTGGGGCACCATCAGATGATCAAAGACACCGCCAGGCGTCACTGGTTTCTCTATAGCCGTCTTCATTGCATCTGGTCCTCCTATAATAATAAGGCGCACAGCCCAGCCATCTTGCCAGACCATGCGCCGGTTAGTATGCGCCTGCCCAGAAAAAATCTCTGTTCAAACGCCTTGTTCTGTGATATTATAGGAATGAGAATGAACATCACACATCATTCCCGTCCCTATAGCCGCTTTACCTGGTCGCAACAGGTAAGGCGGTTTTTTTGTTTACCTTGGATCACATATTCCTGGCACCTCATTGCCCTTGTGCCCTTCAAGCCCAACGCGCATCTCCGGGGTCAGCGTTCTGGTAAACTCCAAGTATGCCTGGACCCCCAGTACTACTGCGTATTGCTCTGCTTGGACCATCAGCTCTGCCGACAGCCCTGCGATCCTGTTCTTGTCTGTCACATCGACCGGCAGGTCATCCAGTGCCTTCTCCAGCGCATCTGCGGCCTTCACCAGCGGCTCACACAGCTCCCGTGTCTGCCGTGGGATGATCAAATATCCTTCTTCGCCCAACGACACACCCAAAATGTCCACGCTACAGGTCTTGTTGTCCATCATAAATGTCCTCCTTATCCTTTACATTCCACGCCATCGTGCCGCCCGTGGGTTCACAAACTCCGGCTTGAAGGTCACAGTGGGGAAATTGGCATCCATATAATTTCCAAACTCTTCCGTTGCCGCCTCTTCATCGTAATCGGCCAGTGCATCCACCGTTTCCAGTGCCTGCAGCAGACGAATGCGTCCCCTATCCCGGTCATGCCCCATCTGCACAAGCTCGCTGTCGGTCAGTTCATTGCAAAGCCGATACGCAGCAGCGATATAGCTCCTCAGCACAGGCTTTGATTGGAGCGTCACCTCATAGTAGACCGTCTCATCGAGTTCCTCCTGATCAAAATCCCCGATGCCGCAGCAGATTTCCAATTCGGGGTTGCCCTCTACGTCCAAGGTAGGCGTAATGGCCACACCCGTACCATCGCAGAACCGCATCGTGATGCCTTTGCCGATTGTGGAGTCCCTTTTATCCGGACAGATGCATCCATCCGCCGGGGTCGTTTTTCCGGACAGCACCGCATTCAGAATAAGTGCTGCCTCCTGCTCTTCTTCAGGTGCTTCGGCATGGACCTCGGCACCCTCTAAGTAGATATCCACCATAGTTTTATTTCTCCTGCCTGATCCATCAAAAAATCCACTCGTCGTCCAGATCGTCCGCCAAGCAGTCCTCTTCCATAGCGACGCATCCTTCCAACCCATAATTCTCATCGGTTTCAGCGCAGTCGTCGGCTTCCAGCTCCCCTTCCAGTGCGCTTCTCATTACACCGCAGCCCAGCTCGAACCCCTTCATAAAACAAAATTCCATTCCCCTGTGTGCCGCCTGTACAGACAGTTGGCATATATCCGACAAGACACTCTGCGGCATGTGTGCTACCTGTGCATAGTTTACCAGATAGCTCTCAAATGCGTTTGCGGCTTCCCTGAGTTCCGCCGACTCTCTGAGGTTCACCAGATCACTCAGGCCCACATAGATGTTCTCCTCATCGTCAAACAGGTTCTCTTTCACGTTATTTTCAACCATTTTATAGCTCCTTTTCATTAAATATCGTTTTCGAATGCAGGCTTATTTCCAGTGCGATGCTCACCTTAGTCATAATTCGAGACCCACTGGTACACCTCCCCGACAGTCTCCTCTGTCACACATTCGATCAGCAGCTCCGGCTCTCCCTCCTTATTCAAGAAAGGCTTGATCCGCAGCGTTGTGCCGTCGTCCAGATTGATCAGCACCCCCTTGCACATGGGCGCATGGTAAAAACAGGGCCAGATGCACATCTCCGTGTCGGTCGTTTTTCCAGCCAGCATGATGTTGAGCACTGTCTCTGCGGACTGCTCCTCTTCACGGCTCTCGGGCAGAAAATTTCCATCATTAAAGTAAAGTTCCAGCATATAGTCCCTCCTATTTATGCACAATTGTTTCCGTTCTTCAGAGCCAGGTCCAAAGCATCGTCTGCAGGGCTGATAGACTCCAGCAGCTCCTGGACCTCACTCTTCAGCCGCCGGAGTTCGCCGCACAGCTGCTCCCATTCCGTCAGCTTCTCGCCTGCGGCCCCCTCTCGGAGCCCACGCCGCACAGCTTCCGCCAACGCCTCCTCCAGTCTGGTGTGGTAGGTACAGACATCGTACTCCAGCTTGCCGTCACCTTTCACATGAGCTTTTTTCAGCATATAGCACACACTGCTTGCGTCCAGATAGTAGTTGTCAAAAATCTTTAGCATAGAATGCCTCCCTTATTTTTTACCATTGTTTTTCAGGCGATATACGGCCCAGGCCCTATGAGCTATCCATCCTGTAATCCCTCCTTTATTGTATTTTGAGACGGTCTAGCCGCCTACCCCCAGTGACCCAGGAATCAGTCCAGCCAATCACCTATTGGGTCTATGGGATTTTAAGCAGGCTCCAGCACCACATACCATCTCCTCCTTTCTGCCCCCATACAACGGCCTTTTCCTTGCAAAGTACCACAGCCTTGCAAGGTTGCAGTGCCCGTTTATGTTCTTTGCATCGCTGTTTTTATCCAACTTTGCAATCTTGCAATCGTTATGCCACCGCAGCACCCTGTTCAAGGCCCGTAACCCAGCAGCAGCCACCCTCTAGCGTCTTTTGCCGAATGTTTTTGACGATCCCCACACGGCTCAGATCACTGCGAGCATGGTTATAGGTGCTGTCACTGCATCCAGTTTCCTCCTGAACCAGCCTTTGCAGTTCCTTGCTGACCATGCACTTGTCCGGGGCGGCATTCAGCATGGCCAGGATCCTGCTCTGAACACCTGCATACTTCGGAGCCGCCCGATCCGGCTTTTCCCGGCAAAAATCCTCATCCTTCCAATCCGAGGTCGAGTCAAATTTTGCCCTTGCCGTCTCAACCCCCTTGACCGTCACCGTCTCCGTGGTAAAAAGGATCGTGTCTGCCGGGGCATCATAGCTGCTCTTCTCGTGAGAGACATAGATCTTGTTGCCGTTCTTTGCATGACCCATGATCAGCACATTGCGGGCAGTATCCCAAAGCTCGCCCGAGCCATTGAGGCGTTTGCGCCCACACGCACCTGGATTTTTGTTGGTATGGGTCACCAGCAGGATCGCAAACCCGTGCTGCTGCGCCTGCATCCGCAACAGCTGAAGCAAATTCCGGATCTGCTGACGATTGTTTAGATTGACAGAATCTGGTAAAAACGCCTGAAACGGGTCGATGACCAGCAACAGTGGGTCCCCTGCGGCGATCCAATTCATCAGGTCCGGGTCCCCAAGCTGCGGCATCTTATGCATCTCCTCGTAGTATGTATCGGGAGCGATCACAGCAACCTTGTTCAGATCCGCCCCTGCGGCATCCATCCGTGGGCACAGCACCGTGTCGATAGGGTCCTCACCTGCCAAGATCACAATGTTGCCCGTCCCTTCAGATGCCTGGGGGAAAAACTCTGTGGGCTCGCCCGTCGTCAGCGACTTTGCAATCTGCGCCACGAACTGCCCCTTGCCTACGCCTCCATCACCGCAAAGCAGCGTGATCTCGCCACGGTGCAGGAACCCGGAGGCCAGCTTCTCGCATTTTTTAGGTGTCACGTTGCTCAGCCGCCGGAGCACTCCTCCGTCCTGGGCCAGCATATCCAGCACACGCCCCTCTCCCATGGCAGGGGCCGTGGGCTCTGCAACGGGTGCAGTATCCTGTACCACCCCCTCGTCAGCCACCTGTGCCTTCAGGGGCAACTGCAGCAGATTCGTATTGAAAATGTCATTTTTTTCCATGTTCACATTCCTCCTTGTCCAAATAAATTTTTGACGATGTTCAGTTTTCAAGGTGCTCCACCCCGCTTTCACAGGGCAGCCGCCTGCTCCGCCGTTCAGGGTCAGCTTGCGAGTCGCCTCGGTCACTGCCCCCACACACAGGGCACGCTTGTCGGGATGTCGAGCTCGTCCGGGGCTTGCCGGCTGCGCTCTCCTCCGTGGGTGCATAAGCATATCACACCTCGAAGGATTTGTCCAGTGGCTTTTTGAAAAAACTTCACCAGACTGGCTACAAGGCACTTCTGGCTCGTTTTCCAGATTTTTGCCGTAAAGCTCTACGCCATCTGTAAAAATCCGTTGTAGAGGCTTGCAGGCGTGTTTGCGTCCACACAAACACCATATCATAGGTCGTTAAAACTGTCAAGAGCTGCTCGCTCCCTTCTGCCACCCACACAATCAGCCTACCAAAATACTGGTTATGTAATTTTATTGGTTTATTCTGCCCCCGTAATCCGTGGCATATCATATCAAAACACTAGGTATTCAGTTTTATCGTCACGTTTCATATCAGCAGCCCAATCTACAACATATTAACTTACTGGTTATATTGTATTATTAGGATCAACTCCGCTATTGTGCCCAACCCAATTTCCGTATACTACTGTTGTCAAAGCTCTCGATTTCCACTCCTGCACTTTCCTCAGTCATTTGAATCTATCCTGTTGAATCCAAAATGTCGCTTTTCGTATTAGGATTTCTGAATTCTAAATCAGCAAAAAATCACGAAGTTTTGCGCTCATTCTTTGTCAAAGTCATTCACCTCACCTT
>ENA-UEQN01000671-UEQN01000671.1-human-gut-metagenome-genome-assembly--contig:-NODE-671-length-30787-cov-24.301237_pt1 | contig 30787 bp, 26 predicted proteins | sample MGYA00242940_ERZ507944 | MGnify/ENA primary metagenome ERZ507944 (study PRJEB26167, sample SAMN06115449) | human gut metagenome | host: Homo sapiens | place: China:Fujian | collected 2015-08-20... | reverse complement strand
GAAAGCAGAAAATGCAATTCACCTCACCTTATTATAAATAGATGAGTACATTATTATATAATATATATGCGTTCCACAGCTTTTCTTTGGTATGAACATTTTCTTCACATCATCGTCTATTTTGTTCATTATTTCTCAAGTCATAATGTTTCTATTCATAAACAGATATTGACTCCGTTCAGCACTTCTTTATATTTTCGTTTTTTCATTGTGTATACGTCATTTGACGTCAATTGCATTTTCTGCTTTCTGTTGTTTTCTCTTACATAATCGAATTAACAATGTTTAAACAAAAAAGCAGCCCCACCACCCGGCGGAACTGCTCCTATTCACACGATCTTCTATTCTTTTACAAGTTCATCAAGGGGCTAGTCTGGGTGCCCCGGTCCACGATGTCCTTATCCTTGATGCCCAACAGATACCGCTGGGTGATCATGATATTGACGTGCCCCATCAGGCGAGAGACACTGTACAGGTCCAGGCCGTTCTTCAGCTGCATTTGAGCGAAGGTATGGCGGCAGGTGTGGGGGCTGACCCGTACCGAGGAGGAGACTCCCACTTCCTCTGCAGCGTGCTTCAGCATCCGAGCGACCGCCTCATCCGTGAGGGGCTTGCCTGTTTTGCTGAGGAAAAGGTTTCTGTGGCAGGTGGGGCATTCTTTCCGGTAGCCATCCCGGAGCGCACAGTATTTGATGAGCTGCTTGGACAGTGCCGGAGATTTCGGTACCACACGCTCCTTGCCGCCCTTGCCGTGCTTCACCAGAATGTAATCCGGTTTGATGTCCTCGGGCTCCATCAGGATCATCTCATTACAGCGCATCCCTGTGTCAAACAGCAGCATGATGATGGTCTTGTTCCGCACCTCCAGAAAGTCCTTTCCGTCGTAAAACTGGATCATCCGCTTCATTTCTGCTGCGGTAAAGGTATCAATGATGGTCCGGGGCTGCCGCAGTGGCTTCACCTTTTTGGCCGGGTTATCTCGCTCTTCCAAATAGCCCTCCTCCACCAAATAATTGAACCAAGTGCGCCAGACCTTCAGCAGATCGTTGATGTACCGGGGCGTATTGCCCGCATCCTGCTTTTCCTTCATCAGGTCCCGAAGGTGCCGTGGGCGCACATCCTCCAGTTCCATGATCTGCTTCCGTTCCAGAAATTCCAGCAAGAACCGGGTAGATGCCCGATAATTCCGCAGAGACCCCTTTGCCAGGTGGCGGCATTCACAGTCATACAAAAATTCGTCCCGAAGCTCTTTCAAACACATAAAAAAACACCCTTCCTTTTGCGGCGGACCACAAAAAGAAGGGCGAAAAATTCCTAGATATGGTTGTCGTACCTAGTCAGGCTTGTTCGTAGTTGAGCAAGACAAACTCCGGCAGACAAATCAGGCGATTTTTAACGACGGAACGTCATTAGCAGTTCTCAGCGAAGTACTTGATGGTACGGACCATCTGAGAGGTGTAGGAGTTCTCGTTGTCGTACCAAGACACGACCTGGACCTGATAGGTGTCGTCGTCGATCTTAGCGACCATGGTCTGGGTAGCGTCGAACAGAGAGCCGTAACGCATGCCGATGACGTCGGAAGAAACGATCTGATCCTCGTTGTAGCCGAAGGACTCAGAGGTAGCAGCCTTCATGGCAGCGTTGATGGACTCAACGGTAACGTCCTTACCCTTGACAACGGCAACCAGGATGGTGGTAGAACCGGTGGGAACGGGCACACGCTGAGCAGAGCCGATCAGCTTGCCGTTCAGCTCAGGGATGACCAGGCCGATTGCCTTAGCAGCGCCGGTGGTGTTGGGAACGATGTTCTGAGCACCAGCACGAGCACGGCGCAGATCGCCCTTGCGCTGAGGACCATCCAGGATCATCTGGTCGCCGGTGTAAGCATGAACAGTGGTCATGATGCCGGAAACGATGGGGTAGGTCTTGTTCAGGGTGTTAGCCATGGGAGCCAGGCAGTTGGTGGTGCAGGAAGCAGCGGAGATGACCTGATCCTCAGCGGTCAGGGTCTTCTCGTTGACGGAGTAGACGATGGTCTTCAGATCCTTGCCGGCAGGAGCAGAGATAACGACCTTCTTTGCGCCAGCCTGGATGTGAGCCATGCTCTTCTCCTTGCTGGTGTAGAAGCCGGTGCACTCCAGAACGACATCAACGTTCAGCTCGCCCCAGGGAGCATCCTTTGCGTCCTTGACAGCGTAGATCTTGATCTCCTTGCCGTCAACGATGATGGAGTCCTCGGTAGCCTCGACGGTGTGCTTGCCTTCGCCGATCTTGCCGCAGAAAGAACCCTGAGCAGTATCGTACTTCAGCAGGTGAGCCAGCATCTTGGGGCTGGTCAGGTCGTTGATTGCGACGACCTCGTAACCCTCAGCGTCAAACATCTGACGGAAAGCCAGACGGCCAATGCGGCCGAAACCATTGATAGCAACTCTAACAGCCATGTTAATAGTACCTCCTAATTGTTTTTACCCTAAAATGGATAAATCACGGTATCTTTATTTTAGACCAAAATGCAGAAACTTTCAAGTCTCTGCCAAAAAATTAACAAGGTAAATCCATCATTTTTTGCTTTTGTACGATTTTATCGAATTTCCCTCTCCCGTTTTGGGCAATTACACCAAGAGAACGGGCGGTGTTTTCGTCACTCCGGACGCCGTGCGCAGGCTGCGGCGCACACACCGCCCAGCGCTCCCACGCAGCACAGTGCCAGCGCGGCAAACAACTCCGGCAGTAGGGCCGGGTCTGCCGCTGCTCCAACCGCCAGGACCGCTGCATGGGGCAGCTCCCAGCACAGGCACAGGCAGAGTGCTGCCAGACCGGCGGCGCACAGGGTGCGGCCGTTTTCCGGCTTTGGCAGGTACAGCGCCCGGGCAAGGCTGCTCAGCAGCAACAGTGCTGCCAGCGCCTGCCACACCGCTGCGGTGGGGGCCACCCGGTGCCAGCTGGAGCTGTTCTCCATAAAGCGCATCAGCACGTTCCAGTAGAACAGCACACTGCCCGCCACCGCCAGATACAGCCCGCCCGTAGGCTTTTTCCAGCCGGAAGGGGTAAGCCAGCAGCGGCCCAGCGTGCTGAGCCACACCGCGCAGATGCACTCCAGAATGGACCGCACGAAGCTGCTCGTTGCCGACAGACCCACCGCCAGCTGCACACCGGCAGCCGCCAGAAAGCACACCGCTCCGGCAAAGGCCAACACTCCGGCCAGAGGCTGACGGCTGCGGACCGTCTCGGCTTTTCCGGCGCAGTGCCGACCGATGAGCACTGCGGCCAGCACCACCGCGCCCAATGCCGCATAGCGCCACCACACCGAACCGACCGTACACAGCCCGGTCACGGCATCGGTGCCAAAAGCAAGATCTGCCCCGCGGGCGATGCCCAGCGCAGCGGACAGGAGAATCGAAAGCAAAATCAGTGCATTCATCAGCGTTCCTCGATCGGCTTGTATTTCTGACGCACGCCCAGATACTTGTAGGCCGGGCGGATGATGCGGTTGGCAAACACGACCTCTTCCACCCGGTGTGCGCACCAGCCCGGCACACGGGCAATGGCAAACAGGGGGGTGTACAGGTCCTCGGAGATGCCCAGCATATTGTAGATCAGGCCGCTGAACAGGTCCACGTTGGCACACACCGGCTTGGTGCTGCCCTTTTCCTCGGCAAAGATGCCGGGGGCCAGCCGCTCGATGCTGCACAGCATGTTGTACTCTTCCTCAAAGCCCTTTTCGTAGGCCAGGTGGCGGGCACGCTGCTTCAGGATCACCTCGCGGGGGTCGCTGATGGTGTACACTGCGTGGCCCATGCCGTAGATCAGACCGGAGCCGTCACCGGCCTGCTTGCGCAGGATGCGGCGCAGATACTCGCGCACCTCATCGTCATCCTCCGGGTTCTCCACGTGCTTCAGGACATCCTGGAGCTGGCGGTTCACCATCAGGTTGGCACCGCCGTGCTTGGGGCCCTTCAAGGCACCGATGCCCGCCGCAATGGCCGAGTAGGTATCGGTACCCGAGGAGGACAGCACGCGGGTGGTGAAGGTGGAGCAGTTGCCGCCGCCGTGGTCCGCATGCACCAGCAGACACATATCCAGCAGCTTTGCTTCCTCGTGGGTGAACTTCTGGTCCGGGCGATAGGTGCTCAGGATGTGCTCGGCCGTGCTCTGGCCGGGCCTGGGCAGATGGAAAAACATGCTCTGCTTGTCGTAGTAGCGGCGCTTCATCTGGTAGGCGTTCACCATCATGGTGGGCATGCTGGCGATCAGGTTGATGCTCTGGTTCAGGATATTTTCCAGGGTCAGGTCCTCGGCGTGCTCATCGTAGGAGTACAGGCCCAGCACACAACGCTGCAGCTTATTCATAATGTTGGGGGAAGGGGCATTCATGGTATCCATAAAGCCCTCCGGCAGAGCGCGATGCTCGGCCAGGATCTCGCAGAAATCGTCCAGCTGTTCCTGGGTGGGCAGACTGCCGAACAGCAGCAGCCAGATCACTTCCTCAAACACGAAGCGGTCGTTGCGATAAGCTTCCTCCACGATCTCGTTGATGTTGACGCCGCGGTAGATCAGCTTGCCGGGGGTGGGGATCACATGTCCTTCCTGATCCTTTTTGTAGCCCACAACGTCACACACGTTGGTCAGGCCGGCCAGCACGCCGGTGCCGTCCGGGTTGCGCAGACCGCGCTTGACGCCCAGACGCTCACTGGTCTCGGGGTCGATGTAGTTGTTGGCCATGTACTCCTCGCACAGGGTCCGCATCGTGGTGGGGTCCAGGGTCGCCACTTCTGCATGTGCAAAATTCACGGGGGATCTCTCCTTTCTTCCGGTTCCTATTTTTTACTTTCCCATACTTTCCTGCCATCCTCACTGATGGACATAATCTTATATTATCGCTTTTGTGCAGTAAATTCAAGCGCAATGTGTTCACTTTTCACCGGCCCGTGCCAAACGACTTTCATTTTTGCGGGCAGCGTTTTTTCGCAGGGTTTTGCAGGCAGGTCTTTTTATACTGGAGACAGAATCTTTTTCACGCTGCAAGGGAGATCCCGTTATGAAAAAAGCTTTTCTGCTGCTGTGCACCCTGCTCCTGGTGCTTGGATGCGCCCTGCCTCTGGCCGCCTACCACCTCACCCGCGCGGTGCTGGGGCCTGCCGTTTCCACGGTCCGCCTTCCGCTTTCGTCACCGGAGAGCACTGCTTCCGCCCCGGAAATCTCCGCTGCCTACGCCGGTGAAGCGGACCAGTTCCTGATTCAGGATGCCTCCACCGGGCAGGTGCTGGAGTTGTCCCGCCGGGAATATCTCATCGGCGCGGTAGCGGCCGAAATGCCAGTGAGCTGGCCGGACGAGGCCCTCAAGGCACAGGCCATTGCCGCCCACAGCTACGCGCTGTACTGCCGCGACCATGCCGCACCGGACAGTATCGGCTGGCTGACGGCCGACCCGGCACGACGGCAGGGCTGCCTGACTGACCCGGTGCTGCGCAGCTACTGGGGCACTGCCTATGAGACCAACTATGCCCGTCTGGCCGCGCTGGTGGACGAGGTGGAACATACCGTACTGCTCTGCGACGGTGCCCCTGCCTGTGCCAGCTACTTTGCCATCTCCAATGGCCGCACCGAGACCAGCGAAAACGTCTGGGGCACCGCCCTGCCCTACCTTGTTTCGGTGGACAGCAGCACCGACCTTGCCGCCGACCATTACGAGTACGCCCTGACCCTTTCGGCACAGCAGACGGCACAGCAACTGGCTGCCCTGGGCCTCACCGCTGACCTTGCCGCCCCGGAGCAGTGGTTCGGCACCCCGGAGTACACCGCCGCCGGTTATGTTGCTGCCCTGCCGGTCTGCGGGCAGCGCATCACCGGTACGGCCCTGCGGCAGGCGCTGGGCCTGCGCAGCACCTGCTTCACGGTCCGGTATGAGAGCGGTGCGTTCTGTTTTACCACAAAAGGCTACGGCCATGGCGTGGGGCTCAGCCAGTGGGGTGCCAAGGCACTGGCTGAGCAGGGGCAGAACTTTGCCGACATCCTGGCCCATTACTACCCCGGAACTTCCCTGTCCGGATAAAAAAGAGCCCATCTCCCGAAGGAGACAGGCTCTGTGAAATGCATGCAGAAGGGATCAGCCAAACAGGCCGGACAGCCAGCCGAGGGTGCTCTGGATCGTTTCTTCCGCCGTGGCCGTAATGGTCTGGTCGGTAAGTTTGGTACCGTCGGGGTCCTGCACCGACCAATAGATAGCGGTGCTGGTGGCGGCATCCGAAACGGTGAAGTCGCTGGCGAAGCAAAGGGTCTCGCCGCTGGTCTCGGTCACGATGACCATGTAGGTGTAGCAGCCCGTGGGCAGCTCACCGAAGTGGATCTGGTCGTCCAGCGTCTTGAGGGAGAAGCTGGTTCCGCCCACCTGGGCCTGTGCGGACTGCACGATCTTGTCGTTCTCGTCCAGGATGGCCACCTGCACACCTTCCAGCGTGCTGCCGGAGGTGCTGTTGGCGGTGCCGGTAAGGGCCATGCCGCTGCCGGTGTGCACATTGACCGGATAGCGCATGCCTTCCAGCCGCAGGTCATCTGCCTGCAGGGCTGCGCCGTTGTGGTCGGCGCTCACATACCAGTAACAGGACGCCCGTGTAATGGACACGCTGGAGCTGGTGAGCGGGATGCGGCCGGAAGAGATGTTCCCGGCCGGGTCGGAACAGTAGAACACGCCGTTCGTATAATCGGTCAGCAGAACGGCATGGGGCTGCGTGCGGTCGTACAGGACGATGCCTTCCGGGTGCTGAGCCAGCAGCTGGATGAGCAGCTGGGTCTTTTCCTGATGATTGGAGGGCAGGGTCGCATAGGCCACCTGCATCTCCCGGTATGTAAAGCTGTGGGCCAGACCATTGGACCAGGCCGTGGAGCGCACACTGTTTTCCGTCACATCCACCCAGTCGGTCCGTCCGTCAAAGTAAGCGCGGCGGCGCAGCATCATGGCAGCCGAAGCCAGCGTGCAGGTGCCGCCCCGGCTCTGCTTGAAGTAGAACCCGGCATCCACATTCAGGTTCACAGCCAGTGCTGCGGGCAGACAGGTGAGTGCAAACACGATGGTGAGCAGAATGCCCACCAGTTTTTTATGTGCGGTCGTTGGCGCTGCGGTATTCACGGTCTGGTCGCTCCTCCCTTTTCTGGCATCATTTTTCACGTTTCACTGCCATAAAGTATACCAGCCTGTAACCATTTTGTAAACAAAGGCAGTTATTTTTTCTCAGGATTGACACGTTTTCAAGGTTTTTGTTGGTAGAAATGCACAATTTCAAGTGCGATATTTTACACATCCTACAAAATTTTTGTGTTTTATTTCCGCCGTCGTTTCTCCTGTCGCACGCAAAAAAGCCGTCTGCCGCAGGCACAAAAAAAGAAAAGGTCCAACGACTTCTGTTGCGAAATCGTTGGACCTCTTGGTCCGAGTGGCGAGAATCGAACTCACGGCCTCTTGAACCCCATTCAAGCGCGCTACCAAAACTGCGCTACACCCGGATATCTGTAAGCGTTTGTCGCTCACAGCTTGATTAGTATACCCGACTTCTCGCATTTTGTCAAGCGCTTTTCGGCAACTTTTTTAAATTTCTTCGTCCGCATCCTCCTGCAAGGGCAGGGTCGGCTGGGCAATGGGCGGAAATTCCACCGTAGCCACAGCCACCGCAAACACGCTCTCCGCACCCGCCGAAAGCAGAGCCTGTGCACAGGCGGCAGCCGTAGCACCGGTGGTGATCACATCGTCCACCAGCAGCACGCGGCGGCCCTCTATAAGGTCCGGGTCCTGCACGCGGAACGCACCGGCCACATTGGCCAGGCGCTGTTCAAAGGGCAGTCCTGCCTGCCGATTCTTCCGGCGGGCAGGACCAAGAGCCTTTGTTTCCAGCGGAAGGTCCAGTGCCTCTGCCAGCGGCTGCGCCATGCGTTCCGGTACATTGTACCCGCGTCTGCGGCTGGACGCCGGTACCGGTACGATGCAGTCATAGCCGAGCCGGGCACCTTCCACCCGCTGAGGCACCGGTTCCGCGCCCCTCATCCGGACCTCGCTGCCAAAGGCAAGCTCTGCCAGCACCACGCCCAGCTCCACCGCCGTCCATGGTGCAGCCTGATACTTTGCCCGCAGGATGGCCCGCCGCACACAGCCCTCATACCGGAACGGTGCCGCTGCGCCGCTCAGGCCGCCCAGATAATGCTGCGATGCGTCCAGCCGGATGCCGGGCTTCCGGCGCAGCCGGTCCACTTTTTCCGCACAGTCCGGGCAGGTCCTTATGCTGCCCAGCACCGCATTGCAGAAGGGGCACCGACGCGGATAAAGCAGCTGCCGTACCCCGCGCAGTGCCCGGCGCGGGGCGCTGTAATAGCGCATCAGTCCTTCTTCACGGCCACGATCACGCGGACGCGCTTGCCCGCGGCGCAGCCAAAGTTGTCGTACCAGCCGGTGAGGTAGTAAGCGTCCGAGTTCACCTCGGCCAGCTTCGTGGCGTAATACTGGCCCTTGTACCACAGGTACACCTGGGCATTGTCCGCCACCTCATAGCGGGTGGAACCGGACAGCACTGACGCGGCACCCACCTTGTCGATCTTCATGGGCATCAGCTGCACCATGGCCTTCACCGAACCGTTCACTTCCTGCCGCACGGCCAGGCCGCCGGCCAGCACCGGGTATTTGATGGAGGTGGTGTAGCTGGTAAGCTGTCCATTGACATAGCACACATAGGTGGCACCGCCGCCCACATAGTTCAGGATGGTGCCATAAGGCTCCCCTACCACCTTAGCCAGCTGTTTGACGCCGATGCTCACCAGGGAGCCGGTGCTGCTGGTGACCTTATTCCACACGGTCTGGAGGATATCGCCGTTGATGACGCCCCACAGGATCTCGCTGGTGGTAGGCACCAGCACGCTCCGCAGGTCCTTCAGCACCTGGTTGGTCCCATCAGAGCCTTCGCCCTCAGAATCCCCTGCAGTGGCAGGGGTCTTGGTGGAGGGCAGGTTGGCCGCAATGTTGCGGATATCATCCAGCACACCGTACTTCCACAGGTCGCCGGTGACATCGTTGAGGATCAGCCGGTCGATCTCGCCGTTGTCGTTAAGCGTATAGTAGCGGACATTCAGCATGTTCAGTTTCGTCCCGGATAGGCGGCTGGGACGAACCGTCCCAGCCACACCCTCCGTAGTCGTATCCAAGATCTGCACGTCGTCTGCCAGCTTACGGTCGCCCAGCATGGTGGCGTCTGCGCTCACCGTGCCGCTGATGGTCCGGTTTTCAATCGCGGTCACGTTCTCACCTTCCGGCGTCACGTCGATGCGCACCATCCAACCGGCGGGGTAGTTCAGGCTTTTGTCCACATTCACGGTGCGGGTGATGCCGTCGGTGCACATCACTGCTACGCGCTGCAGCACGTCGGCACCGTTGTCCTCCACAAGGGAGCGGGTGGCCGTCTGCACCACGCCGTAGAACACGCTGTCGGCCTCTTCGCCGGTGACCACATCCGCCACCTCATTGTTCATGCCCAGCAGCAGGGTGACCACTTCGCCCACGCCGCCGCCGTTCAGGGACGAGATCTTGGACGCCACCGCCGAGCTGCCCAGCTGGTAGCTGGTACCGGCCACGGTCACCGCCGTGGGAGCGCTGGCGCTGGGCGAAACTGCTGTGATGCGGCCTGCGGCGCGGCGGGTATAGATCCATACCGTCTGCAGACTCTCGCTGTAATAATACACATCGTATTTGTTCAGTTCGCCGGACTCCGACACCTTGTCGTTGCGGTACACGCTCACCGGTGCAAAGGGCAGCTGGGTGCCCTCCGACGCCACAAAGGGTCCCTTCAGGCTGCTGAGCAGCACCGTGGAGGTATCCACCTGACCATTTGCCACGGTAAAGCCCAGGGTGCTGCCATAGGCTCCGCCGGAGGCCGTGTTGGCCGTGAGGGCATTGTACAGCAGCATGGCGCAGTCCTCATAGTTCATGGTCTGACCCTGTGCCCTGTTCAGCTGGCTGCGCAGGCCCAGTTCCTGAGCCTTGTTCAGCTGCGCCGCCGGGAAGGCACCGTTCAGATCTGTCATCTTGTAGCCCAGCAGCTTGAGCACGGACGTGCAGGCTTCTTCCAGCGTGACGGCGTTGTCCGGGCGGAAGGTGCCGTCCGTGTAGCCGTTCATCCAGCCCTGCTGCACCGCAATGCGGATGTAGGGTGCCCACTGCGAAGAGCCGGGCACATCCTTATACAGGGTGCCCACAGCCCCCTGGGAGGCTGCGCTCTCCCGGTACGCCGAGAACGCCACCAGCATGCGGGCAAAGGCCCCGCGGGTGACGGCGGCGTCCAGGCCGCCGGTCTGTCCGGCGTCCATACCGCCCAGCGTGATGGCCGTCTGCACGGCCGTGTTGCTGGCACTGCCCAGCGCAGCCGCCGGCATGGCCAGCATAGACACCGCCATGCTCACCGCCAGCAAAAGTGCGAGAAAACGTTTTTTCATAGGTATTCCCCTTTCTTCGGGCTCAGTCGTAGCGCAGCGCCTCGATGGGATTGAGACGTGCCGCGCGCCGGGCCGGCAGATAGCCGAACAGCACACCGATGCCCACCGAGATGCCAAAAGCCACCACGATGGAGTTGAACGACGGACTCACCGTGATGGTGGTATCGCTCATGAACATGGGCAGCACCTTGTTGGCCGCCATGCTCACCGCATAGCCCAGTGCGATGCCCAGCACACCGCCCAGCGCCGAGGTGGTGGCAGCTTCCACCACGAACTGCGCCAAAATGGTGCGCTCCTTGGCACCCAGGGCCTTGCGGATGCCGATCTCACGGGTGCGCTCGGTCACCGACACCAGCATGATGTTCATGATGCCGATGCCGCCCACCAGCAGCGAGATGCTGGCAATGCCGGTGAGCACCACGATGACCATGTTGATCATCTTGTTCATCTCTTCCAGCCACTCGCTGGCGCTGTACACATAGTAGCCGTTTTCGGTCTTGAGGATCTTCTGCAGCTCCTCTTCCATCGTGGTTTTGGCCTCGTTGGCAAAGCTTTCGTCCGTCATCACAGCCGTGTAGTTATTCACTGCGCTCTGGCTGGAAAGCCGCATCACGGTGGTGTAGGGCAGGTAGACGCAGTCGTCGTCGCTGCCTTGCTGCATGGTGGGGTTGCTGACCTTGGCCGCCAGCACGCCCACAATGCGGAACTTGTTGGCACCGATCTTCAGCGTCTGCCCCACACCGTTGCCGCCAAAAGCCACCCGGTTCAGGTAATCGCCAATGATGCAGACCTGCTTGTTGTCCTGCATATCCATGTACTGCAGGCCGCGTCCCTGTGCGATCTGGTAATTTTTCATTTCGGTGTAGCTCTCGTCCACACCGCTGATGTTGGACCAGCGGTAACTGGTGGTGCCGATCTTCAGCGTACCGCTGGCTTTGCCGCTGAATTCGATCTGGGGCGACACGGCCTTGATCAGGTCGGAGTGCCGCTGGCAGATGTCGTACATATCGCCCACCGGTACGGTGCGGGAGCCGTAGCCCCAAACCTGAATGCTCAGGGTGTTGGTGCCCAGCGCGGAAAAACTGTCCCGCATGCTCTTGGTCATACCGTTGCCCAGACCCACGATGACGATGACCGCCATCACGCCGATGATAATGCCCAGCATGGTCAGAAAGGTGCGGAGCTTGTTGCTCCACACGTTCTGGATGGCCTGCCGGAAGGTCTCAATGATCATGCCTGTTCCTCCTTTTCCGGCGTTTCGGCCAGCAGAGTGGGCTGCACCATGGCCTCCGGTGCGTGAGAGTCGCCGTCGTAGACCACCCTGCCGTCCTCCAGCCGGATGATGCGGTCGGCCTGCACGGCAATGGAGTTGTCGTGGGTGATCAGCACCACGGTATGTCCCTGCTTGTGCAGTTGCTGCAAAAGCCCCAGCACCTCGCGGCCGGTGTGGGAGTCCAGTGCACCGGTGGGCTCGTCGGCCAGGATCACCGGCGGGTTGCGCACCAGTGCCCGCGCAATGGACACACGCTGCTGCTGGCCGCCGGACAGCTGATTGGGCCGGTTTTTCAGTTTGTCGCCCAGGCCCACCTGCTCCAATACCTCACGGGCACGGGCGTGCCGCTCGGCGCGGGAGACGCCCGCATACACCAGCGGCACCTCCACGTTTTCCATCAGGTTCAGCCGGGGCAGCAGATTGTACTGCTGGAAGATGAAGCCCAGCATCTCGTTGCGGACCGCCGCCAGCTCGTTGCGGTTCATTTTGCCCACGTCCCGGCCGTTGAGCCGGTACACCCCGTGGGTAGGCACGTCCAGACAGCCGATGATGTTCATGCAGGTGGACTTGCCGGAGCCGGACTGGCCCACGATGGCCACGAACTCGCCTTTGTCGATCTTCATGGTAATGTGGTCTGCGGCCTTTACCGTGGTGTCGCCCATCTGGTAATACTTGCAGACCTCTTCAAATTCGATCAGAGCGCTCATGCATTCCTCCGTGTCAGGTCAGGATCACGCCGTCGGCCTCGCCGATCACTTCGCCGTCATTTCCGGCGTCCACCGGCTCGTCAACGGCCGGTTCCTCGGTCACGGTGCTTTCTGCACCTTCCCCATCGGCCGTGCCGTCGGTGGTCTCGCCGCCCGTCGTGTCGGTGGTGCCGTCGGTCGTGTACTCATAACCGCCGTTGTCGTAATAGGTATCGCTGCTCACCGAGCTGGGGTCGTAGCCCACGGTGTCCTGCGCGGTCAGGCCGCTGACAACCTGGGTGTAATCGCTGTCACTGACGCCCAGCTTGACCTTGACGTACACAAAGCCGTCCGGTGCGACCATGTCCGGGTCCGCGTTGACCGCACTGGGAGAGTCCTGGGTCACCAGCACATAGCTGCCGCGCACCACGGCTGCGTTGGGCACCGCCAGTGCGTTCTTGGCCTGGGCCACCACGATCTCCGCGTTGGCGTTCATGCCGGGGCGCAGGCCGTCGGTCTCGTCGATGCGCACGGTGACCGGGTAGGTGGTGGTGCCGCCGCTGGTGTCGCCCTTCATGGACACGCGGGTCACAACGCCCTCATAGGTCCTGTCCTGCACGGCGTCTGCGGTGACCTGCACGGTCTGCCCCACCGACAGGCTGCTGACCTGCAGCTCATCCACATTGATGGTCATTTCCAGGTAGCTCAGATCGTAGATGGTGCACAGGTCGCTGCCCGTGCTCAGGGCATCGCCCACCTTGGCGGCCTTTTCGATGATGGTGCCTCTGATGGGCGAGGTGATGGTGTAGTTGTTCATGGTGTCCTGGGTGCTCTGCATGGACAGCTCGGCCCCACGCAGGGTCTCAGAAGCAGACTGGATGGACTCGCTCAGGTCGTCACCGCTGATCTGCAGCACGATGTCGTCCTTATTCACGCTGTCGCCCTCGCGTGCATGGATGGCGGTGACCGTACCGGCGGCCAGCGTCGTCAGGGTGCGCTCGGCCTGATACTGGAAGGTGGCCGCGCCGATGGAGCTCACGCCGTTCACGGTAGCGGTGGCCGCCTGGGCGGTGGTCAGGCCGCCCGCGTTGCGCACCGAGATGGTCACGGTGCGGGTGAGCAGGTTGCCGGTGCTCAGGGCATCGGTGCCGGTGACGGCGGTAATGGTGCCGGTCATGGTCTCAAAGGTACCGTCCAGCGTCACGTCCGCGCTCTGCCCCACCGAGAAACCGGCTGCGTCTGCCGCCGGGAACTCCAGTGCCAATGTCATCTTGGAGTTGTCGCGGATCACGGCCACTTCCTGGCCGCTGGTCACCTCGTCGCCTTTGGCGACCTTCAGGCTGCTCACGACACCGGCCACTTCCGCGCGCACATACTGGCGGTCCACCGTCTTGTCGTAGTTGCGCTGGGCCTGCTGCAGGGTGATGCCCGCCTGCTCCACCTTGGTGGTAGCGTCGGAGGAGTCCACGGTGTAGAGCACATCGCCCTCTTCCACGTTGTCGCCTTCCTCAAAGCTGCAGGTCAACACCTTGCCGGACACCAGCGACTTGACATTATAAGTATTCGCCGGCTTCAGGGTGCCGGTGCCGCTCAGGGCATTGACGAGGTCCCGCTGTTCCGGCGCGGTCTCCACATAGCTGGTATCCACGCTGGCAGGCTTGTCGGCCTTGGGCTTGAGCAGCCACACACCGCCCAGCACGGCCACGCAGGCCACCGGGACCAGCCACTTCCAGTTCTTTTTCAGGAACCCGGCTGCTCCGGCACCGGCCGTTTTCCCCGTCTGCGGCGCTCCCGCAGCATTCTGCTCGGTTTTCTTTTTCATAGATCCTCCTAAAAATGAGCAGGCGGCACTCCCACCTGCAGGCATCCGGTTTACGGTTCAGTTGATTGTAGTGTAGCGCATTTTGGGGCAATACACAAGCGTCCAAATTTCGTACATCCATCTTTTCAACAAAATTTAACAAAGCCGGGGCACACCCGCAGGCATACTCCGGCTTTTCCGGTTTTTCTTCGGTTTTATACGCGCACCATATCGGGGGTGATCTCTGCCAGACTGTGAGCACCGCACATCTGCATGGTGTCGGCCAGTTCCCCGGCCAGCTTGTCGATGTAGCACTTCACGCCTTCCTCGCCGCCGCCGTACACGGCCGTGACAAAGGGGCGGCAGATCAGCACGCCGTCCGCACCCAGGGCCAGTGCCTTGAACACATCCACACCGGTGCGGATGCCGCCGTCCACCAGGATCTTCACGCCGGTGCCCTTGAGGGCTGCAGCGATCTCCGGCAGGACTTCAGCGGTGGCGGGGCACTGGTCCAGCACACGGCCGCCGTGGTTGGACACCACGATGGCGGCGGCACCGGCCTCCCTGGCCTTCAAAGCACCCTTGACGGTCATCACACCCTTGACGATGAAGGGCCGCTCGGCCAGCTTCACGATCTCGGCCAGCTCTTCCACGCTCTTGCTGCCGGCCGGCGGGGTCATGTTCTTGAGGAAGGGCAGGCCTGCTGCATCCACGTCCATGGCCACGGCAAAGCAGCCGCTGGCCTTGGCCTGGGCCATCTTCTCCCGGATGGTGTCGATGTTCCAGGGCTTGATGGTGGGCACACCGCAGCCGCCCGCCGCACCGATGGCCTTGGTGGCCATCTCCATCACGGTGGGGTTGGTGCCGTCACCGGTAAAGGCGGCAATGCCGTTCTCGGCGCAGGCCCGTACCAGCACGTCGTTATAGGTCATATCGGTGTAGGTCTCGGAGTAGTGCAGGTTCACCGCACCCACCGGGCCTGCAAAGAAGGGGTATTTGAACTGCTTGCCAAACAGTTCAAGCGTGGTGTCCGGGGTGCCGCCCTCGCACAGGGTGTCCATGTTCACCCGGATGTCCGCCCACTTATTATAGTTGCGGATCGCCGTGTCGCCCACGCCCTTGGCACCGGGGCCGGGGATCTGGTTTTTGCAGGCCACGCCGTTGCACACCGGGCAGGCCTTGCAGTATTTGCCGATGCACTCCCGCGCATTGGCCAGCACTTCAGCATAGTTCATACAGAGTCCATCCTCCTTGTTTTCCATTTCTGCGGCAGGAAATGCCCTGCTGCTGCACTCTCTGCCCCCATCATAGCCTTGTTTTGGCTCCCCGTCAAGGGCTCTGCACACCTTTTGCCCGCCTCTTGTCATTTTGCAGTACGATGGTACGTCATTTTGAAAAAAGTCTGATCTTTTTTAAAAAAATCCTTGACAAAACAGCTGGTTTCAGGTATTATAGTGGAGCGCCAAGGGCACCCGCCCAAAGGCAGAACAAAAGATGTGGAAAGATGGCTGAGTTGGTCTAAGGCGCACGACTGGAAATCGTGTAACGTGTCAAAAGCGTTCTGGGGTTCGAATCCCCATCTTTCCGCCAGAAACCTGAAACAGAGATGTTTCAGGTTTTTTGTTTTATTCCAAAACGCTGTCCTTGACAATCGCCCTGCGTTCCGCTATGCTGAAAAAAAGATTTTCCTGAAGGAGGAACATTTTATGGCTGCATCCAAAAAGAAACGCACAGGTGCCCGCGCTGCGGTCGTGGTGGTGCTGTGCCTTGTGCTGGTGTGCGTAGTGGCCGCCGCCGTCGCGCTGGGGCTGGTGAGCCGCCGCGTGAAGAGCTTTGCCGGCGGAGCCAGCTTTTCGCTGGACTACCAGATCACTTCCACCGCTGCCGAAGAGCCCGCTTTATATAAGGTGCTGGCGCAGTTCGGCGGCACCTCCGGCCGGGTGGACGGCCAATATACGCCGGAAGCCCTGCAGCTGGAGCTGTACCCGCAGGCCAGCGGCAGCAGCCAGCCCCTCACCCGCCTGTACATCAGCAAGGACGAGACGCTGTACGATGCCGGGCAGCTTTACCGCACCCTGCGCAGCAGCATCACCGACAACTATCCGCTGGCCGGTGTGCTGATCCCGGAATGGAATATGGGCAGCTACATCTCCCAGACCCAGCTGGCCAGCCTGCTGGGCGTGGACGATACCGCCACCAGTCTGCAGTCCATGAGCGACTTCCAGCTGGACCTGAAAAAGATCAAAAAGGTGCAGCCAGAAAATGCCAAAGCGGGCTACCTCTACTTCCGGCTGGAAACTGACGACACTGCCGCCGATTCCCCCGTTTTGACGCTGGGCGTGGAAAAGAGCGGCCTGCTGCGGGCTGCCTCCCCCGCCGTGCACATCCTGCTGGACATCCCGGCCCACGGCATCCACACCGAGCTCACCGGCACCGTGACTCCGGCAGCTCCGACTCTGACCGCTCCCACCTCCCGCATGCAGGACAGTGACATTGCTTCGCTGGTACAGCTGCGCCAGACTGTCGAGAGCGTGGTGCAGTTCGTGCAGGGCGCTGCATCCGGCACACAGAGCGCCTCCTGAACCTCCTTGATATGCAAAAACGGCAGACGCCTTGCAAAGCGTCTGCCGTTTTTTGATGCGTTTATCGGTCCAGGATGCGGCCATCGGTGGAGATGGTCACCACCTGCCACGGCACGAACTTGCCGCTGTTTTTCAGGGCGGTCACGGCGGCGTGTTCCAGCCCGCCGCAGCAGGGCACCTCCATGCGCAGCACCGTCACGCTCCGGATGTCGTTGCTGCGGAAGATCTCGGTCAGCTTTTCGCTGTAGTCCACAGCATCCAGCTTGGGGCAGCCGATGAGGGTGATTTTGCCCTTCATGAACTCTTCGTGCACATTGGCGTAGGCGTAGGCGGTGCAGTCGGCTGCGATCAGGAGCTTTGCCCCGTCAAAATAAGGGGCGTTCACCGGCACCAGCTTGATCTGGCAGGGCCACTGGCGCAGCTGCGACGGCTGTGCTGCGGTGGGGGCAGCAGGTGCACTTTCCTCCCGGCGGAACTGGCGCATGGCGCTGCCCGGGCAGCCGTGGAAGGCCGGTTTTGCGGCCTGTGCGGCCTTTTTCTGCTTGTTTTCCAGCACGGCCTGCTCGTCGTAGGCGGCTGCCTCGCGCTCTTCAAAGGTGATAGCACCGGTGGGGCATCCGGGCAGGCAGTCGCCAAAGCCGTCGCAGTAGTCGTCCCGCATGAGCTTTGCCTTGCCGTTCACCAGACCGATGGCACCCTCGTGGCAGGCGGTGACGCAGGCCCCGCAGCCGTTGCATTTTTCTTCGTCTATATGAATGATTTTCCGGATCATAGAAAAGCCTCCTTGTGTTTGTGCTTTGAGTATACTATAATCAGGGCAGACCTTCGGTTGTTATAACCACGAAAGTGAGGCTTTTTTTATGAGACCCGTTGCATCCCCGCTGTTTCATGGCCTGTCGGCAGAGGAGTGGGCTGCACTGGAGCAGTCCGGCTGCCTGCGCACGAAGAGCTACCCCCGGCACGCCGTCATTTTTCATGCCGGAGAGCAAGTGCATGCTCTGGGCGTGGTGCTGCGCGGCACCGTCCACATCGAAAATCTCGACCTGTGGGGCAGTAAGAGCATCCTGAGCAGCATTTCTGCCGGGCAGGCCTTTGCCGAGACCTACGCGCTGTGCGGCGACGTGATGATGGTGGACGCCGTGGCCGCCGAAGAGTGCGAAGTGCTGTTCGTGAACATTTCCGCCTTTTCCGGCGGCGCACCCGGCACGGTGCACGAAAAGCTGCTGCGCAACCTGCTCACGGTGTCCATGCGCAAAAACCTGAGCCTTTCGCAGCGCATCTTCTGCACCACCCCCAAGACCGTGCGGGGCCGTCTGCTGACCTACTTTTCCGCACAGGCCGCCCGCAGCGGCAGTCTGCAGTTCGAGATCCCGTTCAACCGGCAGCAGCTGGCCGACTACCTCAATCTGGACCGCAGCGCCCTCTCCAAGGAGCTGTGCAAGATGCGGGACGAGGGCCTGCTGACCTTTGAAAAGAACCGCTTTGCCCTGAACGAACTGCCGGAGTGAACCTCCCGCAAACGCAAGAAGCACCCGCCGGATCCCACGATCCGACGGGTGCTTCTGGTTTTTACGGGTTCAGCCTTGCTCAATCTGCCTTTTGGGCAGGGGCCTTACGGGTGCGCTTGGGCTTTTCGGCCGGGGCGGCAGCTTCTGCGGCGGCTTCTGCCTTGGGTGCAGCCTTCTTCCGGGCAGTGGTCTTGCGGGGAGCCTTGGCGGGCTTCTCTGCTGCTTCCGCCTTTGCGGCGGGCTCCGTCTTCGGCTCTTCTGCCTTTTCGGCAGCGGGCTGGGCGGTCACAGCCGGTTCCGCAGCGGCCTTTTTGGTGGTGCGGGGCTTGCGGGCGGCAGGCTTTTTGACCGGTGCCTTCTTCTCCTCTGCCGGAGCAACAGCCTCAGCGGCGGGTGCGGCTTCCACAGCAGGCTCGGCAGTCTTTTTAGCGGTGCGCTTTGCGCGGTCCTTCACCTCAGCGATGGTCCACAGCTGGTCGGCACCGGGCACTTCCTGCCAGATCTGCAGCACGGCACCTGCTTCGGCACCCATGCCCACGGTGTCCACGCACTTGCCGCCGGCCCAGGACGAGCGCAGGCGCACGGTGCCTTCCGGCGTGGGGCAGAGCTCCCACATCTGGGAGGTGCCGCCCACATCCTCCCACAGGTGCAGCCAGGTACCGTTGGCGGTGCCGGTCATGGTCAGGTCCAGCAGCTTGCCGGAGGCGCGGTTGCGGATGCGGTACACACCCTCGCCCACCCGGACAAAGCTCCACTCCTGTTCGGGCTTGTGGACATACTTGCCCAGACGAACGGTGCCGCCGTCCTTGCTTGCTTCCACGGCCTGGATCACATTGCCGGTGTGGGCGGCAATGGTATAAAAACGATCGGCTTCGATCACGGTCTGTGCTACGGTTTTCATGCTTTAGTTCCTCCATCTGTCACGATGCCGGGCAGGGTCTGCCAACATCTTCCTGCCTAAATGATACCACATATCGTGATTTTCCACAAGCAATTCGACCTTTCTTTAGCAAATCATACAGAATCGCCGGTTCTTTCGGCGTCATTTTTGCCCCTTCGCACCGGTTTGCGAGCCGTTTTTTCACACGGTTCCCCTCTCGACTTTTTGCCGTACTTGCGTTATACTATGATGTTGCTGATTTCCGCCGTCCGCTTTTGGCGGCGGCTTTCCCTGCTCCATCCCATTCAAGGAGGCTTTTTATGACAAGCGATGACCGCAGTGCGCTGCAGTTTCGCCGGATGACCGAGACGCCCATCCCGCAACTGGTCCTCAGCCTTGCTGCTCCCACCATTTTAAGTATGCTGATCACCAGCATTTACAATCTGGCCGACACCTTTTTTGTGGGCCAGATCTCCACCAGTGCGTCCGGTGCCGTGGGCGTTGTTTCCAGCCTGATGGCCATCATCCAGGCGCTGGGCTTTATGCTGGGCCACGGGGCCGGCACCATCATCAGCCGCAGCCTGGGCAGCCGCGACACCACCGCCGCCACCCGGTTTGCGTCCACCAGCTTTTTCACGGCTCTGGTGTTTGGCGTGGTGCTGGCCGTGGCGGGCCTTGGCACCCTGCCCCACTTCATGATGCTGCTGGGCAGCACCGAGACCATCCTGCCCCACGCCTGCGCCTACGCGCGGCCCATCCTCATTGCCGCCCCGCTGATGATCTCCAGCCTGGTGATGAACAACATCCTGCGCTATGAGGGCAAAGCCAGCTTTGCCATGATCGGTCTGGTCACCGGCGGCGTGCTGAACATCGCGCTGGACCCGCTGTTCATGTTCGTGTTCGGGCTGGGCACCGCCGGGGCCGGCATTGCCACCGCCCTGAGCCAGAGCATCAGCTTCTGCATCCTGCTGTCCATGTTCCTGCGGGGCAAAACGGTCAGCCAGTTCCGCCTTTCGGCCGTCACCCGCGAAGCCCGCGATTTCGGCCGCATCCTGCTGGGCGGTGCGCCCAGCTTTGGCCGTCAGGGCCTGAACAGCATCGGCGGCATGCTGCTGAACCTTGCCGCCCGCAGCTACGGCGACGCCGCCGTGGCCGGTATGAGCATCGTGTCCCGCATCTTCATGTTCATCATCTCGGTGGCCATCGGCGTGGGACAGGGCCTGCAGCCGGTGGCATCCTTCAACTACGGTGCCCGCAAATACCGCCGGGTGCGGCAGGCCGCCATCTTCACCATCGAAGCGGCCTTCTGCATGCTGGTGGTGCTGGTGGGCCTGTGCTGGGTGAACGGCGATGCCCTCATCCGTCTGTTCCGCGATGACCCCGCCGTCACCGCCGTGGCGCTGCCCGCCTTCCACTACCAGTGCCTGACCATGCTGCTGCAGCCCATCATCGTGGTGGCCAACATGACCTTCCAGAGCGTGGGCGCGTCCGGCCGGGCCACCTTCCTGGCCTGCTGCCGACAGGGCGTGTTCTTCATCCCGCTCATCCTCATCCTGCCCCGCACCCACGGGCTGTTCGGCGTGGAGATCTGCCAGCCCATCGCGGATGTGCTCACCTTCCTGGTGTCCCTGCCCTTCCTGATTGCATTTCTGCAGCAGCTGGGCCGGATGGATGACGCCGAACAGAGCAAAACCGCGTCCTGAAATTCTGTCATAGATCTGTAACCAACAGCCGTGCTTTCCCCGCAATGGAAAACACGGCTGTTTCGTATTATAATTGAACCGGAAATTTCTTCCGGGTGCGTTTTTTCATTCCAGACAGTAGCATCTGCATTTTGCATTGCTTTTTGTATTGTTTTAAGAGGAGTGATCCCATGAAAAAGACCGTTTCCCGTCTGGGCAGTGCTGCCCTGTGCGTGACCCTGAGCCTTGCGCTGGGCTGCGGCTGCGCGGTAATACCGCCTGCCTCCTCCGAGAAACCCGCTTCCCCGGCAGTGTCCGTTCCCACCGACGCCGAGGGCAAGCCCCTGTACGATGCCACCCGGCTGGACGACGGCCGCCTGCGCATCCTGTACGGCTACGACAACTCCGGCGACTGCCGCACCGTCCTGTGCGGCAGCAAGGTGCTGTACCAGTCTGCCCGCAGCGAAAACGTAAGCCTGCTGCAGGATATCGTGACCGGCGAAACGAACTACTGGTTCCGCACCTGGTCGGACTCCACCGGCCGGGGCGGCCGCCGCAGTGCCCTGTATGATAAGGACGGCAGCGAGGTGCTGGCCTTTGACGGCGAGCAGAGCGCTGCCCTGCAGAATGGTCTGCTGGTTCTGCAGGAGAGCAGGATGGTCGGTGACAGCTACGATGTCGACTATGACAGCTACGGCACCTGCAGTGTCATCGACCTTGCCACCGGCGAGAACCTGCCCGTCCCGGAGGGTGCCTACAGCTGCATCGTCTGCGGGGACGCACTGGTGTTCAACTGCTACGCCCGCCCGGCAGACCTTGCCGCAGACGAATGGGACGACGACCCCAGCCTGCACAGCTGGGTCACTGTCCAGCAGAAGGACGGTACCCAGACCTATGGGTCCTCCACCTCCACGGCCAGCCGCATTTCCTATGAGCCGGATGAACTGGACGACTGGGTGGAACTGGACATCTCCCATGCAGACGGCAGCCCGGTCGACCAGGTCCTGCACAACCCTGCCACCGGGGAGGGCCTGCGCGGCTACCGGCAGATCTGCAGCCACGGTACGGCAGCTTTCCTGACCCCAAGCGGCACCTATCAGCTGCGGGACCTGACCACCGAGGACCGGGGCGTGATTGCCGAATTCGACGCCCTGCCCAGCAACTATTTCCCGGGGTATGTGGTCACCTGGAACGTGGACAGTAACTATCGTTATTCCCTGCACGACTTTTCCACCGGGGAGGTCACACCGCTGTATGCTGTCAGCCTTGCCGGGAACCGCATCGCCCTGTATGCGCAGGACGGCAGCCTGAAGGTCTACGACACCGACACCGGAGCACTGCTCACCGACGTGAACGCTGGGGCCATTGGGGACGATCAGCGCGTGACGCTGGACTGTGAGGAGGACGGCTTTGTCTGGATGGAGCTGCGGGATGCCGACAGCTATGAGATCGCTGCCATCCGGGTGTACGGCCCCGAAGGCCTCGTCTCCGACCTGAGCAGCCTGAATGAGACCTACAATTATCTGGGCTACCTCACCACCGATGCCAACGGCAGGCCGCTGTACTACGGCACCCGCAGCGTTCCCGGCAGCAGTTACGCCACCGGATGCGATGTACTGGACGAAACCGGCAACGTGGTGATGCAGGGCCTTGGCAGCTGCTACAGCTACTACGACAACAACCTGAACGCCCTGCCGGACCATGTATTCGTGGCACGGCGTGGCTTCTATTACGGCTGGATGGACACCGACGGCAACTGGCTTTACTGCCAGAGCATCTTCTCGTCCGTCAATGCCGATGACGAACTCGGTTACTGAACCATGACAGGAGGTTTTTTCTGATGAAAAACACGAAAATTTCCCGCCGCAGCTTTCTGCTGGGTCTTGCCGCCTGCTCTGCCGCCGGGGTCCTGACGGCCTGCTCCGGCAGCAGCGAGCCTGCTTCGTCTGCTTCCACCGCCCCGGAGCCCCCTGCTTCCTCGGCTGCCAGTGAGGTGACCGCTGCACCGTTCCTGACCGTGGAGGACTTCCCTGCCCTGGACGGCAGCACGGCCTGCATCCCCCTGATGGCGCAAATGCTGGCCGACACCACCGGCATGGACCTGGAAGAAGCCCAGAGCATCATTTCGGTCAGCACCACCGCTTATGCCTGGGAGAGCTTTGGTCTGTACAACACCGACACCAAAATGCTGGTGGTGTACGAAGCCCCGGATTCCGTCAAGGAAGAGCTGGAGGCCGCCAACGTCCAGCTGGAGCAGAAGCCCATCGGCGTGGACGCACTGGTGTTCATCGTGAACGAGGACAACCCCGTGACCGACCTGACCCAGCAGCAGCTGCGGGACATCTACGCCGGAAAGATCACCAACTGGAAGGACGTGGGCGGTCAGGATCTGGACATCGTGGCCTTCCAGCGCCGGTCTGACTCCGGCAGCCAGACCCTGTTCCAGAAGCTGCTCATTCAGGGCGGCGAACTGATGAACCCGCCCACCGAGCTGGCCCCCACCGCCATGGGCGAACTGGTGGACAGCCTTGCCGCCTACAACAACTCCGCCAACGCCATCGGCTTTTCGGTGTACTACTACATCGACCAGATGTACTCCCAGCCCGGTCTGCGGCTGCTGAGTGTGGACGGCGTGATGCCCTCCAACGACACACTGGCCGACGGCAGCTATCCCCTCTGCAACGACTTCTACGCCGTCATCCGCCCGGATGCCGCCGCCGACAGCCCGGAGCGCCAGCTCTACGACTGGTTGGACACTGAGGCCGGGCAGGCCTGCATCAAAAAGGCCGGCTATGTGCCTGCCGGCAGTGCAGCCGCCAACGGCTGAATCCCTGCCATAACCTGCACCGTTTGAATTGACACGCTTTCGTTCTTCTGCTACAATAATGTCAAAGATTTGTCGAATCTTCTACAGCAGAATGCCGAAAGGACGGTCTTGTTATGGAACATCCCGCTTCGCATGTGGAAAGCCACTGGCGCACCCAGCTGCGCAACCACATCATTCAGGCGTCCAGCCTGCTGGAGATCCTGCTCTCCGGGCTGGTGCTCATTGGTCTGCTGCTCAGCGCCGTGCCGCTCATCCGGTGGATGCCCGGCCTGCTGATCGACGGCAACGAGGTGGAGATCCGCACCTTTCTGGAGCGCAGTCTGGACATCGTGATCGGTATCGAGTTCATCAAGATGCTGGCCAAGCACAGCCCCGGCAGCAGTCTGGAAGTACTGCTCTATGCCATTGCCCGCCATCTGGTGGTGGGCCATGACTCGGCGCTGGAAAACCTGCTCAGTGTGGGTGCCATCGCCCTCATCTTCATCGTGCGCAAATACTTCTTTGTGCCAGCCTTTGGTGCCCATCTGCCGGACGGCCACCTCGCTCCGGACCTTTCGCCCGCGCAAAGCGGCATCCACTGGCTGCACCCCGAACCGGAAACAGAACCGGGCGAGGACGACGAATAACCTTACAAAAAGAAAAACAGGCGGTGCCGCACAGCATTGTGTGCAGGCACCGCCTGTTTCATTGTTTGATTTTACTGTTTGCCGTGGCGGCCAAAGCGGTATTCCTTGCCGTCGCGGATGCGCTGGATGTTGGAGCGATGCATATAGATGACCATGGCAGCCATGATGACAGAGCCCACCAGACAGATGAGCAGGTCCTGTACGGCATAGCCACGCAACAGGCAGTAGCCCAGCGTCAACAACGGATAAGCCGCCGCCATGGTCACACTGCCCAGCGACACCATACCGGTGGGCAGCAGGCAGGCCAGAAAGATCAGGGCCAGGAACGGCAGCAGCACCGGCTGGATGGCCAGAATGGCTCCACCGGCCACCAGCACGCCCTTGCCGCCCTTGAAGCCGAAATACAGGGGCTTAAGGTGGCCCACCACCGCCAGGATGGCGGCCAGATACACGCCCAGCCAGGCCGAGAGGCCGGTGTCGGCGGGCAGGAAGCGGAACAGCCAGCGGCCGATGCACACGGCAGCCACCCCCTTGAGCACGTCACCGGCGGCCGTGAGGGCCGCGGCTTTCTTGCCAAAGGTGCGCAGCATGTTGGTCATACCGGCAGCGCCGCTGCCGTGGTTGCGCACGTCATCGTGATACACGAATTTGCTGATGAGGATGCCGGTGTCCACACTGCCCAGCAGGTAAGCCTGCGCAGCCGTGAGCACGGCGATGAGGATGGTTTGCATCATAACGGAACCCGGATGCCTCCTTCGGGGCGCTTACACGTCCTTGGCACCCACTTCGCCGGAGCCGCGCTCCCGCACGACCAGACGGATGGGGGTGTGTTCCAGGCCAAAGTTCTCGCGGATCTGGTTGATGAGATACCGCTGATAGCTGAAGTGGAACAGGTGTTTTGCGTTCACAAAGGCCACAAACGTGGGCGGGCGGGTGGAAGCCTGGGTCAGGTAGAAGATCTTCAGGCGGCGTCCCTTGTCGCTGGGCGGCTGCATGCGGGCCGTGGCACGGGCCAGCATCTCGTTCAGCACGCCGGTGGGCACGCGGGCACCGTTCTGTGCGTCCACGTCGCGGATCAGCTGCATCAGCTTGTTCACGTTGTAGCCAGTCTGGGCCGAAATGAAGATGATGGGGGCGTAGCCCATGAAGCTGAAGTCCTCGGCATAGCCGCGGCGCTGCTGCTCCATGGTGTTGGTCTCCTTGCCTTCCACGGCGTCCCACTTGTTCACCACGATGATACAGGCCTTGCCCTGGTCATGGGCATAACCGGCCACCTTGCTGTCCTGCTCGGTAAAGCCGACGGTGGCATCCACCAGGATCAGGGCCACACGGCTGCGCTCCACGGCAGCTAGGGCGCGCACCACCATATACCGCTCCAGACCGTCGGTGATGTTGCTGCGCTTGCGCAGACCAGCGGTGTCGGTAAAGATGAACTTGCCGTAGGCATTGTCCACCGGGGTATCGATGGCATCGCGGGTGGTACCGGCCTCATTGGCCACGATCATGCGGTTCTCGCCCAGGATGCGGTTGGTCAGGCTGGACTTGCCCACGTTGGGGCGGCCGATGATGGCCACCGGGATGCGGTCCTCTTCCACCACCGTTTCGCTGAAGTCCAGGTGTGCGCACACGGCATCCAGTAGGTCGCCGGTGCCGTGACCGTGCACGGACGAGATGGGCATCACCTCGTCAAAGCCCAGGTTGTAGAACTCGTACAGCTCCATGGGGGCCTCGCCCACCTTGTCGCACTTGTTCACGGCCAGGATGATGGGCTTGTGGCTGCGGCGCAGCATGTGGGCCACATCCTCGTCGGCAGCGGTCAGGCCGTCGCGCACGTCCACCACCATGATGATGCAGTCGGCAGTGTCAATGGCGATCTGGGCCTGCTCGCGCATATGGGCCAGAATGCCCTCGGTGGCCTTGGGCTCAATGCCGCCGGTGTCCACCAGCAAAAATTCGTGGCCGTTCCACTCGCAGTTGGCAAAGATACGGTCGCGGGTGATGCCCGGGGTATCTTCCACGATGGCCAGACGCTGGCCGCACAGTTTGTTGAACAGGGTAGACTTGCCCACGTTGGGGCGGCCCACCACTGCTACGATCGGTTTGCTCATGGGGGTTCCTCCTTTCTTGTAGCAAGACCCTCTCAGTCACGGCTCACGCCGTGCCAGCTCTCCCGAAAGGGAGAGCTTTTTGATGCGTTGCGGGAAAGCAGCTCAGACCTCGCCCTTCGGGAGAGGCGGCATTGCGCAGCGATGACGGAGAGGGTTCTTTTTTATCGCTTTCTTCTTGCGATGTGCAGTCCGCTGCGCAGCAGGGCGCGGGCCTCGTCGCCGCCGCCCACGGGCAGCACCTCGACCTTCACGCCCAGACGCTCGCCCAGCTGGGTGATTGTCACATCGTCCAAAAAGGTATCTTTCTCTTCGCGCAGCATCACAGCGGGCACGCCCAGCGTACCGCTGGTCAGTTTGCCCTCACACTGGGCGATGATGTCGGTGGCCGTTACAAGGCCCGCCACGCCCACATTGCCGCCAAAGAACTTGTTCTGGATGGGGTGCACGGTCACCTCGATCATGGGGTACTGGCGGTGCAGCTCTTCCATCATCTCAATGATGAGGGGGGCTGCCATGGTGCCGGTGACCACATCCAGCTTTTTGGTGCCGTAAATGCGGTGGGGCTTGTCCAGTTCGGCCAGAAATTCCTGCCGGAACAGGCTCATCATGCCCACGCCGTTTTCCAGCTGGTCGTAGTCCTCGTAGAATTCCGGGTCCGGGATGGGACGCCCGGCCTTGAGATACCACTCATCGCTGGGGTAGATGATGCGCTTGCCGTGGCGGCGCTTGCACTCGTCGCCGAATTCTTCCAGAATGTCGATGACGGCGGCGCTGGTCTCGGCGTCGTAGGGGATCTGTTTGAACAGATTCTGACGGTAATCCGTCACACCGCAGGGCACCGCTGCCACGCTCTGCACCATGGGGGTCAGCTCCAGCAGATCGGTCAGGGTGCGGCGCAGCTCGTCGCCGTCGTTGATGCCGCGGCACAGCACCAGCTGGCAGTTCACGGCAATGCCGCCCTGCACCAACCGGGGCAGGTACTTGAGCACCTCGCCGCCGCGCTTGTTGGCCAGCATCCGCACGCGGAGCTGGGGGTTGGTGGTGTGCACCGAAATGTTGATGGGCGAGATGTGCATCTTGATGATGCGTTCGATCTCATGGTCCTGCATGTTGGTCATGGTGATGTAGTTGCCGAACAAAAAGCTCAGGCGCTCGTCATCATCCTTGAAATACAGGCTCTCGCGCATGCCGGGGGGCAGCTGGTCGATGAAGCAGAACATGCAGTGGTTGGAGCAGGAGTGCTTCTGGTCGCCCAGATAGGTCTTGAAGTCACAGCCAAAGGGTCCGCGCTCCGTGCGCTGCACATTCCATTCCCGGATGCCGTCGGCCACCTTTGCTTTCAGGTGAAAGCTGGAGCTGTCGGTATAAAAATCGTAATCCAGCGAGTCGTTCAGCTCGTTTTCATCCACGGCCAGCAGCTCGTCACCGGGCGCAAGGCCCAGCGCCTCGGCTTCGCTGCCCGATTCCACACGCTCGATTTTGATCGCCAACGCATCCACCTCCTTTGTTCAGACAGAACAAGAAGGGGAAGGCATCGCGCCCTCCCCTTCTGTACATAACACCATTATGCCACCAATTACGCGCAAATTAGGCCTTCTTGATGACTTCCTCGCCCTTGTAGTAACCGCAGTTGCCACATGCCTGGTGGGGGAGCTTCAGAGAGCCGCAGTTGCTGCACTTGACCAGTGCGGGGGCCTCCAGCTTCCAAACATTGCTGCGACGCTTGTCGCGGCGGGCCTTGGAAAGATGTCTCTTAGGTACTGCCATATTTTTGCACCTCCTTGATGGGTTTATCAGTTCAGCAGTGATTTAAGGATTGCGAGCCTTGTGTCTACGGGAGCTTCGGTCGGTTCTGCCGGTTGGCAGGTGCACTCCGCTTTCTTTTTGCCGCACTGCGGACAAAGTCCGGCGCAGTCGGGGCTGCAAAGCAACACCGTGGGGATCTGGAACATGAATTCCTGGCTGAGCCACTCATCCACATCCAAATGCCCTTTTTCATCCAGCGGAAGCTCGAAATCCGGGTCATCCAGATCCCGTTCCTTGACGGTCCACTCCGTATCGACTGTCTCTTCCCGGGTGACCGGGTCCAGGCAGCGGGCGCACTCTCCGTGCACCAATGCGTTTGCCCGCAGTGTCATCCGGATCTCGTCGCCGTCCGTCTCCGCGTCAAACACCGCAGTGACCGGCTGAGGGATCCTTGCACCGGCATAATCATGAGCAGATAAATCACACTGAAACTCTGCATGATAGGGTTGCCTGCCGGCTGTGATAAACTTTCTCAGGTCAAATTGCATAGTACACCTCTAAAAGGCTGCTTTGTTAGTATAGCGCCAACAAAGGCCTTTGTCAACACCAAAACAGGCAGAAAACCGAAAAAATTTCAAATTTTCCGGTCTCCTGCCTGTTGTAAGCCTACCGTTCGGAACTTACAGGTACTTCTTCACGTTGTGGGGCAGGGCAGCCTCGTCAGCACTGACGGTGACGGTGACCTTGACGGAGTCGCCCGCAATGGCAGCCATCTCATCCAGCACAACGCCCAGACGGTTGATGTCGTGGTCCAGCACCTTCAGGATGCCGTCGATGTACAGGTCGGTGATATCGTAGTTGCTTGCCATCAGGCCGGCAACAAAGCCGTACAGCATCTCGCCGCCGGCGATCTTGTACTCGTCCAGGTCGATCAGACGTGCAGCAGGAGCGATGTCGTAGGTGAGCTTCATGCCCTTTTCCACGACGACCACGTTGCCCTTGGAGGTCTTGACCGCGTCATTGATCTGGTCGATCATCGCCTTGGTCTTGCCGGAGCCCTTGGTACCAACAATCAGTTTAATCATAGTTCAGTCCTCCTGTATTTTCCACGCCTCGCGGCGGGAGATCATTTTTTTGATTTACTTCAGCTTTGCTTCCAGCTCGGCGGTCAGGCCTTCGTAGCCCGGCTTGCCCAGCAGTGCAAACATGTTCTTCTTGTAGCTTTCCACGCCCGGCTGGTTGAAGGGGTTCACACCCAGCAGATAGCCGCTGCAGGCACAGGCACGCCAGAAGAAGTAGATCAGGTAGCCCACGTTGTAAGCGGACAGGTCGTCCACTTCCACCAGCACTTCCGGCACGCCGCCGTCGGTGTGAGCCAGGATGGTGCCTTCCATGGCCTTGCGGTTGACCACGCTCATGTTCTGGTCGGCCAGGAAGTTCAGGCCGTCAAAGTTGCCCTCCAGCGGGTCGATGAACAGGTCCTTTGCGGGCTTCTTGACGTCCACGATGGTCTCGAACATGGTGCGGGAGCCTTCCTGGATGAACTGACCCATGGAGTGCAGGTCGGTGGAGAAGATGCAGCTTGCGGGGAACAGACCCTTGTTGTCCTTGCCCTCGCTCTCGCCGAACAGCTGCTTGTACCACTCGTTCATCAGGGTGAAGTCCGGCTCGTAGCACTCCAGGATCTCGATGCTCTTGCCCTTGCGGTACAGGATGTTGCGGATGGCAGCATACTTGTAAGCGTCGTTGTCGGGGCTCAGCACGGAGAAGCGCTCCATGGCGTCGGCAGCGCCCTGCATCAGCTCGTCGATGTCGATGCCGGCAGCGGCGATGGGCAGCAGGCCCACGGCGCTCAGCACGGAGTAGCGGCCGCCCACGTCATCGGGGACCACGAAGGTGGGCCAGCCCTGTGCGTCGGCCAGCTGCTTCAGAGTGCCCTTGGCACGGTCGGTGGTGGCGTAGATGCGCTTATTGGCCTCTTCCACGCCCATCTCCTTCTCCAGCAGCTCGCGCAGCACACGGAAGGCCAGGCTGGTCTCGGTGGTGGTGCCGGACTTGGAAATAACATTGATGGAGAAGCGCTTGCCCTTGCACAGGTCCAGGATGTTGTTCAGGTAGGTGGGGCTGATGCTGTTGCCGCAGAAGTAGATCTTGGGGCCGCCCTCCAGCTCGTTGTGGAACTGGCCCTTCACGGCCTCCACCACGGCACGGGCGCCCAGATAGCTGCCGCCGATGCCGGCCACGACCAGCACGTCGGAATCCTCACGGATCTTTTTGGCAGCTGCCTTGATGCGGGCAAACTCTTCCTTGTCATAATCACGGGGCAGATACATCCAGCCCAGGAAGTCGCTGCCGGGGCCGTTCTTGGCCTCCAGCTGCTTGTGAGCTGCTTCCACCTGGGGATAGATCGCTGCATATTCCTCTTCGCTGATAAAGCCGGAGAGGTGTTTCGTGTTCAGTGCAACACTCATTGTATTCGAACCTCCAAACGATTTGCCGGGCACTTTGCCCTGCGAGGAACTAGTCTTGGTATAAGTGTACCGTTCCCTCCGGGCAAAGTCAAGGTCAAAATCCTTGGATTTCATACAATTTTAATAGTGT